>ERZ779870.613-NODE-613-length-35041-cov-4.04033_pt1 | contig 35041 bp, 32 predicted proteins | sample MGYA00511247_ERZ779870 | MGnify/ENA primary metagenome ERZ779870 (study PRJEB29588, sample SAMEA2149068) | human gut metagenome | biome: human gut; feature: human-associated habitat; material: faeces | place: Denmark | collected 2008/2010 ...
AACAAAACAGAGATGAAAGAAAAATTTTATATTTTTTTTAAATCAATACCGGATCTTGATTGTGAAATTAAAAGGTTTTGGGATGAAAATGAAAACAAAATCAAGAAATGGTATTTAAATAATAAAAAGGACAATGATGTAATTATTTCTGCATCTCCAGAAGTACTTTTAAGTGAAGCTTGTAAAAGAATAGGAGTAAAATATTTGCTTCTAAAGTAGAGAAGAAGACGGGGAAATATAATGGACTAAATTGTTATGGGATAGAAAAAGTAATGCGTTTTCATAAACAATTTCCAGATACAGATATTGATGAATTTTATTCGGATTCATATTCGGACGAACCGTTAGCAAAAATTGCGAGAAAAAGTTTCCTTGTTTCTGGGAATGAAATAAAAAAATGGTAGATAAATTAAAAGATAAAAAGTTTTGCATTTATAAAATGTTAAAAGTTATAGTGTTAGAATAAATTTATAAAACAAAATCGAGGAGAAAAATTAAGATGTGTGGAATAATGGGATATGTGGGAAATAAACAGGCAACACACATTCTCTTATGTGGATTAGAAAAGTTAGAATACAGAGGATATGATTCTGCTGGCTTGGCGGTCAGAGATGGCTCAGAATTACCGGAGATTGTAAAAGCTAAAGGAAAGCTTCGAGTTTTAAAGGAAAAAACGAATGACGGGAAAGCTTTGCGAGGAACATGCGGAATTGGACATACACGCTGGGCGACACACGGGGAACCAACAGAATTAAATGCACATCCCCATGCAACGGATGATAGGGAAATTGTTGGAGTACATAATGGAATTATCGAGAATTATCAGGAACTGAGAGATAAGCTGATAAAGAAAGGATATTCTTTTTACTCAGACACGGATACAGAAGTAGCTGTTAAATTGGTTCACTATTATTATAAAAAATATAATAAGGGGCCGATTGACTCGATAGCAAGGGCGATCACGAGAATTAGGGGCACTTATGCGTTAGCGTTTATGTTTAAAGAGTACCCGGATGAGATATACGCAGCACGTCAAGACAATCCTATGATACTAGGTCAGGGGAATGGAGAATCATTTGTAGCGTCGGATGTTCCGGCGCTTCTTTCGTATACACGCCAGGTTTATTATATTGGAAATAAGGAAATGGCGCGTTTACATAAAGGTGAAATTACTTTTTATAATATAGATCAGGAAGTAATTGAGAAAGAATTGACGGAAATCAAATGGGATACGGAAGCTGCTGAAAAAGGTGGTTATGAACATTTTATGATAAAGGAAATCTATGAACAGCCGAGAGCTGTCAGGGATACTTTAAACTCTGTTATTGAGAATGGTAACTTGGATTTTTCTTCGATAGGATTAAGTGAAGAAGCAGTAAAAAATATCGAAAAAATTTATATAGTAGCTTGTGGCTCTGCCTATCATGCAGGAATGGCGGCTCAGTATGTGATAGAGGATCTGGCACGCATACCTGTACGGGTGGAGGTGGCATCCGAATTTCGATATAGGAATCCGATTCTGGAGGAAAATAGTTTAGTAATTGTGATCAGCCAGTCAGGTGAAACAGCGGATACGTTAGCGGCATTGCGGTTGGCAAAGAACCAAGAAATTTCAACTTTGGCGATAGTGAATGTGGTTGGTTCAACGATAGCCAGAGAGGCGGATCACGTATTTTACACGCTCGCGGGACCAGAAATTGCGGTAGCGACGACAAAAGCATATAGTGCTCAGTTGATCGCAGGTGATGTATTGGCACTTTATTTTGCTTATGTGAAAGAAAAGATCAATGCGGAAAAATATTTAGAATTAATAAAAGCGTTACAAAAGCTTCCAGAGCAGATTCAGAAAGTTTTATCGGATGATAAAGAGCGAATCCAATGGTTTGCTTCTAAATATGCAAATGCAAGAGCTCTTTTCTTTATTGGACGCGGAATCGATTACGCAGTTAGTATGGAAGGCAGCTTGAAATTAAAGGAAATTAGTTATATTCATTCCGAAGCATATGCGGCTGGAGAGTTGAAACATGGAACAATCAGTTTAATTGAAGATGGAATTTTAGTAGTAAGTGTCCTGACGCAGAGCGAATTGTATGAAAAGATGATAAGTAATATGGTTGAAGTCAAATGCCGTGGAGCTTATTTGATGGGACTAACTTGTGCGGGAAATTATAAAGTAGAAGATACAGTGGATTTTGCAGTCTATGTTCCTCAAACAGATGAACATTTTATGCCGAGCTTAGCGGTGATTCCGTTACAGTTGTTGGGATATTATGTGAGTGTTTCAAAAGGATTGGATGTTGATAAGCCGAGAAATTTGGCGAAGAGTGTGACAGTAGAATAAATATATTGTTATGAAAAGTTGAAAATGTTAAAAACAGCAGTATTCTGAAGCTGTCAGCTAAAAGATAAAGAAGGGTGATAAATATGCCTCCAATATTATATATAATAGTTCCATGTTATAATGAAGAAAGAGTCCTTCCAATAACGGCAGAATTATTTAAAGATAAAATTAATGAATTAATAAAAAAAGGAAAAATATCTAATATCAGTAAAGTTTTATTTGTGAATGATGGAAGTAAGGATAATACCTGGAAAATAATTTGCGATTTGTCTAAAAAAGACGATTGTTATCAAGGTATTTCACAAAGTCGTAATAGAGGTCATCAAAATGCAGTTCTAGCAGGTTTGATGGAAGCAAAAGATTTGTGTGATATTACAATTTCGGTTGATTGTGATGGACAGGATGACATTAATGCGATGGATGACATGGTAGATGCATATTTAAATGGGTGCGAGATCGTTTATGGAGTACGAAGTAAGCGAGAAACGGATACATTTTTTAAGCGATTTACAGCGGAAGGATTTTATAAACTTTTAAATTGGATGGGAGCCGAAGTGGTGTATAATCACGCAGATTATCGTTTGATATCTAGTCGTGTGCTTCAAGAGTTCGCAAATTTTAAAGAAGTGAATATTTTTTTACGGGGGATGATTCCATTAGTTGGTTTTAAGAGTACAAGTGTATACTATGAAAGACATGAAAGAATTGCTGGAGAAAGCCATTATCCACTAAGTAAAATGCTTGCACTTGCTTTTGATGGAATTACAAGTCTTAGTGTGAAACCAATTCGGATGATTACAGGATTAGGTTTTTTTATGGCGGTCTTAAGTTTTGTTGGTGTATTGTGGTCGATTTTTGAATATTTTAGCGGAACAACGGTAAATGGCTGGGCGAGTATGACTAGTTTGATTTGTTTTATTGGTGGTGTTCAATTGGTTTGCCTTGGCATATTGGGCGAGTATATTGGAAAAATTTATTTAGAAGCGAAGGCAAGACCAAGATATATTATTAGCGATAGAACATACGAACCTAAATATAAAAAAGGTAGTGGAAAATATGAATGTTAAAGGTATGAAAAAAGTTTCTCTTATAGGCGGTATATTAGGGGCTGTTATATTTATTGCTATTTATGGATTTTATATTTTAAATGGATCTTATACAGATTGGATTTTAAATGCGGGGGGAGATCTTGCGCAATCCTATTATGGGTGGCGTTTTTTTAGAGCATCTGCATGGCATTGGCCAATTGGCTTGATGGAGGGAATTGCGTATCCGGAACTTACTTCTATCATTTATGTGGATTCAGTTCCTTTAATGAATATAATTTTTAAGTCTATTCGATTTTTGCTTCCAGAAACATTTCAGTTTTTTGGAATATGGGGAATGATATGCTTTGTCTTGTCAGGAATTCTTGGAGGGGCAATTGTATATAAATTAACATCCGATGAAAAGTATTCAATCGTTTCATCTTTATTCTTTTTATTTAATAATATTATGATACAGAGGTTGTATACGCATACGGCATTAGCGGCAAACTGGTTAATTTTATTATGTATATTTGAGATCTTATGTGATTTTAAAATGCCATCTTTAAAACGAAATATTTTAAACTGGTCTGGATTGTTTTTTTTATGTGTGTCGGTAAATATGTACTATATACCGATTATCGGAATTATAATGATTTCATATTTTTTGTATATTTTATTCAAATACAAAAAATGGAAAATATGTTTAGAAAGTGCAGTGTTTGCTGGCATTACAACGATTATTACATTTTATTTGTATGGAGGGTTTTATCATCTTCATTCGGGAGATGCATCCCCAAGTGGATTGGGATATTATTCAGCTAATTTGAATTCTCTATTCAATCCAATGGAAACTAGGAAATATCTATCAGGAAGTTCATTATTTTTAAAAACGCTTCCAATGGCAACAGATGGTCAATATGAAGGGTATGCATATTTAGGAGCAGGAATATTATTCCTTGCAATCGTTACAGTCTGTTTGTTTTTGAAGAAAAAAGGAAAAACAAGAAGAAATAGAAATACTTTATATTCTTCTGAAGTATGTAGTATTATATTTGTAATCGTTTTATTATATATAGCAGCTTTAGGAACAGAAATAACATGGAATAATCATGTGCTATTCACAATCCCATATCCACAAACTGTTTTGAAAATTTATTCTGTTTTTCGCTCGACCGGAAGATTTTTATGGGGAGTATGGGATATCCTAGTTGTTTTGATTTTGTATTTGTTTTGGGAATATAAATTTAGCAATAAGATGATTTATATGTTATTTTTTTGCGTGATAATTCAATTGTTAGATATTTCATCTATGCTTGGATGGAGATTTTTAACATATTCGAGAAAACAAAATACATATGTATCATCATTATCAAGTCCGGAATGGGATGAACTGTTGTCAGGAAAAAAGGAGATTGTTTTATTTAATAAGCAGACGTTAAAACTTCAAACTTACTATGATTTGGGAGAAATGGTTTTAAATCGTAAAATGGTAATTAATGATTTTTATTATTCTAGAAGAAATGCAGAAGATATAGAGCAATATAAAGAGAAGAAGTATAAAGAAATATTAGCTGGGAAAGCATCAAATGAAGTAATTTACATAGTAGATACTTTTGATGAAGCAGATAAGCTTTTGCCATATTTAAGGTTTTATTATGTAGATGGACTTTTAATTGGAGAAACAAAGAACATAAAAGATGAAGCAAGTATTTCTTCTATAGAGCCACTTTATATAAATAAAGAGATGCCTAACAATAAAGTGTCGATTAAAAACTTAAAAACGGGAAGTTATTCATTGGAAACGTATGGAAACCAAGCAGGAAAAATGTCTGTATTTGTGGATGAAAAGTTTCAGAATGTTTATGAGCGCTATGATGGAGATAGTATGGGAAGCACTTTGCTGTCTCTAGAAGATGGAGAAAGTATCTATATAGAAATGCCAGATAAAAATTCCACATTTAATTTATATAAGGTAATGATTAAAGGAGAAAAATAGGTTAGCGGGAGAAGTTTAAAAGAAGATTATTGTTTATACGTTTTATTTAATTATGGAGGAGAAAATGAATACAACCCTTATCATCATGGCGGCCGGCATCGGTTCCCGTTTTGGAACCGGCATCAAGCAGCTGGCGAAAATGGCTCCGAATGGAGAGATTATCATGGATTTTTCGATCTATGATGCGAAAGAGGCTGGATTTACAAAAGTTGTTTTTGTAATTCGAAAAGCAATCGAGAAAGAATTTAAAGAGGTAATCGGTGACCGCTTATCAAAAGTTATGCCGGTTGAATATGTCTATCAGGAGTTGAGCAACCTGCCGGAAGGTTATGAAGTTCCGGCGGGGCGTGTAAAGCCGTGGGGAACTGGGCAGGCGATTCTGGCTTGTAAAGATGTTGTCAAAGAGCCGTTTGTGATTATTAATGCGGATGATTACTATGGAAAAGAGGCATTTGTGAAGCTGCATGATTTCTTGATTGCAGGACATGCGGGTATGGACAAAATAAGCCTTGCGATGGCGGGATTTTCTTTGAAAAATACGCTGAGCGAAAATGGTACGGTTACCAGAGGCATCTGCGTGGCAGATGAAACGGGACATTTGGTGAAAGTGATTGAGACAACTGGGATTCAGGCAGTAGGAGAAAAGATCCAGTGCGATAATGCAGAGGTAGAGAAGTGGATTACGCCGGACACAATGGTTTCGATGAATATGTGGGCGGGTTATCCGGATTTTCTGCGGTATATTGATGAGGGATTTTCAAGATTTCTGGATCATCTGGGAGAGAATCAGGAGAAGAAGGAGTATCTGCTTCCGAATATTGTGGCGGAACTGCTGGAGAAGAATGCTGCTTCGGTTAAGGTTTTGGAGACATCGGATCGCTGGATTGGCATTACTTATAAAGAGGATATAGAACCGGCACAGGAGAAGTTCCGGGAGATGATTGAGAATGAAGTATATCCTCAGAATCTTTGGAAGTAAAAAAGAGAAATATGGGAAGGCAAGTTTAAATTTTGCTTATGGAAAGCCGCTGCGGACGGATATGGATATCATGTCGTAGCGGCTTTTTCTATTTAATATAAGCAGTTTTGTGTAATCATGTTTCCGGGTAAGGTTTGGGAGGTGTCCAGATGGAAGTAGAAATGAATACAGAGGGGCAGAAGGAGAAGCAGGAGGACGCAGTTTTAAGGCGCAAAGCTCTTCTGGTAACCCACGTCAGCGGGTTCGTCCCCCAGTTTGAGATGAACAACGTCCGTATTTTACAACGACTTGGATATGAGGTTCATTATGCTTCGAATTTTCACACACCGTCGTATGGAACGGACAATCACCGGCTGGATGGGACGGGGATTGTGCGGCATCAGATTGATTTTGTGCGTAGTCCGTTTGATGCGAAGAACCGGCTGGTGTACCGGCAGATAGTTGATTTGATGCGGCGGGAACATTTTTCATTGGTGCATTGTCATACGCCGATGGGAGGTGTGATGGCGCGGCTGGCGGCGCATGCCTCGCAGACGGGACCGGTAATTTATACGGCACACGGATTTCATTTTTTTAAGGGGGCGCCTTGGAAGAACTGGCTGTTTTATTATCCGATGGAGAAGTTCCTTTCGCGGTATACGGATCAGCAGATCTGTATCAACCGGGAGGATTATGAGCTGGCAAAGCGGAGGTTTCATGCGAAGTATGTGGATTACATACCGGGAGTGGGGATAGATGGTTCGTGGTTCCGGACATTTGGGGATAAGGAGCGGCAGAGAAAGCGCGAGAGTTTAGGAATACTTCCGGGACAGGTCGTTTTACTGACTTCCGGGGAAATGATTCCGAGAAAGAATCAGGAAGTATTGTTCCGGATGCTGGCGAAGATGAAAGATGAGGCGGAAAATCTGCACCTTTTGTTGTGCGGGCATGGAGAGTTAAATGAGTATCTGCATGGACTGGCGGATGAGTTGGGGATTGTGGATCGTATATCGTTTTTGGGATACAGGGAAGATATGGCGGAGATATTTCAGGCTTCGGATATCTTCCTTTTTCCATCCTTTCAGGAAGGGCTGCCGCGGGCGATGCTGGAGGCTATGGCCAGTGGGCTTCCGGTGATCTGTTCGGAGATTCGGGGCAATACGGATCTGATGGGAGATAGCTGGATCCTGTCGGCGAATCGGAAAAGAAAGCTTTGCCCGGGCGGGTTCATGCTTAGCCAGCTTCAGGATGCAGATGTCTGGGCGGAAGCTCTTGAGGATATGCTGTCCAGGAAGAATCGCTGGAAAGAGATGGGTGAAGCCTGCATCCAGCGAAGCCAGGAATTTAGCCTGGATGCAGTGGAAAAGAAGATGAGGGAGATCTATGGACGTTTTGCAGAAATGGAATAGAAGTATATCGGATGGAAATGGGACGGCAGCGGCGGTCTTATTTTTTTGGCTTTTTATATTTTTGAAACAATTTTATTTATTCCCTTCAGGGGGGATGGAGGCGGCGGATGTGTGTCTGTTCGCCTCTTTTTTTATGTTGTTATGTGACTGTATGAGAAGAAGACCGGAGCGGCTCTTGCAGCTGAAGACAGAAGGCCTGTTTTATGTGTTTCTGGCATTTGTTGTGGTGATTAATACATATTATGGGATTCGTCTTGGCCGTGGTGAATTTTTTAAGTATACTTGCTTTTGGATCTTCAATGCCTGTGCTATCTGGAGTTTCTGCTATCTGGCGGAATATGGCGGAAAAGCTTTTTTGACCGGGATTAATCGTGTGGTTAAGGTGAATATCGGAGTGCAACTGTTGATATATCTGACGGGGCGCGGACGTATCTTCCGGGAATACTGGGGTGCGGTTCGCTATCAGGGAACCTTTAATGATCCGAATCAGCTGGCATTTTTCCTGTTTATGATGATATTGCTTTTGTATCTGTACCGGTGCCGGTTTGTGGATCGGAGCTTTCCTGTGTTTTATGTGCTGGCGCTGCCGGTGATCGCGGCATCGAAGTCTACGGGAATTTTGCTGGGAGTTTTGATTTTTACGGTTCTGGCTGTTTTGCATGCCCTGTACCGGGTGGGATGCAGAAAAGGTGTGTCTATGAAAGTGTGGACCCTGGGAATCGTCATCGGAGTGGTTCTGTTTGGCCTGTTTTTGTGGTGGATATGGCCTGCAGCGGATTTTGATGTGAAGACGGTGGATTATAACATGTTGACGCGGATTCAGGAGAAGATATGGAAGGTGGCTCATGGCGGTCTGCTGGGACTTTTTCTGGATCGCGGAATGGAGAAGCTTGTGCTGTATCCGCAGTATCTCCTGTATGGAGCCGGGGAAGGCGGATTTGACCGGTTTACACTGGCTAGTCAGGTGAATGAGATTCATTGCTGCTTGTTCAGCGTGATGTTTTGTTATGGTCTGATTCCGACTCTATGCCTGCTAGTCTGGCTTGGGCGGAAACTGCGGTACGCAGATGCGGCCATGGCTTGTGCAGTGATGGGGCTTCTGGCGGAGAGCTTTTTCCTTGTGAATTACCGACAGCCGATGTTTTGGATGATACTGTTGTATGGGAGTGTGGTGCGTATGGATGGGGATGGAGAACGAACATCCATTCCTGTTGCAGAATAAACTGTGAAAATTAGTAGAAGGATGACTGCGGGGTCATCCCTCTATATTACGTTTACATATTTTGGTAGTAATGTAAGTGCAACCTTGAAAGTTTTCTGGTAAAGAACCGAACGGAGACGATAGAAGTGAGTATATTTGATATATAAAGGCGATGGCAGGAATAACAACAGATACAAGAGGACCCCGAATAACAAAGGATCCTTTTTTAAAACCAAATGATTGGTTCATTTTAAGTTTGCCTCATAGAGTGCAATGGAGTATTAATAAGGTATTGTGTCCAAATTGAGAGTTTGTTTTGGGGAATACTTGAAGCTGACGGGATATTCTTGTTTAAATTGTCGTTGTATGTTATAAATAAATCACAAGTATAACAACACGTGACAAGGAGAAAACCAACATGTACGATTATTTAATAGTAGGCGCCGGTCTCTACGGTGCCGTATTCGCCCATGAGGCGAAGAAAGCGGGCAAGAAGGTTCTGGTGATTGACCGCCGTCCGAATATTGCAGGAAATGTGTATACAGAGCCGATGGAGGGCATTCAGGTTCACAAGTATGGCGCGCATATTTTCCATACGAATAATAAAGAGGTCTGGAGTTATGTGAACCAGTTCGCGGAGTTTAACCGTTTTACAAATTCCCCGGTGGCGAATTACCACGGCGAGCTGTATTCCCTGCCGTTCAATATGTATACGTTCAACAAGATGTGGGGTGTCGTGACTCCGCAGGAGGCAGCGGCGAAGATCGAGGAACAGCGCAAGGCAGCAGGCATCACGGAGCCGAAGAACCTGGAAGAGCAGGCGATCAGCCTGGTTGGCACGGATATTTATGAGAAGCTGATCAAGGGCTATACACAGAAGCAGTGGGGAAGAGAGTGCAAGGATCTTCCATCCTTCATCATCAAGCGTCTTCCGGTTCGTCTGACCTTTGACAACAACTATTTCAACGCTCTGTATCAGGGAATCCCGGTTGGCGGCTATACGAAGATGGTTGCCAATATGCTGGACGGCATCGAGGTTCGCCTGGAAGAGGATTATTTTGAGAATAAGGCTGATTGGGAAGCGATGGCAAAGAAAGTAGTTTACACCGGCGCGATCGATGCGTATTTTGAGTATTCGTTGGGCGTTCTGGAGTATCGTTCTGTGCGCTTTGATACCGAAGTGCTGGATATCCCGAATTTCCAGGGCAATGCGGCAGTAAACTATACGGATGCGGAGACTCCGTGGACGCGTATTATCGAGCATAAATGGTTTGAGTTCGGCAAGGATGCCGATGGCAATGACCTGCCAAAGACGGTCATCAGCCGCGAGTACAGTTCTGAGTGGAAGTTAGGCGATGAGCCGTATTATCCGGTCAATGACGCGAAGAATGGTGCGCTGTATGAGAAGTACAAAGAGCTGGCCAAGAAGGAAGAGAAGGTGATCTTTGGCGGACGTCTGGGCGAGTATAAGTATTATGATATGGATGCGGTGATTGCTTCGGCGTTGGAGCTGGTGAAGAAGGAGCTGTAGGAGAATTTTTGATTTTTATCCGGATCGGAGGATGGTTTCGGAATCATGAAATGGATGGGAAGCTATCTGCTGATTCAGATAAAATGGTGAAATGAAAATTGCAAATTTTTAAATTGCTAAAAAATTGCAATTTCGCTTGAACCTTACGGATTATAATGTTATATTATATATAAAGGATGCCACCGATAGACGGTTTGGTTCCCTAGTGATTAAGACAAGAAAATAGCCGCAATCGTGTCAGGATGGGCGGCTATTTTTTTGCGCTTTTTTCTACATCTTTGCCAAGTGAATATCCGGATTTGAAGCAAGTTGCGCCGAAACTCAAAATCGCTAGTACAATTCCAATGATTTCCATATGGCATCCCTCCTCTCAGGTAGATTCCCTTGCAGGTATCTATGTAATCAGAGGGTACGCAGCCCTCTGAAAGAGGACCAAGCCGCCTACCGTGTTATGGTGGCATCCATAGATTGATTGTATCACATTTCTTTTAAATTCGAAAGTTTTTTTGCACTGTTTAAATAAAAAAATGCACATATTATTTTTGCGTGGGCATCAATTTCTCCAAATCCTCCATCATTCTCCCCAAATCCCGTTCCACCACCTCATACACCAGCACATCCGGCTTATTTTCGTTCAAAAATTCCGGCTCAAATACCTGCCAATGGTAAAAATCGGTATACGCAAAGTATTTCGGCAGTCCTGCCAGCAGGGCGGTGCCGAAGGAGTCGCGGTAGATCGCGATGCGGCGCGGGTCGGGCGCCTGGTCTGCTGAGATGTGGGCGATGTTGCCATCGTCGGAGGCACTGTCGTAGTGGATGGTTACATTGTTTCGATAACCGGATACATCTGCTTTGGTATCGTCGCACATGGATTCTGGCATGTGGAACAGGTTTGCCAGATCGCCCGGATCGCGCGCCTCATAGGTGACAGTGACGTTTTCGATCGGCGTGGAGGTGCCGCCAGCGGCGTCGATGATCTGCCCGGAGACGAGAAATCCGGCAGCGTCGTTCCAGTGGGTGTCGGTTTTGAAATACCACTGATAGTCCCGGCGGTTTTTGAGCTCCGGGTATGGATTGACAACTGGGACATTTGTGTGCATTTCCAGATAATCGAGCAGTTCACTGCGGCGGGTAGGTCCGTCCGGTGCTGTAAAACCGTCCGGGAGGTATTCGCTGTATACGCCTTCTTTATTGGGAGCACACAGAAAGATAAATTCGGTGCCTTTTTCTTTCCAGGCGTCGTGTACGGTCTGGAGTTTGTCTGCCAGCATCTGGAGTTCCCCGGCGGAAAAACGGTTGGTACCGAGGAAGTCCTCGACAGAGCTTCCGAGCGTGTAAAAGTACCAGCCATCTTTTCCGGTGATGACGTCCTGCGAGTCTCCGAACTGGAATAAGGAGAGGTTTAAGCGGGCGTTCAGGCTTAAGAAGCGGTTGCGGAACGCCGCGTGGTCGTTGATCCAGCCCTCAACACCGGATGGAAAGGTATCGATGGTTTCCAGCGACAGAGTTGGAAATGCCGCCAGACTGCGGTTTTCACCGGTGCCCTCATCGGCTGTGGTTTTCAGGATAGGAAACAGCAGGTTGGGGGAGAGGATGCAGGCGAAGAAGACTGCGATCATGATATGAGTGCGTTTCATAGGATAAAGTCCTCAATTCATAAATTTTTATTCATTTCTTGAATTTTCCGTAGTGTTTATGGTTTCATTGATAGCATTTTCGGAAGATTCGCCGTTTACCTCTTTTTGAATAGTAGCTTCTTCCGGTATATTTGTTTTTTTCAGTTCATCGTCCTTTTTCGGCTTTTCAGCCGCTTCGGAAGCATCGGTTTCTTCTATTATTCCTGCGTCCTCAACCGCCTTCTCCGTCGTTTTCTCCACCAAATCAAACGCCACCTGTGCCTTAAACAGATCCCCATCGATATACAAACTAAACTGCCCTTTCTGCAGTTCCGTCAGATCTTTGGCGATCGATAGTCCCAGTCCGCTTCCCTCGGTGGTGCGGGCGACGTCACCGCGCACGAAACGCTCGGTCAGCTCGTCAGCACGGATATTGAGCGGATTGGCGGATATATTTTTGATGGTGAAGACTGCCTGGCCAGCAGTACCGGTTTCTGCATTCCCGGGAACACGGGCGAGGTCTACGTAGACGCGGCTGCCTTCCATTGCGTATTTGCAGACATTGTTGTACAGGTTTTCAAGTACGCGCCACAGGCGGCGTCCATCGGCGCGGATCATCAGCGGTTCCCGCGGGGCATTGATGATGAGCTGCAGATGTCTGGCATCCAGTTTTTCTTCAAATTCGCCGTTGGTCTGAAATGCCATCTGGACGAGGTCAATGTCGGTAAATTCAAGCTTCACATTGCCGGAGCTTGCCTTGGATGCCTCGACGAGGTCTTCAATCAGTGTTTTGAGACGCTGTGATTTCTGGTCGAGCACATCGAGATAGGCGTTGATCCGCCCATCTTCAATATGTTCCCGTTTCATTAGGTTTACATAATTTATAATCGAGGTCAGCGGCGTTTTGATGTCGTGTGAGACGTTGGTAATCAGGTTGGTTTTGAGGCGTTCGCTCTTCATTTTCTCCTGAAGGGCGGTTTCAAGACCGGAACTGATGTTGTTGAGTCCCTCTGCCAGCGTGAGCTCCGGTCCGTCAAAATCATCGAGGTTAAGCTGGTAGCTGGTTTCTCCGGTGGATAGCTGCTGGACGGCGTCGCGGATGGATTCCTGTTCGATTGCCTGCCGGAACAGTATGTAAAAGATCCACAGGTTAAACAGCAGAAATACCAGCACAGTCAGACCTGTCAGCAGGTAAACAACGTATAAACTTGCATACACGCGGTCCCAGAAATACCAGGCAAGGCTGATAAGCGCTGTGTTGATTGCAAGATAGAGAACAAATCCGATGCCGAGACGGCTGCGGAAGTTCTGGCGTGTTTTGAGGATCGCCATTTTTTTCTGGAACCGGCAGATCAGGCTGGAGGTCCACAGGGTACCGGCGCGGTAGCGGCGCAGGAGGCTGAAAAAGAGCAGCAGTCCGCCCAGATACAGGACCAGCGCCTGCAGGCTGTGATCGGAGAAGTACCAATACTGCGACGGAATGACCAGATGCAGGATGCGGACGAGAATCAGGTCGCTCACAACCAGGGCGATCGCGGTCATGGCGGCAAAAAAAACGATGCCGGTTTCGGTGCCGCTCTTGTCGAAGCCGTGCAGTGTCACGTCGAAGCTGCGGTAACTCTGGTAGCCGGACACCCGGAACAGAAACAGGAAGCTCAAAAGCAGTCCGATCGTTGCGAAGATCGTCAGTGCAAATCCGGTCAGATACAGGTGCTGCCGGTGCAGGTATGCGGTATGCGCCCGTGCGTAAAGGTCAGTGACTGGATAATTTGTATCGATTCCGACCAGCAGATAATAGTCGCTGCCGGTGTATGGGTTATTGGATGCCAGTGCGGAAATGCTGCTGAGCGGGATCGCTTTCATGTTGGTATCGTAGAAAACGGAATTGCCCGGCAGATACGCGTAGCGCCCGTATTCCTTGACATTTTCCGGCGTCAGGGAATCGGTGTTTGTAAACTGGGTTGTTTCGTTCTGATCCGAATCCGGCTCCGTGTACTGGATTTTAAAATGCAGGTTGGACGGATTGGCGACGAAACGGTTATACACTGTGTAATAACGATGCAGTGTGTCCATGATCTCGACCGCCGCGTCCTCCAATGTGCTGCGCTTTTGGCTGGCAGAACGGTAGCTGTAGATCCGCTGCGGCTCCTGAACCGACCATTCGACGTAGCCTTCGCGGCTCTTGACGCCGTCTTCCGGTTCGGAAAGCTTCTGGCAGTTAAAGTCGTCGTCGAGCTTGTACCCCATGGATTCCAGATAGGAAATCAGGGAGGACAGGGAGAAATTTTCGGTCTCGCTTGGTCCAAAGGTCATTTTGAGCATCCGGCGCGAGAGGTCAATCGAGCTGTCGGCGCCGAAGACGTCCTGATAGTCCATATATAGGAAGATATCGTTCAGATCGCTATTAAATTGTGTGTTAAATTCCGCGGTGTCCTCATAAGGAACCGAGCCAATGCCGGTCAGTCCCAGACCGAAATTTCCGTGAATATACATGAGGCAGATACCAGTCAGCCCCAGAATCAGGAAAAACAGATGCGCGAGGCTGGCGATCCATTTCTGGATCTGCATCGGAATATGTGAGAGTTTTGTCATAAATTTTGCAACTCCTAACTTCTGTTAGATGGATGATTCACATTTTTACTGCTTCTCAATTTTATATCCAACACCCCAGACAACTTTCAGATAGCGCGGCTCTCTCGGGTTAATTTCGATCTTTTCGCGGATATGGCGGATATGAACCGCAACTGTATTGTCCGCGCCGATCGCCTCCTCATTCCAGATCGCCTCGTAGATCTGGTCGATGGAGAAGACTTTTCCGGCGTTTTTAACGAGCAGAAGCAGGATGTTGTACTCGATCGGTGTCAGCTTGATGAGTTCGCCGTCCACGGTTACTTCCTTATTTTCATCGTTGATCTGCAGGCCGCCGCATTTGAATACGTGGTTGCCCATCTGATTGTTCATATTTCCCAGCTGCGTGTAGCGGCGGAGCTGCGATTTCACGCGGGCGACCAGTTCCAGCGGGTTGAATGGCTTCGTGATATAATCATCCGCCCCGATATTTAAGCCCAGAATCTTGTCCGCATCCTCAGACTTCGCGGAAAGAATAATGATCGGGATGCTGCTGGTCTCACGCACCTTCAGCGTCGTCCGGATTCCATCTAACCCCGGCATCATAACGTCCAGAATCATTAAATTCACGGTGTGCGTTTTCAAAAGCTCCAGCGCCTCTGCGCCGTCATACGCCTTGATAACCTCAAATCCCTCACCGGTTAAGTATATGTCAATCGCTTCTACGATCTGTTTATCATCGTCACATACAAGAATACTCTGCATAGCAACTCCTCCTTTTAATAGGGCAATATGTAGATAATATAGTATACAAATTTCTGTATAGATACAATAAAGATACCTATATCTTATAATTATACAACGAAAAAGAAAACCATGGAATCTTATTTTTGCGTATTTCAGGAGAAGATTGGGGGCGGCTTTTCTCTGTCCGGGTTGCGTCTTCTCACCAGAATCCTGCTGTTCATTTACAAGTTACCCTTGACAAACCCCACATTCTCCGCTACACTCTAAATTAATTTGAATATCAAACCATTTGAAATTAAAACTATCTTTTATAGAAGAAGCGGAGTTAAACGAGAAAATGACAGCTAGAATCATTGGAATTGGCGCGTATGCGCCGGAGCAGGTTGTGACGAATCAGGATTTGACGAAATTTCTTGATACAAATGATGCCTGGATCCGGGAACGGACGGGTATTGGAGCCAGACATGTCTCGACGAGCGAGGGAACCTCGGCGTTGGCGACAGAGGCGGCGAAGCGCGCGATCGCGGACGCGGGCATTTCTCCGGAGGAGATTGAGATCGTGATCGTGGCGACTTCTTCCCCGGATCGGGCGTTCCCGAGTGCGGCGGCGGATGTACAGGGAGCCATCGGGGCGAAACATGCGGTGGCGTTTGACATCACGGCGGCATGTTCCGGATTTATTTACGCCTTACATATTGTGCAGGGATTTATTCAGGCGGGCATCTACAAGACAGCGCTGATCATCGGTGCGGAGACGCTGAGCAAGGTGTTAGACTGGACGGATCGCAGTTCCTGCATCCTGTTTGGCGATGGCGCGGGCGCGGCGGTTGTCCGGGCGGACGAGACGGGTGTGGTGAAGACGCTGGTCGGCAGCGACGGAACGAAGAACGACGTTCTGTACTGCCAGGCGAGAAGTCTTGAAAACTACCTGACGGGCGGCAAGCCGGAGCTTGGTTTTATGCAGATGGACGGTCAGGAAGTCTTCAAGTTTGCGGTTAAGAAAGTACCGGAGATTGTGAATGCGATTCTGGAGGAGACCGGAACGGACCGCGAGGCGGTACAGCATTATCTGCTGCATCAGGCGAATATCCGGATTCTGGAAGCGGCGTCGCGCCGTCTGAAGGTTCCGATGGACAAGATTCCGGTCAATATCGAGCGCTACGGCAATACGTCGGCTGCTTCGATTCCGATTCTCCTGGATGAAATGCACCGGGACGGACGCTTAAAACGCGGCGATACGCTGGTGATGGCAGGTTTTGGCGCGGGTCTTACCTGGGGCGCGGCATTGATGACCTGGTAGGTGCCTGGAGAGGCAAAAAAATATATAGCAAAACTAATGTACATTATCCCATTTTTTGATAAAATATAAGAACAGTGATTGCATTTTTGCGGTCACAAAAAGAAAATTCATTTAAAAAGGAGATTGAAACGATGTTAGAGAAAATGAAAGAAATTATTGCAGAGCAGCTGAGCGTAGACGCAGATTCCATTACCGAGGCTTCCTCTTTCAAGGATGATCTGGGTGCTGATTCCCTGGATCTGTTTGAGCTGGTTATGGCTCTGGAGGACGAGTACTCCGTAGAGATCCCGGCTGAGGATCTGCAGAACCTGGCAACTGTAGGCGATGTTATGAACTACTTAAAAGAAAAAGGTGTAGAGGCATAATGAAAACAAAGATCACAGAAATGTTGGGGATTGAATACCCGATTATTCAGGGCGGCATGGCATGGGTGGCAGAACATCATCTGGCAGCAGCCGTTTCTGAAGCTGGCGGTCTGGGCTTAATTGGCGGCGCCAATGCACCAGGTGAGGTTGTCCGCGAGGAGATCCGCAAGGCGAGAGAGCTGACAAAGAAGCCGTTTGGTGTCAATGTCATGTTGATGAGCCCGTATGCGGACGACGTGGCAAAGGTAGTTGTGGAAGAAGGCATCAAGGTCGTAACGACCGGCGCCGGTATTCCAGGCAAATACATGGGCATGTGGAAGGAAGCCGGCATTAAGGTAATTCCGGTTGTCGCTTCGGTTGCACAGGCACGTCTGATGGAGAAGAGCGGCGCAGATGCAGTCGTTGCAGAAGGCATGGAGTCCGGCGGACACATTGGCGAGGCGACGACGATGACGCTCGTTCCGCAGGTGGTTGATGCGGTTTCGATTCCGGTGATTGCAGCCGGAGGTATCGCAGATGGACGCGGCATTGCGGCGGCATTTATGCTGGGCGCAGAGGCAGTCCAGATGGGAACCCGCTTCGTCGTATCGAAGGAATCTATCGTAAGCCAGGCTTACAAGGACAGAGTCATCAAGGCGAAAGACATTGATTCGACCGTAACCGGTATGAGTCACGGACATCCGATCCGCTGTCTTAGAAATAAGATGACGAGAGAGTATCTGAAGCTGGAAAAAGAGGGACGCCCGTTCGAGGAACTGGAGTATTTAACACTTGGAACGCTTCGGAAGGCAGTCATGGAAGGTGACGTGGACAACGGAACCGTGATGGCTGGACAGATTGCAGGTATGGTGAAGAAAGAGCAGACCTGTAAGGAAATGATTGAAGAAATGATGGCCCAGGCGGAGGCGCTTTTGGGCAGAAAGTAGAGAGTGAGTGTAACGCTATGAGCAAAATTGCATTTATTTTTCCGGGTCAGGGCGCACAGACCACTGGCATGGGACAGGATTTTTATCAGGAAACGGAAACGGGACGCGAGATGTTTGAGAAAGCAAGCGAGATCCTTGGGTTTTCAATGACCGATCTTTGCTTTGATCCGGCGCAGACGGACCGTCTGAATATCACGGAGTATACGCAGCCGGCGATGGTAACCGCCAGCCTTGCGATGATGCGTGTATTTATGGAACGTACCGGAATCCGCCCGGATGTGGCTGCGGGCCTGAGCCTGGGAGAGTATCCTGCAATGGCGGCTGCAGGCGTTATGTCTGACGAAGATGCCATCCGTACCGTGCGGCAGAGAGGTATCCTGATGCAGGGCGAAGTCCCGGTTGGTCAGGGCGCCATGTCTGCCGTACTGGCGATGGATGCAGAGAAGATAGAAGAGGTGATCGCGCCGATCGAGGGCGTGCAGATTGCCAACTATAACTGCCCGGGACAGATTGTTATCTCTGGTAAGACAGAGGCGGTTGCCGAGGCAGGAGAGAAATTAAAGGAAGCGGGCGCAAAACGCGTTCTTCCGTTAAAGGTAAGCGGACCGTTTCATTCCAAGATGTTAGTGGGAGCTGGCGAGAAGCTTGGAAAGGTACTCGATACTGTTGAGATTCATACACCGGAGATTCCGTATATTGCGAATGTGACGGCAGATTATGTGACCGATGCAGCCGATGTAAAGCCGCTTCTGATGAAGCAGGTTTCTTCCTCCGTCCGCTGGGAGCAGACGATCCGGAAGATGTTAGCAGACGGTGTGGACACATTTATTGAGATCGGACCGGGTAAGACCCTGACTGGTTTCATGCGTAAAATCGACAAAAACGCGAAGGCGTTCAATATAGAGAAACTGGAAGATATCGACAAAGTAAAGGAGGCGCTTGGATGTTAAATGGAAAAGTAGCAGTTGTGACAGGTGCCAGCCGCGGCATTGGCCGTCAGATCGCTATTTCGATGGCGAAAGAGGGCGCTGTGGTGATCGTCAATTATAATGGCTCTGCGGCAAAAGCAGAGGATGTCGTAAAGGAAATTACCGAGGCGGGCGGACAGGCGGAAGCCGTTCAGTGCAATGTTTCGGATTACAGCGCGGCGGAGGTGTTCTTAAAGGACATTATCAGCCGCTATAAGAGAATTGATATTTTAGTCAACAACGCGGGCATTACCCGTGACAATCTTCTGATGAAGATGAGTGAGGAAGAGTTTGACGCCGTCATCGATACGAACTTAAAGGGCGCATTTAACTGCATTAAGCACGTATCCCGCCAGATGTTAAAGCAGAAGGGCGGACGCATCATCAATATTTCCTCTGTTTCCGGCGTGATGGGAAATGCAGGACAGGCAAATTACTGTGCGTCCAAGGCGGGCGTGATCGGACTGACCAAATCCGTGGCAAGGGAGATTGGAAGCCGTGGTATCACGGTCAACGCGATTGCACCGGGATTTATTGATACGGAAATGACCGCCGTTCTTCCGGACGATGTGAAGAAGGCGATGGGCGAGCAGATTCCGTTAAAACGTTTCGGTACGACCGAGGATGTAGCGCAGGCAGCCGTATTTCTGGCTTCTGACCGCGCAGCCTACATCACAGGACAGGTTCTGTGCGTGGACGGCGGAATGGCGATGTAGGGAAAAGGTGCTTTACAGATAGGCACTTTTGGAACCGAAAGTGGCGTACGATAACGTAGTGGCAGCAGATTTTGCCGATTTGGAATGCGAAGCATCGGCAAAATCGTGTCGCAGTTTGCACAACGTGTGAACTGTGACGATAGAAAGGCAGGTTTTTAGATGGGAAATAAGACACGTGTAGTAGTAACCGGTCTGGGAGCGATCACTCCGATTGGAAATGACGTAGCAAGCTTCTGGCAGGGATTAAAGGATAAAAAAGTCGGTATCGCGCCGATCACATATTTTGATACAACCGATTATAAGGCAAAGCTGGCAGGCGAGGTGAAGAATTTTGATCCGAAGAAATACATGGATCCGAAGGCGGCGAGACGTATGGAGCCGTTTTCCCAGTATGCGGTAGCGGCAGCCGGTGAGGCGATCGCACAGGCGGGTCTGGATATGGAAAAAGAGGATCCGTTCCGCGTGGGAACCAGCATCGGTTCCGGTATCGGAAGCTTACAGGCGATGGAACGTGAGCACAAAAAAATGCTGGAAAAAGGACCGAACCGTGTGAACCCGCTGCTCGTTCCGATGATGATCAGCAACATGGCAGTCGGCAATGTGGCAATGCATTATGGTTTAAAGGGCAAATCCATCAACGTGGTAACTGCCTGTGCGACCGGTACGAACTCTATCGGTGAGGCGTTCCGCTCGATCCAGTACGGCGAGGCAGACGTGATGGTAGCCGGTGGTACCGAGTCTGCGATCACACCGCTCGGTATGGCAGGTTTCGCAGCTCTGACGGCTCTTTCTACCAATGATGACCCGGAGACGGCATCCCGTCCGTTTGATAAGGACCGCGATGGTTTCGTCATGGGCGAGGGTGCTGGTATCGTAGTTCTGGAGTCCTTAGAGCACGCGCAGAAGCGCGGCGCAAAGATTCTGGCAGAGGTAGTCGGCTACGGCGGAAGCAACGATGCATTCCACATCACTTCCCCGGCAGAGGATGGAAGCGGCGCAGCATATGCGATGGATATGGCGCTCAAGGATGCAGGTATCGCACCGGAGAAGATTGATTACATCAATGCACATGGAACCAGTACACACCATAACGATCTTTTCGAGACGATGGCAGTGAAAAAAGCGCTGGGCGACCACGCTTACAAGGTAAAAATTAACTCCACTAAGTCGATGATTGGACATCTTTTAGGTGCAGCGGGCGGTGTTGAGTTTATCGCCTGCGTGAAATCCATTGAGGATGGATTTGTACACGCAACCGCAGGTTTAAAAGAGGCAGGCGAGGGCTGCGATCTGGATTACACGATGGGCGAGGGTGTTCCGATGGATATCCACTATGCCCTGACCAACTCCCTGGGATTTGGTGGTGTCAATGCCAGCCTGGTAATCAAGAAATTTGAGGACTAAATTGGGAAAGCGAAAGAGGTAACTGAAATTATGATGGGAATTAAAGAGATCCAGGAGATCATCCCGCATCGTCATCCGTTTCTTTTGATCGACTGTATCGAGGAAGTGACACCGGGCGAGGGCGCGGTTGGATATAAAAATGTAACATACAACGAGCCGTGGTTTGCAGGTCATTTTCCGCAGGAGCCGGTCATGCCGGGCGTCCTGATCGTGGAGGCGCTGGCGCAGGTCGGCGCGGTTGCGATTTTAAGTGAAGAAGGAAATAAGGGCAGGACGGCATATTTCGGGGCAATCAACAACGCAAAATTCAAGAAAAAGGTAGTTCCGGGCGACAAGTTAAAGCTGGAGTGCCATATCATCAAGAGAAAAGGACCGGTCGGCATCGGAAGTGCGACGGCAACCGTCGATGGCAAGCTGGCTGTTTCCGCAGAGCTGACGTTTATGATTGGCTAATAAGTGAGGTTGAATAAGAGATGTTTAAAAATCTGTTTAAGAAATCGTATACTTCGATCAATACAAACGACCACGGTTCTGCCGGCGTAAGCCGTGCGGAGAGTGCGAAAGCAGATAAAAGGGCGGCAGAGGCAGCACAGGAAAAACCGGAGAAGATTCCGAGCCGTCCGACGGCGATGACGCCGGAAAGCCTGCGTTCTTTATGGCGTAAGTGTAATAAATGTGAGAAACCGATTCTGGTGCAGGATGTCAAGGACAACCTGTATGTGTGCCCGCGCTGCGGCGGATATTTCCGGATGCATGCGTACCGCCGGATTGAGATGCTGATCGATGAAGGTACCTTTGAAGAGTGGGATAAGGAGATGTCTGTGGTCAATCCGCTTGCATTTCCGGGCTATGAGGGCAAGGTTGAGGCAGCCAGAGAGAAAACCGAGTTAAATGAGGCGGTTGTCACTGGTAAAGGAAAGATTCACGGTTATGAGACTGTGATCGCGGTCTGCGACTCCCGTTTCCTGATGAGCAGCATGGGTCACAACATGGGAGAGAAGATTGCCCGTGCGGTAGAGCGTGCGACCGAGGAACGGCTTCCGGTTATCATCTACGCGGCTTCCGGCGGCGCGAGAATGCAGGAGGGCATGATCTCCCTGATGCAGATGGCGAAAACTTCCGCAGCCTTAAAACGTCATTCCGAGGCGGGACTTCTTTACATAAGCTTTATGACGGATCCGACCACCGGCGGCGTAACGGCAAGCTTTGCGTCCCTGGGCGATATCATCCTGGCAGAGCCGGGAGCGCTGATTGGATTTGCGGGTCCGCGTGTCATCGAGCAGACGATCGGTCAGAAGCTCCCGGAGGGCTTCCAGAGAGCCGAGTTCCAGCTGACACACGGTTTTGTGGATCAGATCGTGGAAAGAAAAGATCAGAAGCGTGTTCTGGGACAGATTTTGAAGCTTCACAGCCAGGAGCATGGCTGGGAGAAATGGAACGACGAGGCGGAGAACCACACAGAAGCAGCATCTGCATCCAAGGCAGAAAAAGCAGCTTCTGTGGAGGAAGGCAAGTTAAAGAGCCGGAAAGCACCGTTCTCCGGTATCATGCGCCAGAAGACCTTAAATAAGATCGCAGGCCGAGAGAGAGACGCCTGGGAGGCAGTACGCCAGTCCCGTAGCGCCGGACGTCTGAACGCCAGCGATTATATCCGGATCCTGTTTGACGATTTTACCGAGTTCCACGGCGACCGGTATTATGGCGATGATATGGCGGTCATCGGCGGTGTGGCATCCTTCTATGGAATGCCGGTCACGGTCATTGGACAGGAGAGAGGTAAATCCCCGAAAGACAGCATGAAGCACAACTTCGGCATGCCGTCTCCGGAAGGATACAGAAAGGCGCTCCGTCTGATGAAACAGGCGGCGAAATTTAACCGTCCGATCATCTGTTTTGTCGATACGCCAGGTGCATTCCCGGGTATGGAGGCAGAGGAGAGAGGCCAGGGCGAGGCGATTGCCCGCAACCTCTTTGAAATGTCGGATATGAAGGTGCCGATTCTGGCGATTATCACCGGTCAGGGCGGCAGCGGCGGCGCACTGGCGCTGGCGGTTTCCAACGAGGTATGGATGATGGAGAATGCGACCTACTCGATCCTTTCTCCGGAGGGCTTTGCTTCGATTCTGTGGAAAGATGCCAAGAGAGCCAGCGAGGCGGCGAAGGTCATGAAGATGACGGCAGAGGATCTGTATGAGCTTGGCATGATCGAGCGTATTATCTGCGAGGATGAGCCGGCAACCGATGACAACATCGAGGAGATCGGACGCATCATCGACCGCCATATGCGCGAGTTCTTCCAGTCCTGCGCGGAAAAGACACCGGATGAGATCGCGGAGCAGCGGTATGAACGTTTTAGAAAAATCTAAAAAATAGATATTGAAAGGGGGTTGCCGCGCGGCGGTCCCCTTTGTGAATATAGGAGATCGTATGAGTACAATTTTATCACAGTTAAAACCGCTGAAAATTGGTGATCTGACGGCGAAGCTTCCGATCATCCAGGGCGGTATGGGGGTTGGCATCAGCCTGTCCTCGCTGGCAGGAGCCGTGGCGGGGGCCGGCGGCATCGGCATTATTTCCACTGCCCAGATCGGTTTCCGGGAGCCGGATTTTGCCGAGCATCCGCAGGAGGCAAACCTACGCGCGATCGGTTCAGAGTTGCAGAAGGCGCGCGCGATCGCGAAGGGCGGCATCGTGGGCTTTAATATCATGGTGGCGACGAAAAACTATGCGGAGTACGTTAAAACGGCGGTCAAGGCGGGCGCTGACCTGATCATATCGGGCGCAGGACTTCCTGTTTCCCTGCCGGAGTATGTGAAAGGGACGGCGACGAAGATTGCGCCGATCGTTTCCTCCGTTAAGGCGGCGACGGTCATCTGCCGGATGTGGGACCGCAAGTACCAGACCGCACCGGATCTGGTGGTCGTTGAGGGACCGCTGGCGGGCGGACATCTGGGATTTGACCGTGAGAAGCTGACCGAGCTGGAGGTAGACACGCCGCACGCAGCCGAGACATTCCATCAGGCGGAATATGACGAGGAAGTGCGGGGAATTATCGCGCTGGTTAAAAAATACGCGCAGAAATATGGCAAATCGATTCCGGTTGTGACGGCTGGCGGCATCTATGACCATGCGGATGTGATGCACCAGATGGAGCTTGGCGCGGACGGCGTGCAGGTGGCAACCCGTTTTGTGACAACCGAGGAATGCGATGCACCGATGGCATATAAGCAGGCATATCTGGATGCGAAGGAAGAGGACATCGTGATTGTCAAAAGTCCGGTCGGCATGCCGGGACGTGCGATCAAGAATGCGTTCTTAAAAGAACTGGAAAAAGGAAGACAGGCAGTGACACACTGTTACCAGTGTCTGGAACACTGTGATCCGGCGAAGATCCCGTACTGCATCACACAGGCACTTGTCAATGCCGCCCGCGGTGATGAGGATCATGCTCTGATTTTCTGCGGCGGAAACGCGTGGAGAGCAGAGAAAATCGAGACGGTTGAGGGCGTGATGCGGGCGCTGTGCGAAGGGTAGGATAGATTTTGGCAGGGTTCAGGGATGAGCCAAGATGAAATTTGCAAATAGTTCAGTGAAAAATGCAAAAATATAAAGAGAGGGCTTGCAAAATGCAGCCCTCTTTTGTGTATCCAATCATCCCCTAAAACGATTCAAACAAGCATAAATTTCCTGCACGCGCGGCATTGCCAGTCCCATGGCGGCATATGAAGCATCGCTGAACACAGAGAGCCCGTCTGCTTCATAGGCTTTTAAGAGTGTGGCAACCGTTTCCTGTACGGTGCAGCGCTCCAGAAGGCCTTTTTCCAGGCAGTAGCGCACCATCTGGGCGAGTGCGGCGGTCTGCTCGCTGTCGGCAAGCTGTTCGACGAAGCGCAGATCGACCGGCTCTTTGGCAACCTGGAAAGAGTGTTTGTCGTGGACACGGACTTTGATACGCGTGTTCCGGTCGGAATTTCGGTCAGCTTCGCGGCGTCCTCCGCGACCGCGTTCAAAACGTCCTGCATCGGAGGCGCTGCCGCCGCGATTGCCAAACCGTCCAGAACGACCGCTGTTTTCGCCCTCTTCCTGAGATTCACCTCCAGCTTCTGCGCGGCTGTCGCCAAAATCCAGCGCCATCGCGCCCACAGCCCGTCCTGTTCCGCCAGCCGCCAGCTTCCGTCCAGCCGTCGGGAGCTTGAACCCAGGCGCCTGGATGGCGGGTTTGGAAGCCTCCTGTTCGCATGCATTTTTTACCATCTCCGTGATATCAAACGGGCGGTATGCATCCATCTGGATAATAGTGTCTGCGATGAAGAAGTAGGCGCCGGAGCTTCCGGCTACGAGGACGGTGGAGATGCCTGCCTGCTTGTAGAGATCGCGGGCGCGTTCGATGAACGGGGTGATCGGCTCTTTATCGCGGCTGACGATGCGCTGCATCAGGTCGTCCCGCAGCATGAAGTTGGTAGCGGAGGTGTCCTCGTCGATCAGGAAAGCGCGGGTTCCCGCTTCAATGCTTTCGATCACAGCTGCCGCCTGGGAGGTACTGCCGCTGGCATCGGCGGTGGAAAAGCAGGTGGTGTCTTTTTTGTTCGGCAGATCCCGGATAAAGAGGGAAATATCAACGTGGTTGATGCTGCGCCCATCCTCGGCGCGCAGCTTGACTGCGGTTTCATCGGTGATGACATATTCACGTCCATCCCCTGGAATATGGTTGTAGACGCCGGATTCCAGCGCTTTTAGCAGTGTGGATTTGCCGTGGTAGCCGCCGCCTACGATCAGGGTGATGCCGCGGTGGATTGCCATGCCGGAGATCGGACCGTGTCCCGGAAGATTCAGAGTGATTCTTAAGGAATCCGGGGAATGGAACGCAACACTGCCCTTCATCGGACGGTCGGAGACGCCGGTTTCACGCGGCAGGATTGAGCCGTCTGCGACGAAGGAGACGAGATCTAAGCGTTTCAGCTCATTGCGGATAAATTGCTGGTCGTCTGCCAGCGTGATGCGTTTTTTGATTTCAGCGGTGTTCTGGCGGCGGTAGAAAAAGACGTTTTCGACACAGCCTGGAAGAAAATCAAAGAAAATCCGGATCAGTTCACCGGAGTTGATGGTGCGCCCGAATGCCGGGAAACCAACCTCAAAACGGGCTGTAATCTCATTTCTCCCGATCTCGCAGGCGGTCCGGGAGAGAACCTCCTGACCGGGGCGGCTGGTGGCGATCAGACCACTTTTTCCAGAACCTTTTGCCTTGAAAGAAAGACGACCGATTTCACGGGAAAAACAGCGGAGCAGGTAATCTTCAAGCGCTGTTTTTTTCCACGGCGTATCAAAGAGTTCTGCCGGAAATCCGGCTTTCGCGTGGCGGACCTGGATACTGACCTTGGAAGGAGACGCAAACGGGTCACCCTGTACATGGTCGATGGATAAAATATACGTATTAAAATCATAAGCGCCGCGCACGTCCTTGTAAGCCGGATAGCTTTTGTGATCGATGGAGGTGAGGAGACGCTTTAAATCTGCGGATTGTTTCATTCTGAATACCTCGTTTTCATAATATTAAATCATATTTCAATGTCTTCACGGTTTTTGGCAGGAGAATCCATATAAAATGGCCTTTTTCAAAGAATATCTGTCATGTGAAGGAGATGATAGTTCTTATTTTAAAGATCCAAATTCTGAAATGCAAGCGGAATGGACGAAAAGAAACGATATAATTGTATCTATTGTTACTGTACACGGGTAGGCACTTTTGGAACCGAAAGTGCCGTAAGAAAACGTGGTGGCAGCAGGAATTTGCCGTATTTAAATGCGGAGCCACGGCAAATTCTGTTACTGGGCACGTATGCGTGAACAGTAACTATCTATTTATGATGGTGTATATTTGACGTCTTTTTATACTTGTCTGAGTATAAAATGTTCTGAGCGTACCATATGACAGTAGGGAGGTAGATGCATGTTAAATGCACTCTGGGCGTTTATGATGCTTACGGGGCTTGGCTGGGCGGCGGTGCATGGGACGCTGGGGGCGGTGACGGAGGGAATGCTTGCAGCGGCGGGGGATGCAGTCTCGCTGGGAATCACGATGCTGGGGGTGATGGCGTTTTGGACGGGAATTTTGGAGATCGGACGGCGGGCGGGGCTGATTGAGCAGTTGTCGGCGGGGATGCGGCCGGTGCTTCATTTCCTCTTTCCGCGCATTCCAGCGGGTCATCCGGCGCTTTCTTCGATGGCCGCCAATATGATTGCCAATATGCTGGGGCTTGGCTGGGCGGCGACCCCGGCGGGGCTTACGGCGATGAAGGAGCTGCGGATATGTGGATTACGCCAGGGAAAATTATGAGCTGGAAGAACTGGAGGAGGAACGGAGAGCGGCGGGGGATCCGGCGGCGGTCACACAGGGAACGGCGAGCGATGAAATGTGTACGTTTCTGGTCGTAAATATTTCATCGCTGCAGCTCATTCCTATCAATATGATTGCCTACCGGAGCCAGTACGGATCGACGCACCCGCTGGCAGTGGCCGGCCCGGCGTTCCTGGCGACCTGTATCAGCACTCTGGCAGGAGTGGCGGTGTGCCGCGTGATGTGCAGGAGAAAGCAATATAAATCAATAAAAAAGGATGGCTGGAAATAGAAAACGCAATTTGGCGTCATGTAGGGGGGGAAATTTCACACAAAAAACAAATTTATCCCCTATAATGCCCTTGTTAAAATAAGGGGCGCTGGAAACAGATCCGTTATCATAGAACGCGGATTCAAACCATACATATAAAACAAGTATAGACACGGGAGCCGTCAAATGCGCTGCATCAATTACCTCTCTGAATACCTGGTTCCGGTTGTTTTGTTTTATATCGTTGGGTTTGCGGTGCTTCAGAAACGCCCGGTTTTTGATGATTTTATCGAAGGGGCGCTTGCGGGGCTTAAAACGGTGGCTGGAATCCTGCCGACGCTGGTGGGACTGATGGCGGCGGTCGGCGTGCTTCGGACCTCCGGTTTTCTCGATTTCCTCTCCGGGGTGCTGGCGGGACCGGCGGCATTTCTGCATATACCGGCACAGGTGGTTCCGCTGCTTCTGGTGCGTCTGGTGTCCAGTTCGGCGGCGACGGGGCTGCTCTTAGATATTTTTAAAACGTATGGACCCGATTCGCGGCTCGGCATGATGGTGTCGGTTCTTGAGAGCTGCACGGAGACGGTTTTTTATACGATGAGTGTCTACTATCTGACCGTGCGGATCTCAAAGACGCGATGGACGCTTGCGGGGGCGCTGATTGCAACGTTCGCGGGGCTTGTGGCGAGTATCTTATGTAGTGCCATGGTATGAAGATGTAAGAAATTTGCTAGTTGTCTTGCCGCACAGAATATTGTATAATCGGTAGGGTAAATTGCCGTTTTGCGCGCTGAAACCAAGGATGAGAGGGAAAACTGTGGGAAATTATGAGACGCTGAATGAGCTTCTGGTGACGCTGTTCCGCGATGTGATGGACATAGAACAGAAGGTAATCATTACGCCGGAGTTTAAAGACATCACGAATAACGATATGCATGTGATCGAAGCGATCGGGATTGGTGAACCGAAAAATATGTCATCGATTGCCAGAGAACTGTCCGTTACGGTGGGAACGCTCACGATTGCCATGAACAGCCTGGTCAAAAAAGGCTATGTGGAACGAAGCCGGGGACTCGAGGATCGGCGGGTCGTATATATTTCTCTTTCAGAGCGGGGCAGAAAAGCGTATGGGCATCACGCCCGGTTCCACCGGGAGATGATCGAGAGCCTGACAAGCGATCTGTCGGAAGATGAGATGCAGACGTTGGTAAAGGCGCTGATGAAGCTGAATCAGTGGTTTAGGAGTAAGGATGGGCAGCGGTAAAAAGAAGGGATGTAGTCTGCACTGGATGGAAACAGGTGTGAAAGACAAAAACGGTTGCGAAAACCGTGAAGCAACTGCTGCGAGGAGAATACAAGGAGGTACATTATGAAGAAATTTATGGTAATGGCAGCTGGTCTTATGATGGCAGCTGTTCTGGGCGCATGTGCGCCGACGGCAAGAAATACAGGAGAAACCAGCGAACATGGAACTGCCCCGGCAGGTGCGGCGCAGCAGGAGACTGTAGATGGCGTGGCTGAGAAAGAAAGCATGGTGGTAACGGATGCAGATCCGACGGTAACGGTTTGCGTATATTCTGTAAAATCTGATAAGAGCGGCTTAAAACAGAATATGGATGGCATTGACGGCGATGAGCTGGATGCACAGGAACTGCTTGATAAGATGGCAGAGATGGGCGTCATTGAAGAGGGAATCACCGTGGATAAATTTGAGCAGAAGGACGGCGCACTGACGCTGGATCTCTCCTCCTTAAAGGAGTCCTCTGACAAGCTGGTTGTCATGGCGATTGCCAATACATTTATCCAGAACTACGAGGCAAAGACGCTGGAGTTGAGCGTAGCAGGCGAGAAGATCGGCGACGGTCCGATGAGCTTTGAGAAGAATTACAAGAAAGTAAATTAAAGCATGAAAATGCGAAAAGAGCGGGATCTCTGAAGTATGCGGATGCATACAGGGAGACTCCGCTCTTTTTCTCTTATACGTGTAATTTCTCCGTCATCAGCCATGTTTGAAAATACGGTTTGATGACCCGGAAGGAAGCGCCGTCCATGTTAAGGATGAACTGGTGGAAGCTCTTGGCGTTGAATTTGTTTTCAAGCACCTCCTCGGCTTCCTGGCGCATGGTCAGGATTTCCAGATAGCCGGTATAGTATTTCAGGTAATTGCCCGGATTATCAATGATTGCTAGGTATATCTCGCGCGCGGATTCCGGATCCGTAAATCCGTAGGAATTTTCCAGATAACTGGTGGTTGTGGCGAGATCCCAGCCATCATAGTGGATGCAGATGTCGAGAAGCGCGTACAGCCCGTAGCTGCTGGCTTCGCTGCAGCGCATCAGCGGTTTGACCGCTTCCGGCAGTCCGTTGTCGAAGGAGTAGGCGTACAGTTCGCTGTAGAGTCCCCAGCCTTCGTTGTAGCCGCCGCAGGCAAGAAGCCGCCGTACCGGAACCGGCTCCCGGTCATTGAAATAAGCCGACTGGTAGAGATGCCCCGGATAGCCCTCGTGCGCCAGCATGGTGTAGAGGTTCTGCTCAGTGCTTGCTTTTTCGTTGATGTAAATGGTGTTGGAACCGTCGGAATCGATCGGCGGTACGAGGAAAAAGGCCGGGGACAGGGAAGATTCCAGCGCTTCCGGGACGTATTTGAGCGTGTAGGAGGTATCTGTAAGCGCCGGGAAATCATCCTGAATCTGCACCTGTAAATTCTGAAGGATCTCATCCGGATCGGAGAGTGTGATGGCAGAGTCGGTCATCTGACGGACGAGTTCCGGATGTTCCTTTAAGCGGACGCGGATTTCGGATAAATCTGCCTGCATCTGCTTCTCAATCCGCGTTTTGAGCGCATCGACCGAAGAATCTGTGCCGGTCAGCGCCGCCGCAAGATAGGCATAATACTCCCTGCCGTGTTCGTAGGTGCTAAGTCCTCCTGTCTCCGGATGGGAGCCCTTGAGCGATTCCAGTGCTTTAGAGAGGTTTGTATATGCCGGGATAAAGTGTTCCTTTAAAATGGTCAGATGTTTTGCTTTGTAGGACGCCTTTTCTGCATCGCTTAAGCCCTCAACCGCATTTAAGCGGGAGGCAAATGTTTCCGTCAGCAGGCTGTTTTCCGGGCGGATGAGGTAGCTTTTACAGGATTTTAAAATCCGGTCGATGGTGTCGTCGGACGGTGCGAGACCGGCGTCTGCCTGCGCCTGTTCATACGCTGCGAGCTGCTTGTAATATGTGTCGATCTGAGAAAGCAGTGCCAGGTAATGGTCGATGTCGGCACGGTTGTAAAATGTGTATTCGGCTAATAAGGTCGGAAGTTCCGCCTGCGTGCCGATCAGGGCGCTTAACGGCTGATTGTAGAGTTCCAGTCCCCTCGAGCCGGCTTCCGTCTCCAGTGTGTCCTTCATCATCCGGTAGGTGAAAAGCTGGTCGGAGGTCAAGAGAGAGGTATCGAAGGAAGAAAGTTCCTCAAGAACGGCCGCGTTTTCCTCGGAATCCTTTTGAAGCTGTTCCAGGGAATATTCTGGAAATTTCATCTCCGGTTCGGTGATACCGTAATTTTCCGGATTCCGGACAAGAAAATGAAGGGAGAGCGGATCGTCCTGCACGCTTTCTTGAAACTGGTGTGCCAGAAACGCATCAAAACGCGCCTGTTCGCTGGCAGCATCGGACGATGCATTGGAAGGAGAACCAGTCTGCCCGGAAGCGGCGTAGGATTCGGCGGGGGTTCCTGAGCCGGAAGAACCAGCGCATCCGGAGAGCGCCAGGGCAGCAGCTGCAGCGATCGCGAGCGCTGTGCGCGGCAGGGGCGGGAAGGAAAAGCGTTTCTGCATAATATAATACCTCCAAAACAAATATATATGTCTGCAAGTATACCATACTTGACAAAGGGATGCAAAACAGATAGACTTAATCTATATATTTATATATGAAGAAAAGGCAGAGAAAAGAAGGTGGCTTGCCTTTAATCGCAGATGGAAGACCATGGGCGGTTAGAGGCTTTTTTTGTGAAGAACACAATTTAAAGCGCAATTTTAATAAGGAGGGCATGATAAATGTGTCAGAACTGTAAGAAACCTTACTATATAACAACTGCGATTGCCTATACATCGGGCAAACCGCATATCGGAAATACCTATGAGATCGTGCTGGCGGACAGCATTGCTCGCTACAAGAGAGCGCAGGGCTACGATGTGCGTTTCCAGACGGGCACCGATGAGCATGGTCAGAAGATCGAGTTAAAGGCAGATGAGGCTGGCATCACGCCGAAGCAGTTTGTCGATAACGTGGCGGGTGAGATCAAGACGATCTGGGATCTGATGAATACATCCTACGACAAATTTATCCGCACCACCGACGAGGATCATGAGGCGCAGGTAAAGAAGATTTTCAAGAAGCTCTATGATCAGGGCGATATTTACAAGAGCTGCTACGAGGGACTTTACTGTACCCCGTGCGAGTCCTTCTGGACCCAGTCCCAGATCGTAGACGGCAAATGCCCGGACTGCGGACGCCCGGTACAGCCGGCGAAGGAAGAGGCATATTTCTTCCGTATGAGCAAATATGCGCAGAGACTTATCGATTATATCAATGAGCACCCGGAGTTCATCCAGCCGGTTTCCCGTAAAAATGAGATGATGAACAACTTCCTGCTTCCGGGCCTGCAGGATCTGTGTGTTTCCCGTACTTCCTTTAAATGGGGGATTCCGGTTGATTTCGACCCAAAGCACGTTGTATATGTATGGCTGGATGCACTGACCAACTATATCACCGGTCTTGGATATGACTGCGACGGCGAGAGCGGCGAGCTGTTCAAGAAATACTGGCCGGCAGACCTGCATCTGATTGGTAAGGATATTATCCGTTTCCATACCATTTACTGGCCGATCTTTTTGATGGCACTCGACCTGCCGCTTCCAAAGCAGGTATTTGGTCATCCGTGGCTGTTACAGGGCGACGGCAAGATGAGTAAATCCAAGGGAAATGTGATTTACGCCGATACACTGGTTGATTTCTTTGGCGTGGATGCAGTCCGCTACTTCGTTCTGCATGAGATGCCGTTTGAGAACGACGGCGTTATTACCTGGGAGCTGATGGTAGAGAGACTGAACTCGGATCTGGCAAATATCCTCGGCAACCTCGTAAAGAGAACGGTATCGATGACGAACCAGTACTTTGGCGGCGTGGTAGCCGACAAGGGCGTGACGGAGCCGGTGGACGAGGATCTGAAGAAGGTAGTGCTGGAAGCAGTCCGCAAGGTCGATGAGAAGATGGATAAGCTGCGCGTTGCCGATGCGATCACCGAGATCTTCAATATTTTCCGCCGCAGCAACAAATACATTGACGAGACAACCCCGTGGATTCTGGCAAAGGAAGAGGACAAGCAGGATCGTCTTGCGACTGTTCTCTACAACCTGGTTGAGTCTATCACGATCGGTGCGTCCCTGCTTGAATCCTTCATGCCGGAGACCTCGGAGAAGATCTTAAAAGAATTAAATACCGTAAAACGTGAACTGCCACAGATGGATGAATTTGGCCGTTATCCGTCCGGAAATAAGGTGACTGAGGAGCCGGAGGTTCTCTTTGCCCGCCTGAAACTCGACGATGTGATGAAGAAAGTCAAAGTTATCCAGGAAGAGCAGAAGAAGGCAGTTGCTGCAAAGGCAGAGCCGGAGAAGGAAGAGGACGAGAAAGCCGAGGGCATCGATATCGAGCCGAAAGCAGAGATTACCTACGATGATTTTGCAAAACTGCAGTTCCAGGTTGGCGTGATCCTCTCCTGCGAGGCTGTTCCGAAGTCCAAGAAGCTTCTCTGCTCCCAGGTTCAGGTCGGAAGCAAAGTGCGCCAGATCATCAGCGGCATCAAGCATTCCTACTCCCCGGAGGAGATGGTCGGCAAGAGAGTCATGGTTGTGACCAACTTAAAACCGGCGAAATTGGCAGGTCTGCTCTCCGAGGGCATGATTTTGTGTGCTGAGGATGCAGACGGAAAGCTGTCCCTGATGACAACGGAGAAAGAGATGCCGGCGGGTGCGGAGATCTGCTAAGAAAAAAGGAATATAACTTATATGATATTTGATACACACGCTCATTACGATGATGAGGCGTTTGACGGGGACCGGGAAGAACTGCTTTCCGGTCTGGCAGCAGGCGGGATCGGCACGGTCGTTAATGTCGGCGCGGATATGGAAAGCACGAAGACGACGATTGCCCTGACGGAAAAATATCCGTTTATCTATGGGGCAGCAGGTGTCCATCCGAGCAGCACGGCGGAGCTTGACGAGGAAAAATTTGCCGAACTCCGTGTGCTGGCACAGTCCGGGAAGATCGTGGCGATCGGCGAGATCGGTCTCGACTATTACTGGGAAGAGCCGGATCATGAGACCCAGAAGAAATGGTTCCACCGCCAGTTAAATCTGGCGCGGGAATTAAAACTTCCAGTCATCATCCACAGCCGCGACGCGGCGAAGGATACGCTCGATATCATGAAGGAAGAGCACTCCGGGGAGATAGGCGGTGTGATTCATTGCTTCTCCTATGGAAAAGAGATGGCGGCAGAGTATTTAAAGATGGGCTTTTACTTAGGCATCGGCGGCGTACTGACCTTCAAGAACGCGAAAAAGCTTCTGGAAGTAGCCGAGATGGCGCCGCTCGACCGTCTGGTACTCGAAACCGACTGCCCCTACCTCGCTCCGGTTCCCAACCGCGGCAAACGCAACTCCTCACTGAACCTGCCATATGTGGCGGAAAAGCTGGCAGAAATCAAGAAATGTACACCGGAAGAGATCGTCCGTGCGACTGAAGAGAATGCGCGGAGGCTGTACCGGTTACCGTAAAAAGGGGTGTCCCGGACACCCGGGAAAGGATTTTCGGAATGGATCTTGGAAACCCGAAGAATACAATCGAAGTAATACAGAAATACAATTTTGCCTTCCAGAAAAAATTCGGTCAGAATTTTCTGATTGATACGCACGTGCTGGACAAGATTATCTCAGCGGCGGGCATGACCAAGGAGGACACCGTCCTGGAAGTCGGTCCTGGCATCGGTACGATGACACAGCGCCTTTCACAGGCGGCAGGACAGGTCATCGCCGTGGAGATCGACACAAATCTGATTCCGATCTTAAAAGATACGCTTCAGGACTGCGAAAATGTAACTGTTATCAATGAAGATATTTTAAAGATTGACATTAAAAAAATGGCGGAAGAAAAAGGCGGCGGACGTCCGGTTAAGGTCGTGGCGAACCTGCCGTACTATATCACGACCCCGATCATCATGGGGCTGTTTGAGAGCGGCGCGCCGATCGACAATATTACGGTTATGGTGCAGAAAGAGGTCGCAGACCGGATGCAGGTTGGTCCTGGCTCGAAGGATTA
>ERZ779870.614-NODE-614-length-34989-cov-3.33188_pt1 | contig 34989 bp, 28 predicted proteins | sample MGYA00511247_ERZ779870 | MGnify/ENA primary metagenome ERZ779870 (study PRJEB29588, sample SAMEA2149068) | human gut metagenome | biome: human gut; feature: human-associated habitat; material: faeces | place: Denmark | collected 2008/2010 ...
TGGTCAATATTAATAACTTTATCCAGCTGTTCCATACCGAGAATCTCTTTATGTTCTCCCGGAATCGTCCTTGCACGGTTCAGTTTCTTTGCCAGGCTCTTATACAGTATCTCATTGACCAGAGAACTTTTTCCTGATCCGGATACTCCGGTCACGCAGGTAAAAACACCAAGTGGAAACTTCACATCGATGTTTTTCAGATTATTCTGTTTTGCCCCTTTTACCGTCAGCCATCCGGTTGGTTTTTTCCGTTCGGCCGGTACCGGAATCTTAATCTTTCCACTCAGATAAGCGCCTGTAATAGAATTTTCATTCTTCATCAGTTCTTCTGCCGTGCCGATTCCTACCAGTTGTCCACCGTGTTCCCCAGCTCCCGGTCCGATATCCACGATACAGTCTGCCGCACGCATGGTATCTTCGTCATGTTCCACCACAATCAATGTATTACCGAGATCGCGCAGATGGCACAGTGTCTTTAACAGTTTATCGTTATCTCTCTGATGCAGTCCGATACTCGGCTCATCCAGGATATAGGCTACACCCACCAGTCCGGAACCAATCTGTGTGGCAAGACGGATTCTCTGTGCTTCCCCACCCGAAAGAGTTCCTGTCGCACGAGCCAGTGTCAGATAATCCAGTCCTACATCTACCAGGAAGCCAAGCCGGGCACGGATTTCCTTTAATACCTGTTCTCCGATCAGTTTCTGGGACTTCGAAAGTTCCAGTTCACTCATAAACCGATTCAGATTCTCGACAGACATCTCTGTGATCTGAGAAATATTTTTTTCTCCAACTGTCACTGCCAGTGCTTCCGGTTTCAGACGCTGGCCTTTGCAGGCACGACACGGCGTGATCTGCATAAAAGTCTCGTATTCCTGTTTGGAACTTTCCGAACCGGTCTCCCGGTATCTGCGCTCCACATTTTTTATCAGTCCTTCAAAGGCCACATCGTACACACCTTCTCCGCGCTGGCCCTTGTAGTATACTTTTACTTCATGACCATTGGTTCCATGAATCAGAATATCGTGGATCTCCTTCGGATAATCCTGAAACGGCGTGGACAGATCAAAATGATATTCTTTACACAACGCATCCAGAATCGCTCTGGTAAAGCTTCCCTTTGTTGCACAGGACTGCCAGCCGAGTACTGCAATCGCACCTTCCTCGATGGACAACGACGGATCCGGGATCATCAGTCGCTCATCAAATTCCATCTTATATCCGAGCCCCAGACAATCCGGACAGGCTCCGAACGGATTGTTAAAAGAAAAACTTCGCGGCTCAATCTCATCAATGCTGATCCCGCAGTCCGGACAGGAAAAGCTCTGGCTGAAGTTCAGGTAGTTTCCATCCATCGTATCTACCACCAGCAGTCCGTCCGCCAGTGCCAGCACACTCTCAACAGAATCCGTCAGACGCTTTTCTATCCCCGGTTTTACCGCAAGCCGGTCCACCACGACAGCAATCGTATGTTTGATATTCTTATCCAGTTTTATCTCTTCAGACAGTTCGTACATATTGCCATCGATCTGCACCCGTACATAACCGCTTCGCTTTGCCTGATCCAGTACCTTTTCATGACGTCCTTTTCTTCCTCGTACAACCGGTGCCAGCAGCTGGATCCTGGTACGTTCCGGCAATTCCATGATCTGATCCACCATCTGATCCACCGACTGTTTTGCGATAACCTTCCCACACTTCGGGCAATGCGGGACACCGATTCTCGCATACAACAGACGAAAGTAATCGTAGATCTCCGTCACCGTTCCCACCGTAGAACGAGGGTTTCTGTTTGTAGACTTCTGATCAATAGAAATTGCCGGTGAAAGTCCCTCGATACTCTCCACGTTCGGTTTTTCCATCTGCCCCAGAAACTGACGGGCATAGGAAGAAAGACTTTCCATATATCGCCGCTGTCCTTCTGCATAGATAGTATCAAAAGCCAGTGAACTTTTTCCTGATCCGGACAATCCTGTCAGAACAACAAATTCATCTCTCGGAATATCCACATCCAGATTTTTCAGATTATTTTCATTGGCTCCACGAATCTTTATATATTGTTTTCCGGTCTTACGCACTGCCATTGTATTTTTCTCCTTCTGTTTTCCATGTGCTCCGCATAATCATACACCTGTAGATTCCGGGAGCGATCTGGCTCCTTTACATCCTGTTCCCTTTAACCTGCTCCGCACATTTTCTATAGTTTCTCCATATGTGTCAGAACAGATGTTCTTTTAATTGTACGATATTTTTTATTCACTGTCAATCTGCCGTTTTTATTTTCCGCCTCTTTATTCATCCAGCAGAAAATCTGCCATGATCGGATTGCTGACACTGATTCCGGCTCTTGTCAGAGCGATCCTGTCTCCTTCTATTTTCAACAACCCCATCCTGCTGTATTTTTCCAGCACCGGTCCGTATACTTCTTCTACGGATCTTCCGAAATTTTTCCTGAATTCGTTCCGTGATACACCACAAAGCAGCCTCAGGCCCAGAATCATGGTTTCTTCCATCTGATCCCCTACTGTCAGTGTTTCTCGGTCCCGTCGGATCGATTCCGGATTTCCGTTGAATTTCCCATACACACTCAGGTCTCTCAGATTGGTAAAACGCTGATTTTGAAACAGAGATGCACTTCCCACACCAAATCCCAGATATTCTTTTCGTGTCCAGTATCCCAGGTTGTGCCGGCATTCTTTTCCTTTTTTGGCATAATTAGAGATTTCATACTGATGATATCCATATGACTGTAAAATCTCCCATGTCCGCTCATACATCCGCCGTTCTTCCTCCTCGTCAGGAAGTTCCGGTTTTTTCTCTGCAAAAGGGGTTCCCTCTTCGATAATCAGGCTGTAGGCCGAGATATGCTCCGGTTCCATTCCTGCGATCACCTCCAGACTCTTCTCCCAGGAAGTCAGATTCTGTCTGGGCAGACCGGACATCAGATCCACATTCAGATTGGCAAATCCCGCTTCTCTCGCCATTTGAAAACTTTCCTGAAACTGTGCCCAGGTATGAATCCGTCCCAACAGTTTCAGTTCCGTATCGTCTGTAGACTGACAGCCAAGACTCAGCCGGTTGATTCCCGCTCTGTGATATCCTGCAAGATTGATTGCTGTCAGCGTTCCCGGATTGGCTTCCATCGAGATCTCTGCATCTTTTTTCAGACAATATGTGTCCCTTACCACCTCCATCAGTTCCTCCATCCAGTCCCCCGGAAGAAGAGAGGGCGTACCACCGCCAATATAAACAGATATAACTTCATATTCTTTTGCCTGAGGTCCCACCGCCGCAAGTTCCCGCAGCATGGCATCCAGATATACCCGCCGGCTCTTCTCATCGGCAGGTCCGGATAAGAAATCACAGTATTCACATTTTCGGATACAAAACGGAATATGTAAATATAATTCCAATTCTTTTTTCATCTTACTCTTCCTCAACTTTGGCTCGTTAAATTTCCCTGTAACGTAAAAAACTGCAGGCAGAACGTTGATCCTGCCGCAGTTTTTTTGCATATTTATTGTAGTACCTTCTGCATATTCTTTTTGATTTTTTCCGTCAGATATGCATATTGCAGCAGTTCATCCTCACTGAAACTCTGGTAGCGGGTCTCATCGTACTCCCGCTGTACATTAACAAGTGCTTCTTCCACCTGCGCGGCTTCCGGCAGCATCCAGACGGTGATTCTGCGATCCTGAGTTTTTTTCTCTCTGCTTTCCTGTATACGGATATACCCTTTTGCCATCAGCTTCTGCAGATGCAGCGACAGACTTCTTCTGGTCATATTGGTATAATCACTTAACTCTCTTCTGCTGACCGGCTGTTTCAGATGGCTGAGATAAAGAAGCAGACGGATCTCCGGAAAAGTAAGATCAAACTGGCTTGCCACCGGTTCAAGATACCTGTCAAAAAGTTTCCGGCTCCGGTATTCATCCATCAACACTCCTTCTCCTTCTACGGCTTCCAGGTACAGACTGCTTCGCTCTTCCCCAAGCTTCTGAGAACCTGGCAGAATCGTCGGTGCAACCATACCGTCTCCCGCCGCATCGATCAGAAAACGATATACCTGCAGACGGTTTTTCTCGTATTCCTCTTCATCCAGAACATTTTTGTAAAAATCCTTATAGTAGGTAAATACCGTCAGCTTCATCTTGATCGTTTTCGACAGATTCATTCCCTGGCTTGCCAGAGAACCTTTCGTCTTCACATAATAATAAATCGGTGTATGCAATGCATAGAATCTTCTGGCATGTCGGATATACTCCAGATTGAACATAAAATCCTCACACCAGCTGATCTCCGGATTCATCTGCAGGTGATGTTTCATGATAATATCCCGCCGGTACAGCTTGTTCCACAGTACACCGTAATAAAAATCTGCTGGTTTTTCCATCATGCAGCCCACAAACGCTTCCTGATCCATCACGCCATCGATTTCGATATCTCCTTTATGAGACAGCCTCTCCCCGATCACCCGATAAAAATCAGCAATCACAAGATCCGCCTGTTCCTCTTTTGCCGCCCTCACCAGAAGTTTCGTCGCATCCGGTGTGATCCAGTCATCACAGTCCAGAAACTGCAGATACTCCCCGTGTGCCTGAGCAATCGCCATATTTCTGCTCTCAGACACACCGGAATTCTCCTTGTGGATCACCAGGACCCTGTCATCCGCAGCAGCGTACCGTTCACAGATTTCCCTGGTTTTATCGCTGCTGCCGTCATTGATCAGAAACAGTTCAAAATCTTTATATTCCTGTTTCAACACACTGTCCACGCATCGTTCCAGTGTTTTTTCTCCATTATAAACCGGAACGATAATACTTACTGCAGGTTTCATAGTTTTTAATCCTCATCCAGCTTCAGTACACTCATAAATGCTTTCTGTGGGATTTCTACATTTCCCACCTGACGCATTCGTTTCTTTCCTTCCTTCTGTTTTTCCAGAAGTTTCTTCTTACGGGAAATATCACCACCATAACATTTTGCCAGTACATCTTTTCGCATTGCGCGAACAGTCTCTCTGGCAATGATTTTTCCGCCTACCGCTGCCTGAATCGGAATCTCAAACAACTGTCTCGGAATTTCTTCTTTCAGTTTCTCGCACATTTTTCTGCCGCGCTCATAAGCTGATCCCTCAAATACAATAAAGGAAAGTGCATCCACTTCTTCTTTATTGACCAGAATATCCAGTTTTACCAGTTCGCTTCTCTCATAGCCGATCATCTCATAATCAAAAGACGCATATCCTCTGGAACGGGATTTTAATGCATCAAAGAAATCATAGATAATCTCATTCAACGGCATATGATACGTCAGCAGTGCTCTGGTTGTCTCCATATATTCCATTCCCTGATACTGTCCACGCCGCTCCTGACAAAGATCCATGATCGGTCCGATGAATTCTGTCGTTACCATGATCTCTGCTTTTACCATCGGCTCTTCCATATATTCAATAGTTGACGGATCCGGCAGATTGGACGGGTTCGTCAGATCCATTACTTCACCGTTGGTCTTGTGTACTTTATAGATAACACCCGGTGCTGTTGTCACCAGATCCAGATTATATTCTCTCTCCAGACGTTCCTGGATGATCTCCAGATGCAGCAGTCCGAGGAATCCACAGCGGAAACCAAATCCGAGGGCTATAGATGTCTCCGGTTCATACTGCAGCGAGGCATCATTTAACTGCAGTTTTTCCAGTGCATCACGAAGATCTCCGTACTTTGCTCCGTCTGCCGGATAGACACCGCAGTATACCATCGGGTTAACCTTTTTGTAGCCCGGCAGCGGTTCGCTGCACGGTCTGCTGTTATCAGTTACGGTATCACCGACACGGGTATCTTTTACATTTTTGATACTTGCGGTAAAATATCCTACCATACCGGCGGATAACTCCTCACACGGAATAAACTGTCCGGCTCCAAAATAACCGACTTCCACCACATCTTCCACAGCACCGGTCGCCATCATGCGAACAGTTGTTCCTTTCCGGATCTTTCCTTCTTTGATCCTGCAGAATACGATAACACCTTTATAGGAATCGTACACGGAATCAAAAATCAGTGCCTGCAGTGGTGCTTGCGGATCTCCGGTCGGGGCCGGAACTTTTTCTACAATCTGTTCAAGAACCTCTTCTACGTTCAGTCCGGTCTTTGCGGAAATCTGTGGGGCATCCTGTGCCTCGATACCGATCACATCTTCGATCTCGTTGATAACACGCTCCGGCTCCGCACTTGGCAGATCGATCTTATTGATCACCGGCATAACATCCAGGTCATGATCCAGTGCCAGATATACATTTGCCAGTGTCTGGGCTTCAATTCCCTGTGCCGCATCCACCACCAGGATCGCGCCATCACAGGCTGCGAGGCTTCTGGAAACCTCATAGTTAAAGTCTACATGCCCGGGAGTGTCGATCAGGTTGAAAATATATTCTTCCCCGTCTTTTGCCTTATATACGGTTCTCACGGTCTGTGCCTTGATAGTAATTCCTCTCTCACGTTCCAGATCCATATTATCCAGTACCTGGGACTGCATCTCTCTTTCTGTCAGCAGACCGGTCATCTCAATGATCCGGTCTGCCAGGGTAGATTTTCCGTGATCAATATGGGCTATAATACAGAAATTACGAATTTTACTTTGATCAAAATCTGCCACTTTAGTACCTCCGATTTCTTTTTTATACTCAGGTGCTTGTCACTGTTGAACTTTTTCTTCTTTTGGTGCCATCTACCTGATTTTCTGATTGCATCGGGTATCCGGACACTCTGTAATTTTACATTGCCTTTTATTATAGCATAGTTTTTACTGTCCCTTCAATACTTTATCCAGAATCACACTGAAGGGTTCCATCGCATTCATCGCCTCTTCCACCGTATTGGTCTGTGCGCCCACTTCCAGGAGGATCGAGCGCGGCCGCACATGAAGATTATACCGATATCCTTTGAGATAAATACACCGTGTCAACTGTGGATAGTACCGCGCCGCCTGATAAGACAGCTGAAACGAAAATGAGAGATTATCTTCGATATAAGGATTGGGAAGTGTATCCAGATTCCCGTTTTTTACCGTTCTGCTGAGTCCGTTAAAATACATGATCTGCGCTGTCGGTTTTCCGTTGATTTCCGTCACCAGATGCTTTCCTTCCGGTACTCCATCCCTGTGCAGATCGATCACCACCTGAATCGTAGGATTTTCCTCCAACACCTGCCCGATCACCGGAAGTGCATAGTTATATGCCTTGCTCCGGTCCAGCTGACCTTCCATCAGATCGAAAGTATCCTTTCTGTGGATCACCTGATATCCATAAATGTCCCGCAGAATACTCTCAAGATAATTTCCCACACCGACCACACTTGTTGCCTCATCTCCCTCGATAGAATCGGCAAATCCTTCCTGCGAATGAGTATGGTAAATAAGGATCTGCGGAACGCTGCTGTCTTCTTCCAGTGTCAGCGAATCTCCCAAAAATGTACTGGCATTGATCTGTGACCCGTCCACTGTTGTGTTCGGATCTACCACAAAGAAATTGTTCAGCAGATAGTGAAAATCACTGAGCCGCTCCATGGAAAGGTCTATCTTTGGTGTCGACTCTACTGCTGTAGTCCACGCCGGAAGCTGTGCAGTTGCTGTGCCTGCATTCTCTGTTGTCTGTGGCTCATTCTCATCTGTTTTTCTCTCCTGTTGCTCTTCTTCATTCCCGTTTTTTTCCTGTTTTCCCTCCTGTTGGCTACTCATATCATTCTCTTCATTTTCCCTGGCCGTCTCGTTCTCCCGGGTCACTGCCTGACTCTGATTTTCTCCCAACAGCCGATCAGCGATCGTATTGCCATTGGCATGGATCATCTCATAACAGGTACTTTCATCCTCAATCACCGGATGTTGTTCTTCTTCCTGATGCTCTTTCAGATACATGCCCAGCGGATACCAGTTTTCGATCTTTGTCCACAATTTTGTTATCAGCGGAGTAGTAGTCCCCTCCTCATAAAAAATCCCCGGCATATACCACAGATACGCTTCCCGCTCTGTCTCCATACAGATATCCCCGAGTATCTGCTGTGCGCGTGTTCCCGGAGACTGCCTCAGATGCAGATATCCCCGTGCCGCGAGATATCCGCCAAGGCAGACACACAATCCCCACACCGTTGCTTTTACAATCCGTTCCGATCTTCTCATCTTTCCCTCTATGATCTTTCCTGACTTTCACCATACATATTTTTTGCCGGATAAATATATATTATATTCCTGTTCTTACTTTTACTTCTGATTTTCCTGGAGTACATACTTGTATTATATGAATTCCCCTGCTTCTTATGCCTCCATCGCGATATTGATGCCCTCTGAGATCGTATAACTGAGCCTTTTGACTGTCTCATCCACATCTTTGGGCGTAACAAACATTCTGTGCAGCCGCGGCGTAATCAGTTCCTGCAAAAACTCTTCCATCTCCGCCTCTTCCAGATTTTCCAGCAGATGAGCGATGGCATCATGAACAATCGTGGCGCCGTCTACTACAGTCGGCACACCGATACCGATCACCGGTATCCCAAGTGTTTCTTCATTCAATCCGCATCTGTGATTACAGACACCAGATCCCGGATTAATTCCCGTATCCGTTATCTGAATCGTACAGTTTAATCTCCGTACACTGCGTGCCGCCAGTGCATCGATGGCGATCACTGCATCCGGATCCGTCTCCCGGATCACACCACGGATGATCTCCATTGTTTCCATCCCTGTCTGTGCCATAACACCGGGAACCAGACTGCTGATCTGATGTGCTTTTCTCTTTCCCATACCTGCCTTTCCATATTCTTTAATAATGTGTCTGGTGATCTTCAGATTCTGAATCACCTGTGGCCCCAGTGCATCCGGTGTGATCTCCCGGTTGCCCAGTCCTACCACCAGAATGGATTTCTCTTTTTCCAGATGAAGAAGTTCTTTCAGATGGTGTGCAAGTGCCTGAGAAATCTCCCGGTGATAATCCTCATCCGGCACGATCAGATTCGGGGCTTCCATGGTAATATACGTACCTTTCGGCTTTTCCATCGCTTTCGCTCCCTGCTCCGTCTGAATCCGCACCACCGTTGTATTCAGGTCCAGAGCCTCCTCATATTTCTCCTGAATCGCCACACCCTTAATCTCCACATTGTCCTTCTCATACTTCTCCTTACTCTCCACTGCAAGATCCGTTCGTATCCCAAAATTCCCGGACATCATTGTCACCTTTCCTTTCTGAACACATTTTCCTGCCTGCGTTCTTTTCTCCTTTTAGATTTCCCTTTTCCTTTCAATTTATCCCTGAAAATCATTACTGTTCGCTCCGTTCACAATAACTGGTTTAAAATACATTCCAAAATGCCTTTTTTTCGGAAAAACCATTGACAAACCACGATAAATGGCATAAACTGTATGGGTATTTTGAGATTAGCCTGTCCGTGTCTGGGCTGATGAATATGATAAATGATTGAATAATTTATTGGAGGTTATGGAAAATGGCAAACATTAAATCCGCTAAAAAAAGAGTTATCGTAAACAGAACAAAAGCTGAAAGAAATAAAGCTATCCGTTCTGAAGTTAAAACATCTATCAAAAAAGTAGAAGCAGCAGTTGCAGCAAAAGATCTGGCAGCAGCTCAGGCAGCTCTGAAAGTAGCTACCGCTACAATCGAAAGCGCTTGCTCTAAAGGTGTATACCACAAAAACAACGCAGCAAGAAAAGTTTCCCGCGTATCCAAAGCAGTTAACTCTATTGCTTAATTCTAATTGATAGAATAAATAAGGAATTTAAAAAGAACAGTCATCCCGTCAGTGACTGTTCTTTTTTGTTGCTCTGTATCCGAAGGAAACTGCCAGTGGTAACTTCTGCAGGTATTCGAAAATCCCGGAAACTGTCCATTTCAGACAGCTCCCGGGATTTTTGATTACGCCGGATTCTTCCGCGCATATTTTACAATTAGAAGTTCCACACTCAGCACATCGCTCAGCTTTCCGGTTTTCACCTCTTCCTCTGTCTGAGTAAAATCTTCCACCGCCTGACGAAGCTGAGCTGTTGTGTATCTTCCGGTACAGCCGGTATAATTTCGAACCACGAAACTCTGCAGTCCTGTCCTTGATGCAATCGTTTTCTGATCGCATCCAAGCTGCTGCAGTTCTTTCACCTGTAACAGAAGATTAAACTGTCTTGCCAGCAAAAAAAGAATCCTCATCGGCGGCTCCTTCAGCGCCAGCAGATCATAATACAGATCCAGCGCTTTCTTCTGGTTCTGCTCTGCCACCGCCTGTACCATCGCAAAGATCCGGTTATTGATCTGCGTAGTACATACCGCATCGATATCTTCCCCTGTGATCACAGATCGATCCATGGTATAACATAACAGTTTTTCCAGTTCTTTTTCGATATTACTCATATCCGTACCGGTTTTCGACAGAAAATGCTCCATATCTCTCTGAGTGATCTGTTTTCCCTCCCGTTTCATGATACCAAGCACCCAGCGCATCAGTGTTTTCTCATCCTGCACCGCAAAATCCACCCCCCTGCCGATCTGCTTGACTGTTTTAAACATTTTGCTTCGCTTATCCACCTCTTCTTCAACAAACAGAAGATACAGATAATCCGGAAGATTGTTCAGATATTCTGCCAGTTCCGGGCACTGATTTTTGAAAAATCCGGTATTCTCCAGCAAAATGATCCGTCGATCAGAAAAAAACGGCATGGTTTCTCCAAGTGAGATTACTTCTTTCACATCAATTCCCTTTCCTTCGAATCTGGATTCATTCATCGTATCTCCATCCGGATTCCATGCCTGAAGCAACTTGTTGCGATACTGTTTTTTCAGATAACCTTCTTCCCCGAAAAAGAGATATGCCTGCTTATACTCCTGATTTTTTATATCTTCCAATACACTTTTCATCAAATCTTCTAACCTTTCACCCAATTTTCCTCATCTGGATTTATTATACTGTTTTTTTCCTGTTTCAGCAACCGGCATCATCAGTAAAACTCCGGAATGGTTACTGCTCAGTTACTGTTCACTCCGTGCCCTGCAACATGCTCTAGATATTCTGTTACCAGAACCTCCCTCCCCCTCTTCCTTATCGTAATCGCACCACTCTTCATCGTATACCGGATCTCACATCCGGTTTTTTTTAACCGATCTACCGTATCCGGTGACGGATGTCCGTACCTGTTTTTCATTGCACAGGAAATTACCGCTAACGACGGTTGTACCTGTTCCAGAAACTCCCGGCAGGTGGATGTAGCTGAACCGTGATGTCCTACCTGCAGGATCTCGCAGGCAGGCAGATTCTGCAGCAATTCCCTCTCTTTCTCCTCCGGAAGATCTCCGGTAAACATCGCCTGGACTCCCTCCCATTTCCAGAAAAGTACCAGCGAACCCGCATTGGGTTCTGCAATCTTTTCCTGTTCTTTCGGGTAAAGAACCACGGCTTCTGCCTTTCCGATTGTCAACCGGTCTCCTGCCCGGATCTTCCTACAGGAGGCTCCCGCTTCTTCTGCCAGCTTTTTCAGTTGTTTTCCCTGTTCCGTCCCTTCCATCCAGTATGGATACATAAGATTTTTTACTGTCAGCCAGCCTTTTTTTCCTTCCTCCAGTACTTCTGTTACGCCATTGATATGATCCTGATCTGTATGAGTGAGAACTACTGCTTCCAGACAGGATATTCCCTGCTGCTTTATGTATGGAAGAATCACATAAGTTCCCACATTTTTCTGACTGGTACTTCCCCCGTCAAGCAAAAGTGTCTGTCCGCCGCTCTGTAACAGGCTGGCATCTCCCTGTCCCACATCCAGAAATGTAATCTTTTCTCTCTGCTGCCAGGGATGTGCCATTAGCAAAAGCAGCAGTAACATACTGCATAGTTCCATTCCCGGAAATATTTTCCACCTTTTTTCTCTTTTTATCAGCTGTTTTTCCACTAAAACCAGCAGAAAAATCACCAGATAATACCCTGCAATCACCGGTTTTGACGGTTGACCCGGAGTCCACATACCAACCGGCAGCTTCTCGGATATGTTCCCGATTTCCCGATATAGCTGCAACATTCCATAGGCCGGACTTCCCGCAAGACTGCCCAAAAATATATTCCATCCTGCCAGAACCACTCCCAATCCCCCGGAAGCAATGATTACCGGAAGTAAGGGAATCGCCACAAGGTTCCACAATATCCCCACCACTGACACCTGATAAAAAGTATCCAGCATTACCGGAAGAGTAAAAAGCCACAGATACCAGCCGGCCCGTATGTTTTCCAGTATTGCTCCGGCACTGCTCCCTTTTCCTCCTTTCCCTCTGTTCTTTCTTTTTTCTTTCTCCCCGATGCTCCAAAAGATTTTGTTCTTTTCACTGACATACCACCCCACACCGATCACAGCACAAAAAGACAGTCTGCACCCACCATCCAATATCAGATCCGGGTTATCCAGGAGCATCAGAATCCCGGCAAACGCCAGCGCAGACAGCAGATCGTAGGAACGCCCGAGAAGTCTTGCACCCTGAAGTACAAAAAACATCAGTAAAGCTCGTACCGCTGTGGTGGGCTGTCCGATCAGGATGCCGTACCCCGCCAGCACACCAACAGAAAGTATCACCCAAACCGGCATGGGAAAACCCAGCCGTCGGAGAATCCCGGCGACCGCCAAGGCAAGAAGGCTGATATGCAAACCGGAGATGACAAGCACATGGCTGATTCCCGCTGCCTGATAAAGTTCTTTGATATCCCCGGACAGTTCGCTCTTTTCGCCAAACAACATAGCCTCGAGTATGCCTGCCTCCTCATCCTGATAGATTTTCTCACATCGGTTCATCATTTCTGTCTTCCATATTTCTACAACTTCCCTGACACCGGATCTCTGTTCTTTTACTTCCAAAACAGTCGGATTCTCCAGATAAAAATCAATTTTCTTCCCGCTTTCGTAGATTCTTCGGTTAAATTGTCCCGGGTTGCGCGGAAGTTCCGGCAATACAAGCATCCCCTCCAGTCGGACATGCATTCCTTCCCGCAGACTGTTTATTTTTTCTTCTTTTCCTGTACATTTGATATTTCGAATGGGATAATTTTTTGTCGATCCGGAACGGATCAGAATTGCTTTTTTCAGATAAATAACTGTGCGGGTGGTTTTTTCAATACGGTACACCACTCCTTCCGCCTGTACCTTCTGCTCTTGTTCTGCCCACTGCCATGGTTTCTTCCCGGCGGGAGATTTCCATATCCAGGAACCTCCACACCAGTCCGTCACCAGAATAATCAGGATCAGTCCTGCAAACAGCAGGCAGAGAGGACGTTTTCCCGTCAGTCCTCTCCTCCTTTCTCCAATTCATGATTGACCTGGAACAGTTGATTCATATCCACTTTATCTTTAAATAGCAAAGAAGTATCTCCGTTAATGGAAATCTGTACCTGACTTACATTGCCTGCATCAATCAGAGAATTGACAATCGAGTATATCGGAATCTGTGCATCTACCGGCAGTGCCTCATCAACAAACTGTTTTCCAAGATTCACATAAGCGATTCCATCTGCCACAGATACCCCGACGATTCGTGTATCGGACGGAAGGGTGGCATAATGTCCACTCTCTCCCGGACCACGAAGCAATTGTTCTACGATAACCTTTTCAATCGGCGTGTTACCATTATAATATACCTGACGTGCCTCCGGTACCAGTTGATTGCCTTCTTCATTGGTAAAATAAAGGTTGAGTTCCTTATACTGATATGCCATAATTTCTTTTCCTGTGTTTTCCAGAAAGCTGTCCAGACTCATGGCTCCTATCTCCTGCCCCTGGGAATCAACGATAGGTGTCCCTTCCGCAGTAATCGTAACCAGATAAATATTTGGAATCTGTACATAATCTTTTACGATGGAAGCTCGCAAAAGCACCTCATCTACCGGATTCAAATCATGATATTCCTGATTAAAATCTACCCGAATCATCCCGTCGTCATCCACACAGCTTTGTATCTCAATATTCTCCGGGAGCAGTGTATGCCCTTCTGCATTTTTCTTATTCAATTTTTCTGTCATCTCTTCCAGCATGGTCTGCGTCGTCTCCTCGGACGGTACAAAACTTTCCGCAAGGACTTCTCCCTGTTCTTCATTGACATAATAAATTTTGTATTTACTCTCTGTCTCTTTCTTTCCACAGCCGGAAAAAGCAACAGACCCAAGCACCAGTGCCATCACCAATGCTGTTACTTTTCTTTTTTTCATATTCTCACCATCCTCGATCAGTCAATAAACGTCAGCGGGATCCGCACTGAAAATGTAGTTCCTTCACCCACCTGACTCTTCACACGGATCGCCCCGTGATGCATCATGATGGCACTTCTTGTAATCGCCAGTCCAAGACCGGTTCCTTCGATCTCTGTGGAATGCGATTTGTCTACCCGGTAAAATCGTTCAAAGATATGATCAATGGATTCCTCTGGAATTCCAAGGCCGGAATCGGTTACCGTCACATAAAAATACTTATGATCTGCATTCAGTGATACTCTTACCCAGCCTTCATCCTTATTATATTTGATCGCATTTTCCACCAGATTGCTGATGGCAAGTGACAGTTTTGTCTCGTCAATCTCCGCATCCACCGGACGGAAGCCTTCCAGAATCAGCTCAATATTTCGTTTCGCAGCGATCGGATGCAGACGTTTTAGGATCATATCCAGGAGTTCATTGATATTGACCAGTTCAATGTTCATGTTGGAAGCTTTCTTATCCAGTTTTACAAGCGTCAGCAAATCTGTGATGATCTTACTTTCCCGGTCAATCTCCGCTGCGATATCCTGCATAAATTCCTGATACAGTTCCACCGGTACATTTTCCTGCCCAACCAGTGAATCTGCCAGCACTTTCATGGATGTCAACGGTGTTTTCAGCTCATGAGACACATTCGATACAAACTCCTGACGGGAAGTATCCAGGGATTGTACTCTTCCAAGCATCTTGTTAAACGCATCTGTGATCAGCTCTGTTTCCGTATAATCCGGAACTGAAATTTTCTCATCCTGGAATCCATCTGTGATATCCTCAATAGCCTTTGTGATTTTTGCAAACGGCTTTATCAGGATTCCGGCCAGAATATATCCGAAGATCAGCACCAGGACACCGCTGATCACAAGAATCCGCAGTCCTTTCTGCTCAAGAATATCGATACTTGAGACAATTTCTTCCGTTGAAATACTGATCAGCAGAACTCCCTGTGCCCGTTCTCCATCTGCACCGGGAATCGGCATAGTCATCTCAATATAACTGTTTTTCCTGTCATAATAGCTGCTCTCTTTCAATTTCTGAAAGCACTTGACCACTTCCTTGGAAATCATATATTTTCCTTTGTCAAGATCATATGTATCCTTGATTATCTGAAAATCCTGATTCACAATCAGAATACGGCCACTATATACATTAGAGAGCATTGTCAGCTCACTGTTAATTCCCTCTGAGGACGGATCCTGGAGATAATTCTCTTTTGCCAGCTGATTCACCAGGATATCACACTGATTCTTTACATTCAGCTGTCGGTTTGATACCGCCCGATCCTCGTAACTGTTTACGATTCCCTTTTCCACAATGATACTTGGCACAATACCAATAATGATCAGAATCACTAAAATTCGAAATCGCAGACTTTTTACAAACTTAAATCTGACTTTCCAATTGACTTTCATACTGTTCCTCACTGCTGTTTTTATACGGACTTTGACTCGTTGCTCGCGTAAACAAAGAATGCAGGTTTACACGCCTGACATACCGGCTGTGTTTGACCTGCATTCTGGATCTTACGCCTGAAAATAATATCCTACACCCCATTTGGTATGTACGTATTTTGGTTCGCTGGGATTGCTTTCGATCTTTTCACGCAATCGACGGATATGTACATCCACCGTCCGCACATCTCCGGGATATTCATATCCCCATACGATATTCAACAGATTTTCACGGCTGTATACTTTATTGGGATTAAATACCAGAAGTTCCAGTACATCGAATTCTTTCGCAGTCAGATTGATCTCTCTGGTACCGATAAAGACTCTGCGTCCTTCACAGTCCAGTCGTAATTCTCCGACCTCCACCACTTTTGCTTTTGTCTCCTGTGTGGCATTCTTACCGGCACGGCGCATAATGGCTTTAATTCTTGCTTTTACTTCCAGAATATTAAAAGGCTTGGTAATATAGTCATCCGCTCCATACTCCAGACCAAGGATCTTATCCATATCCTCTCCCTTTGCTGTCAGCATAATAATCGGAACATCTGAAAATTCACGAATCTGCTGGCATACCTCAAGTCCATTCATCTTCGGAAGCATCAGATCCAGCAGAATCATATCATATTCTTTATTCTTTGCACATTCCAGGGCTTTCTCCCCGTCGTAGGCACAATCTACTTCCATACCGTCCTGCTCCAGACTGAACCGGATTCCTTTTACGATTAATTTTTCATCGTCTACAACCAATACTTTCTTCGCCATTCTTTACTCCTCAATTGATCCTGATCTGATCTTTCAGCTTTTCATATGTTTTTTCTTTGATGCCTTCTACCTGCATCAGCTCCTCCACACTGGAAAAGCTGCCATGTGTCTCACGATATGCAAGAATCGCCTGTGCCCTTGTTTCTCCAACTCCGGTCAGTGTCATCAGCTCTTCCTTTCCTGCCCGGTTGATATCTACCCGGTCATCCAAAAGGGGATCTGCTTCCTGCAGTTTTTTTTCCATCTGCCCGGCTTCCTCCTTGGTATAGATCCGGATCTTCTGACCATCTGTTAAAAGATCTGCCTGATTCACTGTCTCTAATGAAGCCTCCTCTGTACAGCCACCCGCCTGTTCCAACACCTGAAACACCCGGCTTCCGGCCTCGATCCGATAGACCCCCGGATTCCTGACTGCACCGCATACATCCACATAGATCCATTCCTGCAGAGATTTCTCTTCCTGTTCCGGCTTTTCATTCTGCGTTTCTGACTCAACGTTGTATACCGTTTCCGTGTCCTGCTGTTCTTCCAGTGAACCGGTTTCCGGTTGGCCTCGTTTCAATATGCTGTCCTGCGTACCACAACCGACAAATATCAGCACCGGCAAAAGCATCCATAGAATTTTCTTTTTCTGTTTCATCTGCACGCTCCTTATCGCTTTCGCTCTAAGGCTCCCTCCATGCATACACAATTTATTTTACCCAATTTTCATCTGAATTACAAGACTGTAAACCCGAAATAATTCACTCCCACTTAAAAAGAACAATTCCTGCAACAACAATTGCCGTACCTGCCAGTTTTTTCCATTCAAAAGGCTGTTTTTCCACACCGAAAAGTCCGAACATCTCGATCAGATAGGAAACCACCAGTTGTGCGATCACAATCAGCATCGTTGCCTGTGCCGGTCCCAGTTTTCCCATACTCCTGATCACGGTCACAGTGATAAATGTTCCCAGAATTCCTCCAAGCAGTGTATATTTGTTTTCAACCTGCCACAGTGTTCCAATCGAATCTCTTCCTGTAAAAAACCATGCTGCCACACAGACCAGAAACGCCGTCAGCTGCACCCAGCCCGTCGATACCCACAGACTGGACTGTTTGGTCACCTGCGTATTCCACACGCCCTGGATACTCATCAAAGCTCCTGAAAGAACTGCAATCCATATTCCAAGCATAAAAAATCCCTCCATACCATAGATGTATTCTGTACTATAGTATGGACGGATTTTATTCTTTTATGATGATAAAAACAGATTATTTTAATTTCCAGATATCTTCATTGTACTGCGCGATCGTTCTGTCAGAGGAGAAGAATCCCGCCTTTGCAATGTTGATCAGTGCTTTTTTGTTCCAGGTCTTACGATCTTCATAATCTGCATAGACCTTTTCTTTTGTTGTGATATATTCTTTTGTATCCAGCAGTGTCATAAACCAGTCTTTTCCGATCAGTTCTCTGTGCAGACGGGTCAGACTTTCTTCATCACCGATCGCAAGCAGTTCTTCTCCTGTGATAAAATCTACCAGTTTGTGGATAAGCGCATCCTCTTCATAGATTTCTTTGGAACTGTAAGTACCTGCCTCGTACAGATCGATGACATCCTGTGGTTTTCTTCCGAAAATATAAATATTCTCTTCGCCAACCAGATCCCGGATCTCCACATTTGCTCCATCTTCGGTTCCCAGCGTCAGCGCACCATTTAACATGAACTTCATATTACCGGTTCCGGATGCTTCTTTGGATGCCAGCGAAATCTGTTCGGAAATATTGGCTGCCGGAATAACCTTTGCTGCTTTGGAAACATTATAGTTTTCAATCATCAGTACGCGGAAATACGGTCTTACCTCCGGATCTTTCTCAATCAGTTCCTGCAGACACAGGATCAGATGAATAATATCTTTTGCAATCACATACGCCGGTGCTGCCTTTGCTCCAAAGATCATTGTGATCGGTGTGGACGGTTTGTTGCCCGCTTTGATGTCCAGATATTTGTAGATTGCATAAAGTGCATTCATCTGCTGACGTTTATACTCATGAAGACGTTTTACCTGTACATCAATGATGGAATGTTCATCAATAGTCAGTCCCTGGGTTTCTTCCATGTATTCTTTGAATTCCAGTTTCTTTTCCATCTTGATTTCTTCCAGCTTGTTCAGCACTGTTTCATCATTTTCAAAAGCCAGCAGTTTTTCCAGTTCTGTGGCATCTTTCTTGAATCCGTTTCCGATCAGAGATTCAATATATCTGGTCAGTATCGGATTACAATGCATCAGCCAGCGACGGAACGTGATTCCGTTTGTTTTGTTGTTAAAACGTTCCGGATAGAGGTCATAGAAATTTTTCAGTTCTGAGTTTTTCAGAATCTCTGTGTGGAGTGCTGCCACGCCATTGACAGAAAATCCGTAATGAATATCCATGTGTGCCATGTGCACTCTGTCCTGCGCATCGATGATGTAAGTGGACTCATCTTTTACTGTTTTTCGCACTCTTTCATCCAGTTCCTTGATGATCGGAACAAGATTCGGAACCACTTCTTCCAGGTATTCCATCGGCCATTTTTCCAGTGCTTCCGCAAGAATGGTATGATTGGTATATGCACAGGTCTTACTTACCACTTCCACTGCCTCATCCATAGTAAATCCTTTTTCTTCGGTCAGCAGACGGATCAGTTCCGGAATCACCATGGAAGGATGGGTATCATTGATCTGGATCACTGCATGATTATTTAATTCATGCAGATCATATCCTGCATCCTCCATCTCTTTTAAAATCAGCTGTGCCCCGCAGCTTACCATAAAGTACTGCTGATAAATGCGGAGTTTGCGTCCGGCGTCATCAGAATCATCCGGATACAGAAAGAGCGTCAGATTTTCCTGTACTTTTTTCTTATTAAAATCGATACTGTTTTCCGGTACGATACTTTCATCAATAGTATCCACATCGAACAGATGCAGGCGGTTACATCCGGAATCATATCCCGGCACATCGATATCGTACAGAACACCGTCCATTGTGAAATCTTTAAATGGTACTTTACAGGTAAAAGACTGTCTGTTTAACCAGCTTTCTTTTGTGATCCACGGATTTTTCAATTCCTGCTGTTTGTGATTGGTGAATTTCTGCTGAAACAGACCAAAATGATAATTCAGTCCGATACCGTCTCCCGGAAGACCAAGCGTAGCAATAGAATCCAGGAAGCAGGCAGCCAGACGTCCCAGTCCGCCATTTCCAAGAGAAGGCTCCATTTCCAGTTCCTCAATCTCACACAGTTCATATCCATGAGATTTCAGGACTTTTTCTGTCTCCTCATACAGACCCAGGTTGATCAGATTGTTAGATAACAATTTACCGATCAGGAATTCTGCAGAGATATAATACAGTTTCTTCGATCCCTCGTTTCTCTTCAGGTTACCGGTCGCTTCTTTCGTGATCTCCATCAGTGCATGAAACAGTTCTTCTTTTGTACATGTATCCAGTGTCTTATGAAATCTTTTTTCCAGTACTTCCTGCAATCTTTTTTCCATAATAATTTTCTCCTCTAAATAATCTCCTCAATTTACTGTTTACATCGGGCAGTTGACTCCCTTTGTATTAACTCCCCTTCATAGATCAGCTGCCGTGGCTTTTCTTTTCCTTTGATCAGATCAAATAAAAGTCCTGCCGTTGCCTTCCCGATCTCTTCCACCGGCTGACGGATCGTTGTAAGACTCGGAATATAAAATCTTCCGGCATCCATACCGTCAAATCCCGCCACAGAACACTCCTCGGGAACAGATATTCCCGCCTCCTTCAATGCCCTGCAGGCCCCGATCGCCAGTGTATCTGCCGTCGCATAGACGGCGGTAAATGTTTCTCTTTTCAAAAGCTCCTGCATCAGCCGGTAACCGGACTGATAAGAGTATGTGTCCCTTTTTTCATCCATGTAACACACCAGTTCTTCCCGGTAAGGGATCTGATACTGCTCCAGTGCTGTCCGGTATCCCATCAGACGCAGCTTTCCGATACTGGCATCATTTTTCGGGGCTGTAATAAAAGCAATTTTTTTATGCCCCAGCCCGATCAGATACTCCGTCATCTTATAGCTTTCCTTAAAATCATCCACCGATACGGAAGCCAGGGATGCACCCGGCATCCCCACTGTACAGATGGTACTGAGTACGCAGGGAATCTCCATCTGACTGATCTTTTCCTGACTCTGAGAAAAACTTCCTCCCAGAAACACCAGCCCACGCAGTCTTTTTTCTTTTCCCACACGAATCGCCACGTCCCACTCATCTTCCTGTTCGTCCACATATTGCAGGATACAGCTGTAACCCTTCTTTTCGCACTCCCGTTCCAGAATTCCTACCAGTTCACTGAAAAAGGTATTGCCGATACCTTTGACAAGCACCGCGATAGCCTTTGCATCATTTCGTTTCAGATTTCTGGCACTGTTATTCGGCACATAGTTGGCTTCCTCAATGGCTTTTAATATTTTTTCCTTGGTTTCCGGATTGATATCCGGATGATTATTCATAGCCCTGGACACGGTACTGACGCCAACATGGCATTTTTTTGCGATATCTTTGATTGTCATGCCTGCCACAAGACCACTTCCTCTCTCTTTTACAATCGTCCGAACAGCTTGTTCAGATGACACATCTTTTCAAGCATCTCATCCGTTACCTGCCCCGGCACCAGACGCCACTTCCAGTTGTTGCCAAGAGTGGACGGAAGATTGATTCTTGCCTCTGTTCCCAGACACAGATAATCCTGCAGCGGAATCACCGCAAGGTCAGCCACGGAACCGAGTGCCAGACGGATGAACTCCCACGGACGTTCATCTTTCGGTGTATCCGCATTGTTCATGTAATCTTCTGCCAGTGCGTTGTCTTCCTCACACATATCGTCCAGCCATCCCCGAACCGTATTATTATCGTGAGTTCCGGTGTAAACCACACAGTTATGCGGATAATTATGTGGCAGATAGTTACTTTCCTCTCTCGAATCAAATGCAAACTGTAATACTTTCATTCCCGGATATCCTGTATCTTCCACCAGTTTCATAACACTTTCCGTCAGATATCCCAGGTCTTCTGCAATGATATTTACATCGCCCAGTTCTTTTTTCACTGTATGGAACAGATCAATTCCCGGACCCTTTTTCCAGACACCGTTTTCTGCTGTCTTGTCACCGTACGGGATCGCATAATACTCATCAAATCCGCGGAAATGATCCACACGAACCACATCATACAGTGTAAAGCAATGTCTCAGACGGCTGATCCACCAGACATATCCTGTCTGTGCGTGGTAATCCCAGCGATACAGCGGATTGCCCCAGAGCTGTCCGGTAGCTGCAAAAGCATCCGGCGGGCATCCTGCCACTGCCAGCGGTGTACTGTTCTCGTCAAACTGGAACAGTTCCGGATTCGCCCATGCATCTGCACTGTCAAATGCAACGTAGATCGGAATATCACCGATGATCTGGATACCTTTTTCATTGGCATACTGTTTCAGTTTCTCCCACTGTTTTGCAAATTCATACTGTTGAAAACAGATAAAATCCATCTGTTCTTTTAATTCCACTCGTTTTTCTTCCAGGGCAGCTTCCTGTCTTGTCTTCAGTGGTGCCTCCCACTCGCTCCAGGCAATTCCGCCCAGGCTGTTTTTGATCGCCATATACAGACTGTAATCTTCCAGCCATTTTTTATTTTTTTCCACAAAGGTTTCATATGCCTGATCCGGTACAAATCTGTGGAACGCTTTCTCCAGAAGTTCAAATCTGCCCATATAAATTTTTTCGTAATCCACATATGCCGGATTACTTCCAAAATCCACACTGTCACACTCTTCTTTTGTCAGCAGTCCTTCCTCGATCAGTGTTTCCAGATCAATAAAATACGGATTACCCGCATAGGTGGAAAAGGACTGATACGGGGAATCTCCATATCCGGTCGGTCCCAACGGCAGAATCTGCCAGTACTTTTCACCGCCTTTTTCCAGCTGGTCCACAAACCCAGCCGATACCATACGGAGACGGCAGGGATGTTACAGGAAGTAAGATACCACTTGCTCTCATTTTTTATCCTCCTTTAGATTTTCAGTACTTTCGGAAACGTTATCGGTAACGTTTCCATTCCTTGTAATCTGACAGTATCATATTATATGAAAAAAAGCAAGAAAAAAATGTAGATTTATCTCACATTCTTTTCCTGCTTTTTATATTTTGCTTTTGTAACCTTTTTCCTACCGATATTCTCCCATAAAAAACAGCGCTACTGTTCCCGGTCCGGAATGGGTTCCGATCGTAGCCCCGATCGTATTGATCAGAAAACTTTCATATCCGAACTTTTCTCTGACCAGTTTTGCCACATACTGTGCATCCTCCTCACAGTCACCATGACTGATAAAGATAATATCATTTTTATCTTTCCAGCTTCCGATGCGCTCTTCCATCATGGAGACCAGCGTCGCCAGAGATTTCTTTCTTCCCCGTACCTTACTTAATGGAATCAGATGTCCCTCGTCATCCACGTGAAGCAACGGTTTCAGATTGATCATTGTTCCCACGATAGCTGCGGCTTTTGATACTCTGCCACCTCTGTACAGATGGAACAGATCATCTACGGTAAATACATGGCAGAAATTCTGTTTGTGTTCTTCCAGCCATGCAGCCACTTCATCCACAGATGCCCCCGCTTCTTTCATCTGTACCGCTTTGTAAACGAACAGGCCTTCTCCAAGAGAAGCACACAGCGAATCGACTACCAGAATCTTTCTGTCCGGATATTCTTCTTTCAGTTCTTCTGCTGCCAGACGTACACTGTTATAACTGCCACTCAGCCCGGAAGAAAATGCCAGATGCAGTACATCATTTCCGGCCTCCAGAAGCGGTCGCAGAACGTCTTTCGCTTCCTCACTGTTGACCTGGGACGTGGTCGGCATGGATCCTGCTCGCATCCGACTGTAAAACTCTTTAAAATCCAGCTCATTTTCTTTATTATAAGTGATTCCATCCAGCTGGTATGTCAGATACATATATTCTACCTGATGTTCTTTATAGTAAGAATAAGGCAGATCTGCTGTATTCTCTGTCGTAATTACATATTTTTCCATACTCTGTCCTCCCCGCACTTTTATGTATTACCAGAAAGCTCCCGAAATACATTTTTTTTCATTTTACCATCACTGTTCTACCTGTGCAACCTTTTCCGAAAGAACCTCTCTTGCTTTTTTCATCTGTGCATCCTTACTCTCCCATTCCTCCTGAGAAAGCTCGTTAAACTGATTCGGATTGGTAAATTCTTCTGCATTCTCCGGCCAGTCACTCTCCACATCCGGAGTGATTCCGGTTCCCTGGATATTCACACCGTTTGGGGTATAATATCTGGAAGTGGTCAGTTTTACTGCACTGCCATCTCCCAGTGAAAAAGTCTGCTGAACAATTCCTTTCCCAAATGTCGTGGTGCCCACCAGCGTTCCCACACCGTGATCTTTCACCGCTCCGGAAAAGATCTCTGCAGCACTGGCACTGTTTTCATTGACCAGAACCACCAGCGGAATATCGATCGGTGTTTTTCCTTTACAGGTATGCTCCGTCCGATGTCCGCTCTTATCTTCGGTATACACGATCATACCTTTCGGAAGAATCTGTTCCAGCGTATCACATACCGCTGTCAGAAGTCCCCCCGGATTTTCCCGCAGATCAACCAGAAGTCCTTTCATTCCCTGTTCATTCAGTTCACTGTAGGCTTTCTTAAACTGTTCCGAAGTGCCATCGGTAAATTCTGTAATCTGAATATATCCAAGGGAATCGTCAAGCATCCGGCTCTTTACTACCGTTACTTCCACCTTTTCCAGAGATACTGTGATATCGGCAGTCGTTCCATCCCGTTCCACAGTCAAAACCACCTGCTTTTTGTTATCTTCCCGGATGATTGTGGAGATCTCTGACAGTTCTTTTTCAGTAATATCCTTTCCATCCACTGCCGTCAGGATATCTCCTTTCTGAATCCCTGCCTGCTCTGCCGGGCCGCCTTCTGCCAGATCCACCACACTGACAACTCCGCTGTCCGGATCCTTGGACATCGTAAGTCCCACACCTGTATACGCCCCCTGTGTGGACTCCTGCAACAGCTTGTAGGCATCTTCGGAATAGTAGCTGGAATAAGGATCCTGCAAACTGGCTACCAGTCCACTGTACATACCTTCTTCCATCGTATACTGGCTGTCTTCATCACCTTCTTTGTAATCCAGATAATATGTATCCACTAATTTTGCTATTTTGGATGCTTTACCAAGATCACTGAGGCTCAGACCCTGTTCTCCGATCATTGGAACGGATCCAAAGCAGATAAAGTATCCGATACCACCCACAATCACGGTTACTGCCACACCCCCGGCAAATCCTTTGATCCAGGTTTTCATTCTTTCTGTCATCTCTGTTGTCTCCTGTCTGTTACTGTCTTCTCCTGCAATTTCTCAGTTTTTGCAGAAACTCATTCATATACAAAGGGGGCTGCCGCTTTCCTGCTGCATCCCCCTTTGTATTATTTCCAATCACCTTCGGTGATGGCATTTTGATTTCTCTTTCGTTATTTATCAGACTCTCAGATGTTTGCGGATCGTGATCACACTTCCGAACAGTCCGATACCCATACCAAGGATCAGCGCCACCGGAGTCAGTACTTCGAATACCTGTGTAACACTCATAAACTGTACCACACTGCTCAGCATACTGAACTTTGTAAGAACATATTCGATCACTTTCTTGTACATGACAAAAAGTAATACCAGCGGAATGATGGCTCCGATCAGACCGATGATCATACCTTCGATCAGAAATGGTGCTCTTACAAAGAAGTTTGTCGCACCGATAAGTTTCATGATACCTATCTCTTCTTTACGAATGGAAATACCAATCGCTACCGTATTACTGATCAGGAAGACCGCCACACAAAGCAGGATCAGAATGATTGCCACGGATATGTAGGTCAATAAGGTGTTAAAGGAAGACAAGGTCTGTGTCGCGCCCTTTAACTGATTCACTTCCCGGACACCATCAAGCCCCTCGATATATTTTACCAGCGCATCCTGATGCTCGATCTTATCCACATAGACGGAATAACTGGAAGAATTCGCCAGCGGATTATCATTCTTAAATCCTTCTGCCATCTCAGATTCCAGTTCTGTATCCCCAAAATACTGTTTTGACCATTCATCCCATGCCTCTTCAGCGGATACATATTCAACCTTCGTTACGCCTTTATACGCCTTGATCTGCTCCCCGATACTGTTGATCGTCGCCTGATCCACACCATCATCAAAAAGAACGGTAACCGCAACGCCTTCCTCTGCATTCTTTACAATATACCGAAAGTTGATCAACAGCGAGAAGAACAGACCAAATAAGAAGATACATGCTGTCATAGTGGCTATGGAAGCCGCGGAGAACATGATATTTCTCCATATATTTTTGATTCCCTGTTTGGCACTGTAGCCGATTGTACTAATCCTCAAGATATCCACCTTCCTCTTCGTCGCTGACAATTACACCTTTTCTCATGGTAATTACACGCTTTCTGAATGAATTGACGATTTCTCTGTTATGGGTTACTACCAGAACTGTAGTTCCTCTCTCGTTGATCTCTTCGAGCAGTTTCATAATCTCCAGTGAATTCTTCGGATCCAGATTACCGGTAGGTTCATCTGCCAGAAGAATATTCGGACGGTTGACCAGTGCACGGGCCAGTGCCACACGCTGCTGTTCACCACCGGATAATTCTCTCGGAAATGATTTGTACTTTTCTGCCAGTCCTACCAGTGTGAGAATCTCCGGCACACGCTTTTTGATCACCCGGTTCGGCCTCTCGATCACGCGCTGTGCAAATGCTACATTCTCATATACATTTCTATCTTTCAACAACCGGAAATCCTGAAATACAACGCCTACCCCACGACGGTATTTCGGAACCTTTCTGCGTTTCATCTTGCCGAGATTCTGATCGTTAACAATGATTGTTCCGGAAGTCGGTTCCAGTTCCTTCAACAGTAATTTGATCAGCGTAGATTTCCCGGAACCGCTGTTTCCTACTATAAATACAAATTCCCCTTTATCAATGTGCAGCGATACGTCGTTTAAAGCCGGTTGACCCTTGGCGTAAGATTTGCTTACATTTTCCAACGTAATCATATACTCCTCCTGTTTCTATTCTTTAATAGTCTAAGGTTTCCATATACTTCATATATCGTACAACCATAAGAGCAATCTTGAAGGTGATTGCATCTTCAAACACTCTCAGATCAAGACCGGTGCTCTTCTGGAGCTTATCCAGCCGATATACCAATGTGTTTCTGTGAATGTACAGCTGACGTGATGTCTCAGATACATTCAGACTGTTCTCAAAGAATTTGTTGATGGTCGTGATGGTTTCCTCGTCGAAATCATCCGGCGATTTATTCTCGAAGATCTCCTTTATAAACATCTTGCACAGCGGAATAGGAAGCTGGTAGATCAGCCGGCCGATTCCCAGTGAACTGTAGGCAATAATTTCTTTTTCATCAAAGAAAATCTTTCCGACATCCAGGGCCATCCTTGCTTCTTTGTAAGAACGTGAGACCTCCTTAAGTTCTTTTACAATGGTTCCGTATGCAATATGCACAAGTTCATCCTTCTCGCGTACCGCCTGCAGAATCGATTCTGCGATCTTTTGCATCTCTGCATAACCGTCGCCGGGATTTACTTCCTTCACCACGATAATACTCTTCTCATCCACAGCGGTGATAAAATCACCCTTTTTCCCCTGAAAAATATTTTTTACATTTTCAAGAGCCGTATAATCTTTTCCCTGACCGGTTTCCAGGATAAACACCACACGTTTTGTTTCCACATCAATGTGCAGTTTTTTTGCTCTGTTATAAATATCCACCAGAAGCAGGTTATCCAGTAACAGATTTTTGATAAAATTGTCTTTATCAAAGCGCTCTTTGTAGGCCACCAACAGATTCTGGATCTGAAATGCTGCCATCTGACCGATCATATAAGTATCTTCACTACCCCCGCTGACAACCAGTACATATTCCAGCCGATTTTCATCATATACTTTGAAAAACTGGTTTTCCTGTACCACCTGACTATCCGCAGGAGACGCGGCAAATTCTAAAATATCACTGCTGCTTATTTCCGGATTCTGTGCTGTGAATGCCAGGATTTTCCCCTCTGTATCGGCCACACAGAAATCACTTCTGGAAATATTTTTCAAACCATCCAGTGTGTTTTGCAGTATCTGATTTGAAATCATAATCATACCCTCTTTCAGTACATAGTTTATTTAGAATCTGCTATCCACCCCTGATAAGCAAAGTCTCTTAAATCATATTCTAATATAAAATATACAAAAAATAAAGAGAAAAACATGAAAAAGTAACAATCACAGCAGATTTTCACATTTTGTTCACACCTTATATTCCTGAAATCCTTCTCCCAGAACCTCCCTGGCATCTGTAACGATCATGAATGCTTTCGGATCCACCTGTGCAACCACTTCTTTCAGCTGCACGATCTGTTTTTTACCTACAACGGAAAAAAGCATCAGCCGTTCTGTACCGGCATACATACCCTGTGCATGGACGCCGGTCACCCCACGGTCCAGATCTTCGAGAATTCTTCTCGATACCTCTTCCTGATGATCCGTAATAATATATACTGCTTTCGCATAATTCAGTCCTTCCTGAAGACCGTCGGTTACTTTTCCCACGATATAAATTGCCACGATGGCATACATTGCTTTGGTCGGTCCGAAAACAAAGGCTCCGATCACCACTATCATCCCGTCGATCACCTGCATGATCCGCGCAATCGAGATGTGTTTTACATACCGGTGTATCAGAGATGCCACCAGATCCGTTCCCCCGGTGGTTCCACGCCCTAAAAATACCAGACCGATACCGGTTCCCTGGATAACACCACCGATCAATACTGCAAGCACCATATCCCCCTCCACCAGTGGAATCACCGGGATCACGGTCAGCCAGAAAGACAGACTGACCGTACCCCAGATGGTTTTTGCCATAAAGCCGAAGCCCATAATTTTGATACCAAGGAAAAACATGGGGATATTCAGCAACAGGTTGGTCACCCCCAGCGGAATACCACCCGGAAGCAGCGGTTCCGTCACCGATTTTACAATAATTGCGATGCCGCTGAACCCTCCGTCTACGATCCCGTTGGTATCAAATGCGGATTTCAATGCGATCGACATAAGTGCCGTACCGATAAAAATCAGCAGATAATCTCTGATCCATGGTTTTTGTTTGATCATACTCTTCATTTCTTCACCACGCCTTTTCTTTACCTCAAAAAAGTATCCTGAAAACCAAAATTGGTCCACTGAACCACATTATGCCCGCTGTCTGAAAGCTCTGTCCTCCCGGTTATTCTACCCGAAATACAGTTTTTCATTATTTTGCATAGTAATGATTCAGTGAACCAATTTCAGTTATTTTTTATAAGTGATATATTTGTTCTCTGCCAGAATGCGAAAAAACGTTGTCAGCCGTTCATAAAGAGGTTCTGCCTCTTTGCCGAAATGTTCTTTCACTTTCTGTCCGATCTCATAGATGTTCTGTTCTCCGTCAATTTCTTTCCAGATAAAACTTCCGAATGCATCCATGTGAATATGGCTTACCTTTGGGCGGTTGAAAGCAATCTGTGCCACTTTGGCGGCAAGGCCACGGTGAGTAACCTCCACCGTGACGATTGCCCCTTCATCCTCCTGCCAGGGAAGCTGTGGATTCTTTACAGGAACAAAATCCAGATAATTTCTTTTATCTCTCATTATTTGCTTTTTGTCTTACTCCATACAGAGAATTTCAGCAGACTCAGGATCATCAGAGCCAGTACGATCAGTCCGACAATGTTTCCTGCTGCACCAGACAGATTGAACAGACCACCGATGATAGCACCGATACTGTTGTCACCCACTTTAATGATAGCAAGAACTGCCATCAGGATACCAACCAGACCTTCGCCGGCGATCATACCGGCACAGTACAACGTACCGTTGCTGATCATTTCTTTCTTCTTCGCTTCTGCTTCTTTCTTCTTATCCAGGAACAGACGAACCACACCACCTACCATAATACCGCAGGACAGGTAGATCGGCAGATACAGACCGATGGCAAACGGCATAACCGGTACACGAAGTACTTCCAGAGCCAGAGCCAGGAATACACCCATGAATACCAGTACCCACGGGAGTTTTGCATCCATGATACCTTCCACGATCATTTTCATCAGAGTAGCCTGTGGTGCAGGGATCTCTGCGGAACCAAAGCCCCATGCTTTGTTTAACAGAGACATAACGCCTGCAATTGCAAAACCGGAAGCAACAACACCGATCAGCTCACCTACCTGCTGTTTTGCAGGAGTCGCACCTACGATAAATCCGGTCTTTAAGTCCTGAGAAGTATCACCTGCGATCGCTGCGATGACACAGATGATAGAACCGATTGCGATAGCACCGGTCATACCTGCCATACCGGTGTTACCGGTAGCTTTCAGTACAAATGTGGAAATCAGCAAAGTTGCGATCGCCATACCTGAAACCGGGTTGTTGGAACTTCCGATCAGACCAACCATTCTGGAAGATACGGTTGCGAAGAAGAAGCCAAAGATTGCGATCAGGAATGCACCCAGAAGGCTTACCGGTACAGACGGTACCAGCCAGATCAGGATGATCACGATCAGAATGATTCCGAGAACAACCGGCATCTTCAGGTCACGGTCAGTACGGACATTTGTTCCGCCGGATGTATTTTTCAGACTCTTCATTGCTCCGGCAAATGTTTTTATGATCAGTGGCAGAGATTTCAGAAGGCTGATCACACCACCGGTAGCGATTGCACCGGCACCCACGTATTTGATAACGTTAGACCAGATAGCACTTGCTCCGTTTGCTTCGTAAACTTCTGCGATAGTCTGACCTGCCAGACCGGTGTTACCAAGTGTGGCAAAATCGATGCTTCCACCGAAGAAAACAACTGCCGGAATCAGAACCAGCCATGCAATGATACCGCCGGCAAACATATAGGAGGAAATGGATGGTCCACAGATGTAACCAACACCGATCAGTGCCGGGTAGATCTCCACACCGATCTGGCCTGCATATCCTTTGATATTCGGAGTTGCAATATCGGACGGAACAATTTTCAGTCCGTCTACGATAAATTTGAATGCAGCACCAAGTCCCATACCTGCAAATACGGTAGAAGCGTTAGAACCTCCCTCTTCACCTGCCAGCAGAACTTCTGCACATGCCATTCCTTCCGGATACGGCAGGATTCCGTGTTCTTCTACGATCAGTGCTTTTCTCAGCGGGATCATAAACAGAACACCCAGGATACCACCAAACAGGGCGATCAGGGTAATCTCCAGGTAACCGGGCATAGCAATTTTTCCTTCCTCTGCCCACAGGAATAAAGCCGGCATGGTGAAGATTGCACCTGCCGCTAATGACTCACCGGCTGAACCGATAGTCTGGACCATGTTGCTCTCCAGAATGGAGTTCTTTTTCATGATCACACGAATCACACCCAGGGAAATAACTGCTGCCGGAATGGAAGCAGATACAGTCATACCGACTTTTAATCCCAGGTATGCGTTTGCTGCGCCGAATACCACTGCCAGAATAATACCCATCAGGATCGATGTCACGGTAAATTCCGGAAGAACTTTGTCCGCACTGATATAAGGCTTGAAGCTTTCGTTCTTCTTGTCCATTTTTCTTTTCTCCCTTGTCTCATCCTCCGAACGAAGAGGATTCATATTCAGTCTCCAAACTGTTACTAAAGCTTCAACAGCTTAGAATCAGACTAACTTACTATAACAAAATCCTCTGTCGGATTCAATGAGAAATATTAACAATTTTCTTCTATTTGTTTGTTCAAATAGCTACCAACGATGCGGGAAAATCTGGAAATATCACGAATATAGGCAAAGTCCCGGCCAAAGATCTTTTTTTCTGCCTCCAGATCCTTCTCTTCTCCCGCGAACACGCCCAGTACAGACACTCCGAGATTTCTTAACCGTCGTACCTCTGTTCCGGTATCCCGCACCGCATATTTTCCCTGATACGGCTGGGGATTTCTCCCATTCGGGCGGTTTAAAATCACATCGTAAGGTCTTCCGTCACTGAGAATAATCATAATCTTACGCTCCTCTTCCCGTTCAAGGAGGCCCAGAGAAGCTGCCCGGATGGCCAGTCCATCCCGGTTATTGGAAGATGTGGTAAAATTAAAAATCTTTTCATTTGCCGATGCATCTTCATCATATTCCCGGTATCGCTGCAGGATCGTATGATCCCAGAAGGTACAAAAGCTCATCACACGATGCGGGATATGCACGCTGCTCAAAGCCTGCATGATGATATATGCCCGCAGTGCCACCTGTTCCTGCCGCACCCTCTGGGAACCGCTGGCATCGATCAAAACATCCACCACAAAGGTGCTTCCGTCTGCCGGACAGATCTGGGAAAACAGTTTGGCATCCCGGCTCCTCCCAATCTTCCAGAGTCTTTCCGGGCAGATCTTTCCCCTGTCGGAAAGGATTGTTATCTCTTCCTGCCGCATGGCCATAGCTTTTTTCAGGATTCCGGAAAGAATCACAATATTCTGTTTTACCGTCCGGTGATTGTCATAATAAGCGTATTTATTTTTCCCCTGTTGTTTTTTTGCATACTCCAGCTGATAATTTTTCTTCACCGGATTGGCCAGAATTCCATCCGTAAAATACAGTCCACAGTCTGCATGGATACCGCGGCATAACTGAAAATTAATCTTTTTTTCTTCCAGCGGCGACAGATAGGTTTTCCCGAAATTCAGTTCAATATACGTATATACTTTTTTCAGATCTTCTTCTGATACCCGGACGATCTTTCTCTTCTTGGAACTTTCTTTCTCGTCTTTTTTTTCTTCTGCGTGATTCTGTCCTGTGGCAGTCATCTGCTGGCTCATCTGTTCCAGGTAGGCTTCAAAGTTTTCTTCATACATATCTTCTGTCAGAAAATCCTGCCAGCTGTATTCCATCAGTTCTTCCACTGTGACAGCAAGCACTTTGGACAGATCACCGTGTATCTGTTCGAATCCAGGATCTACCCAGGCATTATAGCAGTCGTCGATCGTGCGGATCACTTCCATCGTATCAGCTGCCTTCTCCAGCGGTTCGATCCGGTCCAGCTGTTTCCGGATCTTCTCTTCACACCGCCTTTCCCCGGTCAGTACCTGCCGCATCATCGCCAGCTGCAGCCGCCCGAACTCTGATTTCACCAGCATATCCATCTCGTGATCCAGCACATATTCATATGCTTTTTTCTGAATCGAAGACACACCTTTTCGCTCCCGGGCGATCCGGTCTCCCACCGCTTTTTCCATACACAGCTGCGCGATTGCCACCAGCGCATCCTCACGGGCACCCAGATAGACTTTTTTTACCAGATACATACTGAGCTTTTCTTTTTCAAAATATTTTGCAAAGGCTCCCTGTTTGATCCCGTCGTACAGGGCAATATATTTTGATTTCAAAAAGGCTTCCACATCCGGCTTCGCCTCAAGCGTGTAATCGCCGCACACGGTCCAGATGATGTTTTTCATCCTGTTTGCAATCTCTAGCTGTCTTTCTTCCAGTTCCTCTCTGTTCATCTAAAACACCTGCGCTGTGGTCCATTCTTCCGGAATTCTGGTCATGACCACATCTTCTACAATCTCTTTTTCAAATCCGTCAAAACACTTATTGATCACACCCATCCTCACAGCCAGAGACGGTTTCAGTCCCTGGCGGATCGCCCGCAACGAAGCAAGGATTCCTCGAAGATCCAGAGCTTTTGTGGATATTTCTCCGTTCTCCGCCTTTTTTTGCAGATCCAGGAAAAGTCCGATAAACTGTTCGATGGCTTCCGGTTTTCCCTCCGGGAATGAAGTGGTAAATATTTTTTCCAGGGTTTCTTCGTTCTGGTCCGGCATCTGAATCACCAGAAAACGGGATACCAGCGCTTCATTCAGTTCCTTGGTCCCCGCATAGCCGTAGTTCATCGTTCCGATAAAACGTGCCGCGGGATGCAGCTCAATCTTGTCATATCCCGGCACATCGATACTTCTTCGATAGTCCAGAGTTGCATGCAGCACAGATACCGCATCGTTTTTTGCCATATTGATTTCATCCAGTATGCCAAATCCACCGTATTCCGCACATTGATAGATGCTTCCTTTTCGCAGTTTGACCTGATTATCTTCAAAGGTATCCGTTCCTATCAGATCACCGCTTCCTGTGTTGACATGGAAGGAAATGTTATAAGTGGGTCTTTGGAAGATCCATGCCAGATTTTCCGCCAGAACATTTTTTCCGGTGGCTTTGGAACCGGAAAGTAACAGGTTTTCTTTCTGCAGCAATGCGGCAATTCCCATCTCCAGAATCTCGGTTCCGTAGAAAGGCATCATAGGATCGCTTACCCGGTATTTTACTTTTTCTTCTACCGGGTACTGATTTCTGAATTCTTCTACTGCGCGGATCAATTGGGGATGAACTTGCTGTTGTTCCAGATATGTTCGTACATCCATCGTTGTTTTTTCTCCTTTATTCACAATTTGTTCATTTTTCTTTCAAAATACATTCACTTTTGCATCATTATTTTTTCATTTCTGTTGCATATAATACATTATAACAAATCAAAAGAAAGATACAAGCGAATTACTTTTGATAACACTTTTTCATAATTGTGCCAGGTACCTTTGGAAGGAGGTAGCTGGCACCCTCCTTTTTATGGGGAAAATGAGTTGTGAATATGCGGACGCCGACAGAGGGCACACAGCTAGGGGCAGGGAACGTGGGCAGGGCAACTTTGAGCTAGCCGCCAACTCCGACTATGATTCACGAGGGTCAGCTGACCCTCGCGAAAGTCTGCGTAGGCGTCGGATCTCAAAGCTTGCCCTAAACGCCCACAAAGTGTTCCCTGCCCCTGGCTGTGTGCCCTCTGTCGGCTGGGTATTGACAACTGGGAGGGATGACGTTGTCGTATGTTATACGTTTTTTCCATAATATTATGGATTTAAATGAGTAACTGATTTACGTATTTTGGAGTGATTGTTTCCTCTCCTCATAGTGTTGCCATTTTCATACACTGACAGATTTTATGTTCTACTAAAAAAGGTCCACCGGACCTTTTTGTCGTATGCTTGGCAACGTAAGAATGCCCGTAAGTGGAAGGGGATTTTTCCACTTGCGGGCATTTATTTTTATATAATTGGTTTGATTTTTTGTTTAGACTTCGAACATCAGGTCGCCGTAGGATGGCATTGGCCACATTTCTTTGTCTACGATCATTTCCAGCTGGTCGATTGGTTTGCGCAGAGCTTCCATGGCGGTGTTTACTTCATCGTGGTAGTATCTTGCCTGGCGCTCGTTGTTTTCGATCAGGGATGCGGCTTCCGTTTTTTCCTGAAGGGTCTTGAGGGCTGTCTGGCTTTCTCTCAG
>ERZ779870.642-NODE-642-length-33902-cov-2.76048_pt1 | contig 33902 bp, 32 predicted proteins | sample MGYA00511247_ERZ779870 | MGnify/ENA primary metagenome ERZ779870 (study PRJEB29588, sample SAMEA2149068) | human gut metagenome | biome: human gut; feature: human-associated habitat; material: faeces | place: Denmark | collected 2008/2010 ...
ATATAGAGATACAGCGTGAGAGGCCGGCGGATACAGGGATACAGTATGAGAGACCGGCGGATATAGAGATACAGCGTGAGAGGCCGGCGGATATAAAGATACAGCATGAAGGACCGGCGGATACAGAGATACAGCATGAGAGGCCGGCGGATGCAGTGACACAGCATGAAAAGTCAGCGGCATGGTATGGGCCTGGGCAAGCAATTGTAGTACCAGAGGACTTTGAGAAAGCTGAGTCTGCCTATCGGGTGCCGGAAATACCTCACAAGCAGACAGCTCTGGTCAGGGCGCCGAAAATAGATGGGGGGTTCTTCCAGGGGACGGCAGCACTGGTGATCGGAGTGATATTTGTGGTACTGGCCGGATTGATTTTCGCCACCACGGCATGGCATGTGCTGCCCAGTGTCTGCAAGGTGATTATGGTCCTGGGGGGGTCCGGTTTGTTTTTCGGGGCAAGCTGGGCAGCTGAAAAATATTTTAAGATTGAGCGGACGGGACAGGCCTTTTATATTCTGGGCAGCGTGTTTTTATTTCTTACCATATTGGCGGCTGGATATTTCGGGCTGCTGGGTCCGGAGTTTATTTTAAAGGGAGAAAACCGTTACCGTGTCCTGCTGGCAGGCAGTATAGCCACGGAGATAGCTCTTTTTTCCAAAATCAGGAGATTTCATAACAAGGTCTATACCCAGGCCTGCCTGTGGGGAATGACGGTCAGCATGTGCTTTTTGATGGGAGCGTTAAAGCTTGAATGGCCGGATTGCATGAATGGTATGATGTATTACTCCTTTCTTTTGATTGGGGGAAATGAGGTTTACAGGAGAAAATCAGGTTTGCAAGGCAGCATGAACGCCCCGGCAGATCGGTTTATAGACGAATTTATGGGTGAATTCGGCCTTTTTGCAGCGCTCCAGTTCTGGATAATAAGCGGAATGATGGCTTATAAAGCTGTGGCAGGCGGGATTGGATTCATAATAGGAATACTGTTTCTGGGAATTTGGGAAGTTACATTCTGGGATACCCTGGCATTTGGGCTGATGGCAGCCGGGACCGCCCTTGTGGCGCTGCGGCGCAGGAGCCCGGAAATGAAGATGCTTCACAGTCTGACCATGATGATTTTCTTTCAGTATGCAGGCTTCTGTATCCCCGTGGATTTTACATATCAGGTATTTTTGGGGGCAGCCATGACCGCGGTATGGTTTCTGGCTGAGAGAAGGTTTAAAAATCCTCTTAATAATCTGGCGGGCGGATGTGTTTTTTCCGCTGTTCTGGCAATTGATATGGCGGTACTGCTGCTGGATATGCTGTTTTCCAGGGACAGTCTGGGAAATCAGCTGGCAGCATCCGCAGTGGTAATTCTTCTGGCGGCGGTCATGGCGGAGTGGGGCAGACGGTACCCGGTACTTCGCGGCAGCGTTGCGGCAGTGCTCTTTGCCCTTACCCTGACCGGATGGGAGGTTTTTAATAGAACATTGGGCATGGATGTGGGATACGATGTGGTTGTATGGGGGTATGTGCTGATTGTGTCCATATGGGATATGATGAAGAAAGACAGATTCTGTATTCCCATACTGGCCATTGGCACGGCTGCGCAGGCGCTTGCCCGGCTGGAGAATCAGGAGACTCTTTCTTTTTTCCTTCTTCTGTCTGTTTACCTGGTGGTGAAATACTTTGGCAGGGAGGGGACGGCGCGGGAACGGTTCATCAGGGGCAGTTGTCTGTATTCCCTGGCAGGCGTGTATCTTCTGGCAGAAGGTGCGACCGCAAACGGCGTGCTCCGGATGGTGTGGACAGCGGCGGTATACGGTCTGGAATATGCATCGGTTATCCTGCATGACCGCAGTAAAATCAGGGATAGGTTCTGGAATTGTACAGGTATGACAGTATTCCTGATGATGATGGGGGCATTTTACAGCGATCCATCTCTGGCGCTCTGGAATATGATTCTCTGCATGGCGGTATTTGCAGTCATCTATGTGATGCTTTACCGGAGCGGCTGCAGCTGGCTGCATCTGGCAGCCTCAGCCGCTGTACTCCCCCTTCCCATGATAGCAACGGCAAGGTATGGTTTGAACGAAAACCAGGTATATGGCGCCACGGCGGCGCTGCTCATCCTTTCGGGGATTCTGTTCCGGCGGTTCAGACCTGTTATGGTACGCCGTGAAGGGGAGAGCGTAGGATGGGACGTGGACTGGTTCCACATCCTGGTCATCTTTGTCCTGATACCCATGGCATGGGAGGCAGGCCGCGGATGGCAGTGCGCGTATATTCTTTTGACAGCTCTGTATGTACTTCAGTTTGCAGTGCTGGAACACTGGAAAAGGGCGGCGTTTACGCTGGCAGCAGCTCTGGCAGCAGCGGCATTCTGGCGCCAGCCGTTTATCCGGGTTTTATCTGGAGTCTGGGCCGCATATGGGGGGACAGAAAAGAGATAACAAATTTGCAGACGGTTCTCTACTGCCTGTGCCTGGGGGCCATGGCATCGGATGCCTTATCTACAGGAGCCGTATGGGATGCGCTGATACTGGAGGCTGTCAATCTGGCTGTGTTCCTCCTGGCGCATATGAGAAAATGTATGAGATGGATTCGGATTTCTGGCATCATCATGATACTGGTGGCGCTTTACATGACAAAAGATTTCTGGCTCAGCTTGTCATGGTGGGTCTATCTGCTGGCAGCCGGACTGGGACTCATTGTCTTTGCTGCGGTGAACGAAATGAAGAAGCGTTGACGGGAAGCGGTGATAGAGGAAGCGGCGGGTGACCGTCTGCAATTCTTTTGACACACAGCGGCAGAGCGGCTATAATCAAGGGTACAGGCCATGCCTGCGCCCTGTTTTGCCTTATAGGTGAAAGTAACGGGAAAACTGCCCGGAGGAGGTTTGGGATATGCTTGATATCATGCTTAGGATTGCCTATCTATCCGCCATTGGCCTGTCTCTTTACACATCAGGCTGGCTGCTGATGAAGGCAGATAAAACCAGGACCACAGGAGCTTTGGCAGCCTGTCAGCTCCTTATCATTATTTGGTGTATGCCACAGCTGTTTTCGGCTTTGCCCATGACAAAGGGGATGAAGTATCTGGCATATGGTATTTCCTACATAGGAATCAGCTTCATCGGACCGGCATGGCTGGAGTTTGCGTTTCTCTACAGCCGGAGAAAACTGGGGCATGGGGCGGAACTGTTTTTATTCGGTATTTCGGCTGTTAACTATTCGGTTCTCCTGACAAATGAATACCACCATTTATTCTATACCAGTTTCGAGGTGGCTCAGGTGGTGTACGGGCCTGTATTTTACATTCATATGGCCTATACCTATATCTGCGTCCTGGCCGGCATGGCTGTGGTGCTGGCGGCTTTTAAAAAGAACCGTGTGGCGCTGGCGCATATTGCCGTCATATTGCTGGCTGCAGCAGTGCCTCTGGCTTTTAACCTGCTCTATATGACGGGGCTTGTGAGAACAGGCTTTGACCTGACGCCTCCTGCTTTTTCCCTGACCAGCGTTCTCATGCTGCTGGCTGTGTTCCGGTATGATTTCCTGGATGTCAATACCATGGCCTTTGATAAAATATTTGATTCCATTGCAGAGGGCGTGGTGGTGTATAACAGGCGTGATAAGATTACCTACTGCAACGGGGCTGCCGTACATTGGCTGGGGCTGCAAACCGGAGATGATATGGAACCGCTCAGGCGAATTCTGGGGGAAAAGGGCGCAAAAGCAGATTGTGCGGATTCTCAGACACCTGTATTTACGCTGGAAGACAATGGTGAAAGGAGAAGGCTGGAGGTCAGGCAGTATATCCACAGGGATAAGAAGGGGGATATGGTTGCGGGAACCATTATGCTCACAGATGTGGGAAGATATTACCAGCTTTTGGAGCAGGGCAGGGAACTGGCTGTGACCAATCAGAGTCTTGCCATTGAAAAAGAGCGCAACCGCATTGCCCAGGAGGTGCATGACACCGCCGGACATACGCTGACCATGATAAATTCGCTGCTCAGGCTCATACGGATTGGATATAAGGAGGAGAGAGGACAGGAACAGGACAAGCGCATAGAGGAGTACCTGATCCAGGCCCAGGAGCTGGCCGGCAGCGGGATCCGGGAGCTGCGGTGTTCCATCAATAATCTCAGGCAGTCCGCCTCCTATGGACTTATCTCCCAGGGAGTATACCAGCTAACCGGCAGTGTGAAGGAATTTGAGGTGGAGGTGGAGATACAGGGAGAGGACAGGCAGGAATATTCCCATTTGTCTCCTGTGGTTTATGACTGCCTCAGGGAGGCCATTACCAACTGCCATAAGTATGCCCATGCAACCCACATGGATGTGATACTTAAATTCGGCGCAGACAGCCTGAGCCTGTATATGTTTGATAACGGAAAGGGATGCCTCCATATAGAGGAGGGAAACGGAATCCGCGGTATACGCCAGAGAACAGAGCAGGCAGGGGGAACAGTCCGGTTCATATCCGAATCCGGGGAAGGATTTCAGATATATATATGCCTGCCGTACGGAAACTGAGGGCGTCGTGTGCCGTGTGCCGGCAGATAAGGGATAGAGGAAAAAGGAGCAGAACCATATGATAAAAGCAGTGATTGCCGATGATATCCAGATATTGAGACAGGGGCTCAGGGCCATACTGGAGCAGGACAAAGACATACAGGTGGTGGGGCTGGCCGCTGACGGCCGGGAAGCGTGGCAGCTGTGCAGGAAGCACAGACCGGACGTGGTGCTTATGGATATGCGCATGCCGGAATACGATGGCAGCTATGGGATTACCAGAATCAAGGAGGACTATCCGGATATAAAGGTGCTGGTGCTCACTACCTTTGATGACAGGGAAACCGTGGATGCAGCCGTGGGAAGCGGTGCTGACGGGTATATCTTAAAGGAGATGGAGGATGACAAGGTCATCCAGTCCGTCAAGGCTGTATGCGCCGGGATACGGGTTTTTGGAGGAAGCGTATTTGAGGGGATGCGCCGTCAGATGGCGCCCGGCAAAATAAAGGCAGACATGGCCGGGGATTTGACGCCCAGGGAACGGGATATCATGCGGCTGGTTGCCCGGGGAATGGACAACAGGGAGATTGCGGGGGCGCTATTCCTGGCAGAGGGGACGGTGCGCAACAACATCTCCCGTCTGCTGGAAAAGCTTAAGCTAAAGGACCGGACCCAGCTGGCTGTATTTGCAGTCAAGCATAATCTGGATGAATAAAAATGGCCCTTCAGGCGCGTCCGGCCACAGCATTGACCTGGGTTTTGAAGGATTCCACCGGTATATAGTGCTTGCTGGATACCAGTACCCGGCTGTTTTCATCATATAGTGTCTCCTGGACCAGAATAAAGGAGGCGTGCTGGGAGAGCATGTACTTGACGGCTGTGAAATTGCCCGTGGTGGTGTAGGAGAGCTGGCAGGTGCTGCTGACGGCATCCTCATATACACCATGCTCCAGGTATTGGAATAAATCTTCTTTCTCCCTTAAATCTATCTGTTTCCCGGATATAACCTCGATGGGAATGAAGCTGAGGCTGTAGGCGCACGCCTTTCCGGCGCTTTTATACCAGCGGTCTGCGATTACCACCACCGCAGTTTTCCGCTTCAGGTTCTGACTGATGGATTCTGTGGGAGGTTCTATGCGAAATTCCATCTCTGTCTCGTCAATGGATCCGGACAGAGTACAGCGGACCGGGTGTTGTGTGACCTCCAGGCCCGGCATACTGGCGCCGGGATTGCGTTCGCTGATGAAGTTTCCCTTACCGCGTATGTTGATGACCAGATTGTCCTCCTGCAGCAGAGCCAGAGCCCTGCGCAGGGTCATGCGGCTTACATCCATCTGCAGGGCCAGCTCCGGTTCGGAGGGAAGCTGGCTGCCCGGAGGATACACGCCGTCCTGTATCATGGAATACAGGCGGTTATATACTTTTACATGTTTTAATTTCTTTGCTTTCTCAGATAATACATCTGCGTCCATAGGTTCACCCTTCCTGTCTGGCTGTATCACAAATCTGGCTGTATCACAAAAATATACAAGTCCTTATTCAACATCATAATTCCCAAAGGCTGATTTGTCAATAAAATAGATATGTCTAGTTGTACAACAGACTAAAACCAGTAAAGCACCATGAAAAACCGCATATTTATTGGCAATATATACAAAAATTGACTATGATAATTGTAAAATATTCCATCTAGAAATTATACAAGTTAAATGATATTATACAAGTAAGCAATAAACAGACAAATAAATAAACAAACAAAAACAAAAGCGCAGATGCCGGCAGGAATGCAAGCAGATTCAGGTAAAGGCGCAAACAAAAAATCAATTAAAAGAGAGGGTAATTATTATGCAGAACTATTCAGGAGAAGAAGGATTACAGTATCATTTACAGATCAGGAAGGGAGACGTGGGACGGTATGTCATCATGCCCGGAGACCCGAAGCGCTGTGAAAAGATTGCAAAGCATTTTGACAACGCGGTACTGGTGGCGGACAGCAGGGAGTATGTTACATACACCGGTTATCTGGACGGGGAAAAGGTAAGCGTGACCTCCACGGGCATCGGCGGACCGTCTGCATCCATTGCCATGGAGGAATTGGTGCTGTGCGGGGCTGATACATTTATCCGCGTGGGAACCTGCGGCGGTATGGACATGGACGTGAAGGGCGGGGATATCGTGGTCGCCACAGGCGCCATCCGAATGGAGGGCACCAGCAGGGAATACGCACCCATCGAGTTTCCGGCCGTGGCTGACCTGGATGTGACCAATGCCCTGGTTTCCTCGGCAAAGGCACTGGGATATACGTATCACGCGGGAGTGGTGCAGTGCAAGGATGCGTTTTACGGGCAGCATGAGCCCAAACGCATGCCGGTAAGCTATGAGCTGTTAAACAAGTGGGAGGCATGGAAGCGCATGGGCTGCAAGGCGTCTGAGATGGAATCCGCTGCCCTGTTCATTGCAGCCAGCCACCTAAGGGTGCGCTGCGGTTCTGATTTCCTGGTGGTGGGTAACCAGGAGCGCCAGGAGGCCGGACTGGATAATCCCATTGTCCACGATACGGAGGCAGCCATCAAGGTGGCAGTGGAAGCCGTCCGCAGACTGATTCAGGCAGATAAGCAGGCTTAAGGAGAAAGGTAAGGGGTGGGGACAAATGAAGATATTATTAAACCTTACAGGTATCCTTTTGGTGCTGGCCATCATGTATCTGATTTCCTGGAAGAAGAAAAACATATCCGTCAAAATGCTGGTCAAGGCAGTGATTGCCCAGTTCCTGATTGCGGTGATTCTGGTAAAGGTTCCGGCCGGCCGTTACGTGGTGTCCAGGGTATCGGATGCAGTGACCAGCGTCATCAACTGCGGTCAGGATGGTTTAAGCTTTGTGTTCGGTTCACTGGCAGACAGCACGGCTGCCACCGGATCCGTTTTTGCCATACAGGTCCTGGGCAACATTGTATTCCTGTCTGCCCTGGTAAGTCTTCTTTACTATATCGGAATTCTGGGATTTGTGGTAAAATGGATTGGTAAAGCAGTGGGTAAGCTTATGGGCACCTCCGAGGTGGAAAGCTTTGTGGCGGTTGCCAACATGTTCCTGGGACAGACCGACAGCTCCATTCTGGTGGACAGCGAGGTTATGGTGGTCCTGGTTTCCGGCATGGGCAGTATGTCCGTGTCCATATTGGGCGGTTATACGGCCCTGGGCATTCCCATGGAGTATCTTCTGATTGCCAGCACACTGGTGCCGGTGGGCAGCATTATGGTGGCCAAGATGCTTCTGCCCCAGACAGAGGAGGTCCGGGAAGTGGGAAGCGTTAAGATGGACAATAAGGGGAATAATACCAACGTGATAGAGGCAGTTGCAGAGGGGGCTGTCACCGGCATGCAGATGGCGCTGTCCATCGGCGCGTCCCTGGTGGCCATGGTGGCGCTGGTGGCAGCGGTGAATAAGCTGTTAGGTGTTTGCGGTATCAGCCTTCAGCAGGTATTTTCCTATGTATTTGCCCCCTTCGGCTTCTTTATGGGCCTGGACCCTTCGGAAATACTTCTGGAAGGAAATCTCCTGGGAAGCAAGCTGGTCCTCAATGAATTCGTGGCGTTCCAGCAGCTGGGCTCCATGATATCTTCCATGGATTACAGGACAGGGATGATATGCGCCATTTCCCTGTGCGGGTTTGCCAATTTCTCCAGCCTTGGAATCTGCGTTTCAGGCATCGCGGTCCTGTGCCCTGAAAAGAAAAGCACCCTTGCCCGCCTGGTGTTCAAGGCCATGTTAGGCGGTGTGGCGGTAAGCCTGATCAGCGCCATGGTGGTGGGCCTGGTCACATTATTTTAAGGAGGTCGTAAGATGGGAAAATATAAACGTATCTTTGTTGTGGTCCTGGATTCACTTGGAATCGGGGCAGTGGAGGATTCACCGGAATATGGAGACGTGGGGGTGGACACCCTGGGACATATTGCCCGGGAGGTTCCGGGGCTTAAGATTCCGAATCTGAAAAAGCTGGGCATGGTCAACCTGCACCCCTTAGAGGGTATGGAGCCGGCAGAACACCCCTTGGGACGTTACATGCGTCTGAAGGAGAGAAGCCGTGGCAAGGACACCATGACGGGACACTGGGAGATGATGGGGCTTCTTGTGACCACGCCCTTCCAGACATTTACCAGCCACGGTTTTCCGAAGGAACTGATAGACGAGCTGGAGAAGCGGACCGGACGTAAAATCATCGGCAACAAGAGCGCCAGCGGAACGGAAATCCTGGATGAACTGGCGGAGGAGGAGATTCGGGAAGGCCATCTGATCGTGTATACTTCCGCTGATTCCGTGCTTCAGATATGCGGCAACGAGGAGACCATGGGACTTGACAACCTGTATCACTACTGCGAGATTGCCAGGGAACTGACCCTGCGGGATGAGTGGAAGGTGGGACGTGTCATTGCCAGGCCCTATACCGGCATGAAGAAGGGCGAGTTCAGGCGCACCTCCAACCGCCATGATTATGCGCTGAAGCCATATGGAAGGACTGCCCTCAACGCCCTTAAGGACGCGGGATATGATGTGGTGTCCATTGGTAAGATATACGATATTTTTGACGGCGAGGGACTGACTCAGTCCAACCATTCCAACTCATCTGTCCACGGCATGGAGCAGACCATCCAGTATGCTAAAACGGATTTCAACGGGCTTTGTTTTGTGAACCTGGTGGATTTTGACGCCCTGTGGGGACACCGCCGCAATCCGGAAGGGTACGGCAGGGAGCTGGAGCGCTTTGATGAAAAGCTGGGAGAGCTGCTTCCGCTTCTGGGGGAGGACGATCTTCTGATTCTCACCGCGGACCATGGAAACGACCCCATCTATACAGGCACGGACCACACCAGGGAACAGGTGCCGTTCATCGCCTATTCTCCCTCCATGGAGGGCGGAAAGGACCTGGGCAGCGCAGATACATTTGCAGTCATCGGAGCCACGGTTGCTGACAACTTTGGGGTGAAGATGCCGGAAGGCACCATAGGGACTTCGGTTCTGAACGAATTGTAATTTGGAAGAATGCCTCTTGGATTTTTCCCCGGGGGCAGCTGACTGACGGATAGAAAGGATAGAAAATAATGGATAAGAAGGACATTTTAAGCAGGGTAGACCACACGCTGTTAAAGCAGACAGCTACCTGGGAGCAGATAGAAAAGCTGTGCAGGGAAGGCTTGGAATACGCCGCCGCCTCTGTGTGCATTCCTCCCTGTTATGTGAAGCAGGCAAAGGATTTTGTGGGGGATAAGCTGGCTGTCTGCACCGTAATCGGATTTCCCAACGGCAACATGACCACCGCGGTGAAGGTGTTCGAGACAGAGGACGCGGTGAAGAACGGTGCGGACGAAATTGATATGGTCATCAACATCGGCCTTGTAAAGGCGGGACATTACGACCAGGTCCTGGATGAAATCAGACAGATTAAGGCTGCCTGCGGCGGCAGATGCCTGAAGGTCATTATCGAGACCTGCCTTCTGACAGAGGAAGAGAAGAAGGAAATGTGCCGTGTGGTCACGGAGTCAGGGGCGGATTTCATCAAGACATCCACCGGATTTTCCACAGCCGGCGCAACACCGGAGGACGTGGCCCTTATGAGGAAGTACTCAGGCCCCGAGGTCAAGGTCAAGGCAGCCGGCGGAATCGCATCCATTGAAGATGCACAGCGTTTCATAGAGCTGGGCGCAGACCGGCTGGGAACCAGCAGGCTGATTCCATAGGCGGCAGCCGGGCAATCAGCGGGAGTTATTCAAGAAAGTATCTGGACGCAGGAGCATTGGTGTGATAGAATTTCTACAGCAGTTTGGCAACCAATCACATAAGCGAGGATACATAAGATGAAATTGATGGAAAAACATCCATTGGTCATGATAATCATAGGAATAGCCGGTATATCATTATCGGCTATTTTTGTTAAATATTCCCAGGCTCCGTCTGTGGTCACAGCCCTTTACCGCCTGATGTGGACCGTGGCGCTGATGACGCCTGTGGTTTTGGGACGGAAGGACTGCAGGCGGGAACTGAGGGAAACGGACAGAAAGACAGTCCTGCTGTGCGGGGCCAGCGGAGTGTTCCTGGCCCTGCATTTTACGGCATGGTTCGAGTCGCTGAACCAGACTTCAGTGGCCAGTTCCACTGCCATTGTGTGCACGGAGGTTATATGGGTGGCGCTGGGATACTGTCTGTTCATGAAGGGGAAGATATCTGTGCCTGCCGGCGTAAGTATCCTTGTGACGGTGGGCGGAAGCCTTCTGATTGCCTTTTCTGACTACTCCGCCGGGGGAAACCATTTGTACGGGGATGTGCTGGCCCTTGCCGCGGCTGTATTCTGCGCCGTATACACCCTCATTGGGCGTCAGGCCAGGGGTTATATGTCCACCACGATTTATACCTACATTGTCTATGTGTTCTGCGCCCTGGCCCTGGGGCTGGCAACTGCTTTTAGCGGACTGGCCTTTACGGGATACGGAGTGAGGTCCGTGGTTGTGGGCCTGCTTCTCAGCGTGTGCTCCACTCTTTTGGGGCACAGTATTTTCAGCTGGTGCCTGAAATTCTTTTCCCCTTCCTTTGTATCTGCCTCCAAGCTGTGCGAGCCTGTGGCTGCTGCTGTCTTTGCGCTTTTTCTGTTCAGGGAAGTACCCGCGCCCCTGCAGATAGCGGGGGGTGTGGTGACAATCGGGGGCGTTCTCTTTTATTCTCAGGTGGAAAAGAAAGAAAATGACGTTTTAAAAGGAAAATAGTAAGATAAAACTGCCAAAAAAGGTGGAAATTATCTGGAAAAAATTATATAATAGTGATAATAAGTAACAGTTGTAACCTCCCGGGAGGCATTTGCTGGGTTGGACTGGAAGGGGGTATCACTATGAATGAAAAAATAGCTCAGTTAAGAAAGATTCTGGATGATAGTACCTATACTGTGGCTCTCTGTGGTTCCGGTATGATGGAAGAGGGCGGTTTCATCGGTATTAAGAAGCAGGATAAGGCCTATGACATTGAGAACCGGTATGGCTACGGTGTTGAGGAAATGTATACCAGTGCATTTTATAATACCCGTCCGGAGCAGTTTTTCGAGTTCTACAAAAAGGAGATGCTTCACAACGCGCCAGGGGACACTGCTTCCGGCCCGGCCCTGGCTGCCATGGAGAGGGCCGGAAAGCTCCAATGCATCATAGACAGCAACATCTATGACAAGGCCCGCAGGGGCGGCTGCCGTCATGTCATAAACCTTCACGGAAGTATTTACCAGAACCAGTGCCCCAGATGTAAGAAAAAGTATCCCATCGGATATATGGCGGGTGCGAAGCGGGTGCCAATCTGCAGGGACTGCAATGTTCCCATACGGCCCATGATTTCCCTGATTGGAGAGATGGTGGACAGCCAGAACATGACTAAGACCACGGAGGAGATAACAAAGGCAGATACCCTGCTGCTGTTGGGGACTACCCTGGCTTCCGAGGTGTTCTGCCAGTACATACAGTATTTTGCCGGGAGGAGCATGGTAATCATACATAAGCAGGAGCACTATCTGGATAAGGACGCCAATCTGGTGATATTGGACCATCCCATGAATGTGCTGCCCCAGCTGGGGTATGGGGAGGAGAAAACAGAAGAATAGATATATTTTCCTTTCGATTTTCTTACATTGGTTTAGAATTTGGGATTATATGGTATACTAAACCAAATAGAAATAAGCGTAAGGAGATGGAACAGGATGAAATTCAGAAAATGTGCTGCTGCCGGAGTGCTGGCACTGTGCCTGGCGGCGGCCGGTCCTCTGAGCGCCCTGGCCGGGCAGAATGCAGGACCGGGGGCAGCTTACCAGCCTTCTGTCAATGGGGTGAACATCTATGTCAGCAAGATGGGAAATACGCTGACGCTGAAACAGTATGCCCAGACCATAGGAACCTGGCCCGTAAAGCTGGGACGGCGGTCCGAGACAGGGGACAAGGTGCAGGAGGGAGACGAAATCACGCCCTCCGGATCGTTCTATGTGTGCACAAGAAATGACCAGAGCATATGCTATCTGGCTCTGGGATTATCCTATCCCAATGCCGAGGATGCAGAGCGGGGTCTGAGAGACGGCCTGATTAATGAGGAACAGTATAATGCCATTGTGGAGGCAAACAAGGCAGGCATACAGCCGCCCTGGAATACTCCTTTAGGCGGGGCCATTGAGATACACGGGGACCAGGGAGGAGGAACCTCCGGCTGTATCGCGGTTACAAATGATGTGATGGATATTCTGTGGGAATACTGTCCTCTGGGAGTTCCGGTAACAGTTGGGCCGTAGTGATTCAGAGATACCGTTATCAGGCCTGGTTAAGGGATGAGGATGGTTTGGAAGGAGAGAATCATGTGCAGGAATAAAAAGAAAAACAACAATGTCTGGCTCCATGCAAAGCCTGTAAGCTCAGCGGCGCCTGCATGGAGTAATATGTGCCGCTGAGATGAATGCTGGCTTTGCTTCCTTAAGAGTGATGAAGATAAGGAGTGAGCCGACATGAAATATGTCAATGCAAAGGCAGTCCTCCCCTATCACCTGGTGGAGGAACTGCAGGAATACATACAGGCCGGATATATCTATATCCCGGCCAGGGAAGACCGGCACAGGGCCGGCAGGGGGTATCCCTGGAGGAGCTGGGGGATAAGTACTGTCTTTCTGTCCACGCCATACGAAAAATTGTATATCAGAAGTAAACCATGGGGAGCCGCAGTGCGCGGCTCCCTTTTTCGGCAGGTTTGAGTGGCGTATATCAGGCTGATGCGGAAACCATAATACAGAATTCTACAGAAGAAAACAGTAGATTGCATATCCGTTTCCCGGGAGATAGGATAGAGTCACCGGAACTAAGGAATCATGCAGACATGTAATATGGTGCAGGCCGGATATGGAGAGGCGGACATCACGCCGGATAATCCGTCTGAGATGGTGGGATTTTACCGTCCGGATAACCGTTCCAGGGGCGTGAGGGATTCTTTAAGGCTCCAGGCATTGGTATGGGAGGCTGACGGCGTCATGGGCGGCCTTATTGTCATAGACAGCCTGGGCTTTACAGTGGAGCTGTCCAATGTCCTGCGGGACAGGGCGGCTGCTGCGCTTCACACGGGAAGGGAGCGGATTATGGTATGCTTTTCCCATACTCACAGTGCGCCCAATGCAGCGGAGGAACCGGATTACTTTAAAATGGTATGCCGGCAGGCAGATACGGCTGTCCGGAAGGCCGCGGGAAAAATGAAATCCATGGAGGCGGCCTGGGGGATTGGGGAAAACACTGTGGGGGTGAACCGGAGGAATGAACCGGAGCAGATGGACGGGCGGTTAGGCATTTTAAAGCTGGCGGCCCGGGACGGAAAGGAACCGGAGGTCCTTCTTATTCGCGTGACAGCCCATGCAAATGTACTGTCCGGGGATAATTATTTTATCTCCGCAGATTATATGGGGGCCGCAAGGAAACGGCTGGAGGAAGCATACGGCTGCCCGGTGATGATGGTACAGGGAGCTGCCGGGGATATCCGTCCCAGATATCATCAGGACAACATGGAATATGTGGAGATTCACTGCTGGGAGATGGCCCGGAAAGGATTTTCACAGGAATACAGGCAAAAATATGTGCCACAGAGCCGCCGGGCCCTGGAACAGATGGCGGAAGATATGTTCCGGTCCGTGGACGCTGTGTATGCCTCATTGGTGCTGATGCCCCTGGAGCGCGTGGAAATCCGATCTTCCTTTTGCCGGTTTGCGGCTGATGTGCCGGACATGGAAAGGGCAGAGGAAATTGCAGAGGAGGCGGAGAGGGAAGGCGAAATTGACGGGAGGATGTGGCTGAAGGAGGTGAAGCGCCTTCTGGATGAAGGCATACAAAAGCAGTATGCTGACATAGAGATTCAGTATCTTTTTGTCAACCAGGGCTGTCTCTGCGGTGTTCCCAATGAGGCCATGTGCCGGATCGCCATTGATATTTGGAAGGAGGCAGAGGCACCGCTTCTGTTTTTCAACGGCTATACCAACGGATGCAGCAGCTATCTGCCCACCGCAGAAGAGTATGATAAGGGAGGATACGAGGTGCTGTGGTCCAACCTGGTATATTTTCCCTATCATGGCCGGGTCATGCCTTTAAACAGGGACACGGCCGGGAAAATGGCCGCGCAGGTGGTGGAGGATTGGAGGAAGAGCAGATCATAAAGCATCCTAAGAACCAGGAGTATCAATAGCAGACAGGGACTGTTTTCACCGGCCATACACCGGCGGCAGACAGTCCCTGTAATGGTTAATAATTAATCATCTTCCTCAGGAGCCAGCTCCGTGGTCTCCTTCTCAGGCGGCATGGCCAGTGAGAAGATAATAAAGCAGATGAAGGCAGCCGCCAGACCCGGAATGATGGGCTGGCTGAACTTGATGCCGAAAAGCATCCCCTTTGAAATGTGTTCCAGATATACCACCACGATGGTGCCGGCGATCAGGGAGGCGATGGTGCCTGCCGTGGACGCCTTTTTCCAGTAATGGCCCATGACATATGGGAAGAAGGAACCGGCTGCTCTTAATGTGAAGCAGAACATCAGGATGGATACAATGCTCTGTGTGTTAAAGAGAGCGATGAACATGGAGGCCAGGCCCACCAGACACATGACGATTTTTGTAACCTTCATGACGGACTGGCTGGATGCATCCGGCTTCAGCACTGCCTTATAGATGTCATTGGCAAAGATGGAGCCTGCGCCAAGGAGATCGGAGTCAGAGCTGGACATGGTGGCGGAGATGATGCCTGCGAACAGAAGTCCGCATATAAGGGCCGGCATGGTGTTGATGGCAAGGACCGGCAGGGCGTAACGCGCGCCCACTGACTCAAACTGCGCGGAGCTGAATTTGCCCATATTGATTAGGGCCAGCGTGATGATGCCCAGGATGGTGGGAATAAAGGCGTAGATAAAGTTTACCAGGGCTGCCAGCCAGGCGCCGCCCTTGGCTGCCTTTTCGTCCCTGGCAGCGTAGAATCGCGACACAGCCTCCTGCCCTACGGAGAAAGTGGCTGTATACATGATTACAAGGGAGATAATTCCAAACAGATCATAGCCCTGGAACAGGCTCAATGTGCCCTCTGGTATGTTGGATGCAACATTGTCCCAGCCCCCCGCGTAATTCATGGCAAAGGGAACTGCGATAATCATGCCGATGACAATCAGGAATACCTGGACAAAGTCTGTCAGTGTAACGCTCCAGAGACCGCCCATGATGGAGTAGACCGTAACAACAACAGCTACAATGATAACAGCCACCTGGTAGTCAATATTCAGCATGGTGGACAGGATGACGGCAGAAGCAATGAACTGTCCGGCGGTAAGCCCCACCAGGGGAAGAAGCATGATGACGGCTGTTATAATTCCGCAGGATTTTCCGTAACGCCTGCGGAAATATTCAGGAACCGTCTTGACCGTGGCTGCCCTGAATTTGGGAGCCACGAAGCTGAGGATGATAAAGGCGATACCCATGGTGGTTATGTACCAGGACGCGCTGAGTCCGAAGCCTGACATACCGTTCTGTACCACGCCCAGGGAGCTGCCGCCGCCGATTTCCGTGGCTGCCAGGGTACCGGCCATGAGAAGCGGTCCCAGACGGCGTCCGGCCACCATGAAGTCGGTGTTGGTGGATATCTTGGTGGATGAGTACCAGCCAATCCACAGCATGAAAAGCAGGTAGACGATTACGATGATTGTTACAATTACATTTGAACCCATAAAACCCCTCCTGTTAAAATGTTTTTCTTACCTTTATTCTACCATAGGAGCCTGGGTGGAATAAGGACCATTTCTGCAGAAAATATACCGATTATGATACTTTGCAGGGGAACTTGACTTATGGCATAAATGCCAATAAAATATAGGATAGGCTGTGCGCCGTACAGCAGTTTTATGAGAGAGGGGGTCCCGGGTATGTATAATGTGGCTGTCTGTGACGATACAGAAGAGGAACGCCTTCAGGCAGCAGAATATGCCGGCCGTTTTTTTGAACGGGAAGGCATTGAGGTGCGTATAGATACATATGCCGCCGGAAGGGAGCTTCTGGAGTCGGGCAGGGAGTATGATTTGTATCTTCTGGATGTGCTGATGCCCGGAATGAGCGGCATTGACACCGCACAGGCCCTGGCGGAAGACAAGGATCATCCGGTGGTGGTATTTATCACATCGTCCCTGGAATCAGCTGTGGAGGGATACCGCGTGGAGGCAGCGGGATTTATTTTAAAGCCTGTGGAGGAAGAGAACTTTTGGTCCACCATGGAGCGTGTGGTGAGGCGCAGGCTGGGAGTGAAGAAGGCTGTTTTGTCCGTGGTCCATAACCGGGTGAATGTGGAGCTTCCCCTGGAGCGCCTGGCCTGGTTTGAGAACCGGCTTCACCGTGTTTTTGTGAAGCTGACGGATGGGGAAGTACTGTCCGTCAACCAGAAGCTGTCTGAACTGCAGCTGGTTCTGGAACCCCATGCCCAGTTCCTGCGCTGCCATCAGAGTTACCTTGTGAATCTGGACTATGTGGACAAGCTGGAAGATTCCTGTTTTTACATGCGGGACGGACAGATGATTCCCATATCCAGGAACTTTTATAAACTGAGCAAGAATGCCTATTACCATTACCGTCTGAAATGAGGTACCTATGAACGACGCGGCATGTACTGTCTTTATGAATCTGATTAACCTGGCTGTGCGTATGATGCCCATTTTTGTATGCCTGGATCCAAAACACAGTTACAGGGAGAACATAGCAGCCATTTCCGCCTACCTGTGGGTCATCATGATATCCATGGAATCCATATTCCATATCAGCCCCCAGGTCTTTTTTGTGTTCCGGGGCATATTTTCCTGTCTTTACTTTCTGGTGCTCCTTGTCTTTTTTAAAGGAACCCTGCTTAAGAAAGGATTCCTGTACATATCCGCGTGGCTGTTCGCGGTCCTGTCCGCATCGCTGAACGAGTTTGCTGCCTGGATATTAAAGGGGCATGTGTCCCTGACATACGGACAAATCTGTGTGGCGGTATCCCTGCTGTGGGCCTGCGGGTTTTATGTGTTTGTGCGGTTTTGGCTGAGGGATAAGGTAAACCGGCTTTTTGACCAGTTATCCAGGCGATCCTGTTCCCTGCTGCTGACATACCCTTCTGTCTCCCTGTTCATCCTTTTTATCGGGAACAACACCATATTCTCATCGCGTTCCCTGGCTGAGCGGGGACTGGAGGACGTGCTGTTCTATCTGGCGCTGTGCATCATGATACTGGTGCTCTATGTGCTTATTCTGAGCAGCACCCTGGAAATCATGTGCCGCCGCAGGACAGAGGAGGAGCTGCAGTTTGCCAGGCAGCTTATCAGCCAGCAGAGGGAGCATTATAACCAGACCCTGGATTACATTGAACAGGTGCGCATCATCAAGCATGATTTCCGCCATCACATCTATGCCCTTCTGAACATGGACAGGGGAGAGCGGACCAATTACCTGATGAATCTGAAGAGGGAGCTGGACATGACGGCTGAGATGGTGTTCTGCCAGAACCAGGCCGTAAACGGACTTTTGCAGGAGTATGCCGCCACTTTTGCAGGAGTATGCCGCCAGGGCAAGGCAGGATGGGGTGGAGTTCACTGCCAGGGTGGATTTATCTGCCCATGTGCCGGTGGACGATTTGACCTTGTGCATTGTCACCGGCAACCTGCTGGAAAACGCCCTGGAAGCATGCCGCCGCCTGACAGGACCGCGTTTCATCCTGGTCCAGGCCAGGTGGCTGGACGACCACCTTATGATGCTGGTGGAAAATTCCTACAACGGGCAGATTAAGAAGAACGGAAGCAGGATACTGTCCAGCAAACGGGACGGCGGTCTGGGCATACTGAGCATAAAGCGCATACTGAACCAGCCGGGGGATGAGTTTGATGTGGATTACAATGACACCACCTTTACGGCCATGGTGAAAATCGTGGACAGGGCCCTGGGATAGGATGTACTTTCCGGCTCATTTCCGGCTCAGGACAAGATAAAAGCATTGCAATCTTCCTGAAACCATGTATAATGGTAGTTGTAAATAAACGGGGAGCTCACTTAAGTGGGCTGAGAGTAAGCTGTTCATGCTTAGACCCATTACCTGATTTGGATAATGCCAACGTAGGGACCATAACGGACGATTGCCGGCGGAGCACCTGTTTTGGTGTTCCGCCTTTTTGATATGCGGAACGATTCTGTGTGGTATCAGGCATGGGCGCCGGAGCTTCCCGGCGGCGGATTGGGGGCACCACCTTCCGCCGCTTTATAAAATTAATGCGAAAAGGAGAATGACAATGAAAACAGCATTAACAATCGCTGGAAGCGATTCCAGCGGAGGCGCCGGTATCCAGGCAGACATCAAGACCATGACCGCTCACGGGGTATATGCCATGAGCGCCATAACGGCACTAACTGCCCAGAATACAACCGGCGTAACAGGAATCATGGAGGTAACTCCATCTTTTTTAAAGGAACAGTTAGACGACATATTTACGGATATCTTCCCGGATGCAGTAAAAATCGGGATGGTTTCCTCCGGCGGCCTGATAGAGGCCATCGGGGACAGGCTGGCATTTTACAGGGCTGCCAATGTGGTGGTGGATCCGGTTATGGTATCCACCAGCGGTTCCCGTCTGATCAGCAGTGAGGCCATAGAGGCGCTGAAGGAAGTCCTTCTTCCCATGGCAAACCTGCTGACTCCCAATATCCCGGAGGCAGAGGTGCTGTCAGGAATGGAGATACATAATCCCGGCGACATGGAGACGGCGGCCAGGGCCATCGGGGAGGGCTACGGATGCGCCGTGCTTCTTAAGGGCGGCCACCAGCTCAATGATGCCAACGATCTGCTGTACCGGGACAAGAAGCTGAAATGGTTTAAAGGCAGGCGGATTGACAATCCCAATACCCATGGGACAGGCTGTACCCTGTCCAGCGCCATTGCCTCCAACCTGGCCAAGGGCATGGATATGGACCTGGCCGTGGAGCGGGCCAAGGTATATCTCTCAGGCGCGCTGGAAGCCCAGCTGGACCTGGGAAAGGGAAGCGGACCAATGAATCATGGATTTGCCATCCGGGGCGAGTATTAAGGGGGAATGAGCATGAAGGAAAAGATAAGTATAAAGGAAAAAGGGACCTCCGTGTCTGCCAACAGCCTTATATGGTTTGGGGCAGGGGTATCCATAGCTGAGATACTGACAGGCACATATCTGGCGCCGCTGGGATTTGGAAAGGGGCTGGCAGCCATTGTGCTGGGCCATGTGATTGGCTGCGCCCTGCTGTTCATGGCAGGACTCATCGGCGGATATACCAGGCGCAGCTCCATGGAAACAGTGAAGATGAGCTTTGGGCAGAAAGGAAGCCTGCTGTTTTGCGGGCTCAATGTCCTGCAGCTGGTGGGCTGGACCTCCATCATGATTTATGACGGCGGGCTGGCTGCCAACGGCATTTTTAACGCAGGCCTGTGGGTCTGGTGCCTGGTGATTGGCGGTCTGATTCTGGTGTGGCTTTTAATTGGAATCAGGAACCTGGGAAAAATCAATACGGCAGCCATGGCAGCGCTGTTTGTGCTGACTCTCATCCTGTGCAGGGTTATATTTGCCGGCAGCGGGGAGCCGTCCATGGAGGCAGACAGTTCCCTGAGCTTTGGGGCCGCAGTTGAATTATCGGTGGCCATGCCGCTGTCCTGGCTGCCCTTAATAAGCGATTATACAAGGGAGGCCGAGAAACCCTTCAGGGCAACGGCTGCCAGCGCCCTGGTCTACGGCCTGGTGAGCTGCTTTATGTATGTCATCGGAATGGGAGCAGCCATCTACACGGGCGAATATGATATATCTGTTATCATGGTCAAGGCAGGACTGGGAGCAGCAGGACTTCTCATTATTGTGCTGTCCACCGTGACCACCACATTCCTGGACGCTTATTCTGCCGGTGTATCCAGCGTGTCCATCACACACCGGATTAAGGAAAAATGGGCGGCAGTGGCAGTGACCATTGCCGGCACCGCCGCAGCCATGGTATACCCCATGGATAATATTACGGATTTCCTTTATCTGATTGGCTCTGTGTTTGCCCCTATGATTGCTATTCAGATTGCGGATTATTTTATCATCAGGCAGGACCATGAGGCGGAGGAGGCCAATCTGCCGAACCTGCTGATCTGGCTGGCTGGTTTTGTAATCTACCGCATACTGATGCGGGTGGATACACCTGTGGGAAGCACCCTTCCCGACATGGCGGTCACCGTGGTTCTGTGCGTGGTGTGCCGCCGGGTGATGTCTGCCTGCTGCGCACTGCCCGGACGGGAAAATGTGACAAAAGTATGATATTTCTATAAAGTCCTTTACGGGAAGGCATTGCAGGTGTTACAATATGCTCTGGCAGTCCGGGTGACATAACGCCCAGATGTCTATTACGGGAAAATGGCCGGACAGAAGGACGGCGGACTGGTTTTTCCATAAGAAGAGGAGCGGAATAAATGAAAAAATGGATGTGTATATGTGCGGCAGCAGTACTGGCAGTTTCAGCCCTGACCGGGTGCAGCACCAGCGCAGGGTCCGCAACAACGGCGGCGCAGACCGAGGCGGCCACGACAGATGCAGCCAAGGCGGAGACGGAAAAAAAGGAGACAGCCAAGACAGCAGAGGCTCCGGAGAAAGCCCAGGATACAGCCTCAGAGGAAATTGCGGCAGCGGCAGGCAAACACCATGTAAAGATTAACGTAAAAGACTACGGCACCATTTCCGTGGAGCTTTACGGGGACGAGGCCCCCATCACAGTGGCTAACTTCCTGAAGCTGGCAAAGGACGGTTTCTATGACGGACTTACCTTCCACCGCATCATAAGCGGTTTCATGATTCAGGGCGGCGATCCCCTGGGCACGGGCATGGGCGGTTCTGACCAGGAAATCAAAGGCGAGTTTTCCAACAACGGAGTGGAGAACCCACTGTCCCACACCAGGGGAGCGATTTCCATGGCGCGTTCCCAGATAAAGGACAGCGCCAGTTCCCAGTTCTTCATTGTACATGAGGACAGCACATTCCTGGACGGGGATTACGCCTGTTTCGGATATGTCACAGAGGGCATGGAGGTAGTGGATGCCATCTGCAAGGATACAAAGGTGGAAGACAACAACGGTTCCGTGGCAAAGGACAACCAGCCTGTCATTGAGAGCATAGAGGTAGTGGACTGATAAAGGTACTGGTATACGAAAGAATCCGGGTTTCCCTGTTTTTGGGACCCCGGATTTTATATTTTTATGAAGAATTCTTACATTTTTGATTTTCATATTGAAAATATGGTGAAGGGCTGTTATGTTAAGAAGGCGTCCTGCCGTTTTCAGGCAGGAGAGGAAAAAAATGCAGTAAATATCAATAAAAGGCAGGGCAGGATTGTTTATGCAGAAGTTAAGGAAGAGGACATGGATGGGAAGGCTGGCCGCAGCGGTAATGGCAGCGGCTGTGCTTGTGCTGGCAGGGGCGTTTGTGTCCCTGGCGGATGAGAGCGGGGATACAACCCGTTTTGTATCCGGTACAAAAGTCAACGGCGTGGGAGTGGGCGGACTGACCGTGGATGAGGCCAAGGCCAGAATCGAGGGTTTTTATGCCGGTGAATACAATCTCACCATCAGGGAGAGAGGCGGACGCCAGGAAACCATAGCAGGTACGGACATCGGTTACAAGGTGGAGGTTCCGGAGGGACTTAAGGCCATACTGGATGCGCAGAACGCAGCCGGACGTGTCTCAGGACCGGATGCGGATAACTCCCATACCATGGCCATGACAGTGACCTACAGCCAGGAGGCCCTGGGGGCAAGGATTAAGGCTCTGACCCTGATAAGCGGCTCCGGCATCACCGTCACTTCCGATGCCCGCATATCCTCCTATGAGGAGGGACAGCCTTTTTCCATTATACCGGCTGTCCAGGGCAATAATGTGGACGAGGCCAAAACAACGGAGGGGATTACCGCCGCCGTAAAAGCAGGGCAGAACTCAGTGGATGTGGACAGCGCAGGCTGTTATTACCAGGTTAATATATGGGAGACAGATGAGAATCTTATAGCTCTGTGCAGCCGCATGAACCAGTACCGGGACATGAGCGTTAATTATGTGTTTGGCAGTGAGAAGGAGACCCTTGGCGGTGAGACCATAGCCACCTGGATAACAGGAAGCCAGGACGGGGTGCCGACGGTTGATCTGGAGAAAATCACGGCCTTTGTGACAGAGATGGCGTCCAGAAGGGATACGGCCGGAACTGCCCGCGTATTCCATACAGCCACAGGCAAAGATGTGGAGCTGACAGGCCCCTACGGCTGGAAGATAGATGTGGCGGGCGAGGTCCAGGCCCTGGCAGCCCTGATTCAGGCCGGTCCCGCAGCCGGTCCTGTGGACCGGGAACCCGTATACGCCATGACGGCAGCCAGCCGCACGGCTCCTGACTGGGGCACCACATATGCGGAGGTGGACCTGACAGGACAGCATGTATACATGTTCCAGGAAGGAAACCTGGTGTGGGATGCACCCTGCGTCACGGGAAACATATCCAAGAATTACGACACGCCCCCAGGCATCTACAGCCTGACCTACAAGGAAAAGGACAGGATACTGAGGGGAGCCAAGAAGGCGGACGGAACCTATGAGTACGAGAGCCATGTGGATTACTGGATGCCCTTTAACGGAGGCATTGGTTTCCATGACGCCACATGGAGAAGCAAATTCGGCGGCACCATCTTCCAGACCAGCGGAAGCCATGGCTGCATCAACCTTCCGCCGGAAAAAGCCAGCGTGCTCTATGACTTGATTTATAAGGGAATGCCTGTACTCTGCTACCAATAACAGGCATGATGGGCCGGGAATCTGTTCCCGGCCCATTGTGTAAAATGTATGTCCCGGTCCCGGATTCCAGTGATATTTTCTACTTGCAAATTGCAGGTTAAGAGAGTACATTATTGGGATGAAATTCATGGAAACAGAGAGGAATACATACATGGCCGCAAATGTGACAAAGGATATGACGGAAGGCTCCCCGGTAAAACTGATACTGGGATTTTTTATCCCTATGCTGTGCGGGCTGCTGTTCCAGCAGCTGTACAATATGGCGGATACCATCATCGTGGGCAAGTGCCTGGGGGTTAAGGCCCTGGCAGCGGTGGGATCCACCGGCTCCGTCAACTTTATGATTATCGGTTTCTGCCTGGGGGTGTGCAGCGGTTTTGCCATTCCGGTGGCCCAGAAATTCGGGGAAAAGAACGAGAAGGCCCTCAGACGGTTTGTGGCCAACAGCGCGTGGCTGGCAATCCTGTTTTCAGCGGTTATGACTGTGACCGTGTGCCTGTTATGCCGCAATATCCTGGAGCTGATGCAGACGCCGGAGGATATTATTGATGGGGCCTACAGCTATATCTTCGTAATCTTCCTGGGTATCCCGGCCACCTATCTCTATAACCTTCTGTCCTGTACCATACGTTCCCTGGGCGACAGCACCACCCCTCTTATTTTTCTGGTGTTCTCATCTGTGGTAAATGTGGCTCTGGATTTCTTTACGATTCTGGTCCTTAAGATGGGCGTGTCAGGAGCTGCCTGGGCCACCATCACGGCCCAGGCTGTGTCAGGAATCCTGTGCCTGCTGTACATGAAAAAGAAATTTGCCATTCTTAAGATGAATGATGACGAGTGGAGGCCGGATGCCCATTATATGAAGATTCTGTGCAACATGGGAATTCCCATGGGGCTGCAGTATTCCATCACCGCCATAGGAAGTGTAATCCTGCAGACTGCAGTCAATTCCCTGGGCTCCATGGCAGTGGCCGCGGTGACGGCAGGCAGCAAAATCAGCATGTTTTTCTGCTGCCCCTTTGACGCCCTGGGATCCACCATGGCCACCTTCGGCGGACAGAATGTGGGGGCCAGGAAGCTGGACCGTATTGACCAGGGCCTGAAAGCTGGGGCTGTCATGGGCTGCGTCTATGCCGTCATAGCCTTTGCAGTGCTCTGTATCTTCGGGCAGTGGATTGCCCTCATGTTTGTGGATAAGGGGGAAGGGGAAATCCTGAGGAACACGCGTCTGTTCCTCATCGGCAACAGCCTGTTCTATATTCCGCTTGTCTTTGTCAATGCGGTGCGGTTCATGATACAGGGACTTGGGTATTCCAGGCTGGCCATTATTGCCGGGGTATGCGAGATGGCAGCGCGCTCCTTTGTGGGCTTTTGCCTGGTGCCTGTGTTTGGATATATAGCGGTGTGCATCGCCAGCCCGGTGGCCTGGATTGCCGCGGATCTGTTTCTCATACCGGCTTACCGCCATGTGATGAAGAACCTGAACCATCTTTTTTATGGAAGGAGCAGGGCCACAGCTACAGACACTGCTGAATGATTGGGAAAGCAAAATAAAGAAGCTGCGGGAGAAAATCCAATGAAGGATAATGCCGCAGCTTTTCTGATTCATGAATACCACAAATTTGTTATTTTCCAAAACTCTTTTTATTCACCAAGGCCTGCAGGAGAGCGTTCCCAGGGGAGCACCGGCTGAAGCTTGTAGTCCACAATCAGGTCCTTGCGGCTGTAGAGCCTGCGGAAGTTGTTCAGTATCCGCTTCATGACCATCTCACCCTTTTCCATGGTCACGGTGGGAAGAAGGACGATGTACTGGCTGATGCTGTAACGGGTGTACACGTCGCTGCAGCGCAGGGAGTCACGGATGGCATGGTTCAGATGCTCCATGGCCTTGTTGAGGACCGTTGTCTTCGGGGCATGTCCGTCCAGGTCACCGATGGTGAGCAGACACAGATAGATGGAGTCCCCTGTACGCTCGATGGCCCTGCGTTCCAACTGGAACAGGTCGTGGAATACAGGATATTCACAGTAAAAAGCCCCTCCTGAGGCTTCCTCCTTAAGCGTCTCCTGGATGGAATCCAGGTTTGTATTGATACCCTGCTCCTTGCTGCGGATGGATTTGTATAAATCCTTAAAATGGTCCGACGGAGAAATGGAGAATTCGTTATAAAACAGGTCCAGGGTATGGTTGTATTCTTCAATCGCCTGACTGGTGTGGCCGTCCCTGTAGAGGGAGTATACCAGGTGGTAGTGGAATTCTTCATCAAAAGGCTCTATCCCTACTGCTGTCTGGCAGATGGATGTTATTCTGGAAAAATCCTCCTTTCTAGTAAGCAGCTCTACCGTCTTATAAACCAGTTTCTGGTACAGGGAATGGTAGTATGTACTGATGGGGATAACCCAGGATTCATATTCGGATTTGGGAAGGAAATCACCTTTGTACAGTTCCAGTCCCTCAAGGCAAAGGTTAAGGGCCTCGTCCTCATCCATGTCATGGTTCAGGACCCTGGTACAGATGGACTCGAACTGGTCGATGTCCAGGACGGATAAATAGTCCTGGGTCCAGCAATAGGAACCTCTCTGCTGGACTAACAGCTTCTGGGGAGGAATTCCCAGGGGCTCTAACAGCTTGCGGCTGCGGAACATCAGGGTTTTAAGGGCACCGCCCGGGTTGACGCCGGGGTCGTCAGCCCATACGATGTTGATAAGTTCACCGGGGCTGATGGATTTCTTTTGGAATACCACCAGATATTCCAGAAGGCACCAGGGTTTTTTTGACTGGTTGCTGTTGTCGGTTATCTCTTTATCGCCAACCCTGAGGGAAAAACCGCCCAGGGTTTTTATATAAATAGTAGGTTTATCTTCCATAACGGATGCATTCATGTCTGCTCTCCTTTGCAAAACGGGGTCATTCTAAGATAAGTATACTAACCAGAGCCATAATTGTCCAGAAAAAAAATACATAAAAAAGCGGCCAGGTGTTCTTTTGTAACCGGATTGTAACCGGAGGCTGTTATAATGGTAACAGGTTTAATGGGATTACTATGTCAATTTATTAGAGAAATGCAGGTGAATATATGTCGATTGCAAAAACAGGGACCCTACCTCTACCATGACAGTCTGGAGGAGGAAATCCCCTTTGGCTGTATATCGGAGATGGCTATTTGTCTGGAAAAACTGTTCGATGAGCTCCGCTATCCCATGAAGAGTGTGGACCATAGGTCCTTTGTGGGAATAAAACATGGCAGTTCATCCTTAAGGTGTGGAGTGGAGGCAGGAAAGAAGCGGGTGGCAGGGTGATATAATGGACCTGAGAAACGGCGGCACCTATTCTTTTGAAAGCTTTTTGGATCTGATGGAGTATCTGGACCGTTCTCTCGGACACGGAAGTGATATTATGCACGGCCTGGGCAAGCGGATGTGCGAGGTGTCTGTGCGCAATTCCAGCCATTTCGTCCTGGGCGGGGACGTATCTCATCCGGCCGTGGCGGACCGCCGGGAATTTGCCAGTGAGTTTGAACTCAGGGATGAAGTGGAGCGTTTTCTTCTACCGCTTGCGGATGGCGGGGAGGAAGGAACCATTATCAGTCCCAGAAGCGTTTTGGTCAATGCAGGGGGCTTTGGCCCCATGACCTTTGTTATAAGGGTCATGTTCAGAAGGAACGCTACCTGGCAGGGCACCATCTGCTGGAAGGAAAAGCGCAGACAGATTAGTTTCCGCAGCTTCCTGGAGATGCTGCTTCTGATGCAGGAGGCAGTGGCTGACAGCGAAGGATGGAACGAAGAGCTCAAAGCGGCCTCCGGCCATATGGGATGACAGCAGGAAAGGACACATAATCATTTATGGATCAGAAAAAAGGAAAGAGCAGGATACGGGGCGTCATCATCCTGGTTTTACTGGCCGTGATGCTGGTAAGCGGTGCCATGAGCATCCACAGCTGGATAGAGGACAAGAGGACCAGGGAGGAATATGAGCGGCTGGCCGAGCTGGAGCCCGGGACAGAGGAACCGGAGACAGAGCCCTATGTATCTCCCATCAATTTTGAAGAGCTGATGAAGGAGAATCCGGATACCATCGGATGGATCCGGGTGCCGGATACCAACATTGATTACCCCATTGTTCAGGGAGAGGACAACGATTTTTACCTGAATCATGATTTTTACGGCAAGGAGAATATTGCGGGGGCCATTTACCTGGATTTTGAGAGCCAGGGAGATTTTGTGGGACGCAATAATGTGCTGTACGGCCATAATATGAAGAACGGAAGCATGTTCAAGGACGTGAACCGGTACAAGGACGAGGCGTATTTTAAGGAGCACCAGTTTTTCAGCATCTACACTCCTGACCGGGAAATCAGGTTAAAGGCAGTGGCCGCCTACTACGGGGAGGCCCAGCCTATTGTGCGGAAGACCAGGTTCAAATCCCAGGAATCCTTTGACGCCTTTGTGCATGAGATGGTGAAGCCGTGCAGCTACGGCGTCGAGATTACATATCCGGCCAGGACCCTGTACACCCTGGTTACATGCAGCTACGAAATCAATGATGCCAGAACCTTCCTGTTTGCCGTGGAGGTGGATGAGGACGGAAAACAAATCCAGCCTGATGATGTATTCTTACAGCGCATGGATGATCTGATGGGTGACAAGGCACAGGAGACAGCCGGGGAAACCGTTCAGGAAACAGCGGACAGGGCAAAGGAAAGCCAATAGCAGGAAATGATTATATATGACAGCCATGAATTCCCAGTTAAAGGATTTATGGCTGTTTTTACAATTATTTATACCTTTTTCCTGCATAAAAAAACGTATTTGGGTATTGGAAAACAGAACGAGTTATGTTATACTTAGCACGTTAGGCGCATATATGCTTAAGAAAGTAAAGTGCGCCATGTTTAATAGGGCAAGGTTTTAGCTGTTTGGGATTGCCGGTCATCAGATGACAGTGGAGTCATACCTGTGAGGATGGGTGTGGCTTTTTTCTTAGACAGTAAAGCCTGGAATATTTTTAAGAGGAGAGATTATTATGAAAATGAGTGCAAAGAAAGTTTTAGGCCTGGTTCTGGCCGGCGTCCTTGCTGCCGGTTCTTTGACAGCATGCGGCGGAGGCGGCACAGCGGCAACAACAGCAGACACAAAGGCAGAGGCAACAACCGCAGCCGGCGATGCCAAGGCAGAGAGTGATGCCGCTGCAGACACCACAGCAGCAGACAGCGGAGAGAAAAAGACGCTGCGCGTGGCCATGGAGTGTGCATATGCGCCTTACAACTGGACCCAGCCCGATGATTCCAACGGCGCGGTTGCCATTGCGGACAGCAATGAATTTGCTTACGGATATGATGTCATGATGGCAAAGAAGATTTGCGAGGAACTGGGCTATGACCTGGAAATCGTACGTCTGGACTGGGATTCCCTGATTCCGGCTGTTACCACAGGTCAGGTTGACTGTGTTATCGCAGGACAGTCCATTACTTCTGAGCGTCTTCAGGCAGTGGATTTCACTGAGCCATATTACTATGCAACCATCGTTACCCTTGTAAAGGAAGGCAGCAAGTACGCGGATGCCAAGAGCGTGGCGGATCTTGCAGGAGCCACCTGTACTTCCCAGCAGAGCACCATCTGGTACAACACCTGCCTGCCTCAGATTCAGGATGCCAATGTCCTGGCGGCCACTGCCAGCGCTCCCGATATGCTGATGTCCTTAAACGCTGACAAGTGCGACCTGGTTGTTACAGACCAGCCTACAGGCAAGGGCGCTCTCATCGCTTATCCTAATTTCAAGATGATTGAGTTTGGCGGCGGCGATGCTGATTTCCAGGTGACGGATGAAGATATCAATATCGGTATTTCCTTAAAGAAGGGGAATACAGAGTTAAAGGATGCCATTAACAGCGTTCTCACAAAGATGACAAAGGATGACTTCTCCAAGATGATGGATGAAGCTATCTCTGTTCAGCCTCTGGCAAACTAAGCTGCCGTCAGGCGAAAGTACGTGAAAGAGTAAGGAGAAGGGATATGCCAACAGATTTTTTCGGCCGTGTTATGGTCGTATTCAACCGATACGGTATGTCGATGCTCCAGGGCGCAGGCGTCAGCCTTAAGATTGCCCTGGTAGGTACCCTGGTGGGCTGTATCATAGGCTTTGCCGTGGGTATTGTCCAGACCATACCAAGTGAGCGGGGGGACAACCCGGTTAAAAGGGCCGTGCTCTGGGCTGTGAAACTGATTCTGAACGCCTATGTGGAGTTTTTCCGCGGAACGCCCATGATGGCCCAGGCCATGTTCATTTATTACGGGCTTCTGCCCATGTTAGGAATTAATATGTCTATGTGGGGCGCCGCCTATTTCATTCTTTCCATCAATACAGGCGCTTACATGGCTGAGACAGTCCGCGGCGGAATCCTTTCCATTGACCCGGGCCAGACAGAGGGAGCAAAGGCCATCGGCATGACCCATGTACAGACCATGCTCTATGTGATTCTGCCCCAGGCTCTGAGGAATATCATGCCTCAGATTGGCAATAACCTGATTATCAATATCAAGGACAGCTGCGTGCTCTCTGTTATCGGCGTTACGGAGCTGCTGTATAAGACAAAGGCTGCTGCGGGAGCCCTGTACATGAATTTCGAGGCATATACCATCACCATGATTATATATTTCATCATGACATTCACCTGCTCCAGAATCCTTCGATGGTGGGAAAACAGGATGGACGGCGCGGACAGCTACGACCTGGCCACCACCGACACCCTGGCCCATACCAGCGGTATGTACCGGTTCCCGGATGAAAAGGATAAGAAGAAGGAGGATGCGCGATGAAAGGAGACAGGATATTAGAAATCCGTCATTTGAGCAAAACCTTCGGTACCAATCCTGTGCTTAAGGATATTGACTTTTCAGTCAGCAGCGGGGATGTGACCTGCATCATCGGCGCGTCGGGTTCCGGAAAATCCACACTGCTCAGATGTCTGAATCTTTTGGAAACGCCTACCACAGGCGAAATTATGTACCATGGAACCAATATTGCCGATAAGAAGGTCAATGCGCCCCAGTACCGCTCCAAGGTGGGAATGGTGTTCCAGAGCTTTAATCTGTTTAACAACATGACTGTTTTGGAGAACTGTATGATCGGACAGGTCAAGGTGCTTAAGAAGAACAAGACCGATGCCCACAAGAATGCCATGTATTATCTGGAAAAGGTGGGAATGGCTCCCTATATCAACGCCAAGCCCAGACAGCTTTCCGGCGGACAGAAACAGAGGGTGGCCATTGCCAGGGCATTGGCCATGGAGCCTGAGGTGCTGCTGTTCGATGAGCCCACATCGGCACTGGACCCGCAGATGGTGGGCGAGGTGCTGGAGGTCATGCGCAAGCTGGCCGGAGAGGGCCTTACCATGATTATCGTCACACATGAAATGGCCTTTGCCAGGGATGTGTCCAGCCATGTGGCATTTATGGCAGGCGGCGTGATTGTGGAGGAGGGAGAGCCCTCACAGATATTTGGTGCGCCGAAACAGCTTCAGACCCAGGAGTTTTTAAGCAGATTTATGCATGGGTGACGGAGGCTGGCTGGCCGCGGCCGGCAGCAGGGAGTCCATATGGACCGCAGAACCAGGAAAGTAAGATAATGTGTAAGATGATGCATAGAACGATGCAAAAAACGATGTATAAAACGATGCATAAAATAAAACGGAGCAAAGGCTTAGGGGTCTCGGCTCCGTTTTTTTCATTTGGGCTGCCCTGTCATTATTCCCTGTCCGATGAAACAGCCTTGGTGACATATGGATAGAGGTCCTCATAGGCCTCCTTCTCTGCCTCGTCCTGGGGCAGGGAAGGAATCAGGCCGGTACAGTCCATGGTGGAGCAGGCTTGTATGTCAACGTCAAAATCGTCTTTTTCCTTGTGATCCATTTGGGATTCACCTCCTTGTGATGCGCTTATGATTGAATCTTAACCATAGTTTGCGCAAAGGCGGATGATTCATACTGGCAGATCAAAAGCAGGGCAGCCATTTTTGTCATATATTATTTTTTACATTTTTTTCTTTTATAGCGGCCTCTATGAAACCTTTAAACAGGGGATGGGGCCGGTTGGGCCTGGATTTAAGCTCCGGATGGGCCTGGGTGGCAATGAACCAGGGATGGCCGGGGAGCTCTATCATTTCCACAATCCGTCCGTCGGGGGACAGGCCGGAGAGCATCATGCCGCATTTTGTAAGCACGGCGCGGTAGTCGTTGTTGACCTCGTATCGGTGCCTGTGGCGCTCATAAATAGTGGCTTCGCCGTACAGGCCATAAGCTTTGGAGGTCTTGTCCAGGACGCAGGGGTAGGAACCCAGCCTTAAGGTGCCGCCGATGTCCTCCACTCCGTTTTGTTCCGGCATCAGATGGATGACAGGATGGGTGGTGGCAGGATTCAGCTCCACGCTGTGGGCATCCGCGTATCCGGCCGCATTTCTGGCAAACTCCACAATGGACAGCTGCATTCCCAGACAAAGTCCAAGGAATGGTATGCGGTGTTCCCGGGCATACTGGATGGCGTGAATCTTTCCGTCAATGCCGCGGTCGCCAAAGCCGCCGGGGACCAGGATACCGCTCACATCTTTGAAGATTTCGGGGGCATTTTCCGGCGTGACTGTCTCGGAATCCACCCATTTGATGTGGACCGCGGCACGGTTGGCCACCCCGGCGTGCTTCAGGGCTTCCACCACGGAAATGTAGGCGTCGTGAAGCTGGATGTATTTGCCTACCAGGGCCACGGTCACATCCTGCTTTGGATGCTTCCAGGCCTCTATCATGGCCCTCCAGTCTGCCAGCTCAGGCTCCGGACAGGGCAGATCCAGGCATTCACAGGCGGACTGGGCCAAATGCTCTTCCTCCATTACAAGGGGTACTTCATAGAGCACGTCCACATCCAGGTTCTGGAGTACGTGATGTTTGGGAACATTGCAGAATTGGGCGATTTTCGTCTTGATGCCGTCGTCCAGGGGGAGTTCGCTGCGGCAGACTAGGATATCGGGCTGAATGCCCATTCCCTGAAGGTCTTTTACACTGGCCTGAGTCGGCTTGGTCTTAAGCTCCTCTGAGGCTTTCAGGTAAGGTATGAGAGTGACATGGATGATGCAGGTGTTGCCTGGGCCTGCCTCATGCTGGAACTGGCGGATGGCCTCTAAGAATGGCTGGCTTTCGATGTCGCCGACCGTGCCGCCGACCTCGATGATGGCGATTTCCGTCTCGTTTTCCGTGTAGTTGCGGTGGAAACGGCTTTTGATTTCGTTGGTAATATGGGGGATTACCTGTACGGTTCCTCCTCCAAAGTCTCCGCGGCGTTCCTTCTGCAGGACCGTCCAGTAGACCTTGCCCGTGGTGACGTTGGAATTCCTGGTAAGGCTTTCGTCGATAAAACGCTCATAGTGGCCTAAGTCCAGGTCTGTCTCGGCGCCGTCATCCGTCACGAAGACTTCTCCGTGCTGGACCGGGTTCATGGTGCCGGGGTCGATGTTGATGTAGGGGTCGAACTTCTGCATGGTCACTTTGTAGCCTCTGGCCTTTAACAGGCGGCCGAGCGATGCCGCAGTGATGCCTTTTCCCAGGCCGGAGACTACGCCGCCGGTTACGAATACGTATTTGACTGGCATGATGGGGATACCTCCTTTTCTTGTTGTGGATAGTGTGTGACTTGTTTGATATAGTATCAAAAAAATAACTGAAACATTATACATCCTCATTGAGAATAAATCTAGGACTTTTTGTAAAAATTTAAGAAAATTAATTGTTCTTTTCTTGATTTATGGGGAGACTGACACTATAATGGTAGAGAATGGGTTTTTGCTGGAAATTGATAGATGACCCATTCAGAGGGAGAATTTGTACAATATGGATAATAATAACAAACAGGACCCGAATATGAAAAGTAACTGGCAGACCATAACCATGCTGGTGGTTGCTGCCATACTTACATTTATCGTGGTCAGCAGTATGAACAACTATCTGAATTCCAAGAAACGTCAGGAGTTGTCCTATAATGAGTTCGTCCAGATGGTGGAAGCCGGCGAGGTGGACTCCATCAAGGTGGGCAGCACGGAAATCACGGTCATCCCTAAGAAGGGTAATACTAAGTATTCCCAGAATCTGGATTATTATGTGGTGAGACTGGAAGGGGATTATGATTTCGTCAACAGGATACTGGATAATAACGTGGTTACCAACCGTGAGAAGAGCGACAGCAGCACCCTTCTTCTGGTCCTGCTGAATTACGCTGTCCCATTCCTGTTCCTGCTGTTCCTTATGAACTTCACCATGAAGCGCATGGGCGGCGGCGGAATCATGGGCGTGGGCAAGTCCAATGCCAAGATGTACGTCCAGAAGGAAACCGGCATCACCTTCAAGGATGTGGCCGGTGAGGACGAGGCCAAGGAGTCGCTGACAGAAATCGTGGATTTCCTCCACAATCCGGGCAAATACACAAAGATTGGTGCCAAGCTGCCCAAGGGCGCCCTCCTAGTGGGCCCTCCCGGAACTGGTAAGACCCTGCTTGCCAAGGCAGTGGCAGGG
>ERZ779870.650-NODE-650-length-33671-cov-5.30245_pt1 | contig 33671 bp, 27 predicted proteins | sample MGYA00511247_ERZ779870 | MGnify/ENA primary metagenome ERZ779870 (study PRJEB29588, sample SAMEA2149068) | human gut metagenome | biome: human gut; feature: human-associated habitat; material: faeces | place: Denmark | collected 2008/2010 ...
TGATAATGTTAAGACATATCTTCTGGCAAAAGGACAGCCATTTGAGATAATAAGTGATATCGGTTCCGGAATTAATTATAAGAAAAAAAGGACTCCAGGAATTGATCAGGCGAATATCTCAAAATCAGGTTGAAAAGGTTGTTGTTTTATATAAAGATCGGCTATTGCGATTTGGTTTTGAATTGATAGAATATATCGCTTCGCTTTATAATTGTGAGATTGAGATTATTGATAATACTGAAAAATCCGAACAGCAGGAACTTGTTGAAGATCTGGTTCAGATGATCACAGTATTCAGTTGCAAATTACAAGGAAAACGAGCGAATAAAGCCAAGAAACTTATCCGGGAATTGATACAGGAGAAAGTAGATGGTAAAAGCCATAAAAGTAATGTTAATACCAAATAATATACAGAAAACTAAGATGTTTCAGTACGCAGGTGCTTCAAGATTTGCTTATAAATGGGCTTTGGCAAGGGAAATAGAAAACTATGAAAAAGGCGGAAAATTCATTTCAGATGCAGAACTCAGAAAAGAATTTACAAAGCTTAGACATTCTGATGAATACGCATGGTTATTGAGTATTTCAAATAATGTAACCAAACAGGCGATCAAAGATGCCTGCACCGCTTATAAGAACTTTTTCAAAGGTTTGCAGAAATTCCCAAGATTCAAGCCAAAAAAGAGATCAATACCGAAGTTCTATCAGGATAATATTAAGATACAATTCAGCAATACTCATGTTAAGTTTGAAGGATTTTCTTCGAGCAGGAAAAGAAATAAACAAAAACTAAATTGGGTAAGACTTGCAGAGCATGGTCGTATTCCTACAGATGCTAAATACATGAATCCGAGAATATCTTTTGATGGGTTGAACTGGTGGATCAGCGTATGTGTGGAATTTCCTGATTGCATAGAAAAACTTAATGATGATGGGATTGGTATAGATCTAGGAATCAAAGATCTGGCTATTTGCTCTGATGGAGCTAAGTATAAGAACATCAATAAAAGTCAGAAAGTAAAGAAACTAGAAAAACAGAAACGCAGATTACAGCGTAGTATCTCTCGCTCTTACGAGAAAAATAAGAAAGGAGAAAGTTACTGCAAAACAAATAATGTAATCAAAAAGGAAAAACTTTTATTAAAACGAAATCACAGATTAACAAATATCCGTAAGAACTATTTGAATCAGACTACATCTGAAATTGTAAGTCGAAAACCAAGATTTATTTGTATTGAAGATTTGAATGTTAGTGGAATGATGAAAAATAGACATTTATCAAAAGCAGTTCAGAATCAGGAGTTTTTTGAGTTTAGAAAGCAGCTTGAATACAAGTGCAGCGATAAAGGGATCCAGCTTATTGTGGCTGATCGGTTTTATCCATCATCAAAGCTTTGCAGCTGTTGTGGAAATATCAAAAAAGATTTGAAATTATCTGACAGGGAATATAGATGTGAGTGTGGGAATATAATTGACAGAGATTTCCAGGCATCAATAAATCTTAAGGGTTATGGAGAACGATTTGCAAGCTGACACTGAAACGTTAATGCAAATATGTACGGATACGTTAGTCCGGAATTTACGCCTATGGAGAGTACAAGAACTTGTGAGTAGATAGATATTTATATCATCAAAAGCATACTCGTTGAAGTAGGAATGAAACATAGAAGTTTATAACTTTTTATAAGTTTTCAGTAACGGAGCATTCATATGAAATACGACTTCACTTCCATCATTGACCGGCATGGCAGAGATTCCATTGCAGTAGACGGCCTGAAGGGCGATGGTTTCTCTCCTGCCCCGCCGAAGGAGGGCTTCGATGCCATCCCGATGTGGGTAGCAGACATGAACTTTCCTACTGTACCTACCATACAGCAGGCGATCATCGAACGGGCCAGTCACCCGGCCTTCGGTTACTTCGAAGCCCCGCCGGAATATTATAAAGCCATCATCCGCTGGCAGGAAACACGCCACGGTGTCACCGGTCTGAAGCCCAAGCATATTGGCTACGAAAATGGCGTTCTGGGCGGAGTTATCAGTGCACTGAACTGCATCTGCTCCCGCGGTGATAACGTCCTGGTTCACAGTCCGACATACATAGGCTTCACCAAAAGTCTGAAAAACAACGGCTACGAGGCCGTACACTCTCCTCTGATAAAGGATGAAAACAGCATATGGAGAATGGATTATGCAGACATGGAAAAACAACTCCGTGAAAAGAAGATCCACGCTGCCATTCTCTGCAATCCACACAATCCCTGCGGACGCGTGTGGGAACGTTGGGAGCTGGAAAAAGCCATGGAGCTGTACCGAAAATATGATGTCTATGTCATCTCAGACGAGATCTGGTCTGACCTCATCCTGAATGGCCATAAGCATATCCCCAGCCAGTCCGTCAGCGAAGATGCCCGCCAGCGTACAGCGGCCTTCTACGCTCCATCCAAAACCTTTAATCTGGCAGGACTTGTTGGCAGCTATCACATTGTATACAACAGCTGGTGGCGGGATCGTATTTTGAAGGAGTCCAGTCTGAGCCATTATAATATGATGAATGTTCTGTCCATGCACGCTCTGCTTGGCGCTTATCAGCCTGAAGGCTATGAATGGACCGATGAACTATGCGAAGTACTAAGCGGAAATGTAAGCTTTGCCTGTGATTACATTGACCGGCACTTTAAGGGTGTCAACGTTTCCAGACCGGAAGGCACCTACATGCTCTTTGCCGACTGCACCGACTGGTGTACTGCCCATGGCAAAACAATCGAAGATGTGGAAAAAGCCTGCTGGGATGTCGGCGTTGCCGTCCAGGACGGCAGGATGTTTTTCGGTCCCTGTCACCTGAGAATGAATCTGGCCTCACCCCGTTCCCGCATAGAAGAAGCCTTCCGCCGAATGGATCGGTACGTCTTCAACAGGTAAAAATCCACTCTGCCATTCATTACAATCTATGCTATAATAGAGCTCATAACATCAGCGTTCCATCCTGTCACTTTCCGGAACGCTGTAAACAGGAGGAAATCAATATGGATATTAAAGAGGAAATCCACGCATTATCAGAAGAAATGCTCACAAATCTTGGCAGACTGGTTGCCATTGACTCCCAGCTCGGTACCCCTTCCGAGGGAAAACCATTTGGTGAGGGTCCTGCAAAAGCCCTGGAAGAGGGACTGAAGATTGCCGAAGAACTTGGCTTTAAAACCGTAAACCTGGATAACTACTGCGGTTATGCCGAAATGGGTGAGGGCGATGAGATCGTCGGCATCGCCGGTCATCTGGATATCGTTCCTGTAGGCGGAGACTGGACCTACGATCCGTTCCGCCTTACCCGTGAAGACGATCATGTATACGGCCGCGGGACCACTGATGACAAAGGCCCTATCCTGGAAGCGCTCTATGCCATGAAGCTTCTCCGCGACCACGGCGTGAAGCTGAACAAAAGAGTCCGCCTGATCATGGGCTGCAACGAGGAAACAGGTTCCAAATGTATGGATCACTACAATCAGGTAGCAGAAGAGCTTTCCTGCGGTTTCACACCGGATGCCAGCTTCCCGTGTATCCACGGTGAAAAAGGTCAGCTTGCCATGATCGCCTGCTCCAAAAACACCCGGATCATCTCCATGAACGGCGGTTTTGTATCCAATGCAATGTGTGACACCTGTACAACCATTGTTCCCGATGAGGACGGTCTGAAGGAAAAGCTGGAATCCGCACTTTCCCGGACGAAGCTCCAGGAATATAAGGTAACCGAAGAAAATGGTGAGCTCACCATCTACGCCAAAGGTATTCCGGCTCATGCCAGCACTCCCCATCTCGGTGTCAATGCTGCAGGAGTAACTTTTGAATGTCTGGCAAAAGCAGGCTTTGAAGATGACTTTGTGGAATTCTATAACTCCCATATCGGCACTGCATGTGACGGCTCCGGCATTGGTCTGAAATTTGCAGATGAATACGGCGATCTGACGTTATGCAACGGAATCGTAAAAACAGAAAACGGTGTCATTTCCTGTACCATCGATATCCGTGTTCCGGTAACTCTTAATGAGACCGATATCCGCAAAATGTGCCAGGACAGACTGGAAGATAAAAACGGTCGTATTGAGATCATAAAGGTTGTTGCTCCGTTATTCTTCCCAAGAGAATCTCCGCTGGTAAATGCTCTTTACAAAGCTTACACAGATGTGACCGGCGATACCGAACACAAACCAATGGTCATCGGAGGCGGCACTTACGCAAAATCCCTCAAAAACATCATAGCCTTCGGACCTGAAAAAGAGGGAATTGACTACCGTATCCACGGAGCCGATGAATTTATCCTGGTCTCCGGCATGGAAGAAGCAGTACTGATCTATATGGAAGCGATCAAAAATATGCTTGCGATCTGAAATCAGGAGGATAAGAAATCATGAGTACAAAAGCTGAACACGCTACAAAATTACACGAGAATGGCTGTAACTGTGCACAGGCAGTTGCCTGTTCTTTCTGCCAGGAATTTGGCATCGATGAAAACGAGATGTTCCGTATTGCCGAGGGCTTCGGCCTTGGAATGGGTGTTATGGAAATGTGCGGTGCTCTTTCCGGTATGGCTATGATCATCGGACTTTCCAACAGCCGCGGAAATACCGAAGAAGGTTCCGGCTCCAAAGGTGACACTTACAAAAAGCTCCGCACCTATATCCAGAAATTCAAAGAAAAAAACGGTTCCTGTATCTGCCGTGAATTAAAAGGTGTAGAAACAGGCAAGGTTCTCTGCAGCTGCCCGCAGTGTATCACAGATGCGGTTGCTCTTACAGAAGAATATCTTGCGGAAAACAGATAATCTCATAAAATAAAACAGCAGAATTGTATATTCCCTGTAATCCCAGGACATACAGCTCTGCTGTTTTCTGTTTCTATTCGCTTTTCACTGTCAGATCCTTCGCCCATCTGTATTTCTTATAATTCAGGTACACAGCCGGGATCTTTACAACTTCATCCAGACTGATGAGCTTTCTGGTAAAAATGCCGGTGCTCTTTTATTTTCCATTTATTTTTGCCCACGCCTCTTCGTCAAACTTACGGTCTTTCACGCTTTTCTATTTCATCTCGATCTTAAACAGTCTGGCCGCTTTTTCCTGTGGCATCTTCACTACAAGATTTCCATTTTCGATCTTATATCCGCACATCTCTTCCTTCGGATAGATCACGGATACTCTGCGGACCTGCTCTGCATTTTCCAGCGGGATCACTGCTTCTGTTGTTCCCGGTGTCCATACCGAAAGATAGGTATTCTTCTCTGCTTTCACTCCGTAAGCAAGAACTTCAGATTTCAGATTTCCAAAACCAAGCGGGAAGAACGGCACGCCGTCACGGACTTCCTCACGGATCTCCTTATACAGGGAGATTCCCTCCTTCATACGGTTCATGGAATTTTCGCCCAGCTTCCATACCATACCGCTGATATATGGGCGGAGAAGCATACCATTTACTACATTGTAGATTACATGCTCTTCTTCATCCTCATACGGATATACCCACATACCACCCTGCTCCGGAGTTACCGCACTGGCTACATTGGCAGCGATATTGGCATTGTAGAGATAATCTGTCTGATCACTGGTAGACTGCAGGCTTAAAATCTTCAGCATACCATAATCCATACGCTGTCCGCCGGAACCGCAGTTCTCCACAACAAGCTCCGGATGATCCCGGAAGATTTCCTCATACCACTGGTGAAGACATTCATAATGCTCACGGATGGCATCTGCACAGCTGTCACTGTTCAGATCACTTCCATATCCCATGGTTACGTTATAGTCCACTTTAAAGTACTCTACACCGTAATCATTGATCAGCCTGTCTACTACATCACGGCAATATTTCCGTACCTCCGGATTGCGGAAATCCAGCATATAGCGTTTATTGTCAATGTGGCGTTTTCCATGACGGCAGACAAACCAGTCATCCGGAAGCTTGTTTGCCAACTCGCAGGCAACTCCCATAACCTCGATTTCCAGCCAGAGTCCCATTTTCAGGCCTTTACTGTGTGCATGATCGCAGACTTCTTTCAAACCATTGGGGAATCTTCCGGATGCTTCTTTCCATTCCCCGACACGGTCCCACCAGAATCCGTCGTCATACCAGCCTGCATCCAGGCAGTAATATTCGCATCCGAGCTCTGCTGCCTTGTCAATGATGGAAAGCTCCCGCTCCGTTGTAGGGTCTCCCATCAGGCAGTTCATGTAATCATTAAATACCACGTTCAGCTTCTCATCGTCCGTATTCGGTCTGCGTACTTTTCTCCGATATCTGGTCAGTGCCGCTGCTGCCGGATTCAGGCCACCTTTTACAACAGCTGCCCCTGCCGGAACGGTTGTAAAGCTTTCTCCCGGTTTCAGATTCTTATACCAGCCATGCTCCTGCTCTGTGGCGCCGCTTAAGGCAAGATACAGATTTCCGCCCTGTGCAGAGCCATATTCTGCCAGCCACTGTCCGGAGCTTTCAATCTGGAAAATATACGTCTCCCCTGTTTCTCTGTCCTCGGCAATTCCCATGGGAAGATACTCACAGGTAGACCAGGTGCCCTTTCCACTGTAACAATAACGGTTCAGGCCATATCCCTGATGATTGAAGCCATCTACGACCATTCCGTTTAAATTCAGCGTTTCTGCATCGTATTTCTGCCACTGTGCCTCACAGCACCAGCTGTTAAACGGCACATAGATATCTGTTTTTTTATAATAAGGCTTCTCGCCGCCTCTGGAGATTCCCTGATACATAAAAGAAGAAACATAGGTCAGCCCCTGATCCTCGCTTCCCTCGTTGATGATCTCTGTCCAGGTCTGTACTGCCGGCACTCCGTCAAACAGGCGCATATGATATACTGCCTTCAGCTTTTCCGGGGAAATCATTACGATCTCCAGCTCTTTTCCGCCGGCCTGTGCCTTCAGCTCATGGTTCTCATAAACAAAATCCACAGAGGACTGATTGATGTTGTTTTTGTAGGCATGCATGTTTAAGCTTCCTGTGCCGCTTCTGTGGATCTCAACAGCCGGATAACAGATATCCTCCTTCGGCTCCATGACTGCTTTTTTTACTTCCTGTGAAGAAAAATCTGCCAGCTCTACCACGCCGTTTTCCCGGATACGAAACTGGATATCCAGGCCATTCTCATGTAATTCGATCATTTTCATGTTTTCATTTTTATAGCTCATAGAAAATACCCTCCGTTTTTCTGATTCTGATCACAGTATAATATCTGTTTTTTTATAAGGTGACAGGTATCATCCCCTGAATGTAAAAATGCAATATATTGTCGTATTTATTTTTGCGTGATATACTGTTTGCTGACAGTAAAGAGTACAGTCAGTCAGACATGTAGGGCGATTTAATCGAATATCTGCATCTGTCCGACTCGCAATTTACAGCTGAAATATTTACATTCCGCTTCGCAGTATACTCAGGAGGTTTTTTCATGCCAGATATTTTCCAGGACTCTTCCCGATATTTCCATATTTCTGCTTTTTATGCTCTCTCACTGCCTTATTATCATATGGAGCATCACACACATTCCAGCTATGAGATCATGTATATCACCTCCGGTTCCTGCCGGGTTTTCTGCCTGGATGGCACACAGGACACGGAATTCCCACTGAAATCCGGGCAATTTATCTTTATCCGTCCGGATGTACCTCACCGGCTGGAGATTCCGGATGGTTTTCCCTGCTCGATCCTGAATCTGGAATTTTCCCTTACTCCCGAAAAAAGTCCGGTTACTCTGGAGTTTCTCCTGAAAAAGGATCCCGGATTTTCCCGATTCTGGAATTTTACGGAAGCCTCCCAGGGCTTCTGCTCCGGCGCGGATTCCCGCAGCTTCGGATACAGCCTGAAGGATCTGCTCACCTTTTTACAACAAAATTCCGGTCAGATACAAAAGGAAGAATTTCTCTTCTTTCTTCTTTTCAGCCGCATGCTTACAGAGCTTGCATTCTGCGCCCGCTCCAGCCGGAACACCCAGGGAATCGTCTATCTGAAAAAAGCGCTCCGCTATATTGACGAGCATTATCTGGAAGACATTGATATTCCTGCCATCTCCGCATATGCAGGGATCAACAAATCCTACCTGCAGGCGCTCTTTACAGAAAAAAACGGCTGCACCATCAATACCTATATCAACCGCAAGCGTATGGAACAGGCCGCCTTTCTTCTGTGCAACAGTACTCTGCACATTACGGATATTGCCTTTTCTTCCGGATACAACAGCCGGCAGCATTTTGCACATACCTTCGAAAAATTTTATCATATGAGCCCCTCCAGGTACCGAAGCCTTCATACCCGGCCTCTCCGTTCGGATACCCAAAAGAAACGCTATCATATGACTGACGGACTGACGTTGGAAAGCGAACCCTTTCCTCAGGAATAAAACTTACTTCATACACCTACACCTTCAGGCTGATACCTGCGATCCACGTCTGAGCAGCCTAAAAAAGCGGCCAGGTACGAAGCTCTTATCTCTTCGATAACCTGGCCGGCTTTTTATATTTATTGTCAAGCGGATATTCGCAATCCTGCAGGGGACTTACTTGCTTCGGTTAAAAATTTTCTATGGAAGCAGATTCTGCATACTCTTCAGGCTGATCGCCAGTGTGGAGGTATTATGCAGAAGTGCGGATGAAGTCGGCTGCAGGATACCTGCAACGCCACAAGCGATAAGACCTGCGTTAAAGATAATAATAAAACGGTAATTGCTTCTGATACGCTTCATCAGTGCATTGCTGATCTCTTTCAGAACAACAAGCTCCTGAAGATCATCTGCACCTACAGTAATATCTGCGATCTCCCGGGCAATTTCAGCACCATCACTGATGGCGATACCGACATTGGCTGCGGAAAGTGCCGGAGAATCATTGATTCCGTCACCTACCATGATAACCTTTCTTCCGGCTGCCTTTTCTTTTTCGATGAAGTTGGCCTTATCCTCCGGAAGTACCTCGGAATAATATTCGTCCACTCCCACACGTCTGGCAATGGCTGCTGCTGTACGCTCACTGTCCCCTGTCATCATAACGATCTTGGAAATCCCTGCCCCACGCAGTGCTTCTACAGAAGCTTTCGCCTCCTCACGAAGAGGATCTTCAATACAGATCACGGCTGCAAGACGTCCGTCAATGGCAAGATACAGATGGGAATACTCTTCCGGAATATTGTCGAATTTCTCCTTGCCATCCTCCGGGATCAGACATTTCTCATCTTCAAATACAAAGTGATAGCTTCCGATCACGGCCTTATGGTCTTCGATCGTAGTGGAAATTCCATGCGCTACTACATATTCAACCTTTGAATGCATCTCCTCATGGGCCAGATGCTTCTTCCTGGCAGCACTGACAACAGCCTTGGCCATGGAGTGTGGGAAATGCTCTTCCATACATGCGGCGATACGCAGCATCTCCTCCGGATCATTGTTGTCAAAAGGAACCACATCCACAACGGTTGGCTTCGCCTTTGTCAGAGTTCCTGTCTTATCAAATACGATGGTATCTGCCTCAGCCATTGCTTCCAGATATTTACCGCCCTTAACTGTAGCCTTATGTGTACCGGCCTCACGGATCGCAGACAATACAGAGATCGGCATTGCAAGCTTAAGCGCGCAGGAGAAATCCACCATCAGGATTGCAAGGGCCTTGGTGGCATTTCTGGTAAGGAGATATGTAAGTGCTGTTCCTCCAAGAGTATAGGGAACCAGCTTATCTGCCAGATGCTCTGCCTTTCCCTCCAAAGAAGATTTCAGCTTCTCAGACTCCTCGATCATGGTAACGATCTTGTCATAGCGGCTGGAACCACCTACCGTCTTTACGCGGATGGTGATCTCACCTTCTTCCACAACAGTGCCTGCATAGGCAACGCTGCCCTCTTTCTTGCATACAGGTACAGACTCACCGGTAAGAGAAGCCTGGTTGACCATAGCCTCTCCATCTGTAACACTTCCGTCAAAAGGAATTACGGTACCCATACGTACAACAACATCATCTCCCGGCTGGACCTCTCCGGACTCTACCAGGATCTCCTGATCCTCTCTCTTCAGCCATACCCTGCCAACATTCAAGGACATGGTTCTTGCAAGATCACCTACGGATTTCTTATGCGTCCACTCTTCCAGGATCTCTCCGATCCCAAGCAGGAACATGATGGAGCCTGCAGTGCCAAAGTCCTGACGTAATACAGACACTCCAATTGCAGTGGCATCCAAGACCGGCACCTCGATCTTACGGTGAAGAAGTGTATCGATTCCCTTCCAGATATATTTCAGGGAAGTAGCTGTTGTATAAATGGCATTCAGCGGATATGGCAGAAAAAGACTTCTTCCGTAATGGCAGATCACCTTGGAGATCAGCTTCTCCTGATATTCTGCATTCAGTGCTCTCCCTGAGCTCTGCAGCACCTGTGAAGGAACCTCTACATCCTGATAATGAAATTCGCTGATACCACGGATAACCGCAGCTCTGCTGCCCCGATAATTTACAACTGCGTCACAGGTTCTCTCGTATACCTTGGCAGAAACCACTCCATCAAGATTCTCGAGATAATACAACAGCGTATCTGCCTGCCCGTAGCTCATCCTCTTCTGAGCAAGATGGATACGAAGCCGGCCTCTTGTCTCATGTTTGATATAAAATTTCACGGAAAATCGCCTCTTTACTCAGCTGTCTCTTCTGCTGCTTCTTCTGTCTCTTCTGCTGTTTCTTTGAATGCATCCTCATCTGCAGTTTCCTCTGCTTCTGTCTCAACATCCTCTACAGCCTCTTCAGCTGCTGCTCTTTCCTCATTGATCTCCTTAGCTTCAGCATAAATATCTTCAACATTCTCCTGAAGATTCGTAGCTGTTTTCATGATGCAGTCCTTAGCTCTTAAAACAGCTGCTGTGCATCCTGTGTAAAGCTTCTTCGCATCCTTGCTTGTGAGGATCTTGATTCCTGCTGTACCGAAAAGAACGCCTGCTGCAAAAAGTCCTGATTTCTTGAATTTAAAGTCTGCCATAATAATTTCCTCCTGATATATGATTTTTATTTTTTTCTGATTCCCGGTGAGGATTTTTCATGTCCGCCCCGATATTTTCATTATTATAAAATGTCTGTAAAAAAAAGTCCAGTGTTTTTTGTGTGAATTCAACACAATTCGTTAAATTTTCAGTTATTTTTGCCTAACAGTTAATTTTTACTAATAGTTTAATCTATCTAATTCTTAGTCTGTACAAAACTCTTCTTTCCTATTATATTGTGCCATAGCTTTTCCATACTCACCCGACCTCATGAACAGGCAGCAGCGCCAGGGTACGGATATTCTGTTCACTGATCTCCCCGCAGGCCCGAAGTCCTGCAAGGATCACTTCATTAAGCTTCTGTCCGGACAGATGGCATATCGTATCATCATCCAGTTCTACTGTGCAGACGCCTTTTGTGCTGCATGCCACGCGATACATATTCTTTCGGCTGATAGCACCGATGGATTCCAGCGTATTGACCATACGGTATACTGTAGCTACACCGATCTTCGGATCCAGTGCGGAAGCCCTGTAATAGATTTCCTTACAACAGGAGCACTCTCCCTCCAGGATAATGTCCAGAAGAATCTTTCTCTGTCTGGTAATGCGGAGCCCCTTCTCCTTCAGTTTCTCTATAATAAGATCCCTCTGCATCTCTGTATGTCGGTAGCATCCTGTTTTTTTCTCTTCTGTTTCGGCTTCTGCAATATGCATTCTGATCCCTCCTTTATTGAGAAAACTTTTCTTTTATCTAATAAGTTAGTATACTCCAACTTAGGTTAGTTGTAAATAACTCATTTGAACTTTTTTACATATTGAGGATTCTGCCTGAATACCGTATAATGTTTCGTGAACCTGTACATAGGAAACCGTCGTTTTGACAAAATGACGAAAAATCCCCTTTCGTTTTTTCGTCAGAATGACAAGAAACTGCCGGAAACTTTGTAAGATTCAGCTCTAGCCCTTTTCTCTCATTTTCGATATACTGTTAACCAGCAAAGGAAATTACGTAAAACAATATATTAATTTTGGAGGGAAACAACAATGGCAAGTTTATCATTATCTCACATTAATAAAACTTATCCGAACGGCTTCCAGGCAGTTAAAGATTTCAACCTGGAGATCGAAGACAAAGAATTCATCATCTTCGTAGGACCATCCGGATGTGGAAAATCTACAACACTTCGTATGATCGCAGGTCTTGAGGAGATCAGCGGTGGTACACTTAAGATCGGTGACAAAGTCATGAACGATGTTGAGCCTAAGGACCGTGATATCGCAATGGTATTCCAGAACTACGCTCTGTATCCTCATATGACAGTTTATGATAACATGGCATTCGGACTTAAGCTTCGTAAAGTTCCGAAGGACCAGATCGACAAGGCTGTTCGTGAAGCAGCAAGAATCCTTGACCTTGACAAGCTTCTTGATCGTAAACCGAAGGCTCTTTCCGGTGGTCAGAGACAGCGAGTTGCTATGGGACGTGCTATCGTTCGTAATCCTAAGGTATTCCTTATGGATGAGCCTCTTTCCAACCTGGATGCTAAGCTTCGTGTACAGATGCGTATCGAGATCTCCAAGATCCATCAGAGACTTGGCGCTACTATCATCTATGTAACACATGACCAGACAGAGGCTATGACACTTGGTACCAGAATCGTTGTTATGAAAGACGGTGTTGTTCAGCAGGTTGATACACCACAGAACCTGTATCAGAAACCAGGCAACCTCTTCGTTGCAGGATTCATGGGATCTCCGCAGATGAACTTCCTTGATGCTGTTATCTCCGAAAAAGGCGGCAATGTAGTTGCTACGATCGGTGGTGAGCATGAGGTTATCGTTCCGGCAGCTAAGGCTAAAGTCCTGAAAGACAAAGGCTATGTTGGAAAGAAAGTTGTTCTTGGTATCCGTCCTGAGGATATCCATGATTCTCAGATGTTCCTTGAGACATCTCCAAGCAAACCAATGAACTCCGTAGTTAAAGTTTACGAGCTTCTTGGTGCTGAAGTATTCCTGTACTTCGATGTTGACGGAACTCAGGTTACAGCACGAGTTGATCCTCGTACAACAGCTAAGACCGGTGATCCGATCAGATTTGCATTCGATATGGAGAAAGCTCACTTCTTCGACAAAGAGACAGAGCTTACTATCACAAACTAATTCTCGTCGAATCATAAAAATAGAATGTAACCCCGGGGGATATGATTTCCCGGGGTTTCTTTTTATTTCACTAGTTTTATTTCACATCAGAAAGGACGCTTTTTATGAAAATACAGCAAACAATTCAAAAATGTCTGGATGACTGGAACCGGATCAGCGGTCTTGATTTCTGTATTCTGGATGAAAATAACCAGATATACATTTCCACAGGGGACCGCCGACTTCCTTCTTCTGAAAAGCTTGCTCAGTTTCGGGAGGATCCTGCCTTATGCATCTCCAACCGCAGCTGCAGTCTGTACAAGCTGAACAACATACCTCAGAGCAATATGCTTCTGATCGTATGGGGCTCCGGAGAGCAGGCTTCTACCATCGGAGAGCTTGCTGTCTGCCAGGTAGAAAGTCTCCTCACCGCCTATACGGAAAAAACAGACAAGAACTCCTTTATGCAAAATCTTCTCCTGGACCGTTATTCCCAGGTAGAAGCTTTTAACAAGGCTGCCCGTCTTCATATTACACCTTCCGCCCGCCGTGCGGTATTTCTTGTGGAAACCAAGCAGCACAAGGACGAAAATGCCCTGGCTACCATCCGCAACATCTTTTCTGCCCGTACACGGGATTTTATCACTGCACTGGATGATTCCGGCATCATCGTAGTACGTGAGCTTCAGAGCACCGAAAGCTACGAAGAACTGGAGGGTATCGCCTGCATGCTGGTGGATATGCTCAATACAGAGGCTATGACCTCTGCCTGGGTTTCCTACAGCAATGTTGCAGATGATATCATGGAGCTTTCCGATGCCTACAAGGAAGCCCGCACTGCTCTGGAGGTCGGCAAGATCTTTTATGCTGACAAAAACGTTTTCGGTTACAACCGTCTGGGCATCGGACGTCTGATCTATCAGCTTCCCACTCAGGTCTGCAACATGTTCGTAGGCGAGATCTTCGGAGAAGAATCCCTGGAATCTATTGACGACGAAACCCTCAATATCATCCGGACCTTCTTTGAAAATAACCTGAACCTTTCTGAAACCTCCAGACAGCTCTATGTGCACCGGAATACTCTGGTGTACCGTTTTGAAAAGCTGCAGAAGCGTTTTGGCCTGGATATCCGTACCTTTGAGGATGCACTGGCCTTCAAGCTTGCCATGATGGTGTCCGATTACATCACCTATTCCGGAAATCACGGAAAATAACTCCTGTCCGCAAAAATCCATCAAAAATGCAGGTGCACAAAAAATCCCGGAAACAGCAGATAATGTCTGTTTCCGGGATTTTCTTTATTTCAGCAGCATCAGATGCTCCGGTGGAAGATACAGATATTCCGGAAGATCTTTATCCGGATCCTCCGTAAAGCTGTTTTTGGGACGCATCCACCATAATCCGGAAGCACTCTCTTCCGCTTTGTTCCGGATCATATACTGATGTTCAAATGTAGTTTCTATGTATTGGTCTACCCGTACTGCCATACAATTCTCACCCGGCTTTGATTCCGGGCGGATCCAGTGGCCGCGGATCCCTACGTAAGTAATGTCCTCATCTACATTTTCTTCGGTATGGAGCTTCATTTTCCAGTCCGCCGCATAGATCTCGTGAGGTCCCAGCCTCTCCGCTCTGGAAAAATTCTTACAGCCGGTAAGCTTTGCTGCCTCCAGAAGTCCCGGTCTCTCAAACAGCTGCTTTGTCTCCCCGGTCACAAGGATCCTGCCTTCATGTACAAGGGAAAGCTCCCTGCAGAATTTATAGGCCTCATCTCTGCTGTGTGTCACAAGGATCATATCTCCCGGATAGTCCTTGAGGAAATCCTGCATCTCCCGCTGGAGCACATCCTTCAGGTAACCGTCCAGTGCGGAAAACGGCTCATCCAGAAGAATAGCTTCCGGCTCTCCGATCATCATTCTGGCCAGTGCCACTCTCTGCTGCTGTCCGCCGGAAAGCTGTGAGGGCAGGCGCTTCTCCAGCCCCTCCAGATGATATCGCCGGATCAGATCTGCCACTTTTTCTCTGGCGGAGGATTTTTCCCCACGATAACCGCAACGGATGTTCTGTTCCACTGTCATGGTCGGGAACAGCGCATAATTCTGAAACAGATATCCGATCCGTCGCTTCTGCGGTTTCAAATTGATCCCTTTTTCAGAATCAAACACTGTTTTTCCATTGATAACGATCCTTCCCTTATCCGGTGTTTCGATTCCTGCAATACAGCGTAAGGTCATGCTTTTTCCGCTGCCGGAAGCACCAAGAAGCCCAATGGCTGCCGAACTGCCTTCAAAATCTACCTTCAGGGAAAAATCACGGAAGTTTTTTTCGATATTTACTTTGACTGCCATCAGATCCACCTTCTTGTTTTCATTCCTCTTCCGGATACGATATTGATCAGCGCTACGATCACAAAGGAGATCAGCACGATCACAACGACCCAGAATCCTGCAGTTCCGTAATTTCCGGCTGCTGTCTCTGATGCAATGGCAACAGAAACTGTTCTGGTTTTTCCAAGGATATTTCCGGCAAGCATGGAGGTTGCGCCATATTCTCCGATCGCACGTGCAAATGCCAGCACTGTTCCGGATGCGATCCCCGGTCCTGCCGCCGGCATGACTACCCGCCAGAATATCCGGCTGTCGCTCATCCCCAGAGTCTGACCTGCATGGATAAGATTTATATCCACCTGTTCAAAAGCAGCCCGTGCATTGCGGTACATCAGCGGAAATGCGATCACTGCCGCTGCGACCACACAGCCCTTCCAGGTCTGCACGATCTTAATATCAAAATTATCCAGAAGAAAGCTTCCGAAGGGCCTTTTCAGACTGAAGATCAGTAGCAGAAAAAATCCAGCCACTGTAGGAGGAAGTACCAGCGGAAGAGTAAGGATCCCGTCCAGTACTGCTCTGGCTCCCGGCTTCAGTTTCATGATCTTCCGGGCACAGAATATTCCCATAAAAAAAGCGATCACTGTGGCTGCCAGACCTGTTTTTAAGGAAATCCACAGCGGACTCCAGTTTATTTCTCTCAAAAATTCTGTCATATTTCATTCCTGTGTCAGCATTTACTGTGTTTCAGTATTTACTGCCGGTTTTCTACATCATACTCATTTGGATGTGCTGTCTGCGGAAGCTGTGCTGTCCTCAGCCTCCGTGTTGTCTGCAGAAGCTTCTGTGGCATCCTCGGAATCCTCAGCCTCATATGCTGTAAATCCATAGTCCTCAAATACCTTGATTGCTGCGTCAGACTCCACATAATCAAGAAAAGCCTCTGCTGCCCTGGTATCGTCTTCCGATGCTTCCTTGTCCTCGATAAGTCCCACAGGATAAAGAACCGACGTCTTAAGGCTGTCTGCCGGCGCTTCTGCGATGATATCTACTTTATCAGTAACAGATGCAGCATCTGTCGCATATACAACACCAACCTCATTACTTCCTTCACTGACTGCTGCAAGTACATCCGTTACATTCTTGCACTCGTTGATCTCCATTTTGTTTACATCGTCCATGATTCCAAGATTGTTAAAGATCTCACGGGCGTACTGTCCCACCGGAACATCCTCTCCTGCAAGCGCCATATTCTCAGCGTCTGTGATATTCTCGAATCCTGTTACCTTTGTCTCTCCGTCCTTTGGTCTGATCAGAACGACTTTGTTCTCAAGAAGATCCTTAACGGTGTCTTCCTTTGTCAGTTTTTCCTCTGTGAGGGCATCCATCTGTTTATCTGCTGCTGAAAAGAAAAGATCACAGCGTGCACCTTCCTCGATCTGTGTCTGCAGTGTACCTGAGCTGTCTGCACTGTAATAGATCGTTACATTCGGATAAAGCTCATTGAAATCCTTCTGGATCTCCTCCATGGAATTGCTGAGGCTGGCAGCAATAAATGCATAAACCTCTCCCTTCAGGTTCTCATCACCTTTCACTTCTGTGTCCGCCGCAAAAACAGTTCCGGTCATAAGGCCTGTTGTTAAAATTCCCGCGGTAAGGGCTGCTAAGATTTTTTTCTTCATCTTTTGTTTCTCTCCTTTTCCGTTTCGTTCAGTTTTGTTTAGTTTTGAATGGTTTTGTTTAATTTTACCGAAAGGAAAGTTTCTTGTCAAGCTATAAGGCATTGCTGTTTTTCTCTACAAGTGCTATCATAAATACATAGTTGACAAGCCAGGCGGATGTTCACGATCCGCTTCGTTTCTTATCATGAGTGGCTTACAGCACTCCTGATACAGACAAATCCCACACAAGGTTCATTGCTCTGCACAACGGAAGCAGAGAATTTGCCTGATCCGGTTCATTCAATATTCAAGAAAAGGAGAATTACTTATGAAACTCAGTGCACGTAATCAGTTAAAAGGAAAAATCATCAACATCAACCAGGGAGCTGTAAATTCCATCGTTTCCATTGATATCGGTGGTGGAAATATCATCACTGCTACCATCTCCTGTGCGGCGGTGGAAGAACTTGGACTGAAAGTAGGCTCTGATGCTTACGCAGTTATTAAGGCAACCAATGTTATGGTAGGTATCGATGAATAAATTCTACACAGCACAGGAAGTTGCAGATAAACTAAAGATCAAAAAATCCACAGTATATGACCTGATCAAACGCGGAGAGCTTTCCTCCTCCAAAGTCGGCAAACAGCTGCGGGTCAGCGAGGAACAGCTGTCTCAGTATCTTAAGGGTTCGGAATGTTCTGCGTCTTCTGCTCAGTCTTATGATCACCAGCCGGAGAGTTCTCTTTTGAAAAGGGATTATCTTCTGCATTCCAGTGGACTGATCATCAGCGGACAGGCTTCTCCGGCTCTGGATTTTCTCCTAAATCAGCTTCCCACACACCCGGACAATCTGCCGGTTCTGCAGTCTCACATGAACACCTACAACGGACTGTATTCTCTCTATTTTGAAAAAGTCCACATTGCCTGTGCATCCGCCTCACCGGAAGATATCCATAGCCTTATACCCGGTATCCCACTGACTGTGATCTCTCTGTGTCAATATCCTGTCGGCTTCTATGTAAAAAAAGAAAATCCCAAGAATATCCGGGGATTTTCTGATCTTACACGGGCAGATATTATTTTTGTGAACCGCGAAAAAGGAAGCAGCCGTCGTATCCTTCTTGACCGTACACTTCTGTCTTCCGAAATTTCACCGGATTCCATATCCGGATATCGAAATGAGCTTGTTACCGATCACTCCACGGCTGCTGCAGTGGCTGGCGGACAGGCAGACATAGCTCTTGGCGAGGCCTGTGTAGCGAGAAGCTTTCCGGAGCTGGATTTTCTTCCTGTTTGCCAGGAATCACTCTTCCTGGTTATGCAGACCAAAAATCTGAGCACCCCCGGCTTTCAGGCCGTAGCGGAAACCATTGCATCCGAACCTTTCCGTCGGTTTTTAGCTCTTCAAACCGGATACGATACTACTGACACCGGAAATATCCGGCATATTTAGGGCTAAGAAAAACGCTTATGTAAAAAATTCTTCCGCAACCATTTCTTTGATAATACAAAATCAGCCAGCACGTCAATGATCACTCCTTATTTTTGCCCAATTAAGGAAGTTTCTTGATCCTATGACTGCTGACTGATCTTTATTTATTCAAATATTGATATACTCTTGAAGAAATCGAACGGATTCCGTACAGTAAATGATCTTCGGAAGCGCCTTCTGAAAATATACATAATACATAATTTGTTTTCTTTCCATAGACGATTGCCATATCATGCTGAACTGAGCTTGTCTCACCAGTTTTGTTCGCGCATACTATACCTGTCGGAAGACCTGATGGAATTTTGTATCGTTTCGTCTGATGCAGTAAAAGATTTAGCATTTCTCTGGAATACTGTTGAGAAACACACTGACCTCGATAGATTTTTTCTAAGAGTCTCCCACAATCTTTTGCAGATGCCGTGTTACGCCAGCCATCACTGCTCCAGGCAGAAGAAGATGGATGCAGGGAACTGTGACAACCGGTATTTTTGTAACCGTTCTTTCGAAGATACTGGTTCACTACAGCCGTTCCTCCTACAAAGCTTCCGCCTCCCTGACGCCTTACCAGTTCATTATAACATTCATTATCACTGACAGTGATCATATCCCACAGCAAGCTGTACACACCGGAGCTGTATTGCATTTTTCCCTGACGGATCTGATCATAGACCGACGCCATCACAAATGCCTTGATCGTACTTGCCGGATACATTTCCCGATCATTTATGTTTACAACATTTCCTGTTTTCAGATCTTTTATATAAACAGACCAGTTTCCACCGTAGGCAGAAACAAAGCTCTCCAATTCCGATTTAAATGCACTTAGAGCATACTCTGATCTTGTACTTTTTCTTCCCTGCCAGTCCACATACTGACCATCCGGTGTTTTCATATTTTTCGCAATGGTTCCGTTCGATTTCAGGTAATAACCATCTTTCCACCGGTTCACCAGCATTTTTCCATTTTAGTCTACATAATATTGCTGGCCCTCACAGGTTACCCACCCTGCCTTCTGTACCATTCTCCCATTATCATTGCCAAAATAATAGATTCCGTTAAACTTTTTTCCCTGAACTGTTTTGTTCACTTTATGAAAAGACGGACGCATGCAGATTCTTCCGGTTCCATAGAAATAATAATAACCACTTTTAAAATTACGCCCACCGAATCTTCTCTGTCTTATATAGCGTACTGTTCCACGATCAGCCAGTTTTCCGTACGCTTCCACATAATAAATGCCTGCGATAATTTTTTTGCCCCGTACCTTCTGTTCAGCTACGTTTACAAAGCCACGCTCTCCCTTTGAAATTCTTCCATTGGAGTCTGTGATGTGGTATTTATCAAAGCGGACACCAGAAACTGTCTTTTTATCAAAATAATACACGGATTGTTTTCTCAAAAGTTTTCCGTTTTTATCAAACATATAAAATCCTGTTTTTAAAAACTCTGTCTTTGGAATTGACAAATAACGTAATCCGGTAAGTTTTCGCTTCTTAGAATCTTTCAAATACCAGTTCCCGCCAGATTTCTGAAGATAATTTCCACTGTTATCCCAAAATCGTACCGTTCTTTCAGCAGCCTCGACCTTTATCTCTGTACTTCTGATACCAATAATTCCTCCAAAAACCACTATTAATATCAACCAATATATACAAACTGTTTTTTTTGCTTTCATACTTTAACAAGACCTGCCACAGACAATGACAGGTCTTTCTCCTTTATCTTTATTATCCTATTTTCATGCAGATGTTCTGGATCAGGCGGTTGTATCCGCTTACCTTTTTCAGCCATTCCAGCGCTATGGACACTGCCAGTGAAGCCAGCAGAAGCGTCAGTGTATTGGTCAGAAAATATCCACTCACATACACAAAAGAAGATTTTCTTATAAATGTATGTATCAGAAATATATTCATGGAATGTTTTCCGAGGAACAATAAAATCTGTCGCACTCCCGGAATGACATTAATAAATTCGCAGCAAAATGCCATAAATACAATTGGATATACACCCCAGTGGATCTCACTGTATACCGTCAGCGGCAAAGTTCTGTACGCTTTATACAAAATAAACACCGCAAGAAGCTCCAGAAGGAATTTGAAAACATGCTTCATTCCAGCATTCCATATCTTAAACCATCGGTTAAACAGATCATACTTGGCTACACACATTCCCATGAGAAATACCGGTAAAAATGCATAAATACCCGTAATTCCCATAACCTCCAGGGAAATTATCCGCGGAAATGCCGCAACAGCCACAAGAATAAATACCAGATATTCTTCCTTTATCATAAACAGTGGCACACAGATGATAAAAATGATCGCCGCACTCATATACCACCAGGTTCCGTTCAGAGTCGAAGTTCCGAAAAGTTTCGCCAGACCAAAAAAATCCAGCACCATTGCGCTAACACCTTTGGCAATATTTCCGTTTCCGAAATATCTGGCCACGGCATAGCCGTTATAAAGCTGTGAGCTCACAACAGAAAGCCCCCATATAATCCAGAACCCTCCCATTGTTTTTATCAGTCTTTTGGCTGTCCACTTGCCAGGTGTAGAATTATTTTTTCTGTAACTGAGATACAGTCCGTATCCGGAAATAAATGCATAGATCGGTACACAGATCTTAAATGTTCTGCACAGATACATGATCCGATCTGCTGAAAACGGAGTGAAAACAACATTCAGCCCCTCAAATCTGTCTTGACTCAGATACATATGATGGAACAGCATTATAACAATGGCAATGCCCTTCATCGCCTGAGAATTATATTTATCAAACTTTATTGCCTGCTTTCCTTCCAAAATCCAACCTCCATATTACCGATTCTCGATGATCCTCTCATAAACTCGTTTGGAACAGTTACGGTCATTAAATGCAAAGGTCTCATCCATTCGTTTCCGATATTCCTCTTTCATCTGACAGCTGTCTGCCATATATTCGATGATCCGGTCCACAGTTCCGTCCAATGTATGCTCCACCTCTCCGAAGCCATCTCTCTCATAGTCAAAGTATCCCTCTGTGTAGGAATGCGCGCCACTGAAAAAGCTGTCTCTGTCAAACTGGGAGTATACGATGGGTTTTCTCAAATATGCAAAATCAAAGGCAACCGAAGAATAGTCCGTGATCATCAGATCTGTCTGGGCAAAAATGTCCTTGTAGGAATAAGACGAATCCATAAATTTTACCCGTGGATCATGACGGAACATATGCAGACCGTCAATGGTATTTGGGTGAGGCATGAAGCAGATGGTATATCCGTACTTCTCTGCCGCTCCCAGAAGTCTTTCGTTGTTGAGAAGATCATCATAAAAATGGAAATATTCGCTTTCCTGAAATTCTTTTCCAAGCTGCCATACCCCTCTGGCATCGGTTCCTGAGGAAAGGCTTTTGCGCCAGGTAGGCATCACCGTCACATACTTACGCTCATCATGGACCAGACGGTCATAACGCGGCATTCCCGTAAGCCAGATATTTTTTTCCGGATAAAAATAGTCATAGGTAAAGGCAGAATCATATTCCGGCTTTGTGCTGACGATAAATCCGAAAAGATTACGGTTGTATTTGTTCAGCCACTTGGACTGGTTGTCTTTGGTCACACCATGCTGTAAAAATACCAGCTTTTTGTCATAGATGATATCGCGGTACAGATACTCCAGCTTTCCAAAAGGATTGATCACCGGTTTGTTAGCCTGGGAGGACAGTGAAAATTCATTCAGCAGGAACAGAAGCTTATGCTTCCAGGAGAAAGGCTCCACAACCTTTCCAAGCTTCTTCATTTCCACATAATCCTGTGTATCCTTGTTGACTACAAAGTACGGCTCCACCGTAGGGTCCGGATTGGCGCAGAGATAGCGGAACATCACTTCACCATTATCATCTCCGCGTGTTGTACGATCGGAGATCAGCCAGATCTGCTTTTTCTGCTTCGCCTTCTGCATCTCGTAGAGCTTACGCACGAGAACTGCCTTTTTTCCGGCCTTTCCCTGAGAAAATATTGCTTTGGTGCGTTTTTTTTTCAGCTGTTTCTCCCTGCTCTGACTGTATGGCTCTACCGTTACTTCATACTGATGGCCCAGAACCTTTGCATCTTCCTGATCCTCTCCACGGATCATCCGGACTTTTTCGTTAAGATACAGAAGCTTATCCTCTATATGCAGGAAAAGCGGCAGCTTCTTTGTAAATGGCACATATTTTCCGTAGGAAATATTGTACATTTTGTTTATATGTCCATCTGTGCCTGTGCCCCAGCTGATAAACTCCCGGATCTCGGAAAGCGGAATGTCCACGATATACAGCTTCTCAACGGCACTTTCTTCTCTGCACCAGCCGGTTCTTTCCAGTGTATATTTCCATCTGGCTTCATAGGTGTTGCCACCAGTCATCATATATACACGGTTTGTCCTGCTCACAGGCTCCACAATGGAAAATTCACAGTGCAGCTGGTCTTTTTCCGGCTGGAATATCTTGACACGGAGATTGTCATATATGGGATTCAGGATCGTGTCTGCCTGATCCGGAAATTTTTTGCATATATCCGGATAATATTTCCGGAGAAGATATACTTTGTTTGCCCTGCTGATATGCTGATTGGACATCACGATCTCCGGAAACTCCATCTGCTTCAGGAAGCTTTCGATGCCTTCCTCATATCTGCACTTTTTCTCTTCATCAAGCTTCTCGTTATCAAATATGATATCAGCTATTTTTGCGCTGTAATACAGCAGCACATAATCTGCATTTTTTTCATGAACAGGATTTTCTTTTATTCTGCAGTCTGCGATCTTTCGGAAAAATTCCTGATAAAATACCTCCAGCTGGTCCGGATCCTGCAGCATATTCTTCCAATCCTCCACCATGAGATGGTCCGCAAGGATCTGCACATAGATATCTTCCCCTGAAGCCACTCCCAGACTCCGGCAGCTTACAACGGACTGATATACCATGGTCATCACATCCAGATACCAGATCTCCGGACGGATCTCGGATACCCATTTCACCTGATCTGCGGCAAATGTGTAAGCGGTATACAGCTGATGCAGAAGATATACATTGTTATCCAGCGTTGTTTTTTCGGTGAAACGGTTACAGTAATTATTATGCTCCCGCACATGGATATTTCCTTTTCCACGGATCTTTGTTAGGACAACATCTCTGTTTTCTTCCTCAAAGCAGCGTCTGATCTCTGCACTGGATTTTGGGGAAAAACGGATTCCGGCTTTTGCAAAAACAACATAGCTTCCGGCTATCTTATCCTTCAGCTCCGCCACAAGATCCCCGCATTCCAGTCCGTCAATATATAAAAGATCCCGGTCATCCAGCATCTCCCGGAAACGAGGATCCTCCGGATTGAACTCTCCGTAGATCTTATCCAGCTCTTCGTCCTTGAGCTCTTTCTCCTTTTCTCCGGCTTCCTCCAGCTCCCGCATGTCCCGTTCATCAGGAATATCCATATCTCCTGCAATGCATACTGCAAGGATCTGTACCGTTCCTTCCGGTGTGACCTCACGTACATTTTTAAAGGTTCTGTAAAGCTTTGCGGTATCTTTTGCAAAAACAACTACTGAAAATTCATACTCCCTGTTCATATTGCTCCTTTTGTATCCTTACATTAAAATTTTTTCTCTTTCAGCCTTCTTTTCAGTTTGTCCGGTATTTGAGCATTGGCTATATATTCATAAATTCGTTTGCTGTTGTCATTGTCCCTGTAGGGAAGAAGCTCATCTCTTCTTCCTGAAAATTCCGGTTTTTCACGGAATCCGTTCCTCGCATATTCTCCGATAAGGTCTACCAGCTGGTTCTGATCCCATGCCAGATCTCCGAAAACATCTTTTTTGTAGTCCATATAGCTTCCCTGGACTTTCTCATAGGTTTCCAGATCAAAGGGATAAAATACCACCGGTTTTTCCTGATAGTAGACATCCCAGGAAACAGAAGAATAATCGGTGATCAGCATATGACAGCTCATCAGAAGCTGATTCAGCGGCATAGTCCCAAATGGGATCAGACGGATATGCCTGTCTTCCACCTGAAAGCTCCGGATATGTTCCCGGAATTTCGGATGGATATAAAAATTCAGCGTGATATTTTCCTTTTCCAGAAGAGTCTTAAGCCTCTCATCCTGCAGAAATGCTTTATAACGCTGATAGTATTCACTTTTTTTGAACTGCTCCTCTCTGATATCCTCCAGCCAGCTTCTCCATGTAGGCATCAGCAGGATCTCTTTATGAGCCGGATCCGACTTGTCCTCCAGCACATCCCATCTGGCCAAACCAGTGATGATGATCTCTTCATTATCGTATCCGAAATAATCATGGATGATCTTCTGTTCATAACCCGAAGACACCACAAACAGTGCCATCTGATTGCCTCCGCCTTTATGGAAGGTCCTGTGGCATTGCTTGAAGCCCATCACTCCATGCTGGAGAAATACGATGTTCTTCCGTGCCTGATACAGAACCTTGTAGATGCTGTTGGGCGAATCCCAGATATAAAAATGCCGGATTGCATCGGTAGATATCAGATACCGTGCAGCGCTGAGATAGATCATGTACTTAAATGACATGAACTGGATCACATTGGCATCATACTCTTTTACAGCCTGATAATCCGGACATTTTTTATCTATTACATAAAAAATCCGACTTCTGTCCTTCTCCGGTGCATGCTCCATACAGTACCGGAAAAAATAGAGGCCGTTGTCCTGTGCCATTGTACAGTATTTCTCGCAGATCAGCCATAATTTCTTATGATCCCAGTAAGGCTTCAGGATAAAATAGCAGAATAATGCGAGAAATTCTTTTGCTATAAATGCATAGCTGTCATATTTCGGATCATATTTCCGGTATTGAATGGTAAACTGCCTTGCTCCGTTGACAAAGGGATAAACCATATGCCCATCCCCGGTTCTGGTCCATCTTGGAAAAAGGATCAGCTTAAGTTTAAGTTTTGAACTTAAGCCTCCCAGGATCGCATCCTCATAATTTCCTTTTCCTTCTTTATCCACAGATGCCACCACATCCCAGAATGCGGTTTCCATCGGATACTGATCTACATTGATCTGTGCATGATACACGATCGTATTTCCTTTTTTTGCTGTCTGCATTTCAAAAGGAAAACTTGTATCCAGCACTGCATTTCGCTGTTTCAGCTTCAGGGAACGGATCCTTCCTCTGGATCCTTCCAGCTCAAAACTGATCTTTATGGTTCCTTTTGTCAGCGAAAATTTCCTGGTTTTTACCTTGATCTCCGCCGGAGCTTCCATTAACTGCTGCAATTTTTCACCACCTGTTACATTTCTTTGATCGCTTTGTAATTTCTTTCACAGTTCTTTGTATCCCACAGATCAAAATATTTTCCGTGTCTTTCCAGATAGATCTCTTCATTGGCAAATCCCTGCTTATGCAGGCAGATCAGCCAGTCCGTTACTTCCTGTTCCGTTACACATACCGGACCGAAGCCATCTTTCCGGAAATCAAAATACCCGATCTGATGATGACTTTGCCGGAATTTTTCATTGTCAAACTGGTAGTAGACCAGTGGCTTTTTCATGTAGGCAAAGTCCATGGCCACACTGGAAAAATCAGTCACCAGCACTGCGGACTCTTTAAGGAGTGTCTGCACATCGTACTCAGGCCAGGACGCCACTGTGATCTTCGGATGATCCACATGAAAATATTTCAGGAACCGATGCATTTCCCTGTGCGGATAAAAGATGATCTGAAGATCGTTCTCCTTAATGTAGCGAATCAGTCTCTCATCCTTGAGAAGTGCATCCCAGTAACGGTAATAATCGGTTTCCATGAATTTCTGTGCTTCCAGCTCGTGATCAGAGGCTGAGATCTCATTGCGGATATACATACGCCAGGTCGGCATGATCAGGATCTGGTTCTTTTTTACCTTCATATCATGAAGCTGGTCAAAACGACACAGTCCCAGCTCCTGCACATAGCCTTCCGGATATCCGTACCGGTCATTGACATATTTCCACTCATCATAGGTACTGGTAACAAAAAGGCTCATTTTTGTATGGGGATAATACAGAAAACTAAGATCTGCCGTAATGATCCCATGCTGCAGGAACGCCCGCTTGTTCCGTAGGATTCCGTAAACCTCCAGCACATAGCAGATGGCTGCGTTTGGTTTTCCCATTTTCTGGGAGCTGATATTTTTTGATGCAGCCAGATAGTAGATCCAGTGGCGGAAGCTTCCATACTGGATCACAGGTCCCAGATCTTTTACCCGGGCATAATCCGGAGATTTTCTATTGATGGCGTACACTGCATCCTCACTGGTATTTTCTCTCAGATATTTGTACAGCCAGAATCCGTTATCCCGGCATTCATTCTCTGTATCACAGAGAAGCCAGAGATCCCTGCGAAAAAGTCTGTAGACCATCGCAATGGGAAATGCCAGGATAAACTTGATGATGTGAAGCAGATCCCCAGGTTTTACTCGTTTCAGTTTTTCAAGAAATGTCTGTTCCATGTTTCCCTCTGTTTACAGGATCCCGGTTTATTCCTCTGACCAGTCTCCGTTATCATCCCAGACAATCTCTCCGTCTCCGCTGTCATCTGTATCTGTACTGTTGTCAAGAGAATCGTCACCGCTTCCGCTGTTGCTGCTGTCATCTACATAGTCGCCGCTATCATCACTGCTGTCATAGTTTCCATCATCACTGCTGTTGTCGTAGCTTCCGTCATCGCTGCCGTCGTAGCTTCCGTCATTACTGCTGTCATAGCTTCCGTCATCACTGTTATCATAGCTTCCATCATCACTGTTGTCATAGCTTCCATCGCTGCTGTCAGAAGAAGTATCCGTGATACCGGAAGAACTGTCTGTCAGATCTGAAGCATCTGTGCTGTCTGCGGAATCACTGCTGTCCGCCTCACTGTTATCCGTTTCCACATTGCCAATAGTGCTCTTCTCACTCTTGTCACTGAGGCTTGTATAGGTCAGGTATGCTTCTCCGTTATCGATCATCAGTTTTGCCTTTTCCATATCGCTCAGCTGTACACTGTAGATCTCATAGGCATTTCCGTCTCCGTCTACGATCTTCATATCATAGATGGCATCTCTTGCAGAATCCGGGGTGTAATACATCTGCACCTGCTCCGCATCTTTGATGGTAGCTTCTGCAGGAACAAGACTTTTGCCCCATTCTTCCCCTCCTGCCGCGCGGAGATAGATCTCACGGATCTCTCCCTTCGTGCTGTTGGTAAGATAAACAAATTTTGCAGTACTGGTCTTTACACCGATCAGCTTCGGTGCAGGTGTAGATGTGGGAAGCGGTGTGGATGTAGCCGGTGCAGCCGTAGGTGCGGCTGTAGGAACCGGTGTTGGTGTCACCTCTGCTGTTTCCTTTGATGATTTTCCACAGCCGGCAATACCAAGCGCCGTCACTGCTGTCAGTACGATCAAAAGCTTCTTATATTTCATAATGATTACCTCCAGATTGCAGTTTTATGCTAAAAATGTTTTTCCAACGAAGTATCCGAGCACCAGGATACCAAGAATGATCCTGTACCAGCCGAATACTTTAAAATCGTGTTTCTTGATATATCCCATCAGGAATTTGATGGCAAGAACAGATACCACAAAGGATACCACAACACCTACGATCAGGATGATCAGCTCTGTGGAGCTGAAGGCAAAACCGAATTTGACCAGTTTCAGAAGACTTGCTCCGAACATAACCGGAATTGCCAGGAAAAAGGTAAATTCTGCTGCAACTGTACGGGATGTTCCTGCAAGGATTCCTCCGATAATGGTAGATCCGGAACGGGATGTTCCCGGAATCACGGAAAGCACCTGGAAGCAGCCGATGATCAGCGCTGTCTTAAAGGAAAGCTCATCCAGTCTGGTGCAGGTTGGTCTGCGGCGTTTGTTGTAGTTCTCGATAACGATAAAAAGCACACCATAAACGATCAGCATGATGGCAACGACCACATAGTTGTAAAATTTCTTTTCAATAATGTCATTAAAAGGAAGAGCGATGATGATCGTCGGCAGACATGCTACCAGGATCTTAAACCAGAGGATCCACTTATCCTTATCACAGTATTTTTCTACAAAAGTAAGGACAGTTCTGGGTACTGCCGGCTGTTTACGCAGTGCCATCTGTGTTTTCTTCGGGATTTTTCTTATGTAAAAAGGCCACAGCTTGTTCCAGTACAGTACAACAACTGCCAGGATCGCGCCAAGCTGGATCACCACCAGGAAAAATTCCATAAATGCCTCGGATACATTCAGCTTGATAAACTCATCCACAAGGATCATATGTCCGGTACTGCTGATCGGAAGCCACTCGGTGATTCCCTCCACAATACCGAGAAGGATAACCTTCAGTAATTCTATAAAAATCATGTTAACTCCTTTCTAAAAGCAAGATAAGGACAGGGCCGGTATGTGAACGACGGCCCCGTCCTTATCAGTATATTACATATTTGACAATTCGTAAACTTTTAATTTTTTATTTCACAGAATTTACAATTTATTATCGATTGTCGATGGTGGCGATATCTACCAGAGTCAGGTGGTTCAGGTCTGTATTCTCAAGACTTGTGACCAGAGCCTCTGCAGTATCAAGGCTTGTAAGCACATTGACACCTGTCTCGATGGCATTACGACGGATCACGAAACCATCTTTCTGATGCTCAACACCCTGTGGCGGTGTATCGATGACAACATCGATCTTGTGGCCAAGGATCAGGTCCATCAGGTTCGGAGACGGCTGCTCCAGTTTATTGGTGCGTGTTACCTTGATTCCGTTCTCAGTCAGGACATTTGCTGTACCTCTTGTTGCGAAGATACGGTATCCCTGAGCCTCGAAGCGTTTTGCGATCGGGATGATATCCTCTTTATCCTCATCCTTAACAGTGATGATCATCTGTTTGTGTTTCGGAAGACGGATTCCTGCCCCGATGAATGCTTTGTAAAGAGCCTCGTTGAAGGTCTTAGCAATACCAAGGCACTCACCTGTGGATTTCATCTCCGGTCCAAGGCTGATATCTGCGCCTCTGATCTTCTCGAAGGAGAATACCGGCATCTTGATTGCGAAGTACTCTGCTTCTTTCTGAAGTCCCGGTGTGTAACCAAGCTCTTTGATCTTATGTCCAAGGATAACTCTTGTTGCAAGCGGAACGATCGGGATTCCTGTTACCTTGCTGATGTACGGTACTGTACGGCTGGAACGCGGGTTAACCTCGATGACATATACATCCTCGCCTACAACGATGAACTGGATATTGATCATACCGATTACATGAAGTGCCTGTGCAAGACGACGTGTGTATTCGGCGATGGTATCTTTTGCTTTCTGGCTGATGGTCTGTGCCGGATATACAGAAATACTGTCTCCGGAGTGGATACCTGCACGCTCGATGTGCTCCATGATTCCAGGGATCAGGATGTCCTCACCGTCGCATACTGCATCGACCTCGATTTCTTTACCCATCAGGTACTTATCAACAAGGATCGGATGCTCCTGTGCGATCTGGTTGATGATTCCGATGTACTCTTCCACATCCTCATCGCTGACAGCGATACGCATTCCCTGTCCTCCAAGTACGTAGGACGGGCGGACAAGTACCGGATATCCCAGCTCGTTGGCAGCTTTTTTCGCCTCTTCTGCTGTGAATACAGTGTGTCCCTTCGGTCTCGGGATCTGGCATTTCTCAAGAATGGCATCAAAGAGCTCTCTGTCCTCTGCTGCATCTACGTTCTCAGCAGATGTTCCAAGGATCTTAACGCCCATCTTGATCAGTGCTTCGGTCAGTTTGATGGCTGTCTGTCCACCGAACTGAACAACAGCTCCATCCGGTTTCTCAATATTTACTACATTCTCAACATCTTCCGGTGTCAGTGGCTCAAAATACAGCTTATCTGCAATATCGAAGTCTGTACTTACTGTCTCCGGGTTATTGTTGATGATGATCGTCTCATATCCTTCTTTCGCAAATGCCCATGTACAGTGTACAGAGCAGAAGTCGAACTCGATACCCTGACCGATACGGATCGGGCCGGAACCAAGTACCAGGATCTTTTTCTTATCTTTTGTTTCTACAGCTTCATTCTCTGTCTGCTCATCGCCGTATACAGAATAGTAATATGGTGTCGCTGCCGCAAACTCTGCTGCACAGGTATCAACCATCTTGTATGCTGCACGGATGCCGTACTCTTTACGCAGGTCTTTGATCTCAGCTTCTGTCTTTCCTGTCAGGTCTGCGATGATGTAGTCCGGGAACTCCAGACGTTTTGCTTCCAGAAGAAGGTCTTTGTCCAGCTTCTGAGTTTTCAGAGCCTGCTCCATCTCAACAAGGATAGCCAGCTTATCGATGAACCAGATGTCGATCTTTGTGATATCATGAAGCTTCTCCTGGGAAACATTTCGTCTCAGGGCTTCTGCGATCTTCCAGATACGGCGGTCATCCACAATGTTCAGCTCGTCCATCAGTTCTTCATCAGAAAGATGTGAGAAATCATAGGACATCAGACTGTCTACATGCTGCTCCAGGGAACGGATAGCCTTCATTAAAGCACCCTCAAAGTTATGGCAGATACTCATAACCTCACCGGTAGCCTTCATCTGTGTAGTCAGTGTACGTTTTGCTGTGATGAATTTATCAAATGGCAGACGCGGGATCTTAACAACACAGTAATCCAGCATCGGCTCGAAGCTTGCATATGTTTTGCCTGTGATGGCGTTCGGGATCTCATCCAGTGTGTAACCCAGTGCGATCTTGGCTGCAACCTTGGCGATCGGATAACCGGTAGCCTTACTTGCAAGTGCGGAAGAACGGCTTACACGAGGGTTAACCTCGATAACGCAGTACTCAAAGCTCTCCGGATGAAGAGCGTACTGTACGTTACATCCACCTGTGATGCCAAGCTCTGTAATAATGTTAAGAGCAGATGTACGGAGCATCTGGTATTCTTTATCTCCTAAGGTCTGGGAAGGAGCAACTACGATGGAGTCACCGGTATGGACACCAACCGGGTCAATGTTCTCCATGTTGCAGACTGTGATGCAGTTTCCTGCGCTGTCTCGCATTACCTCGTACTCGATTTCTTTCCATCCGGCGATACATCTCTCTACAAGAACCTCGCCTACACGGGAAAGACGGAGACCATTCTCAAGGATTTCACGAAGCTCCGGCTCATTATGCGCGATACCACCGCCGCTTCCGCCAAGTGTATATGCAGGACGGAGAACAACCGGATAACCGATAGTCTGAGTAAACGCAACACCGTCTTCTACAGTTGTTACGACCTTGGATGCTGCAACCGGCTCGCCGATCTTTTCCATTGTATCCTTAAATTCCTGACGGTCCTCAGCTTTACGGATCGTTGCTGCTGTGGTACCGATGAGACGTACATTGTGCTCTTTCAGGAAGCCCTTTTCCTCAAGCTCCATGGCAAGGTTCAGACCTGCCTGTCCGCCCAGTGTAGGAAGTACACTGTCCGGTTTCTCTTTGAGGATTAGCTGCTCTACGACTTCAACAGTCAGAGGCTCGATGTAAACTCTGTCTGCGATGTCTTTATCTGTCATGATGGTAGCAGGATTGGAGTTTAAAAGTACAACCTCCATGCCCTCTTCCTTCAGGGAGCGGCATGCCTGGGTTCCTGCATAGTCAAACTCTGCTGCCTGGCCGATTATGATCGGGCCTGAGCCGATTACAAGTACTTTTTTTATGTCCTTATTCCTTGGCATTATTTCTCTCCTCCCATCATCTTCATGAATCTGTCAAAAAGGTAACTGGAATCCTGTGGTCCCGGGCATGCTTCCGGATGGAACTGTACAGTAAAGATGTTCTTTCCGTTATATGCCATACCCTCGTTTGTTCCGTCGTTGACGTTTACAAATGCAGGATGTGCGATATTTTTCTCCTCAAGTCCCTCTGCGTCTACAACGTAGCCATGGTTCTGGGAGGAAATATATACTCTTCCTGTCTCAAGGTCTTTAACCGGATGATTTCCGCCTCTGTGACCGTATTTCATCTTATGGGTGTCTCCGCCTGTTGCAAGAGCCATAAGCTGATGTCCAAGACAGATGGCAAAGATCGGTACATCAGAGTCATAGAGTTTTTTGATTTCTTTAATAATAGAAGTACATTCCTTCGGATCTCCAGGTCCGTTGCTGAGCATGATGCCGTCCGGATTGTCTCCAAGGATCTCTTCTGCAGATGTCAGAGCCGGGTAAATAGTAACCTGGCATCCTCTCTCATTCAGTGAGCGTGCAATGTTTTTCTTGGCGCCCAGATCAAGAAGGGCAACCTTCGGTCCGTTCCCCTTAAGCACTTCCTTTTCGCGGCAGGAAACCTTCTCTACCACTTTTCCTGTTGTATATGCTTTTAATCTGGGGATGATTGTATCCAGGTCATAGTTCTCATCAACTGTGATCATTCCGTTCATGGTTCCCTTCTCACGAAGGATCTTAGTCAGTGCTCTGGTATCAATTCCTGCGATTCCCGGAATGTCGTTTTTGCTCAGAAAATGCTGAATGGTGTCTACGCTTCTGAAGTTGCTGGGAACTCGTGATAATTCGCGTACAATAAATCCGTCAATCCACGGCTTCCTTGATTCCTGGTCATCATAACAGATTCCGTAGTTTCCGATCAGCGGATATGTCATACACACCGCCTGTCCTGCGTAAGAAGGATCTGTCATTACTTCCAGATAACCGGTCATGGAAGTGTTAAAGACAATTTCACTGATGACTTCCCTTGCAGAACCAATGCTAGTTCCTGTAAATACATGGCCATCTTCCAATATCAGAAATGCTTTCATACAATCTCCCTTTCTTTGTTCTCTTATTTTATCCTAAATCTTCAAGATTGTATCACAGGAATCGTCATTTTTCAACACCATATGCAAAAAAAATGTATAAAACTAACTTAAAATATTTTTTTTGAATTTTTTTAATTTTTTTGAATTTTTCTATTGACATTATCCAATTCCTGAGTTATTATAAGTGAGCAGTCGACGAGCGGAGCAAACAAAGCGAAGCAAGCCGGTTGAAAAAATGCAGGAATGGCGG
>ERZ779870.664-NODE-664-length-32960-cov-3.86999_pt1 | contig 32960 bp, 30 predicted proteins | sample MGYA00511247_ERZ779870 | MGnify/ENA primary metagenome ERZ779870 (study PRJEB29588, sample SAMEA2149068) | human gut metagenome | biome: human gut; feature: human-associated habitat; material: faeces | place: Denmark | collected 2008/2010 ...
TGACAACATCGCCAGTTTTACCGTGCTCGATCGCGCGGAGGCGTTGCTCAAAGTGTTCTTTTCTCCGCATCAGCATACGGAGGCGCGTTCCGCTCTTGAGGGCATCGCCGCGGTACTGCCGATAACTGTCCGCCCGTGGCCTGCCGCGGCATGTTGTGCCGAACCCTCGGAATCCGGTATGGCTTAGCGAAATAAAACCAGTATTCAGGGTGCATTGTGTCGTTTTATTCTCTTTTTGAGAAAAAAGATGAAAAAATGTTTGACAAACGGGAATCCGGCCCCTATATTCCCTTTTGTCGCATGTCGCGGGGTGGAGCAGCACGGTAGCTCGTCGGGCTCATAACCCGAAGGTCGTAGGTTCAAATCCTGCCCCCGCAACCAAGAAATTCAGGCACTTATGGAATCATAACCATAAGTGCCTTTTCATTTTTCTAACCTATTTCTAACCAGAAGGGGAAAGTGGGAGATAGTGGATGGCGTGGATTGATGCGGACTCACTGGACTTGAAGAGGTTTGCGGCTCGGTATTCCGTATGTAGGAGGAGCATGGTGGGAAAAGGAAAATTTGCTCCCTGTGTTTCAGCTGGCCGGGGATGCCTCAAGGAACGTCCTAACTGCTTTCCTAACCATTTCCCCATTGTAGAGCCTACCCTTCCGGCGTCAAAAAATAGATGGGCGTCAGTGGTAATCTTTGCCATGCTTGATCGCTGAGGCGGGGGATATTATCCGTCCAGAGCTGGACAAGTTTGGCACTATCCACAAGCATGATACGTTTGCTTTCCTGACTGCGGGCATACGCCTCGGCATCCTTGGTGAATCCGCCAGTGCAGAAAAAAATGCCGCTGTCATGCTGACCGATATTTGCCATAAAGGACTTCAGGTCGGGCTCTGTGACGGCTTTTTGCTGTTGCTTGACCTGTACCTTGATGCGCGGTCCCTGCGTACCCAGAGGATCGGTGTAGGCCAGAATATCCACGCCGCCGTCTTTGCCCGGAGGAGCAATCCAGGTCACGTGGTAGCCAATGGCTTTAAGCAGTTCAGCGACAAGCCTCTGGAAGGCATAGGCGTCCATAGCGTGCAGGAAGGTGTCGATTTTTTCCTGTGCTTGTTCCTTCGCTTCCTCATAGGAGACACTGACGCTTTTGTCGCTTTCGTCTTCAAGGTCACTTTCTTCGGCGATGGGCGAATCAAGTCCAGTCTTGCTCTTTTTATGATCCTTGAGCCAGCACTGGTATATCTGTGCGGCTTTCTTGTGGAATTCCAATGGATCTTTATACAGCTTCAGGGCTTTCGCTCCTTCTCCGGTCAGCGTCCATATGCCGTCATTCTTGATGAGCCAGCCCGCGCGTACCGTATCTACAGTGGCAAAGCGCACAATTTTTTCAAAGCGTCGCCCGCTTTCATAGCTGCCCGCCTCATATTCTGTAAGCGTGACGGTAGCAGCCAGCGCCGCCAGGGCATCCCTAGCTTTCATGCCGCCTGGGTACTTTTCAAGAATGCGGAAAAGGGCCTGTATCAGTTCCCCAAGACGCTTATTGGTGATTTGAGCCATGAGCTATTCCCTCGTAAAAGATAACGTGCTTCCCTATGGCAAGAGGGGCAAACCCAGCTCTTTCAAAAACGCATTGTGTTTTTCCGTGGCTGCTTTGATTTGCGCATCCACCTCCAGCATTTTTTTATGAACATCGGCAAGGTCGATTTCCTTTTCCGGCATTGCCGTGCTGACGTATCTGGAAATATTCAAATTGTAGCCGTTTTTGGAAATTTCTTCCATGCCGACACATCTGGAATACCGTTCTTCTTCTGTGCGGAACTGATAGGTATCTACAATTTTTTTTATGTGGTCCGTGGACAGCCTGTTTTGCCGCTTGCCCTTGTCAAATTGCTCGGAGGCATTGATGAAGAGCACATCATCAGATTTTTTACATTTTTTGAGCACAAGAATGCATACGGGAATGCCCGTGGAATAAAAAAGATTGGCGGGCAGGCCGATAATGGTGTCTATGTTGCCGTCTTCAAGCAGTTTGCGGCGGATGCGTTCCTCCGCACCGCCACGGAACAGTACGCCATGCGGCAGGATAACGGCCATAGTCCCTTCCCGCTTCAGGTAGTGGAAGCCGTGCAGCAAAAAGGCGAAGTCTGCGGCGGATTTCGGAGCCAGCCCATAATTTTTGAAACGCACATCTTCGCCCAGTGCCTCAGCGGGATTCCAGCGGTAGCTGAAAGGGGGATTGGCCACCACGGCATCGAAATAGGGCTTTTTCGCAGGATTGGTTTCGCGCAGCATGTCCCAGTCGTTGGTCAGAGTGTCGCCGTGGAATATCTCAAATTCCGAGTCCTTCACACCATGCAGCAACATGTTCATGCGCGCCAGGTTATAGGTGGTGACGTTCTTTTCCTGACCGTAGATTTTGCCTATGCCTTGCGCGCCCATGCGCCTCCGTACATTGAGCAAAAGCGAACCGGAACCGCAGGCGAAATCAAGCACGCTGGCAAGATGCTTTTTGGGGCCGGTGTTGGGATCCTGGCTGTCCAGCGTCACTATCCCTGATAAAATGTTGGATATTTCATGTGGTGTATAGAACTCGCCAGCTTTTTTGCCGGAGCCTGCCGCGAATTTGTCGATCAGATATTCATAGGCGTCGCCCAGCGTATCGCCCTCACTGGAAAAGCTGGATAAGCCTTCAGCAATTTTCTTGATAATATCACAAAGTTTCTCATTGCGTTCTGCGTAGCGCTTACCAAGCTTTTCAGAAGTGAGATTGATTTCTGAAAACAGCCCCTGAAAAGTGCTGTCGAAGGATTCATTTTCAATATATTTGAAGCCGTCCTGAAGGGTGTTCAGCAATTCCCCATCCTGCGTGCGCGCCATTTCGGCAATACTCCCCCAGAGATATTCCGGCTTGATGACGTAATGTATGCGACGGCGCATAAGCTTTTCAAAGTCCGGCACATCATCCTGATTGGCGGCATACCAGATGCGAAGGGGCGTCACGCCGGGCTGTGTGCTGGCATCGGGGTACTCGTTTCCCAATTCCTTTTTGGCTGCGGCCTCATAATTGTCAGACAGGTAGCGCAAAAAGAGAAAGGCAAGCATATAGTCGCGGAAGTCGTCCGCATCCATGGCCCCGCGCAGGGTATCGGCAATGCTCCAAAGGACAGCGCCCAGTTGTTTTTGGTTTTGTTCGGTCATGCCTGTTCCTTGGAGTTAGAGGTGTTGGCAATTTCTTTGGTGAACTTGGGAATTTCAAATTGGTAGCGGTTCAGAAATGCCGTGAAAATACTTTTAAAAAGCTCTTTGGTGTCGTCCATCATCTCCCGAGGGGTATAGATGGAGTATTGGCCATGGCTCAAGAGATTGAGGGCGCGCGTATACAGCACTTCGTCATCAACTCCATGAATGCACGATGAAAAATCTTTGTAGCCAAAGAAGACGGCTGTTTTTTCCATAATGCTGCGCAAGGCATTGAAATGATGCGTGTAGATGTGGTTACTCTCTACAGCATGCTGCAACTCGCTGAGCATGGCCACATGATGAAAGAAGGGTGCTTCATCCGTTTTTTGCAAAGAGTACTTTTCACCTTGTGCCGTGCGGTAAAAGAAATAAGTGTTATATTTTGTACGTGAGCGCCTGAACTCATTCCACAGGACATTAAAAAACAATCCATGATGGGAAGAAATAATGCATTTTATGGTATTCTCTGGTTTTTTTAGTGTATTGATAAGGTCTGTTGCCACGGCAATGGCATTATTATCATCAAGAGATGATATTGGGTCATCAATATAGATATATTTCACCCATGCATAGGACTCGTGTCCTTCAATAACAAGAGTACAAATAGCAAGGAAAATACACCAGATAAAGATATTTTCTTCGCCACGAGAAATCTTGATATTTTCTTCTTCGCCACGAGAAAACGAAATCAACCACTGTTCATAGTCAATCTTGAAGTCAAAATTTGCATAGCGTTCGAGATATGAAAAAATTTTTTCTTCCAACGCCAGCTCTTTAAAACCGGAAAAAAATCTGGAGGCGGTGTTAAGACGTAAGTAACGCTCCGTATCGTTTTCAAGATCATTGTCCCAGAAAAAGAGATCCTCGGTATAGGCGTTGAAATAGAGTGTGTCGCTGAAACCGTTTCTTTTTCCGGCATTCTTGAATTCCATGGAAAGACGGGTCTTGCCTGTGCCGTTGTATGCAAACAGCAAAACATAATTAACGTTATTCAGGTCATCCCGCAGGCGCGTCACCAGTTTGGGCAGAGATGAAAATTCCCAAATTTTTCGTGAATCACTCATGCAGAACCTCATCAATGCGTGGGAAAAGCTGCTGCATAAGCCCTTTCTTGTGGTCTTTGAGCAGATCGATTTTTTGGGTCTGGGCGGTGATAAGCTCGTCAAGAGAGGACAGGCAATCGGCGATGCGTTGTTCTTCTGGTAAAGTAGGTAGAGAAATAGGCATTTTTGCAATCATATCCATTCGTACAGAATCAACAGAGTTTTTAGCACTCATTTTTGAAACTCTATCGTAAAAAAATGTAGAAAATAAATAAAATAAAAATTTTCCGTCTATATTTTGAAATCTGAATAAACGGTATACTCGTTGATGTAAATCATATTTTCCATTCACATAATGGTATACTTTTCCTGTGCCAACGCCATCACCAACAGTCAATATGGCCTCTTCATCATACAAATATTTTGTACTCCGTTCGATTATTGCAGAACGAACATAAAAAGGGAAAATTCCATCATCATTTTTGTCTTGAGTATTACTTTTGCCTGTAGAAATGGAACATACATCAGAGATTATTTTCTGTACCCACTCCCCCGCATCCCGAAATTCAGGGAAACGCAACTGCGGCAGCGTTTCGCCCTCTGCTGGGAAAAGCTGTTTGAGCAGCCCTTTTTTATGGTCTTTGAGCGCGTCGAGCTTATTGGTTTCGGCGGCGATGCGCTCCTCAAGGGAGGAAAGGCAGTCGGCGATTTTTTGCTGCTCACCCAAGGATGAAACTCCTTTGGGGTAAGGAATTGGTAATGACAGCAGGTCATCATCATCAATACTCAAAGAACCATGCGCCCGCGCTCCAACAGTAATGTACCTTCGCAGCCATTTTCCATGAAAATTGCCTAAAAATAGATAATTTAAATATGCAGAAACGATGCTTTCTGGTTGAACTTTAAAGCAAGTAAATATACTATTAGGAACTGCGGCAATTTCATTCCCTGTATAAAGAGCAATGAAGCCCTGTGGATAATCTTTTGTCGCACTTTTATTATATGCAAAATCACCTTTGCGTAAGATAGTATAATTTTTATATTGATTTCCAGCAATTTCCTTTCCAAATTTGTCAACTTGCGAAATAAGGCCGACTCCTGTTATAATACTCATTAAAGTACACTTTTTATCCCCCGCTTTTTCTTTGATAATGGAAGCGATTGTACCCAGCGCTTGGCTGTACCATTCATCCCGAAATTCAGGAAAGCGCAGGCGCGGAGCCTCAGGACATTTTTTGTCATGCTTTTTTGTCATTATTTCAGCCTTGTTCATACGGAGCCAAGTACGAAACGCGCTCTTTCAACGCGCAACATCTGGTAGGGGGTCATAAAGCGCAGGCCGAGCCCGGCGCAGACGTTGGGGATTTTAATTTTTTTGGTTGAGCTGGCGGCCACCTCGTGGGTCACAACCACAAGGTTGTCGGCCAGAGCATGGGCAATCAGGTAGTAGTCCGCCACCTGCAAAAAGGTGTTGATGGCTGTTTGATCGTAGTTCTGCCCCATAACCCAGGTGCTGACTGTGGCAAAATGGGGCATGACGTGCGCGTCGGTTTTGCGGAACAGGTCCGGGTTTTGCTGGCGCATCCAGATGGTCAGTTCATCCGATCCGGCTTCCAGCTCATCCGCCACCTTGTCGATGCTGCACACCGTGCCTGCCGCATTTTTTTCTGCCAGCCATTCCCAGAAGGCCGGGCAAAAATCCAGACCGTAGTGCAGATTTTTTGCCTGAATGAAAACGTTGGCATCCAGTAGGTAGGTCATGGCGCTACCCCCAGCGCACGCGCCGCGCTGAAAAGTGTATCGCTCTTTTTTACTCCCAGCAGACGGAAAGCGTCGCGGAACAGAGTCTGCCCCTCCAATGTGCTGGCCAACAAGGCCCGCGTAAAGCGCTTGCTGGCGCGTGCGCCCAGAGAGCGATAAAAGTCACCACCACCGCCGGAGCGCTGACCGCGTGCCTGGGCATGTGCCAGTTCAGCGCGATAAAGTTGCCAAAGCTGGTCTTTGTCAATGAACCCAGCGTCAAACAGGCGGCGCAGGGCCACCAGCGTGCTGACTTTGAACAGACGCGCCAGCCGGGTCATTTCATCCGTCAGCGGCAGGTCGGGCCTGTAGGCTTCACGTGTCGCCTGAAGGGGCATTAGAAGTTCAGCGGCAACGGCATTGCACCAGCGCTCTGTGCGTTGTTCGGGCAGGCGGCCTGCTTCGGTATTGGAAATACCACTCTTCCCCAGCCACAGATGGGCGAGTTCGTGCGCCAGCGTAAACATTTGTGGCGCCTTGCTGTCCGCGCCATTGATAAAGATCAGGGGGGCTAGCTCGTCGGCCAGCGCAAAGCCGCGAAATTCTTCCACGCGCAGCGTCCGGTGGGTATTGCTTCCCACAATGCCGCTCGTCATAACAAGCACGCCTGCGTCTTCGATCTTCGCGACAAGTTGGCGCAAGGCCTCTTCCCAGCTAGGCAGTTGCTGGCGCTCCGCCAAGATAAGCCCCAGGATGTGGCGCATGGATTCTGCCACAGCCACAGGCTCCCTTGCTATGGTGGCGCTGCCTATGAAGTCCAACTGTGCAAAAGCGTTTATACGGGCATAGTCGCGATACCAATTCTGCCTTTGCTGACAGAGGTACAGCACATCCAACAGGTCAGGGCTTGGGTGCAAAGAAGCATGGTCAGGCACGGTACGAAAATCGGCGATGGGCAATGTTTCTTGCACGGGGGCAGGTAAAAACAAATACCCAATGGGCACATGCACGGCATGGGCAAATTTTTCCAATTGCGCCAAGGTGGGTTGCGTTTCGCCCGCCTCCCATGCGGTAAGCTTGGGGAAGCGATCTTCCAGCATAAATGCTTCCACACCGGCGCGTTCTCGCGCCCAAGTCAGTAATGCCGGATTTATGGCAACAGCGTTACTCATAGGCTCCCAGCCCCGAAATGTCGCGCCCTTTGGCGAGTTTATGCAGCAGGGGGATAAGGTCTTCCATCAGGGCGAGCTCCTTCCGGGTGCGGGCCTTCCAGCCAAGGTCCAGTGGCGCCAGCAGGTCGCTGAGCTGGTCGCCGTCAAAGATCATGCGCTGCATGATACCACCCACAAACGCTTGCAGAGAGGCCGCTTCAAGACCGTGTTTTGCGGCGATTTCCGCCAGCTCGCGAGCATTTTTTTCGACCTTGAACTGCTTGTATCCTTCACGGATGGCGGCCTCGCTCATCCCCTTGTCAGGGCTCAACGTCTTGATATAGGCGGCAATGTCGTCGCGCTCGTCCACAAATTTGGCGTCAGCCTGGATAAGGCCGATGAGTTCGTCGCGGGTCATGGACTGCTTGCCCGGAACCGCCTGGGTATATCCGGCAATGAGCTTCATAATATAATCATAATCGATCACTGCGGAGGAAAAGAGCACAAACTCAAATTCCAGTTGCTGGATCGCATCATCTGTAGGGTTGGTCTTGCCATCCTTCTTTTCCTGCTGGGCTTTCAGGCGCTGGGCAGTTTCCAGGTACACCCCCTGCAAGCCCTGCAACTGATCGGCAGGAATAATCTTTTCTATGGTTTCAGCGTTTTCCGGGGTGAGATCCGTATATTGGTCAAGCTGGGTTTTCAGGCGCTTGACCTCTTTGAACAGATTGATGAACTGGCAGCGGGCTTCGTCACCCTTCAGATTGTTCACGTCTTCCGGGGCGCATGTCAGACCCTGGGAGTGCATAAAGGCATCCAGCTGCGTGACTGCGCTTTCCAATTTGGCAATGACAGCAGGGGCGGGATCGACAAGCCAGATTTCTCTGGCGGTGTCGGATTTTTCGCCGGAAAACATGGCTATGGCCGCATCAACGGCCTTTTCCTGCTGGCGGAAGTCCAGAATCTTGCCATAGGGCTTGGTGTCGTTCAGTACGCGATTAGTGCGCGAAAATGCCTGAATCAAGCCATGATGTTTGAGATTTTTGTCCACATACAAGGTGTTGAGGAATTTGGAATCAAAACCGGTGAGCAGCATATCCACCACAATGGTGACGTCGATCTTTTGCGCGTGAGGCAAGTCCTCATTGGGATATTGCTGATCCTTGATGCGCTTTTGTATGTCCTGATAGTACAGATCAAATTCATTGATGCTGTGATTTGTGTTGTAGCTGGCATTATAGTCGGCAATAATAGTTTTGAGAGCAGCCTTTTTTTCTTCGGGAGCTTCGGCATTATCGTGCTTTTCCTGTGGCAGGTCTTCCTGAATCTGCTGCACATCCTTGTTGCCTTCCGCAGGTGGGGAAAACACACAGGCGATGTTCAACGGCTCATAGTGGCTGTCCGCCGCCGTGCGCTCTGCCTGAATCTCTTTGAAAAGTTGATAATACTCTATCGCGTGAATGATGCCCGATGTGGCAAACAACGCATTGAACTTGCGCTGTGCGGTTGAAGCATTGTGTTTATCCAGTATAGCTTCCACAATAGCACGCTTGCGCATCGACTCGTTGAGCTTGGAGGCGCCTTTGCCCTCTGGTTTGTAGTATTCAACAAGGAAACGCAGCACGTTGCGATCTTCAATGGCATGAGTGATAGTATAGGCGTGTAGCTCACGCTGAAAAATATCCGCTGTAGTTTTATAGTAACCTTGCTCCCCTGTGATTTGCGTATAGGAAGCGTTTTCTGCAAAAATAGGTGTTCCAGTGAAGCCGAACAATTGAGCATTTGGGAAAAAGTCTTTGATAGCTTTGTGGTTATCACCAAACTGAGAACGGTGACACTCGTCAAAAATGAACACCATGCGCTTGTTACACAGCGGTTTCAGACGCTCCTTGTAGTTGCCGGGATTGCCGGCATCGAGGGCAAGCCCCAGTTTCTGAATGGTGGTGACGATGACCTTGTCGGCGTAATCATCGGAAAGCAGCCGCTGCACCAGCGCAGCCGTGTTGGTGTTAGCCTCGACACAGCCTTCCTGAAAGCGATTGAACTCTTCCCGCGTCTGACGGTCAAGGTCTTTGCGGTCAACCACAAACAGACACTTTTCTATGTCCGGGTTGTCTTTGAGCAAGGTGGACGCCTTAAAGGAAGTCAGCGTTTTGCCGCTGCCTGTGGTGTGCCAGATATAGCCGTTGCCACAGTTTTGGTGAATGCAGTCCACAATGGCCTGGACGGCATATATCTGATAAGGGCGCATAACCATGAGCTTTTGTTCACTGGCCACCAGCACCATATAACGGCTGATCATCTCTGCCAGCGTGCATTTGGCCAGAAAACGGTCTGCAAAACGATCAAGTTGGGTAATTTTTTTGTTGTCGTCTCCGGCAAACTGATAGAGCGGCAAAAAGCGTTCATCCGCATCAAAACTGAAATGGCGGTTGTTATTGTTGGCAAAATACCATGTGTCGCTCATGTTGCTGACAATGAATAATTGCAAAAAACAGAGCAGTGTTTTGCCGTAGCCGTTGCCGGGATCATTTTTGTAGTCAACAATTTGCTGCATTGCCCGGCGCGGGCTGATAGCCAGTGTTTTCAACTCAATCTGCACTACAGGGACGCCATTGATGAGCAATATGACGTCATAGCGGTGGTGGCTGTAATCTGTGTTTATGCGGAGTTGGTTGACAACTTCAAAGGTGTTCTTGCACCAATCCTTGATATTGACCAGTGTGTAGAAGAGCGGTGTGCCGTCGTCGCGTTCAAAGCTGTTGCGTTCGCGCAAAAGCCGGGCGGCGCTGAACACGTCTGGGGTAACAATTTGTTCCAGCAGGCGTGAAAATTCGCCGTCTGTCAGGCGTACCCGGTTCAAAGCTTCAAATTTCTCCCGGAAGTTGGCCTCCAACGAAGCGCGATCGTGAATATCCTGTCGATAAATATATTTAAGATCAGTCAGGTGCTTTATCAGCTCTTGTTCGATTTGTTGCTCTGTCATGAGCTTGCTGCCCCAATTGGAAGATTAGACTGTATCGTGTAATCCGACTTTTCCGTTCACAAGGTGTCCGGTGGGGGGAGTACGGGTATTCACCAAGAATTGACGTGCCCGGATACTATACGAAAAAGCTTGTTCGCACAATGTGACCTCTTGGGCCGAACAGGGGCCAAAGGCTCTCACCTCCCCATGCCAGGACTACGGGAACGGGGTAGCACCATCTTCACAATTCATCATCCGGTATATCAGAAGTAATGAAGCTGGAGCGTTGTTCGCGTTTCGGAGGCGGCGGGGGTGTGTCTTGCTTCTTTACCTTTCGTCCTTCCCGCTGCCGTCTGGCTTCGGTCAGGTATTTGGTCAGGGTTTGGGCCTTCACCTCAATTCCTTTTTCATGCAGTTTTTCGACAATCTCCTGTGTGTCGAAGCCGCGCTTCTTCATGCGCTCCAGTGTTGGGGCAAGGATGAACACGGCTTCCTTCACGGACATGGTTCGATTACCGTCCAGTGTGACGGAAGCGGGTTTGAGAGCGGCAAACTCCTGTCTGATTTCCTTCAACTGAGTCGCGGTAATGGTCATGGCGTGTTCTCCTGTGTTTCGCCGGGGTATCTCCCCGGATTGGCGTTTTGTCTTTCCGGTCGAGCGGGACGGTCGCCCACGCTTCACAAAGTGAAGCATAGTGGGCTATATCTTCGGCCTGTGCGAAGATTTCCCTCCGACGCCTTACCTCATTCTCATGCCACGGGCGGAGCGCGCCTGCCGGCGCTCCCTGTCCCGCGCTTCCTGCTCCTGCCGCTGCCGTTCCTCTTCCAGCTGACGTTGGAGCTGTTCGGTGCGCTTGCGCTCCACGAACTCGATATGGAGCGGCCGGATTTCCGGCAGACGCAGAAATTCCTGATAGCCTGCCATGATTCTCTTTATTTTCTTCAACTGATTCTCCAGCTCCTCTTTTTCCTCATGGCTTTGTTTTCTGTGGGCCGTGTATCCCGCTTCAAGCCGCGTCAGTTTTCCGCGAAGGGTATCCACTTCCCGTTGCAGGATTTCCTTCTCCGTCTGGACAAGGTGTTTGACGGCAAGCGCCTTTTTCAGTTCTTCAATGAGGGAAGAGGCTTTTTTCAGCACGGACGGATAATTGAGAAAAGAGGCTTTCGGTAGTTCGGTCTCCTCCCGAAGCACCTTTTCCGCTTCCTCAGCCTGCCGCTCATACTCTTCAATGCTCTTTCTCAACTCTTCCTCACGCTGTTCCAATGCGTTGATAAGCTGCCGTGAATTTCGGGAAGTCTCTTCGGATTCCTGAATCAATTTTTCCAAAGCTTCCTGTTGCTGCTTGAACTCGCGGGTATCCAGATGCCTTTTCGCGGAACCGGGTGTCTGTTCCACGCCGCGTTCAATGACGAAGCCCCGGCTTTGCAGATGGGCGGGAAGCCCGGCTTGCAGTTTCCGCAGACTCTGACGGGTATAGATTTTGTTGGCGTTGAGCCTCCCGTCCGGCGTCACCGGCACATGAAGGAAGTGCATGTGCGGCGTCTTTTCATCCATGTGAACCATTGCGGAAATGACATTCTCCGCGCCCACAAACTCCGTGAGAAAGGCTTTGCTCTCCTCAAAGAAACGCCTTGTTTCCTCCGGCGTGAGACCATCAAAAAACGCCTTGTCCGAGGTGACGATAAGCCCGCACATGCGCACGGCGTCCTTTCTCACGGCCTTGACCAGCAGGAGATCGTCAATGCGGTTCTGAATGGCCTCGGCATAGTTCGATGAGGCGACTTCGTGCAGCTCGTAGTTCGCCGCGCTCCTGTCGTAGTCAATATCGGGGTTGCTGTGGCTCTCCCGTTCCCGCCGGTTGTGGCTCTGGATGCCGCGTATGGCTTTCTTTTTGAATTTGTCCATGTGGAGTACGAGATAGGACATAGCTCCCGCTCCTGAAACTTTATGTTTTCGACTGTCCCAAGTGTCCCAAGCGTCCCATCCCTTTTCTTTTCAATAGGTTGTGTGTGGGGGGCACATGATAAATTACGTTTTTGAGGACTGTCCCACTGTCCCAAAATTCAAGCCGCTAATTGGGACAGTTTTTCGTGGGACATTTTTTATTTGCCGACTGTCCCAAGATAACATGCTGAATATATTAGTATTGGTACAGTTGGTACACTTGGGACAGTATTTTGGGATAAGGGTTATGAAGCAGTTTCTTCTTGGGGAAGGACAAGAACGTAACACTCCTGACGCCCCATGCCTGGAAGAGTCCTTCTGGATTTGAAACGTCCCGGACGTTCGGTCTGAAGCCAATGCGCCTCGGAAAGGACTTTGATTGCGCGGCGTTCCGAGTAGCCACTGACAACTTCGGATTTGAAACTTTCCGGCAAAATCAGATACTCGGTCGTGCCGTTGCGAGTACGCTGAAATCCCACCCGGTTGATGCAGGTGGACATTTGCGTATCCAAATCCTGAAAGCGGCTTGCGCCGTGCCGTTCGATGAACAGCCGTACCGTGGAAAGGATGGCGGTATCCTCGGAAGCTCCGGTTCCGCCTCTTGCCGTGAGCCAGTCCCGGAAGCAGATTTCGATGCAGTTCAATACGTCCAGCTTTTCGGGAAGGATGCCCAGCCGCAGGGCCAGCATTCCGGCCATGCCGCACAGGGCGAAGCGCATGGCCACACGTCGTACCTGTCCGTCAGCGCCTTCGGGGACAAGATGCCTGACGGCATCGGCCATTGCCGGGCCGATTTCCGCCCGGACGGCGTTCAGGGTTTCGACCTTCGTCAGCTTTTGCAGAAAATCATGCCCCGCATGACCGTAATGTTCGGAAGCAAGCAACTTGATACGATTGGCCACGGCTCCGGCATCGGGAAGACCATGCAGGCTGGTGAGCATGGACGAGTCCACAGGCAGCCCCACGAAACGCACTTCCTGCCCGCCTCTGGATTTCAGACCGTTCTCGGCCAGCTTGTCGGAAAGCCCCAGTTCGCCGCTGGAGAGAAAGAGCAGACGCCAGTTCTGGGAACGGCGAATTCCGCCTTCACGGTTCGAGCGGCCCTTGCCCTGTCCGTTGGCCAGCATGTAGGCGCATTCGGCAAGAACACGTCCGTTGACCTGCCCCATTTCATCCAGAATCAGCACATTGTCGTTGTGCAGGGCGGCGATGCCTTCAAGCCCGTTGTCCGTAGCCCGCCAGCTTCGGACATGTTCATGACCGCCCCAGACGGAGGCGGCGATCTGCAATGCCGTGGTCTTACCGGAGGATGAGCCTCCCTCAAAGCTGAAGCCGCCGCCTTCCAGACCGGCCGGGCGAAGCAAAGGCCCGGCGAAGGCCGCGCATAACGCGAAACTGAGACGGGAGTTGCCGACGCACAATTCCGCTATCTCCCGCCAGCCTTCCATCGTTCCAGATGTACGGTACAAGCCGCCATGCTGCGAGGATTGCAGCACGGTGTCTTCTTCTGTTACGCCGTAAACGGTATCGGGAAGCACGTAGACGGATTCATGCCAGCCCGTGCGCAAAACACAGCGTATCCGTCGGAGGGGCCGGACCGTGGACAGAAATGCCGCCAGCTTCGACCGGGTGGACGGATTGCCGAACCACCCGCCGGAGGCCAGTATGCTGTACCAGTCGTTTCCCTGCCGGAACAGCATTTCCACGGGCATGGCCCATGCGTGCTTGTTGCCATCCGGGTCAATCCATTCCAGCATCAGGCCCCATTCGTTGCCGTCAGCTCCCCGCGTCATGCCTTTGACCAGAAGCGGAGGACCAAGCCGGATTTCCTGACTGTCTCCGTCCGATCTGGTCTCCAGCTTGTACAGCCCGGCGCGTCTGCCTTCCTTCACCAGAAAAAAGCCTTCCGGCATGGGGCAGTCGTCATCCCGCTTTCGCGCTTCTTCCACAACGGCCCGGACAGCCTCAAGAGAACGCAGCCGGTGCAGGTCGTTGAAGTCCGTCGCCTTGCCTTCATGAACCGGGCAGACGGCCAGCTTGCCGCCCACGGCCTGAGCCGCCAGAGAGGCCATCTTCTTGCCGGGATTCCCTTGTGTCTCCGTGTCGTTATCGGCACAGAGGATGATTTCACGCTTTGCATATCTCTCTCTGGCCATGACGGCCACGGCTTTCAGATTCCCGGCGTTGAAGGCCACAAGACATGCATAACCGGTCGCCAGATGAAGACTGATCGCTGTAGCATACCCCTCGGCAATCAGCAGGGGACCGTCTTTCTTCCTGTCTTCGGTGGAAAAGGAAAAGAAGCCTCCCGCCGTGCGTCCTCCCTTGAGAAAGAACTTGTCCGTACCCTCGGCAGTTTGTTCCGGCAGGATGAATTGCAGACTTTGTATCCTGCCGGACTGGTTCAGAACAGGGATAATCAGACGCCCGTCTTTTGTCCGGCGCAATCCGATGGCCGGGACTCCCTTCCGTTGCAGGTAGGGATGGTCGTCCCCGGCGTTTCGGGAACAGTTCCAGATGCTCGCGGCCAGTTTGGCGGCGGCCTGCCAGCGGCGGTTCTGCTCGGTTTCCTTGTGCGCTTTGATGGCCCGGGTGCGTTCACGCAGGGCATCCCGTTCGGCGGCGGTCAGTTCTTTTTCTGGCTTGTATGTCCATGTACCTTCATCGCCGGTGCGCCAGTTTTTCCACCAGATGGAGGCCGGAGTATCCAGAAACGCCTTGTACGCGCCGTCCCTGCGATGGGGCCGGTCCGCTGTGCCACAGCGGTGCAGGAGGCCGTCGGCCTGCACGACCTCGATCTCCAGCCCCGCTGCACGCAGACACTCGGCAAAACTGTGCAGAATGTCGGCGCTCATTATCGCTTCCTCAATTGAGGGGCGGAATCTCTGGTATGGACGCAGCGTGACGCAAACCAGTCTTCAAGGTCTTCTATGTCGTACATGACACGGCTGCCGAGCTTGGCGTAGCGCGGGCCAACTTTTTTACAGCGCCAGCGGGCCAGTGTGCATGTCTTCACGCCGTACATGTCGGCAACTTCTTGCGGTGATAATTTTTTGGTCGCCATCAGCATCTCCCTGTATTCAGGCTGAAGTGTATGAATCCATCCAGAAGCATCTGGAGAGAACACACCCTATGCCCAGAGGAAAACGCTGAACAGACGGGGTGTTAGCAAAGGCGAAACAAAACCTCCCTTTCTTAGGCCTAAGAAAGGGAGGTTGATAATTTTTATGTTATTTTACTATGTTATAACGGGGACAAGTTGAGGGCTGCGAACCTGAGCAGGTCAGGTTTCTTGCCTTTCAGGGATTTTGAATAGGCGCTCCGCCGTGGTTGATATACTCTTTCGGCATTGCCTTGCGAAAAATTTCTATGTAATTGCCCGGAGCGTTTTCAACCCCCAACGTCTTGCCGATTTCCTTGTATTGGCGCATAATTTCGTGTTTGGCGAGTGGGTGGGTGAATTCTCTGGTAACCTTATTCGCTAATATGACAAGAATGTGTATATGTGCTTCCATTTGTTCGATTTCGTTTTTTAATTTGCCTTCTCGTCCCGCTGCGCTGGTATATTTCTCCGTCATTTCCTTGTATTTCTTTTTCAGCTCTTCAATCTCCCTGTTGAGTTTTGCGGCATCACAGCTTGGAGCTACACTGCTTTCGCCACACCAGCGCGTCTGATTTTCCTCCACAATTGCGGAAAGTTGTGTGGCATCGCAACAATATTCGGGCGATCCGAGAGCAAAAAACTTATTGAACCCAAAGAGCATGGGAGAAAGAAAGTTGGAAACTTCACGGCAATCCACGCCGAGTTTTCCTCCCGCCGGGATTGCTTCATGACTTTTGAACACCCGGATACGATAATGGCGAAGCGCTTCCAACTGTTCATGGTTCGTGGAAGCATGCAGCATGAGCATGGCTTCACTCAGACGGATTGCGTGATCAACGTGATGTTTGCGCCATGTTCCCACATAAAGCGCACAAAAGGCGCAGATGCTCCAAACAGCGGCCCCGCCGATCACGACGCACCAGAGCAGTATCAGCGCTACTCCTGCAAGTGAAACGCCTTGCGTAATTTTAATAACGGTAAACATGGTTGTCAGCCATGCCATGAGAAAGGCAAGGCCACAGCCCAGAACAGCAATCAGCAGAAATTTGATAATCGAACCGTTGGGAACAAACTTCATGGGAGAATCTCCCATTGTCCGCCCTTGCTGGGACCGATGCGGCGCAAGATGCCCTTTTTCTTGAGCATGGTTGTTCTGTAAAGAATCGTGCGTCGGCTCACGTTTAGAACAGTAGCGAGTTCGGTTGTGGTTATGCGCGGATTGGCGGAGATATGCTCAAGGAGCGCAAAAAGTTCTGGTGCAATTTCCGGTGCAATATCGCGCAGAGTTGCATCAGAAAGCCCTTGTTTCTGGTGCAAATTTTGTGTTTTTGATGCAAGTTCTGGTGCAAGTACCCCAGTGTTTTCCGCAGGCCGGTGGGTTCTGCGTACAATGGCCTTGAACAGCGAACTCTCCCGATCGTCTTCAAAATCAATATCCGGCCATGCCTTAAGAGCGCGCAGAATGCCGGAGCCGATGCCGTGGTAGGGCAAAAGCCCCTTGGCGGCGTAAGAAATCAGGATGGGGTTGCGGATATTGGAATTGCCGGCTTTGATATTGGCTATGGTCAGATTGTTCGGCAACGTGCCGGGGCTGATGATTTCCACGCGGTCATCAAAAATGAAAATGCGGATGGGCGCGCTGACAAGATAATCCCTGTGTACAAGGGCGTTGACCAGCAGTTCCTCAAAAACCTGTTCCGGTATTTCCGGCGTACCCGGTGAGTTGACGCCATTCTTGCCCTGTACCTTGTGCAGGTTGCGCATGACAAAAGCCAGGGCGTCCTTGAAAAGTCTGCTCAACGGACCTTCAAAATCTTCGGTGTCATCGTAGCTGTCAGCATGAACGGCAATTCCCGGAAAGCGGACGCCTTTTGCCACGAACTGCGGAAAAATCAGCTCCGGCTGTTCGGCAAAAAGCAGCACTCCGGCCAGATTGAGATTGCCATCGCCAGCGGCGAGGTTCAGATTTTGCAGCAGGCGCAGTTGTTCTGCGTGGGTATCCGGGAAGTCACTGTCATACCGCTTTTTCAAAAAATCCCGGAACAGCAGCTTGTCCAGTTTGTTAATGCCCGCCTTTGTGGGCAATTCATCGGCATGGAATTGGCTGGTATACTGAAAAAGACGGCGCAGTTCCTCTTTAGAATTGATACGTCGCTTGTCCGCCCCGGCTTTCAGCCAGATGACGCCTTTCCTGTCAAAGTAGGGCTTGTCCATTCCTGCAGGAACGGTCAGGGCGATAACCACATTTCCATTTTCGAGAAGAATGTTCTGCGTCTGCACCACAAGCGGGCTGCGGACATGCTGGCTGGTGGCGTTGCCGATCAACTGGTTCGCATCATGCAATTCTCGGGATGTTATGCCGGACAGTGTTCCATCATCCTGCACGCCGATAAAAATTACGCCGCCGTTGGCATTGGCGAAGGCGGCCATTTCCGCAGCCAGAGAATCCGCATTGTCGATTCGGGACTTGAACTGGCGTGTGCTGTCCTCGCCTGCGGCGGCCTGTTCCCTGAGCGTTTGAAGTGTGAATGCCATGCCTGCTCCTTACAATACTATCTTTTTCCTCACTAGTACACGATAATCGGAACAGCCGCAAAAGTTACCGTTGGCCGGAGAGGATGTCCGCCGCCGCGTTGCTGGCAGCGGCCAAGGTCTCCGGCAGGAATTGGGCATACTTCTTTTTGGTGAAATCCACATTCTTGTGTGTCAGCATTTCCGAGATCATGTCCATGCTGAATTTGCCGCTGTTGGCGAGGCTTACGGCAAAGTGATGCCGCAGCCCGTGGAAGGGCCGGAACTTGGGCGGCAGGCCCGCCGCCTTGCGGAAGCGGTCAACCGCTGTGCAGTCTTTGCGCATCTCGCCGTTTTTGCCGGGGAAAACATAGGGGCTGCCGGGAAAATGTTCGTCACGCCATGCCATTTGTTCTTGTAACAGTTCTTCCACCAGAGAACTCATACCGATGGAGAGGGTTTTTCTGCCCTTGGGATCGCGCAAACGAATGAGCTTGAGGTCAAAGGCCACGTCCTCATCTTGCAGCTTGAACATCTCCCCGCGCCGCATACCGGTAAAAAAGGCCAGCAAGAGCATATTGCCCACATCGCGGGCTGGCCATGTGCGGGCGCAATCCAGAAAGCGGCGAGTTTCTTCCGGCGTCAGATGCTCAATAACCTCATTGTCCTTGACGGGCATTTCGATTTGAAAGGCAAGATTGGGGCAGCGGTTGGTCTTGACGCCAAAATTGATGATGCGCCGCAGAAGCTCAAGAGTATTCCAGAGAGTGGCCGGTTTGCGTTCGCTCAGGGATTTGCGCAGCTCCTCCACCATCTGGGGCGTGATTTTCGAGACGCTTCGCTTGCCGAACAGCGGTTTGAGGTGTTTGAGGTAACGGTTGCGATCCGTGGTCAGCCCTTTGAGGGTCGGCCCCTTGATGTCAAAATATGCATCCGCAATTTCGGCAAAGGGCTTGTCTTTCTCCGCCTGTTCGCGGCGGAGTTCTTTGGCGGTTTTGACTTCTTCGCCATGTCTGATGGCCTTTATTCGATCAGCGCGAATTTCCGCCGCCACGTCCGGCCCGTATCCTTCGGAAATTTTGCCTACCTTTTCCCAAATGAGGCGGCGGCCGGATTTAAACGTGATGTAGAAACACAGGTCAGGCGCGCCATTATACATTTCTGACGTTTCGTATACATAAACGCCAGCCCACTTCTTGGGGTGGTATCGCCGTTTTTGGGTAGCCATGAACTGCCTTGGGTTGTGGTTCATACGCGGGAGCAGGTTTTAACCGGCAAAATTTTTCTAACCTATTTCTAACCACGCCGTCAATTTCTAACCATTCAGGTCAATGCGCGGCAAAGTCTTATTTTTTGATAACTTATTGAAAATAAAAATAAATCAAAGTCTATCCATCTGCGTCTAACTCTTTCAAATTCTGTCAAAAAGGGCTCATAACCCGAAGGTCGTAGGTTCAAATCCTGCCCCCGCAACCAGAAAATTCAAGCCCCTATGGATAACATCCATAGGGGCTTTTTTTGTGCATTCATGTTTTTGATGTGCCGCTGGCACCGAGTGGGGTAGCGATCAATTCAGTACAGCGGGGTATTCGGTACACGGTTTGAATCCCTTTGTGCGGCACGTGGTTATGTTGATTTAACGCTTGGGGAGTGCTGCGGCGCTGGCACAGAGCGATCGTTTTTGATCGCTATCTGTACAAAATGGCGCACAATCCGGCACAGAGTGATCACAGAATAAACGAAACGGGCGGTTCCTCATCGGAGCCGCCCGTTTGTCGATCTCTTCGCAACCTTTCATCTGTTGCCTGAATAAAAGAGAACGCCACATTTAGAGGGTCATTCTTGATGAAATGGGCAATTCGGAGTGGCCGGGATCAAAGCCAAACCGAATTGCCCTTGGTCGGGGGGCTATTTTTTGCCTCTGCCGGAGGTTTCAGGTGCCCACATGTGGCAGATGATGCCGCCGAAGAGCAGGGTGATCACGCAGCACCAGAGGGCCATATGGATGCCAAACTGTTCGCTCACGATGGGCAGGAGGAAGGTGCCTCCGCCCGCGCCGAAACGGCTGATGGCAATGGTCAGGCCTACGCCGGAGCCGCGCAGTTCCGTTGGGAACAGCTCCGCGGGATAGGAAAATTCAGGGACGATGGAGGCCGCGAGCACCAGGGCAAAGGCGGTGATCATGATGAGCGCGACGAGCGGGGACATTGAGGTCCACAGGATCATCACAGTAAGGATCGCCGCGGATACGTAGAAAGTCCAGAGCAGATAAGCGCGGCGGGTTGCAATGCCGTATATCCAGAGCCCCACGAGTACGCCGATGAGGGTGAACACGTTGTACAGCACGCCGGAGGCGTTGGGGTTCTGGATATTCATCTTGGTGAGCACCAGCGGCAGGAAGATGCTGATGGCAAAGAAAGGCAGCACCTGGGCAAAGAAGAATACGCCGGACACCACCGTATTGCGCCACTGCTCAGGAGCGAACAGCGCGAACCACGAAGTGGAAGCGGGCTTTTCCTCTCCGCGATCAGGCAGTCCATACTGGTTGCCGAGATAGGCATGGATGTTGGCGAGAGCTTCCTGAGGGCGCCCCTTGGCGATGTGCCACAGGGGGGATTCGGGCGTGCCGAAGCGGATGACGAGGGCGATCAGGCTGGGCACAACGGAAGTGCAGAGCACGAGACGCCAGCCGTCGTTGCCAAAGGCGGCGACAAAACCGTCCATGAAAAAGCCGACAATATACGAAATGCAATAGCCGATGGTCCAGAAGACCAGCAGCCACCCCAGGATGCCCGCGCGTTTTTTGGCCGGAGCCCATTCGCTGAGCAGTGGGATGCCCACCGTATAGTCCGCGCCGATGAGCATACCCAGGACAAAGCGCACTATGGCGATGAGCAGCGGATCGGAGAGGAAGAATTGCAGCACGGAAACGATGGCCGTCAGCAGCATGAGTGAAGCGTAGAGAGGCCGTCTGCCGATTTTATCCGCCGTGATGCCCGCCAGAAGGCTGCCGAAGAAGATGCCGAACATGGAACCGGCACCGATGAGCCCCATCCAGAAGCTGGTAAGCCCCAGAGGTTCCATAGCATAGTTGAGCGAAATGCCGACAATGCCCAGCGTGTAGCCGTCGCTGATCTGGCCCATGAAGGTGCCGGCGGTGATTTTTTTATGAATGGCCGAAAACGGGGCATCTTCGAAACTGATCTGTCTTGCTCCACTCATGCCGTGGTTCTCCTTAAAGAGAGTGGTGAAGGTTTACATCCCCTTAGCCTGTTAAAAAGCAAAATAAACCGAATTACGGTATGTCGTACTGAAATATAAAACGCATTTTGTCGGTATGTCAATCACCCTCAGAAAAAAACGGCGAGCCCATGAAAGCAGGAAAAGAGCTTTGCTGTGTTTGTTTTACTCAAAAAATAGAGCATACTATGATTATAGAAAGCCTGCGGAGGGAGCTTGTCCGGGAGACGGGACCGGAACGGGCATGAAAAAGGAATAGGATTGCCGATGTCTGCTGTTTGTGGAATATGCGGGCACCGGAGAAGAGGGCGGCTATGGCTCTGAGAAAATAAATGTTTCATAATATATTTATACCATTCGTTAAAAGAGAACGGATGAGAGATTTGAACATAAAAAGTCGGTTCCCCTATTGACATAGAAATACAGTGCGTCTAACCTGAAATAAATGGTATACAATACCATTATACGGTATGTTTTTAAGAAAAGATTCGGTTCCCCGGTTTATGCAAGCATCCTGAAAAAAGGCTCACGGGCCTGAGGCTGATGTTTTTAGTTCCATTCACGACACTGTGATTGCCATTGAGGTGCGTATGACTCAGCAGACCATGTTCTTAAAAAACACGGAAACATTCGCGGAAAGTTTGGCGCGTTGTGGTGTTAAATTTCATTTTGCCTACCCTATTACCCCCGCGACCGACGTCATGAAGCGTATGGCCGTCATCCTGCCGCAGTACGGGGGCAAGATGCTGCAGATGGAAAGCGAGCTCGCCGTTTCCAGCGCCTTGGCGGGCGCGGCCTGTACGGGCATGTTGTGTGCGACTTCCAGTTCCGGGCCCGGCATGACGCTCATGCAGGAAGCCATTTCCTTCATGTGCGGTGCCGAATTGCCCTGCCTGATGCTCGACTCCATGCGTGTGGGCCCGGGCGACGGTGATATTCTGGGTGCGCAGAGCGATTACTACATGTCCACCCGCGGCGGCGGGCATGGCGACTACCATGTGCCGGTGCTCGCACCTTCCGACGGTCAGGAAATCGTGGATCTCGTCCCTGAGGGGATCCGGCTTGCCTACACCTACCGCACTCCGGTTCTTTTCGTGTTCGACGGCGTGACCGCCCAGACCACGGAAACGGCGGTTCTGCCGGAATATCATGATTATTCGGCGGAATACGATACTTCCTCTTGGGCCTATACGGGCACCAAGGATCATCCCAAGCGCGCGCTCATCACCGGCAGCTATTCCCACGCGGACGGCTACGTCATGAACGAGCACCTGCGCGCCAAGTATGAGACCATCCGCGCCAAGGAGCAGCAGTGGAAGGAAAGCAACACTGAGGACGCCGAACTTATCGTCGTCGCCTTCGGCATTCATGGCCGTATGTGCAAGGATCTGGTCGCCAATCTGCGGGCGCAGGGCAAGAAAGTGGGCAGCATCCGTCCCGTCACGCTGTGGCCTTTCCCCGATAAGGCGTTCGAGAACCTGCCTTCCACGCTGAAGAAGATCCTTGTCGTCGAAATGAACCACGGTCAGATGGTGGATGACGTGCGCCTTGCCGTGAACGGGCGCGTCCCGGTGTATTTCTTCGGCAAGACCGGCGGAGATATGCCCATGTACACCCTCGCGGAAATGACCGCTGAAGTGAACCGTCTGTTGGAGGAGTAATCGGAATGCAAAATCTCAGCGCGAAATACGGCAAGACTCTGAATCTGGACAAGCTGACCAGCTACTGCCCCGGTTGCGGTCACGGCATCGTCACCCGTCTGGTGGCTGAAGCCATTGAAACGCTGGGTATCCGCGAACGCGCCATTGCCATTGTGGGCATCGGCTGCGGCGGCTTCTCCCACCATTATATGGATGTGGACGCCATTGAAGCCACGCATGGGCGTTCTCCTTCGTTCGCGGTGGGCTACAAGCTCTGCCGTCCCGACAACATCGTGTTCACCTACTGCGGCGACGGAGACTCCTGCGCCATCGGCCTTGGCGACCTGATGCACGCGGCCAACAAGGGGATGCCCATCACGTCGATCATGGTCAACAACTCCGTATTCGGTATGACGGGCGGCCAGATGTCCCCCACGACTCTGGACGGTCAGGTGACCGCCACCACGCTCAAGGGCCGCGACGTGACCTGGCAGGGCTATCCCCTGCTGGTGCCCGAAATGATGCGTGAAATGCCCGGCGTGAAGTACCTCGCCCGTGAAAGCGTGGCCACGCCCAAGCATATCATGCACGCCAAAAAGAGTATCCAGAAGGCTTTTGAATGCCAGGTGAAAGGCCTCGGCTACTCGTTCGTCGAAGTCATTGTCCCGTGCCCCACAGGCCTGAAGAAGAGCGTGCAGGATTCCTATAAATGGTGCTCCGAAGAAATGCTCGGTTACTTCAAGCCTCAGGTCTTCAAAAGCGAAATGGAGTAGAAATCATGCTGGTCAAATGTATGTTTTCCGGATCGGGCGGGCAGGGCTCTGCGCTGATGGCCAAACTCGTCTGCGAGGGCGCCATGAGGGAGAACCTGAAGGTCGTCATGACGCAGACCTACGGCATTGAGCAGCGCGGCGGCGACTCCACTGCCTTCATCATCATTTCCGACGAAGCCATCGGCAGCCCCATTGTGGAGAATGACGCCACCATCGCCGTGGCGCTGAGCCAGTCCATCTATGAGCAGTGCCTCCACGGCGTGGCCCCCGGCGGCATGTTGTTTACCAACGCCTCGCTGGTGGAGAATCCGGGCACGGCCGAAGGCTTCACGCAGATCCTTTTGCCCGTCTCCGAAATCGCCGTGGAAGTGGGATCGGTACGCAGCGTCAATATGGTGATGCTGGGCGCCGTCATCGCAAAGACGAAGCTCTTGAAGCGCGAAACGATCATGGCCGTGCTCGAGGAGACGATGGGCAGGAAGAAGCCCGAGCTGCTTGAGTTCAACATCAAAGCCTTCAACGCGGGCTATGAAGCCGCCGGGAAAGGGGAATAAGCCATGAGCAAGACCAAGACTCACGTGATCGATGCCCGCCGCTGCAAATCCTGCGGCCTGTGCGTGGATGCCTGCCCCAAGGGGGTTCTGGCCATCGGTACGGAAATCAACGGGCAAGGATACAATTATATCGAACGGGCGCATCCGGAAAAGTGCGTGCTCTGCAACATCTGCGGCGTGGTCTGTCCCGATGTCGCCGTCGGCGTTGTGGAAGAGTAGCGCGGAACGCTTTTTCCGGAGTTTTCCGGAGAAGTCTTCTCAGGTTCCGCAATGGCGGAATGCCGGTCACAGAGAACGCTTATATGGAGAGCATCATGTCCGACCTTATTCCTCTGTTCCGTCCCAAAAGCGTAGCGCTCATTGGTGCTTCCTCGGACACCAAGAAATACGGCTACTGGACGGCCAAAAGCCTGATCGACAACAAGTTTCATGGAGAAATCCATCTGATTTCCCGCTCCGGCGGTGAAATCCTCGGCCAGCCGACCTACCCCGATATCCTGTCCGTTCCCGGCGAAGTGGATCTTGCCATCATCGCCATCGCGCCCAAGCACATCCTGCCCATCATCGAGCAGTGCGTGGAGAAGGGCGTGAAGACCGGGATCGTCGTTTCCACCGGTTTTGGCGAAACGGGTCCCGAAGGCAAGGAAATCGAACGCCGTATGCTGGAGATCGCCCGCAAGGGCAACATGCGCATCATGGGCCCCAACTGCATGGGGATGTACAGTTCGGCGGTCAGCCTGAACGCGAGCATCATCGACCTTGCCCCCGGCCCCATGAGCCTCGTGCTGCAGAGCGGCAACTTCGGCATCGATCTGAATTTCAACGCCAAAAAGCGCGGCATGGGCTACAGTTGCTGGGCCACCATCGGCAACCAGATGGATGTCCGCTTCAATGACTTTGTCCGGTATATCGAGCAGGATGATCACACCAAGGTCATGCTCCTCTATATGGAAGGGCTGCGGGTGGAAAACGAGGAGGATGGGCGCAAGTTCCTTGAAGCCGCCCGCCGTACCTCGGTGAGCAAGCCCATCGCCGCCATCAAGATCGGCCGCAGTGCCGCCGGAGCCCGCGCCGCCGCTTCGCACACCGGTTCCCTCGCCGGCAGCGAAAGGATTTTTGATGCAGCTCTGGCGCAGGCCGGAGTGGTGCGCGTCAACACCCCCAACGAGCTGTTGGATGCGGCGGAAGCCTTTTCCAAGTGCAAACCCGCCCACGGCAAGCGCATAGCCGTCCTTACCGACGGCGGCGGGCACGGCGTTATGGCGACGGACTTCTGCGAGGCCAACAGCCTGGAAGCGCCCGTGCTTTCCGAGGCCACGCAGGAAAAGCTGCGTGCCATACTCAAGCCGCATTGCCCCATCAAGAACCCCGTCGACCTCGCGGGTACGCCCGAAGGCGACATGTGGGTGTTCGATCGCTGTCTCGAGGTGCTTCTTGATGATCCGGATGTGGACGGGATCGTCATTGTCGGTCTGTACGGCGGGTATGCCGATTTGTCGGAAGAATTCCGCGTGCTGGAAATGGATGTGGCCAAGAGCATGGCCGAGCGCATCCGGAAGGGCGACAAGCCCGTTGTCATGCACTCCATCTACCAGCCCCAGCAGCCCGACTGCCTGAAATACCTCAGCGAGCAGGGCGTGCCCGTGTTCGGGGCTGTGGATGAAGCCGTCCGCACCATGGGCGTGCTTGTGGAATACAGCGAGCGCCGCGCCGCCCTTCTGGAAGAGGCCGGTTCCGTGCCGCCCGAGCTGCCCGCCGGACGCCGGGAAAAGGCCGAAGCCATCTTTGCCCGTGTGCGTTCGGAAGGCCGCGTCAATCTGGTGGAAACCGAAGCGCGTGAAGTGCTGCGTGCCTACGGCGTGGATCTCGCCCCGCATTATCTGGCCGCTACGGCGGATGAAGCTGCCGAGATGTGGGAAAAGATCGGCGGCAAGGCCGTCATGAAGATCGTTTCCCCCGACATCCTGCACAAGACGGATGCCGGAGGCGTGGCCCTCAATATCGAATCCGCCGAGGCTGCGCGCGAGGCTTTCGAGCGTCTGGTCGCCAACGGCCGCAACTACAAGGCCGATGCCAATATCTTCGGTGTGATGCTGACGCCCATGTTGAAGGGCGGCGTGGAATGCATCATCGGTTCAAGCTGGGACAGCACCTTCGGGCCTACGGTCATGTTCGGTCTTGGCGGTATTTTTGTTGAAATCCTTAAAGATGTATCCTTCCGTGTGGCGCCGGTGAACATGCCTTCCTGCCGCCGGATGGTGCGCGAGATCAACGGCCTTGCCATGCTTCAGGGCGCCCGCGGCAGCAAGCCCTGCGATCTGGAAGCGCTGGCGGAAGCCGCCTGCCTGATTTCGCATATGGTGGACGAACTGCGCGACATCGCGGAGGTCGATTTGAACCCCGTGTTCGCTTGGGAAAAGGGGCTTGCCGTGGCGGATGCCCGCATCGTGCTGCAGGCGCGCTGACGGAAAACGGATTTGAGGGAGGGCCGGGATTCCCGGCCTTACGCAGAAGAGACAACTTCTATTTGAGGGTAGGTAAAAAATATGCGTGACGTGAAGCGTTTCCCCACAACGACAGGGCTGAGCTGGCTTGAAATGTCGTCCTTTAAGGATCACCTCTTCAAGGGGCATGAGAAGATCGGCAAGGAATACGATTACGTGATCGTAGGCGGCGGCTACGGCGGCCAGCAGGCTGGCCGAACTCCAGCCTGAAGCCAGGATAGCCGTCTTCGAAGCCATCAAAATCGGCAACGGCGACAGCGGCAAGAACGCGGGTTTCATCATCGACGTTCCGCACAATTTCGGCGATCAGGGCAACTCCACCTTTGAAGATAATGAGATGTACTACAAGCTCAATACGTTCATTATCGGCCGGATGCGTAAGACCATCGAAGACTCGGGCATCAAGGTGGACTGGGATCCCTGCGGCAAGTATCTGTGCTGTTCCGAAACCAAGAGTTTCAAGCTCATTGAGACGGAATCCGAAGAGCTTGATCAGATGAAGGTACACTATGAGATTTATGAGGGCGAGGAACTCGCCAAGCGCATAGGCACCCGGTACTATAAAAAGGCTCTGTACACCCCCGGGACGCTGCTGGTGAACCCCGCCGACGTGCTGCGCGGGCTGTATACCACCTTGCCGGAAAACGTGGATGTATTCGAGGAATGCCCCGTCATGCGTATCGAGGAAGGCACCCGCGCCCGCGTGACCCTGCTGAACGGCAAGGAAATCACCGCGAAGACCGTCATCGTGACCGGCGGGCCTTTCATTGAGGAATTCGGCATCGTCAAGCGCGTGTTCTGCCCGGTGCTTTCGTATGGCGCGTTCACCCGCCAGCTCAACGACAAGGAAATGAAATATTTTGAAGGCGTAAAGCCTTGGGGCTGCACGGCTGGGCATCCCGCCGGGACCACGGTGCGCTTCACGACCGACAACCGTCTGTATGTGCGTAACGGCTTCAGCTACGCCACGCACCTCACCACGTCGCATCAGCGCATCCGCAGGGCCGTTCCCAAGCTGCGCCGGGCCTTTGAAAACCGCTTCCCGGAAATCAAGCACGTCAACTTCGAGTTCATTTACGGCGGCATGATCAACATGACCATGAATTTCCGCCCGCTCATGACCCAGAAGCACCCCAGCGTGTACGCCTCCGCCAGCGGTGAAGGCGCGGGCGTCGCCAAGACTTGCCTGATGGGTCACTACATCGCCGAATGGATCAACGGCATAGACAGCGAGGAGCTCCGTTTCCTGCGCCGCATCGCCACTCCCTCCCATATCCCGCCGGAACCCCTGACCACCATCGGCGCCACCGCCCGCCTGATGTGGGAAGAGTTCAACGCCAAGTCGGAAATCTAAAAAAGCGCAACATGGCTGGGCGGCTGCATGTCGGCCGCCCGCGCCCGGAGGCAGGGCAGGATGGTTTCCTGAGCCCTCGGGGAAAGCCATGCTCCGGAATGCAAACCTCGTCCGGGAGAGCTTTCCCGGGCTATGCCGCTTTTTGATCCGTATGTGGATTGGGATGCGGTGAGAAAACGTTCGGCCGTGAAACGGCGGCCACCACCAAAGGATTTGTTATGGAATTCATTCATGCGCCCAAGGCCTGCGCGTCTGTCGGCCCCTATTCCCATTGCGTCAAGGCCGGTTCCACCTATTACCTGTGCGGCCAGGTCCCCTTTCACCCCGTTACCGGGGAAGTCGTCGGCAACGGCATGAAAGAACAGGCCGTCCAGACGTTGGCGAACATGAAGGCCGTGCTCGAAGCCGCCGGCCTTACCGTCACCGACATCGCCAAGACGACGGTGTTTGTCACCAACATGGACGATTTTGCCGCATTCAACGAAGTGTACGCGGCGTTTATGGGTGAACACCGTCCGGCACGTGTCTGTGTGGAAGTCAGCAACATTGCCCACGGCTGTCTGCTGGAAATGGATGCCATCTGCTTTAAAGAGTAAAGGAAGGGGCATTGGCCCCCTTTTTGTACTCAAAAGATACTTTTATAAGGTTTGACGGCAATATGTTTTTCCTAAGGTACATGGGAATTGGGAAAGAACAGGAGGGAGTTTCGCAGGCAGATCCGTCCATTCAGCTGTGATTCTGATGAACGGTTACGTTTTCGTTACGCCGTGCCATGGCCTCACTCCCTGTCTTCTTCCCCCCAAACAGAACGCGTTACTGTTCAGTGAGGTAGCCTGTATGCAAGACGAGCTAAGCGCGCGCACAGAGGGAAAGCGTCTCGATACCATCCCCTTTGCCATTGGCTTTTTATCCGTTTTTGCGTTTATCGTGAGCGCCATCGCGTTTCCTGAGCCCTTTATCCGCTTCATGGACTTGTTGCAGGACAAGATTGTCAAGGATCTTGGGTGGGCTTCGGTGTTTTTCAGCTTCCTTGTCATGTTGTTCACCTTCGGCATCGTCTGTTCTCCTATTGGGAGCATACGCATAGGCGGAAGGGACGCAAAACCCGACTTCAGCTTTTTCCGCTGGTTTGCCATCTCGCTGTGTTCCGGCATCGGCATCGGCATTTTGTTCTGGGGCATCGGCGAACCCATTTACCACCTCATGCAGCCGCCGCAGAATCTCGGCATCGCGCCGAAATCCCATGAAGCCGCCCTGTTCGCCATTTCCCAGTCCGCCATGCACTGGAGCATTGCCCAATACTGTATTTATGCCATCTGCGGCGTCGCCTTCGCCCTGATGGCCTTTAATGAACATCTTCCCCTGTCCATCATCAGCGGCCTCGACCTTGTCATGCCGCGCAAGCACTATTCCTTGGCTAAAAACATTGTGCACGCCGCGTGCCTGTTCTCCATCTGTTGTACCGTCATCAGCAGCATCGGCGCGCTGATTATGATGATATCAAGCTGCGTGTCCTACCTTACCGGTCTTGAGCGCAGTTTCGCCATGAATGCTATCGTGGCCCTTGTGGCGACGGCGTTTTTTGTGGGGTCCTCCACGACCGGGCTCAAGCGGGGCATGAATTTCCTGGCGGCACAGAATACCCGCATGTTTTTTATCATTTTGTTCTATATCTTCCTTTTCGGGCCTACGCTGTTTATTTTGAATATGGGCACGGAAGCTTTCGGCTACATGCTGACCAATTTTATCCGCAACAGCACGCTGGTCAGTACGGAATTTATGAGTGACCGGTGGGCTGATTCATGGATCATCGTGTACATGGGCGCGTTTTTTGCCTATGGTCCTCCCATCGGTTTATATCTTGCCCGGCTGGGCAAGGGGCGTACCGTGCGGCAATTCCTTCTCATGAACGTGTTTGCTCCATCCATGTTCGTGTATCTTTGGATCAATACTTTTGGCAGCCTTGCCATCTATTATCAGTGGAAGAATCTTGTGGACGTCTGGAGCTTTGTTCAGACGCAGGGTTTGGAATCCACCGTTATCGGCATTCTGCAGCGCTTCCCATTCAGCATGGCCCTCATTGTTTTCTTTGTCATTGTGACTATGATTTCCTTTGTCACACTGGTAGATCCCATGACTTCCGTGTTGGCGACCATTTCCACCAAAGGTATTTCCGCTGAAGAAGAAGCTCCTAAATTCCTTAAGGTCCTTTGGGGCGGCAATATGGGCGGTGTTGCGCTGGCCGTCATTACATTGTGTGGTATTTCAGCACTCAGGGGCATGTTTGTATTCGGCGGGGTGCTGATGATGCTTTTGACAATAATTCTTTGCTGGTGCATCGTAAAAGAAGGTCAGAATATTTTGGCAAGGAACAAGAGAGAAGACACTCCGTAATCTGTTTCGGACACCGAACTTTCATAGTAAGGAGACAATATGGCTTTGGCGGATAAATATTACACCATTGGTGTTCTCGGTAAATCATTCGGCGTGATTGAGCTGATGGCTCATCAGGCAAAATGGGAGCTTCGTGATCTTGCCAAAGCCTCTGGCCTCCCCAAGGGGACGCTGCAACGTATCTTGCTGACCCTCTGTGAACTCGGCTTTGTGTCTCAGGACGGCAAGGGCGGTGCCTACAGCCTGACATTGAAGTTTTTCAAGCTGGGGCAGCGGATCGCCTCCAACAACAGTTTGGTGGAGAAAGCCCGGCCCGCTTGCCGCCAGCTTATGGAAAAAGTAAACGAAACCGTTAACCTGTGTGTGGCCCAAAACTTTGACATGGTGGTTATGGCGCAGCAGGTTTCTTGGCAGATCCTGCGGCTGGACTCCATCATCGGGTCTTCCTTCCCCATTTATCCCTCGGCGTCGGGCAAGGTCTATTGCGCTTTTCTGGAAGAGAGCGAACTGCTGAAATTCCTCAATGAATTGCGCGAGGCAAGGCCGGAGCTGACCACGGATGACATCAACCGTTTCTGTACGGAGTTGGCGGCGATACGCCGGGAAGGGGTGGGCTTCGACTGCGAGGAAATCTTTACGGGGGTCCGTTGTGTGGCCGCCCCTATCTTCGATTATACCGGTAATCTCGTGGCTACCATAGGCTGCTCAGTGCCTACGGTGCGCATCACTGAGGAATCCTCGGCGCTGCTGATCCGCGAAGTCATCCAGACGGCGGCGGCAATATCCATGTCCATCGGCGCGCCACGGCGTGAGTTCATGCCGACAACCCGCACCATGCTCCATTGTCCTGTACGCGGATAGCGTCACGGAGAAAAAGAACCTATGCATCGCCTTGTCCTTGGAATCAGCGGCGCGAGCGGGATGCCGCTGGCGCAGGCCGTTCTGGAGAATCTGGCCACCGTGTCCGATCTGGAAGTACACCTGATAATCTCCGCGGGTGCGGAACGGGTTCTTCAGGCCGAATGCGGGATACCCTCCGCTGCTCTGGCGCGGTATGCCCACGCGGTGCATGAGAGTTCCGATATGGCGGCGGGGCCTTCCAGCGGCTCATGGCATCATGACGGGATGATCATCTGTCCGTGTTCCATGAGTTCTCTGGCGTCCATCGCCAGCGGGGCGGGCAGCAATCTGATACACCGCGCGGCGGACGTAACGCTCAAGGAGCGCCGCCCCTTGGTCATTGTGGCTCGCGAGACGCCACTGAACCTTATCCATCTCAAGAATATGCAGGCGGTTACGGAGGCTGGTGCCGTCGTCATGCCTTTCACCCCGGCCTTTTACACGCGGGATACGTCCCTTGAGGCCATGATGAGGCATTTCACCGGCAGGTTGCTGGATCAATTCCGCATAGGGCATCATCTCTGCAAAAGGTGGCGCGACGATCGATAGGGCAGGTCAACTTTGCAATGATCCAGAAAAGGCTGTGAACAAGGATTCGATAAATACGAAAACCTTTGAAGGCGGGGGGAGGAGAAACGTGTGGATGTTCCCTCTTCTCCAGAAAGTTCCCCATCCCCTCGCCAATCCATTTCCCGTATCGCAAAGTTCGTTTGCTCTAAAACAAACACTCCGCACAGCAAGGAACGCTGCACGGAGTGTTTATCTTTTCGGCTAACCGTATGTCTTACAGCGGATACTTGCTGTTGGCTTCGCGCATTTTGCGCACAGCGTCAGCAAGAGCATCCACATTGAGGACCATTTCCATCATGCCGATCTGCTCGTCCCACTTGGCGGCATCGGCTTCGGCCTTGATTTCGGGTTCAAGCACATGACACACGCAGAGTCCCAACGGGACTCCAGCCAAGGGCCCGGCGAAGGTGGGATCGCCCAAGGTGACCGTTTCGGCATAGATTTCCGCCCCTTCGGGGTCGGAAGAACCGAGAATCACCACGACGTTTTCCGCACCATACTTCTCAGCGGCGTCCTTGACGCGCTGCTGATTTTCCAGATCCATGGCTCCTGCGGCCGTTCAGACGAAGCATTCGGTGGCGGAGAACAGGACTTCCGCACCGGAGTTGGCGAAGACATCCGCCATGGCGGGGCCGGGAACGCCGTCCCGTTCGCCAAGCAGCAGAAGCTTCTTGCCGGAAAGCTTGCCCATAACATCACTCCTTGAGTTATGGTTGGGTGAGTATACTACAGACCATGACGGCCCGTTGTCCGCATACGTTAGACGAGTTTGTCCGCTTCGGCCTTGATGGCTTCGATGGACACGGCGTCGCCGGAAATCCGAGCCACGCATTCCCCGCCCTTATAGAAAAGGATGGTCGGTACGGCCATGACGCGCAGGCTGATGACGAGCCTGCGGTTTTCGGCCACGTTGAGCTTGCAGAATTTGAGCTTGCCTTCATAGGCTTCGGCGAGCTTTTCCACTTCGGGCATCAGGGCAAGGCAGGGGCCGCACTGCGGGCCCCAGAGATCCACCACGCAAGGCATGGAGCTCTGCTGCACTTCGGCCTCGAACGTTTCCTTATCGACAATGATCATTGCGTACCTCGCTTTGCTTGAGAGTGAACGTATTCCCGGAACAGGACTCTTTCCGGGCGGAACGGCGTTTTTTACAGGTAACCGGACGCGGTCAGCACGGCGCGGGCCTTGTCGAGGCTTGAACCGGCCAGTTTGACGACCGGGCCGGTGCAGCCCATCGCGGCTTCGGCGTAGATGTTTTCTTTCCACAGGCAACGGACGGCCAGTTCGAGATCGAGCACGTCAATGCCGTGTATTTCTTCGTCCGTGGGCACGGCGGGGG
>ERZ779870.698-NODE-698-length-31713-cov-5.67724_pt1 | contig 31713 bp, 26 predicted proteins | sample MGYA00511247_ERZ779870 | MGnify/ENA primary metagenome ERZ779870 (study PRJEB29588, sample SAMEA2149068) | human gut metagenome | biome: human gut; feature: human-associated habitat; material: faeces | place: Denmark | collected 2008/2010 ...
TGAAATTGAATTGGATATACCGTACTTTTAATTGAACTAAGGTAGAATTGAAACTGAATGCGATTAAAAATATTTTTTTAGTCGGAGATTCTTTTAATTGAACTAAGGTAGAATTGAAACATATTTCCCGTTGTTCCTCTGTCAGTCGTATATCCACTTTTAATTGAACTAAGGTAGAATTGAAACTAAGGGAACCGACCGGGCAAAGGGTCGATTGGCAAACTTTTAATTGAACTAAGGTAGAATTGAAACATGGAGAGAATTTGAAATTGAATTGGATATACCGTACTTTTAATTGAACTAAGGTAGAATTGAAACTTGCTTCCGCCCTCCATGCCAAACAGGTAATCCGCCTTTTAATTGAACTAAGGTAGAATTGAAACATGGTTGAAACGTCCGATTTCAAAGCAACCAAAAAGCTTTTAATTGAACTAAGGTAGAATTGAAACAAATAAAGAGGTTGACCGAGGAACGGGACAAATACCCTTTTAATTGAACTAAGGTAGAATTGAAACAAAGGGAAGATTGCCCCGGAATAGGTAGGCAATGCGACTTTTAATTGAACTAAGGTAGAATTGAAACTTTGTTTCAAAGCTTCTGTCGCCTTCTCCCTTTCATCTTTTAATTGAACTAAGGTAGAATTGAAACGAAGGAAATTGCTCAGATGAATAATCAGTGGAATGCCTTTTAATTGAACTAAGGTAGAATTGAAACAGTAATAAGATAATTACCAATGACATTCCTTGGACCACTTTTAATTGAACTAAGGTAGAATTGAAACGTTCGTTTTCCAGTTCGGTGAAATGTTTCCGGATTTCTTTTAATTGAACTAAGGTAGAATTGAAACTAATCAAAGTTCCGGACAGCCTTAACATCCAGATACCTTTTAATTGAACTAAGGTAGAATTGAAACGAACATAGATAGCTATACTCTTATAGAATTAAAAAAACTTTTAATTGAACTAAGGTAGAATTGAAACATTACTTCACGGGTTTTTACCCGCCATTTCTGATTACTTTTAATTGAACTAAGGTAGAATTGAAACAAAGTAAATCTATCGGTCTTGTAATTAAAAAAGCGACTTTTAATTGAACTAAGGTAGAATTGAAACTGCATATCTCTCTGAAGGCGAGAAAGCTGAGACTCATCTTTTAATTGAACTAAGGTAGAATTGAAACCAGCGGAGGTATTATTTTTATTTATACCTTCTATGACTTTTAATTGAACTAAGGTAGAATTGAAACTTCGTAACAACCTTATTACTACTAATTCCAGACGCCTTTTAATTGAACTAAGGTAGAATTGAAACTCAGAAGAGAAGGAGGATCCACCTTGGCCAGAACCACTTTTAATTGAACTAAGGTAGAATTGAAACATTTTATCTTGTGACTGAGATTTATTTGAATGCTCGCTTTTAATTGAACTAAGGTAGAATTGAAACAGGTATCGAATTAGATACCTTTAAAATTTTAATCCCTTTTAATTGAACTAAGGTAGAATTGAAACCAAGGAAGGGGAAGAGGATTTTGTACATCGGTTACAGCTTTTAATTGAACTAAGGTAGAATTGAAACCCGGAAGAGCCGATCTTAGCGTCATAACCGGAAGAGCTTTTAATTGAACTAAGGTAGAATTGAAACTTTAGGTTAAGTATTTCTCTCACACCTTTGACCCATCTTTTAATTGAACTAAGGTAGAATTGAAACTCCATACCGATAGCTAAACGCCATTCTGCAATACTCCTTTTAATTGAACTAAGGTAGAATTGAAACTGCCAGATCGGTTAGTTCATTGATACCTTCAATCCCCTTTTAATTGAACTAAGGTAGAATTGAAACTGGGTTGGGGTAACAACGGATGGGGAAATGGTGGCTTCTTTTAATTGAACTAAGGTAGAATTGAAACTGGAGAATGTCCCAGAAAAATAAGCTTGTGGAAATCCCTTTTAATTGAACTAAGGTAGAATTGAAACATTTTTCTGTCCACGCAGTTTTCATGCGGCACCACCCTTTTAATTGAACTAAGGTAGAATTGAAACTTTTTAGTCGGAAAATCTCCTGCAAAAGTTGTCAGCCTTTTAATTGAACTAAGGTAGAATTGAAACTTGATTTTGATTGATGCTTCTGCGAGAAGTTCTTTCCTTTTAATTGAACTAAGGTAGAATTGAAACCCGGAGGAGCCGATCTTAGCGCCATTGCCGGAGGAGCTTTTAATTGAACTAAGGTAGAATTGAAACCGTATATGGCTACGTGGTTGGGTACGGTTTATTCCTACTTTTAATTGAACTAGGGTAGAATTGAAACTGGACTCAACCTGGCATGTTTTTATTAACCGTCCCGGATAAGGGTGAGATTCCGAAATGTCAGTTTGTCGCCGGGGTATTGATCTTCTCGGAACGATGAATATTGGATTGAATATATTGCAGGATATTCAAAGCTCTTTCTTCCGGACATTTATTCATTTGCCGGGGAAGAAACAGGGCGATATTGCGGGCGACAACAATGATGGTGGTATTGATTACCTGGGCGATAATCTTTTTACTGTAGAGATTCCGGTTTACGTACTTCCGGATGATCGTTTCTACCAGCGATTTATCCGTTTTATGGCGTAAAATACAGCCGGGTTGATGATTGGCATGTTATAAAAGTGAAGCACGAAAACAGCAAGTACGGCAATGCTACGATCGGTAATGGTTTGCCGGCGCTCCGGTGTATATTGTCATTTTGTATCGATAAAGTGGTTGGCTGGGTACGGAACCCGGATAAGAAGAACCATGCAGATATCGGTGCGGCGATAGCGGCCGAACATATTTGTTTGGCTGTAGCGGTACAGGGATTAGGGAGTTGATGGGGTTATAATTTCGATCCGGACGGGTGAAATCTCGATTGTAGTTACCGGATGGCAGGAGCCTGTCGTGATCATCTCCCTGGGGTATGTAAACGCTTCCCGGCATGTGTTTCTGTCAGGAAACCGGTGAATGAGATAGTGACTGTACTGTAAACCGGATAGTTTGGCTTATGAAAACAGAACTGGAAAAATGTCTGGCCGGTGAGTGGTATGATTGTCATGTTCCCGTTTTTCCTGAGCTGAAAAGAAAAACACATTGTTTTATTGATGAAGTATAATTTCTTACCTTATGAAAGGAAAGAGGAAAAAAGGTTTTGTTGTGCGGGATGTTCGGAAGTATCGGTACAGGGGGGAGCGGTCGGGCATGCTTTTAGTTGAGGTTATGGTTGTAATATTCATATAGGTGATCGGGTGGTGGTAAACACTGGTTGTACCTTTGTCGGTTTTAACCGGATCGCACTCGGGAAGCGGGGGCTCATCGCTTCCGACGTACGGATTTATACGGCTAGGTATCCTGTCGGCTTGGACGAACGCCTGACTCCTGTCGGGATACCGGAAGGTAGCGAATATATCCGTCATACTTTTGCCTTGCCGGTGACGATAGAGGATGGTGGCTGGATCGGAGGAGGTGCAATTATCCTGCCGGGAGTCACTATCGGTGAAGGTGGTGTTATCGGGGCCGGAAGTGTCGTTGCCGAAAATATTCAGGCCAATAGTCTTGTTCCTGCCGGATGATACGTGAAATCAACAGAGGCAAGATGAGAGGGGATTAAATACTCGGGAAACCGGTTAGGCTGAATCTGAAATTAATCTATATCTTTGTTGGGTTAATCCTGACTATTGAATTTATATGAAAAAACAATCTTCATGTCCGTCAGCCTTGAATAGGGAAGAAACAGGCTATTCTGCACAGATAGGACCGGATTTTTTTATCCGTGAAGCTACTTTGGCCGATGCCGCTATCATCTGGCAGACGATATACGATAATCGGGTATATTTGCGTACGTGGCTTCCTTTTGTCGATGGATTGAAGGAGGTGGCTGACGAAGAAGCGTTTTTAAATGAACAGCTGGCTCTTCCCTATGCTGATCGGAACATCGTCTTTGTTATCGGCCAGGGCCACGAATTGTGCGGACTGGTGGGGTTTGTCATCACCGATAATATTAATCATCGCACCGAGATCGGTTATTGGTTGATCCCCGAATATCAGGGCCGTGGTATAATGACCCGTTGTGTCCGCCATCTCTGTGAATGGGCGGTCAGCGAACGGGGAATGAACAGTATTCGTATCCGTTGTGCAGCCGGAAATGCACCTAGCAATGCCATCCCCCGCCGCCTGGGTTTTACCCTTGAAGGCGTTGAGCGCGAAGGGGAATTGATGGCTGACGGGCAATATGTGGATTTGAACGTTTATAGCATTCTGAAGAGAGAAATAGAAAATTGGTAATCTCGTTTATTTTTGTTATCTTAGTACTTCAAATATAAAGGATTATTGGCTGATTTCATTAAACAAATAGTCTTATAATCAAAATGTAGATTTATCTGGATTAGCGTTATTTCGTTCCTGATCAGTGTCACCTTGCAGATTCCGGATAGGTGAAATCCTTCGGATTTCTGATTGGCGAACCTTTGGTGCTGGAGTGGCATTTTTATCAGGAACGAAGTTCCGCCAAGTAGCATCGGAGATGTGCCGATCAGCGAAGTACTAATCAGAAACCGTAGGTTTCCGGGTACAATGGTATATAAACGCCATGACCTTTTAGAAAAATCTCCGGGTACTACCGATCCATCGGTGATCATAAAAAAACGACTGTGGGGTGTCGACTTAATAAATTTTAGTTTATAAATGGTGATTAAGGAGGGTTATTGGGAGAGAGATTTCAATAAATGTAATTTTTTATAAATTCAAGGGGTTATGAGAATTGCGAAAAATGAACTGTTAGCAGGAATTCCGGTTTTGAAAATCAGGGATTATTTTCGGCTTTTATATTCCGGTTTGATGACAAGGGATGGCTTGGCAGAACGTTTCAATTTGAATGAAAAAGAGACGGAAGGTTTAGTTGGTGAATTGCTGTGCCGGAGAAAATACTGGTCAGTAAAGTCCGTGTCGGCGATTTCAAAGAATGGTTTATGAAAGGGTGAAGCCCGTGTATGTGCCATTTCCTGCGGGGTACATCCAGTGCGTTTCGTCGGCTTGCAGCCCTTTCGTCCGGCCAATAGTAAGCATCATAGGTAATTGAATTGCGGGCGGTAGACAGCGCGGTCTGCCGTTGCTTCGGCTTTCCGTTCGCTCCTGCTGACGGGATTGTTTTCGATGAGCAGGAGGTCGTCGGATAGCTGGGGCAGGAAGAATGATGCAATACCCCCGTCCCCCTGCGTTATTATTCCTATCCCATCAATGACTGAACAGAAGAGGATTGCAGCCATCCTTGACCGCTTCGACCGCCTTACCAACGACCTCTCCCAAGGTCTCCCGGCCGAGATTGAGAAGAGAAGACAACAGTATGAATATTATAGAGATAAACTGCTAACCTTCAAAAGAAAGGGAGCATAGCAAAACACAAGAAACATAATAATGACACAATACAATATCATAGCTGAAAGCCAGGAATACACTGTGGTTGCAGAGTTTGACCACGTGGCAACTCCTGCAGAAGCCTACCAAAGTGAGGCTGATTTGGAGAAAGAGTTCATCAGGCTCCTTGGGGAGCAGGGGTATGAATATCTCCCTATCCATAAGGAGGCTGACCTTATCTTCAACCTCAGAGACCAATTGGAAAAACTCAATCACTATCATTTCACGGATAATGAGTGGGAGCACTTTTTCAATGAGTGCATAGCTAACAAGAACGATGATATTGTAGCCAAGACGGCCAAGATACAAGATGACTATATCCAGGTTCTTAAAAGAGATACAGGTGAAAGCCAGAACATTAAGCTCATAGACAAGGACAATATCCACAATAACTTTGTCCAGGTCATAAACCAGTATGTGGAAGAAGGAGGGAACTATGATACCAGATATGATGTGTCCATTCTTGTCAATGGTCTCCCCCTTGTGCATATTGAACTCAAAAGAAGAGGTGTTCAGCTCAAAGAAGCTTTCAACCAGATAAACAGATACCAGAGAGACAGTTTTTGGGCAGGATGCGGCCTGTATGAGTATGTGCAGATATTTGTGATTTCAAATGGAACAAATACCAAATACTATTCAAATACCACAAGGGCCAATCACCTCAAAGAGCAGGAGACAGGTGGCAGAAACAAGTCAAAGAAGACAAGCAACTCTTTTGAGTTTTCTTCTTTCTGGGCTGACAGCAACAATAAGGTTATCACAGACCTTCTGGACTTCACCAAGACATTCTTCTCAAAACACACCCTACTGAACATCCTTACCAAATACTGTGTCTTCACCAGTGAGAAGATGCTTATGGTGATGAGACCATACCAGATTGCAGCCACGGAAAGGATAATCCAGAGGATAAATGTCGCCAACAACTACAAGTTTTATGACAGTATTAAGGGCGGTGGATACATCTGGCACACAACTGGTTCAGGTAAGACATTGACTTCATTCAAGACAGCCCAACTGGCGTCCAGGCTCCCTTACATAGACAAGGTTCTTTTTGTCGTGGACAGGAAAGACCTCGACTATCAGACCATGAAGGAGTATAACCGCTTTGAGGAAGGGGCTGCTGACGGAAATACTTCCACGTCAGTGCTTCAAAGGCAATTGGAGAATAAGGATAAGAATGGTGGTTATCACGACTACAGGATCATAATTACCACCATCCAGAAGCTCTCCATCTTTGTGCAGAAGAACAAGAACCATCCTGTGTTTCAGCAGAGGGTGGTAATAATCTTTGACGAGTGCCACAGGAGCAACTTCGGTGAGATGCACAGTGCCATTACCAAGAACTTCAAGAAATATAATCTGTTTGGATTCACAGGCACCCCAATATTTGCACAGAATGCAGTGGCTGGTGGAGATATGAGGCTGAAAACCACCCAGCAAGCATTTGGAGACAAACTCCATACATACACCATAGTGGATGCCATCAATGATGAAAATGTCCTTCCTTTCAGGATTGACTATGTGAATACCATCAAGGAGAAGGACAGTATCAATGATGAACAGATTTCAGCCATAGACAGGGAGAAGGCTATGGCCTCTCCTGAAAGGATATCTCAAGTGGTGAAATACATCTTGGAACACTTCGACCAGAAGACAAAGCGGAGTTCGTACTATTCTTTCCGTGTGCTGGATGATATTCACAAGGTGGCAAGTGCAAGAAAAGGGGCCGAGGTTTTTGAGCACAAGACTGAACAGAAACTGGGTGGCTTCAATGCTATGTTTGCAGTGGCTTCCATTCCTATGGCCAAGGCATACTACAATGAGTTTAAAAAACAGCAGGCAGAGCTTCCGGAAGCACAGAGATTGAAGATAGCTACCATATATAGTTATGGTGCAAATGAGGAAGAAGTTGATGGAATACTTGGGGAGGAAAACCCTGAGAGCACTACTCAGCTTGACCAGCAGTCAAGGGACTTCCTTGAAGGGGCTATCCGGGACTATAATAAGATGTTCTCCACCAACTATGACACTTCAAGCGACAAGTTCCAGAACTATTATAAGGATCTGTCACTCAGAATGAAAAACAGACAGGTGGATCTACTGATAGTGGTGAATATGTTCCTTACCGGCTTTGACGCTACAACCCTCAACACTTTGTTTGTGGATAAGAACCTGAAACAGCACGGCTTGATACAGGCATTTTCCAGGACGAACAGAATACTGAACTCTGTCAAGACCTTTGGTAATATAGTTTGTTTCAGGGATCTCCAGCAGGCTGCTGATGATGCCATTGCTCTCTTTGGAGACAAGGATGCAAGCAGTATTGTAGTGTTGAAAGACTTCATGTCTTATTATGAAGGATACGACACGGAAAAGGGAAAACATTGTTATGGTTATAAGGAACTTGTGGAGCAGCTTCAAAATGAGTTCCCTGATGGACAACCAATATTGGGTGAAGATGCAGAGAGACGGTTTGTGGCTTTATTTGGAAGCCTTCTCAAATCCATCAACATCCTTTCCACTTTTGACCAGTTCGATGGACAGCAGATAATCACTGACAGACAGTTACAGGATTATCAGAGTAATTATCTGGACCTTCAAGAAAAGTGGAGAAGAAGGAGACCTGGGGACAAAGAGAACATAAATGATGATCTTGTGTTTGAGACTGAACTTATAAGACAGGTGGAGATAAACATTGACTATATTCTCCTGCTCGTCCAGAAGTATCACGACAGTAACTGTACAGACAAGGAGATACTTGTGAATATTTCCAAGGCCATAGGTTCAAGCATCCAACTCAGGAGTAAGAAAGAACTCATTGAGAACTTCATTGGCAGTGTAAATGCCGATGCTGATGTGGAAAAGAGCTGGAAAGACTTTGTTCGGCAGCAGAAGGATGAAGATCTGAAAGAAATAATAGAGAGTGAACATCTTAAACCACAGGAGACGAAGACATTCATTGATAACAGTTTCAGGGACGGACAGGTGAGAACCTCAGGAACGGACATTGACAAGATACTTCCTCCAATGTCAAGGTTTGGCGGTGGAAACAGACAGGAAAAGAAAAAGTCTGTCATTGAGAAGATACAGGCATTCTTTGAGAGATACTTCGGGTTATAAAATAATTGAACTTTCTGAGAGTTCAAATCTGCAAGTAGCCAAGAACAGTTATCAGACCATATTCCGGATGCGGGATATGGTCTGATTGTATCTAATAGTTGAAGTACGTGCAGAGGCCGTAGTAGGAGATGTGGTTGGAATAGCGCTCTTCGTAGAATTCTTTATGACCACTGTTGATTTTGTAAGTTGCGGCTCTGTCCAGGCCCTTCGCATCGTATATGGTAGAGGCGCGGTAGTTGCCGTTGTCGCGGCTGCGGTAAATATAGAGTTTTGTCACACTCTGCTCTGGTTCGTAGATGGCGGATACTGTTTTCACATACTCATATTCTCTCGTCGTTACGTCCTTGCGGACCGGATTGCCGGACGAGTTGGTGTATGGATTATTGTTTTGTGGAGAACTTTCCAGAGTATATGCGCTTTGCCCGTTCTGGCCGGCGGCACTGGCGTCCAGAAGCCCGGAATCCATAATTTCATTGGCTGCAAGCATGATGTAAGCCATGCCTTCTGCTATGCTATTTACAATCGCTGCACCGACATTCGATTTCTTGGAGAACGTACCGGCATCATATAACGTACACATGTACCGTGCCGGAAGATAACCTTTGTCTGCAAGAGACTCAAAGGCAGGAAATGCTTTGGATTCACCGCGGCTTTCGAAAACCGTGAGATTGTTAATGCCCTTATACATCTGTTTCATGTCATAAACAAATTCACTTGGCAGATATCCGGCTTCCATTGAACGTTTATAGAGTTCCATCGCGGCCTGGTCGTCTCCGCTTTTTTCATACACTCCGGCCAGCGCATACATGGATGGCGTGTGACCGAGAGAGCAGTTCTTGTCCAGAAGTTTCCCTGCACCGTCATAGTCTTGTTTAAAAATCAACCGCAATGCCTCGTAGTAATTTGCTTGAATATCTTCAGGGACATCGTTCATCCTATTGTAGGACACTGCATAGATTCTTTCATAGTTTCTCTCTTTGCACCGCAAGATCATCAACTCGGGGTCGTCATAGTTCAACGCATAAAAGAAACACGCCTTATCCATGTCGACAGGAGTGCCTATGCCAGTCAGAAAGCATGTCGCTATCATGCCATTGAATATAGGCATGGCGGTATAGGCCTCACAGTACAATTCGAAGGCTTTCTCCTCGTTTTCTTCCACACCGTCACCCCGCAAGTAGGCGTTCGCAAGATCGATAGTAAAGTTTACCCTATTAGAGAGCGAAAGCTGTGACTCCGCCGCATTATCCAAGGCGTCTTCAAGAATTTTTGCACCCCGGGTCTTTACAGATTCCGGATTATAGTCGGACATCAGGCACCTCCCGTAATATGCTGAGCAATACACCATCCAGGAAGGCTCTCGGACACAAGCCGCTTCGTAAGCTTCAGTAATGCGGTCCAATCTTTTTTGTCTGAATTTGGAGGAGCGTATGGCATTATGATACCTATACATAAAAGTATGCACCGCTGAAGGATACTCGGTTATGATTTCGTCAATGTTAGTTACAATAGATTTATCAAAATCCTGGGCATCCGCATAGACAGGCACAAATACAGAAACCATTATGAATAACAGGACAGAACCCATGACGGCAGATATTACTTTGCAGTATTTCATAAGAAGCTGTGTTTAAAAGGATGAGACACATTTGGTAACAGTTGCAAGTTATCGAAAAAATCATATCTTTGCAATAGAAATAAAAACATTGATTCGATGAAAATAACATTTCTGGATGCAGCGACAGTCGGAGAGACATCACTGTCGCCGATAGCGGCTGGAAGTAGATGAGAATTGGGGAATACCCCCTAAAATGGGGAGATTATTTTACTCTTCTTATTAGACAACAATAGTTCGGTAATTTTATAAAAGTTATACAGCGGCTCGAAGGCCGTAGAATAAAAGTTCTTTGAAATCAGTCATAAGATACCTCGCCTGACCGCAGCTCAAATTTCCCGATGGCCAGCCGGATGGCCTGCTGGGTTGTACTGTCCGTTTTTTCCGTAAATTTCCAGTCTGCAACCTTGTTGCCGGCCAGGACTGCTTCGGGCACATCGAGTTCAAATGTCCGTGCCCGCAGGGGCAGCAAGCTATCTTCGGAGTCGTAATGAATGCCTTTAACGGTTAATTTGCGGATGCGGGCTTCGGCATATTCCAGTGGATTCCCGGCTATGAGGGCTTTCGAAGTGTCTGTAGTAAACACAACTTCCTCGAATTGTACTTTACGCTGAAGCAGGCTGACGTTTACGTTGCCGATGTCCGCTTTTATCCGCCCTCCGGTGGCTTCATACAGCTTTTCGCCTGCCCTCCGCCCGATTTTCCCTTCCAGCCACCATTCTGTCCCGAACAGCAATACGACTCCGGTCATCACAATCCAACCTATCGTTTTGAATGTTTTTCCCATCCTGTTTCCGTTTATCTGTTTCCGGCTATTAAGAAACGGATTTTTCCGCTGAAGGGTTTTGGCGGGGACAGGTAATATCCATAGCTTATTTTCTAAAAGCTGATTTTTTCCGGTAAATACGGATATACTTCAAAATGAAAATTTCATCTTCTTAATGTTTCCGGGCGATGATACAGAGTGGGGGATACTTTTGTTGTTATTGTGGGTTTTAAATAGTAAATTTACAGACGATAATTTTTATTTTTTGTAGGATGAAATTTAATTTGAACGATAGGCCGGGATTTTTCCCGATGTTGATGTATGGACTGCAATGGTGGATTGTTTCTATTCCTTGTGTGGTGATTATCGGGATTATTGTAGCCCGTTTGCATTACACGGATCAGGTCGAACAGATTTTTTATATGCAGAAGCTGTTCGGAATCATGGGATTGGCTATGATTGTCCAGATGTTGTGGGGACATCGGCTGCCTTTAGTCATCGGACCGGCTTCGGTGTTACTGATCGGGATTCTTTCGACGGTTTCGATAGGGGTCGAAGGTATCTATAGTTCGCTGATGATCGGAGGTGGAATACTCACTTTGCTGGCTTTTTCCGGTTTATTGTCCCGTTTACAAGCCGTATTTACTCCCCGGATCATTGTTGTGATTCTGTGTCTGATTGCTTTTACTCTGTCCCCGGTGATCCTCCGTTTGATTTTTGCAGGAAATTCGTCTGTCTTGTTCCATTTGTTTTTTGCTTTGTTATTGGCTTTGGCAATGATTTTGGCCAATAAATTATTGAAAGGAATTTGGAAATCCATTGTGGTTTTGGGTGGGATTCTGGTTGGAAGTATGGTGTATTATAGTGTGATGGGATTCCCCGAAACAGGAGGGATACAAGCCGGGCATGAGGGGTATTTCGGATTATGGCCATGGAAATTCGATTTGGGAGCGGTATTGTCTTTTTTATTTTGTTTTATTGCGCTGATTGTAAACGAATTGGGTTCTATTCAGGCCGTAGGCCGGATGATCGGTGCCGATCATATGGAACGCCGTACTACCCGCGGTGTGGGCATCACGGGTTTGGCTAATGTGGTATCGGGGGCATTAGGGATTGTCGGACCGGTAGATTATTCTATGAGTCCGGGGATTATCGCTGCAACAGGTTGTGCTTCCCGTTTCCCGCTGATACCGGCCGGTATCGGATTGGTTGTCTGTGCATTTTTTCCGGGTTTTATCGAATGTCTGAATGCCATTCCCGGAGTGGTTATGGGGGCGGTTTTGCTTTATCTGATGGCTTCGCAGTTGTCGGCCGGTATGCAAATGATGATCCGGGAAAAGGCGGTCGACGGTTTCGACGGAGGGATTGTGGTCGGGTTTTCATTGATGGTCGCTTTATTATTGTCTTTTGCTCCCGACGAAGCATTGAATAGTATTCCTGCTCTGATCCGGCCTATCGTGGGAAATGGATTTGTCATGGGGGTCATTACGGTATTGATATTGGAACACCTGATATTCCGGTCGGGAAAAAAAGCTAAGAAGGAATAGACAACCAGAGATGCCGTTTCAGATCGACACGACCATTCGGTTGAAAAGTGATTCCTTCGGCGGCAAGTAAGCTTTTTTGTCCGGGCCAGTGAGGAGCTGTCCGTCCTTGGCTGTTGACCACCCGATGACAAGGTAGGGCCGCTGTGCCCGGATGGTGTGACAGGATTTTACCCACCCAACGGGAATAATTTGAAAATCCCGCCAGACGGGCAATCTGACCATAGGTCAGTACCTTGCCGGCGGGAATTTGTCGGATAATATCACAGACTTCAACACTGAATTGATGAAGCCGGAATTCGTTGTTATTTAACCCAGACATTCAGAATTTCTCCGATATACATTTTGTGTAATTGCGTTCCCCATTTTTCTTTGGCCTGGGAATCGTGTAATGCTTCAGGGATCAGCGATTGAGAAACCATTTTACGGCATTCGATAATCATCCAGGCTTCTGAGAATGCCTTACTGCCCGAAGGGGTTGTGATAGGTGTCAGGCCGGCTTCTTTCACTTTGTCTTTGTCTCTTCCACTGTTTGTACCGCAATAGTTGAGGATGTCCCGATACGTTTCGGTGTAGAAACTCAAGGTGTAAGTGTCGTTGTTTTCCATCAGCTGATAGGTGTACCGCGTCGGGTTGATAAAGCAGAAAGCAACCGGTTTGTTGTACATATGTCCCAGGCCGCCCCAGCTGGCAGTCATCATATTGTATTGGGCGTCATTACCGGCTGTGATCAGCATCCAGTTTTCCGACAACATTTTATAGATATTTCCGGGGATTTTATCGGGACTGATCTGACGGTAACCTTCCAGGTTGGCCGGCGTAATGGTATTGTCCGGTGCTTGTACGGTAGTCGAAGTGACAGGAACCCGGGGTACGGCCGGTGTTTGGGTGGCGACGGGAGCACTTACCTGTGTCGCTCCGACAGCCGCTGCTGCATCGGCAAATAATTTATCTACCAGATCGATGGTATGGATCCGGAATTTCCCGGTAGACTTGATCAGTTTAGTCTGCGTTTTATTCAGTGTATGCTGATCGGTAATCTGCTCTTCGGCCGGAATTATTTCCTGACCGGCAGTGCCCCGGTTATACTGATAACGGATAGCGGTAACTTTTAATTCGCATTTCCCCGGTTTGCAGGTGATGAACATTTGGTAATTGATTACAGCCCGGTCGAGCGATAGAGCTTTATTGGTGAATACCAGGTATTCCTGTCCCATGCAGGCGATTTGTCCTTTATCCTGATCGGAGTAAAGTATCCGGCTTTGCAGCTCTTCGGTGGTTATAAAACGGGTAGTCGCCCATTGTAACAAAGTGGCGAATATGTCATTTTGAGAACGTTCCGGGAGGTTCAGTTCTTCGGTGAAAACAACTCTGTCATCGACAACAGGCACAGCACCGGCTAAATATTTTTTGTCGACCTGTGCAAAAAGTGTCACAGGGATCAAAAGAAATAATAGAAATAAATGTTTCATGATGTGTTTTTTTGTGATTTGAACAAAGATAATGGCTGATTTTGGATTTTTGATAAGAATGAATGTAAAAATATACAAAACAACTGTAAAATATCTCAGTAGTTCGGAGATTCCGGCCATAAAGAAAGGTCGAGCGCTCCTTCGATTTGCAGCAAACCGATTTTTATGTTCAGTCCTCCGGTATATCCGGTCAGCTTACCGCCACTTCCGATCACCCGGTGGCAGGGAATCAGGATTGGCAGGGGATTACGGCTGTTGGCCATACCTACCGCCCGGCTGGCTTTTATATCTCCGCTTCTGCGTGCCAGTTCACCATAGGTGATCGTGGTGCCATAAGGAATCTCCTGTAATAATTTCCAGATTTTGAGTTGAAAAGGTGTTCCTTCCGGCGCAATAGGAAGGTCGAATTGTTTTTGTTCCCGGGCAAAATAGGCGGTTAGCTGTCGGTGGGCCTCTTTTAATAGAGGGGTTTCACTTATTTCGGTCTCTCCGGGAAGCAAGGCCATCCGGTCGCCGAGCCATAGGCGGGTAAGTAATCCGTTTTGCTCTTCCAGGGCGTATGTGCCTAATGGTCCATCGTATTTGTAAATTGCTTTCATCTTTTTTTCTTTAGGTAGGTGAACAAAGATAGTATTAAAATCATTTTTTGCTTCTTATCGGCTATAAATTTATGTTTGGGTTATTATATACGGTTTACCCTAACTGTACGTTTATAAGTGTAAATATGTATATAACTGCCTATGTTTTTATTCCCGATCGGTGTGTTTCAGGGGCATTTGCTGAGAGAGGCGGAAACAACTCACGACAGCGGCTATTAAGGCGAATATCGCTCCGGCCCACAGGCACACCGTAGTTCCTTTGTCGTGCATAACGAAACTGAACAATAGGGCCACAAGGGTTGCTCCCAGGGTTTGCCCTAAAAGCCGGGCCGTACCGATCATCCCGCTTGCCCCTCCACTGCGCTGGATGGGGGCGGAGGCCATGATTGTACTGTTATTGGGAGTCTGAAAAAGTCCGAAACCGATTCCACAAACGATCATACGCCAGATGATCGCCCCATCGGTAGGAATAGCCGGCAATACAGTCAGCAGGAAAAGGCCGGTAGCAAAAATCAGCATCCCGATACTTCCTAAAATTCCGGCATGTATGCGTTCTACCAGATACCCTGCCAGAGGAGCCGTGAACAAAGTCGCTACGGGCCAGGGAGTCAGCAATAACCCGGTAGCTACCTCTGTGCGTCCTAACGTATTTTGTAAGAAGAACGGGAGAGATACCAAAGCCAGCATCTGGGCTGTGAACGAGCAAATCGATGTACATACCGATAGGGAAAAAATAGGTATTTTCAACAAATCTACCGGTAATAACGGAAAGTCCTGATGTAATTGACGGCGGATATAATAATAACCGACGATAAATAACAAGAAGATTTGGGCTGCAAGTAAATAGGCATTTTCATGATGTGCGAATCCTTCCATCGAGTAAATGAGCAGTCCGAAAGTAAGGGCATTGGCGAGGGCACTGGTTTTATCGAATTTCCGGTTTTGCTTCTTCTCGCGGTGGGGGAGATAGATCAGGCCCATTATCAAAGCCAGCAGGCCGAGGGGGATATTGATCGCAAAAAGCCATTGCCAGCTACCTAACGAAAGGATGATACTCGCAACAGAAGGGCCTGCGACAGCCGATACGGCAACGACCATCGCACTGATCCCCAAGCCGCGTCCTAAGTATTGCCGGGGATAAATAGTCCGGAGTTGTGCCGTATTCACACTTGTGATGGCCGACGCTCCGAACCCCTGGAGCACCCGGGCTACAGTCAGCATCCAAAAAGAAGTCGATAAGACACAGATCAGCGACGTGACACAAAAAACGGCGACTCCCGAAAGAAAAACTTTATGATAGCCGTAGATATCTCCTGGCGAAGAAAAAGACAATAAGGACACCGTAATAGCCAGCTGATAAGCATTCATCACCCAAATCGTGGTCGAGGGAGAAGTCCCGAATTCACGCGAAAGAGTCGGAAGTACTACATTGACAATATTAGCATCCAACACCGACATGATTAACGCCAGCGAAGCTGCTATCACTGCCCATATCCGCCGGGGATTGGGCAATCCGTCTGTCGTATCGGTGATCGCAATATTTTTTGAAAACATCTTCCAATGAATTTACATGCAAAAATAGTAAATCTGTCAGGGATTGTCAGAACAGAAGGATTTTTTGTTTCTTTTTTTACTCCCTCTCCCAGTACCACAATAACCCTTCAATTCAGTGAATCAGCCACTTTTCAACTTCTTTTCTTTTGTCGTAACAATTTTGTAACAATTTTGAAATAAACCTGTAACAACTCCCTTCTATTTTTGCGGCCGTAAGTAAAACCTAAAGAATGGAATCAATTTATCTGGGAATTGTTATTTTCCTTTTTCTCCTCGCGATCTTCGACTTAACTGTAGGGGTCAGTAATGACGCCGTAAACTTCTTGAATTCGGCTATCGGTGCCAAGGCTGCCTCGTTTAAAACGATTATTCTGATTGCTGCTGCCGGTATTTTTTGTGGAGCAACCATGAGTAACGGGATGATGGAAATTGCCCGTCACGGTATATTCCGGCCGGAAGCTTTTCATTTCAATGAACTGATGTGTATCTTTCTGGCGGTCATGGTGACCGATGTGGTGTTGCTGGATATCTTCAATACCTTGGGGATGCCGACATCGACGACTGTCTCGATGGTATTTGAGCTGCTGGGAGGTACTTTTGCTTTGGCTATGCTGAAAATTGCTGCCGGTCCCGAGTCTCTGACTTTTGCCGAATTGCTGAATACCGAGAAAGCATTGACCGTTATTTTAGGTATTTTCCTATCGGTGGCTATCGCTTTCTTTTTCGGAACGCTGGTACAATACCTGTCGCGGATTATCTTTACCTTTAATTATACTACTAAACTAAAATGGACGATTGGCTTGTTCGGCGGGATTGCTGTGACGGCCATTATTTATTTTATGCTGATCAAAGGAATAAAAGATGCTTCTTTTATGACAGATGCTCATAAGTTGTGGGTAAAAGACAATACTTTGACTATTGTCGGTGGGTGTTTTGTTTTCTTCACCGTGCTCATGCAAATCCTGCATTGGTGTAAAGTGAATGTCTTCAAGGTGATCGTTTTGTTGGGTACTTTTGCTTTGGCCATGGCTTTTGCAGGTAACGACCTGGTTAATTTTGTGGGTGTTCCTTTAGCCGGTTTTTCCAGTTATACCGATTTTATGGCAAATGGAAACGGGGTGGCTAATGACTACCTTATGGGAGCTTTAAATGAGCCTGCGAAAACACCGTTTATCTTTTTATTTTTATCCGGAGTGATTATGGTTATTTCTCTGATTACTTCCAAAAAAGCCCAAAATGTAATCAAGACTTCTGTCGATCTTTCGCGTCAGGATGATGGAAACGAGATGTTCGGTTCTTCGGCTATTGCGCGGAGTCTGGTACGTTCGATGACTACTTTAGGGAATAACATTTCGAAGATTATTCCGGAGAAGGTCAAGGTATGGTTGGATAGCCGGTTTAACAAAGATGAGGCGATCCTGGCTAACGGAGCGGCTTTCGATTTGGTCAGGGCTTCGGTAAACCTGGTATTGGCCGGTTTGTTGATCGCATTAGGTACTTCCTTAAAATTGCCTTTGTCAACGACTTATGTCGCTTTTATGGTGGCTATGGGTAGTTCGCTGGCCGATCGGGCCTGGGGAAGGGAGAGTGCCGTATTCCGGGTGACCGGTGTGCTCTCGGTGATCGGTGGTTGGTTTATTACTGCAGGAGCTGCATTTATCATCTGCTTTTTTGTAACTATGATCATGTATTTTGGTGGCATGACGGCCATGGTTATTATGATCGGGGTGGCGGCTTTTATCTTGATCCGCAGTAATAACAAATACCGGAAAAAGATGAAGAGTGAAAAACAGGACGATGTTTTTCAACAGATGCTTTCCTCTAAAGATAAGGCGGTCGTTTGGAATTTGCTCCGTCAGCATGTGAGGGAAAATCTGGTGAAAGTACTGGATTTTGCCGCCAATACTTATGGACAGATGACGGATGGATTTATACGGGAAGATCTGAAAAGCCTGCGAAAGGCCGTTTCTTCTACCAATGACGAAAAAGATATTTTGAAGAAAATACGGCGGAAAGAAACACTCGGTATGCGGCGGATCGATAGGAATGTGGCCATTGAAAAGAATACCTGGTTCCACTTGGGAAGCAATAGTAGCGAGCAGATGATGTATTGCCTTAAACGGATGTGTGAGCCCTGTAAAGAACATGTGGATAACAATTTTAATCCCTTACCGGCAGAGTGTGCCGAAGAATTCGTACCGATCCGGGATATGCTGAAAAGTTTGCTCGAACGGACAAAAGATATTATTGACAAAGGAAATTATGAAGAGGCCGATTTGGTACTTGCCGAAGGGGAAGAGTTGAAAACCTGTTTATCCCGTTTGCATAAAATGCGTATCGAAAGAATGCAGGAAGAGAACAGTAGTGTTAAATTGTCTTTGGTATACCTGAATTTGTTGCAGGAGTCACAGGAGTTAGTCAGCATTATGCGGCATATGCTCCGTGCCAGCCGGAAATTTCAGCATGTCTGATTCTGACTTATTTCCTGAATAAAATTATATGATTATCCGTATAATGTCCGTTAATTTATTTAACATCATACGAATGTTTTAATAATAAATATTTATACAAAAATATTTGCGTATTTTGCTGAAATTCAGTATATTCATAATGTTGTTTTAATCCGAAATATCATTATGAACATACTAAATTTCATGCAACGGTTCCCCGATGAAGCATCTGAAGGAACAGAGGGAACAATCAGGTATTGTCTGCAAACATTGTGGCTGTACGGAACATCGCTGGGATGCCAATAAACTTGTTTTTGAGTACAAGCACTGCCATCATAGGCAATCATTACGCTCCGGAACTGTTATGGAACATAGCAAGCTGCCTTTCCGTTACTGGATAGCAGCCATGTTCCTGCTAACAAGCACTAAGAAATCCTTTTCAACAGAGGAAATCCGTCGCCAGTTAGGTCACAAACGTTATCAACCCATCTGGGAGATGGTCTGCAAGCTTCGGGATGTCATGGGAAAGCGTGATGAACGCTACCGCCTGACCGGTTCTGTAGAACTGGACGAAGGTTTCTTCACTGTGGAGCTTCAAGAAGAAGAAAAGGACAAACCGTTGAAAAGAGGTCGTGGCAGTCAAAGGAAAGCCAGGATTCTGGTCATGGTTGAAAGCTCCTATTCTACGAAAACTCCCAAGAGAGGAAGACCCAATAAAGCAGTCGGACACCTCAAAATGCAGGTCATATCAGATTTGGGGTCGAAGACAATTACCAAGGTTGTCAAAGAGCAACTGGAGCCGTCAGTAGAACTGACTACAGACGATTCCACATCATATATCAAGTTTGATAAACTCGTCAAGAGCCATAAGGCGGTCACTTCCGGCAAAGAAGCGGTTAAAGTCTTCCTGCCCTGGGTGCATATTGCAATAAGCTATGCCAAAAGGCTTCTGTTGGACGTTCATCATAAGCTTAAAAACGAATACTTACAATACTATCTGAATGAGTTCTGCTATAAATTCAACAGACGCTATCTCGATGAAAAACTATTTGATAGACTCGCTTTCACAGCTATCAACTATAACACCGACTTTAGGTCGAAAATTTATAGACGGACATCATGCGGATAATCATTTAATTAGTTATCTTTGTTTTATACAAAACAATCAGGCGGTGAAACATCTGAACGGTAAGATGAATCTGTTGGGAATCATGAAGTTTATGTATTATCGTCATGTCAAGAAAATTGATGTTGCTCTAGGGCAACTTTTCGGTGTGACTCCGGAATTTCAGGGCAAAGGCGTGGAGGCAGCCATGATTAAGCGCTTTACTGAACGTATCATTGAACAGGGACGTTGTTATAAATATTTGGAATTGAACTGGCTGGGAGAGTTCAATCCGCCGATGATTCACTTGATGGAATATATCGGCGCTTCAGTGGCACGCACACACATCACTTATCGTAAACTATTCCGGGATGATATCGAATTTGTCCGCTCGGTGGATAAGATGAAGGAGTAGATATTGAAATCTATACTTTTCTATGAATGCAGGATGATAGTGATAAAATAGGGACTGATAATGAGATTATAAAATCGCTTGTGGATGGAGACCGAAAGACTTTTGAAGCTTTGTTCCACAAGTATTATTCCCTGTTGTGTGATTATGCTTTAACTTACCTGGAAGATGCAAATGCTGCAGAAGATATTGTGCAGGATGTCTTTGTGTATTTGTGGAATCACTGCAAATCAATAGCAATCACAACTTCTCTAAAATCTTATTTATACAGTTCTGTAAAACATAGTGCTTTGAATGTTTTGAAACATCAGGCTATCGTTCGTAAACATAGTCCGTTGTTGGTGGAGTTTTTGGGCAATTTGGCAAAGGAGGATTATTCAGAACAGGAGTTGGAACAATTGGAACAGGTTAGGCGTGCTTTTGATTTGCTGCCTAATCAATGCCGTGTGGTATTTATGATGAGTTGCCTGGAAGGGAAAACGTATAAGGAGATAGCCGATGAATTACATATTTCAGTAAATACAGTTAAATCACATATTTTAAAGGCATATCGTGATATCCGTGAAAATGTGAATCGTCCTGTTTCTCCGCAGGTCTTATTTCTTGCCATGTGTAAATATGTAGGGCATTTTTAAAAACTACAATTGTTCTGACTATTTTTTTTATTTTCGACTCACCCTTTTTTAGTATTTGGTTGCCTTCTAATAAAATTTGAAGCAATCAAATATGAAGATTCTATTTTCTGAAAAAATATGGGAACAAATTACTTCTTTATGGCGTGACAAAAAGAATGTTGATTTGGATATTGCAGACGAGCAGGTGAAAGAGATGATGAATGTCTGGTTTGTCAGCAGAAGGTCTGTTGTGTCCGACAAGAAAAGGAAGTATGATGAAAGTAGGGCTTGGCTGAATATAGATGGCAGAACCAGACAGCGTGGTTATAGGAAAATACGGTCTTTGTTAAAATATGCAGCAGTCTTTGTTGTAGGGATGCTGGGGATGATATTGTGGTTGGATTATCGGTCGGGGGTAAAGTTGAGTCAAATATCTGTAGAATCTATTGAGGTTATTTCATCAGGAAATCAAAAGGCAGAGTTGATATTGGCAAATGGCAAAAAGATATCTTTAGATACTACAATGAGTGCAGAAACTGCAAAATTATCTGAGATGAAATTTGTCAATAACATTGAAAATGGGAAATTAAGTTATCAGGGAGATTCTGTAAGTGAAGAGGCTGGTTTTCATACTTTGAATGTTCCTAAGGGAGGAGAATATATTTTGCAATTGCCTGACGGTTCGTGTGTCTGGTTGAATTCTGAAAGTTCCATACGCTTCCCCATACGGTTTGCTGGTAACAAGCGAGAGGTCTTCTTGAGTGGTGAGGCATATTTTAAAGTCGCTAAAAATGAGAAGTCTCCTTTTCAAGTTTATGTCAAGGGAGGTAGTGTTACTGTTTTGGGAACAAGTTTCAATATTTCGGCGTATGCTGATGATCTGTTTTGGGAAACTACGTTGGTTGAAGGCAAGGTTATAGTTGAAAATGGCAAAAAGAAGATAGAAATAAAGCCTTCTGAACAATATTCGATTGATAATAGAACCGGGGTCGGTGTCTTGCGACAAGTGGACACTTATCTATACACTTCTTGGGTAGACGGAAAGTTTTATTTTAGTGCTTATGCTTTTGAAGATATTGTAAAAAAGTTGGAGCGTTGGTATGACTTTACAATGAATTATCAAGATGAAGGAATAAGGCGTATGCGTTTTTCCGGAACGATTAATAAACATAGACCTTTGGATGAAATTTTGAATTTCTTGGAAAAAACGACAAATATTCACTTTGAAGTGGTTGGTAAAAGTGTAAGAGTGATGAGATGGTGAAGTTAAAGACAATTATAAACTTAATATGCAAAGGTATGAAAAAAAATGATTGTAGTATGTTGCTTTGCCTTTGGAGTAAAGTAAAAAGATGGTTGTTCCTTATGAAATTGATTGCTTTCTTTTTTTTAGTCGGTCTATTGCAGGTTAATGCTGAAGCTTTAGGACAAAGGGAAATGGTTACGTTCCCGAGTGATGTAATGGTGCTAAAAAATGTATTGGGTGAAATACAAAAACAATTGAAGTACGATATCTTTTATAGTGACGAAGAGTTGGATGTCAATAGAGAGGTAATCCTGTCTTCAAAGAAAATGATACTGGAAACTGCGTTGAAAGAAGTTTTAAATGGGAAATACGACTTTGAGCTGATAGACAAGACTATAGTGATTCGTCCTTTGCTTCAACAGGAGAATGCTGATTATGTGATAAAGGGAAAAGTGATGGATGATAAGGGGCAACCATTACCCGGTGTGACGATTCGTTTGGATAGCACTAATTGGGGTACATCCACAAATTTAAATGGAGAATTTGAGATGACTTTGAAAATGAGTAAAGGTCACTTGATATTTAGTTTTATTGGTTTTAAAACTAAACGAGTGGCTTTTACGCAAGGGAAATTCCTCTCGGTAACGTTGGAAGAAGAGGTTACTCAAATGGATGAAGTTGTTGTAAATGGTATGTTTACACAAAATAAGAATAGCTATACAGGTTCCGTAACAACTATAAAATCCGAGGATATCTTAGCAGTATCGAATACCAATTTATTGAAAGCTATTTCCATTCTGTCTCCCGGTTTAAGAATTGTAGAAGACAATGAAGCCGGTTCAGACCCTAATCATATTCCGGAAATCATTATTCGAGGAACGACCTCTATTGCCAGTCAGGGAGAATATGGATTGAATACTCCTTTAATAATTTTGGATGGAGTAGAGATTAGTTTGTCTCAATTGTATGATTTGGATATCTATGAAATTGACCGTATAGATGTATTAAAAGATGCTTCTGCCACTTCAATCTATGGAGAGAAGGCTGCGAATGGTGTCATTGTAATAGAGCGTAAGAAGGTTACAGATAGGCAAATTCGTGTGCGTTATAATTTTGTACCCGGATTTGAATTTCCTGATGTAAAGTCTTATGATTATTGTAATGCTACTCAAAAATTGGAATTAGAGCGTCTGGCGGGTTTGTATAATAGTGCCGACGGCAGTTTGGATGAGGCATATAATGAAAAATTTAAGCGTATACAACGGGGTGCAAATACCAATTGGATTGCCAAGCCGTTAAGAAATTCGACATCGTTTAATCACTCTATAAGTATGACAGGGCGTGGCGGAGGCATGGACTATGGAGTAACTGCACGATATTCGGATAAACGAGGCGTGATGAAAGGAGATTATCGTAATAATTATGGTCTGGCCTTTTATTTTTCTTACCGTTTGGTGGACCGGTTGACCATAACCTATCGTGCAGATATTGGCAAAACGGACACGAAGGCATCGCCTTACGGTAGTTTCGCAGAATTTGTAAAGTTAAATCCCTATGATACACCTTTTAATGCGTATGGAGAATGGAATAAAAAGTTATCCTATGATTTTAGGAATCCACTATATGATGCAACAACAAGTAGCTTTAGTAAAACTGAAAGTAAAAATATAACGAATAACTTGTCTGTGAGATGGGATGTGTGGAAGGGTTTTTATGTGACATGTTCTTTTAATTATACTTTATCCGATGCTCAGTCCGATCAATTTGTTTCCCCGGAGCATAGTTCTTTTGAGAAAGAAACTGATCCGACATTAAGGGGTATGTACAGCATTTCCAATTCAAAGGGAAAGAGTTGGCAGGCACGCCTTGGGGTGACTTATAGTAAAAAGTTGAGTGACAATGGCTCGATATTGACATTGAATGTTGGAACAAATGCCAATAAGCGTAACAATAGCAGCAATAGTTTTTCCGGAGTAGGGTTTCTCAAGGGAAATTTGACGGATATGTCGTTTGCAAACAGTTATCCGGCAACAGGCCATCCGAGTGGAGCAGAATCGTTAAACACTGCCGTGGGTGTTTATGCTAATTTGAATATTATTTTTCTGAATCGTTATTTTGTGGATGGAGCTTACAGGGTTTCCGGTTCTTCAAAATTTGGTAAGGATAGACGTTTTGCACCTTTTTGGTCTGTAGGTATAGGATGGAATGCTCATAATGAATCATTTTTAGCGAATACAGGTCTGTTTGATATTTTTAGAATCAGAGGAAGTGTAGGATATACAGGTAGTGTTAATTTTTCAGATTACCAGGCAATTACAACTTATAAGTATAGTCAGGACAATAACTATCTGATTGGTATGGGAGCATTGCCTTTGGCTATGGGTAACGACCGCTTGAAATGGCAAACGACGGTTAAATACAATTTGGGTGCTACGGTGGAAATGTTTGGAGGTCGTTTGAGTGCTAATTTTGATATCTACAAAGAAGATACGAAGGATTTGTTGTTGTCAATATCAACACCTCCTTCTATTGGCGTCAATAATGTTATGGATAATTTGGGAGAGACAGGTAACTGGGGGTATGAGTGGTCGGTCTCCGGCTTGTTGGTTAGAACGAACGATTTGTATTGGCGTTTAGGAATTTCAGGACATCACACAGAGAATAAATTGAAGAAAATCAGTAACTCCATGAAGCGTCAGAACGATAGCGCTATGAAAGAAACGGGAGTTGCTGCACCTAAGCTTCAGCTGGAGGAAGGAGAATCTGCCAGCGCAATTTATGCCGTGCCATCTTTAGGTATTGACCCGGCAACCGGTCAAGAGATTTTTATCAAGAAAGATGGTTCATATACTTTTTCCTATGATGTGAAGGATAAGGTCGCTTTAGGTAATACTATACCTTATTTGGAGGGGGCGATGACAACATCTGTAGGATATAAGGGATTCAGTATTTCTGCTGCGATGTCGTTTACTTTTGGGGGTGATATATACAATGCGACAAGAGCCAGCAAAGTGGAAAGAATTAATCCACAGGAAAACGTAGACGTCCGTGCTTTTACTGAACGCTGGAAAAAACCGGGAGACGTGGTTCATTATACGGCTTTGACTGATACAAAAACTTACGTCCACACTCAAAGATTTATAGAAAAAAAGAATGAAGTGGCACTTTCCTCATTGAATATTTCTTATGAATTTAAAAGAGAATGGGTGAAAAAAATAGGTTTGAATAAACTGCGAATCGGAATCGGTTTTTCTGATGTATTACGGATTTCGACTGTTAAATATGAGCGTGGAACTACCTATCCTTATAGTAAGGGATATAACTTTACAATTAGTCCAACATTCTAATTTCCGTGTATTATGAAAAAGTATAGCATATTATTTTTAATTCTATCACTTGCAATGAGTGCCTGTGATAATTTCCTTAGTGTAAAACCTAAGGCGGAGATTGTTGAACACGTGTTTTACGATACACCGGAAGGCTTCGAAGATGCTTTGTATGGTGCGTATTCAACATTGAGTGCTTCTGAACTTTACGGAGAGTATCTTAGTTGGGGAATGTTGGATGTTTTCGGACAATATTATAAGAAAGCTTCCATAAATGATGATATTAAGATTATTCTTACCTTAGAGCATGAAAGGTTGAGAGGATATTATAGTATGATTTGGTCTAAAGCTTATGCTACAATAGGTTATGTTAATAATGTATTGAGAAATCTAGATCGTAAGAATGAGCAGTCTATGCACTACTATAAACTATATAAAGGCGAGGCTTTAGGTTTGCGCGCTTATTTGCATTTTGATTTGGTTCGTTTGTTTGCACCTAGTATTCAATCTAAACCTCATGCTCAGGCAATACCGTACGTAACTATTTATGAGGCTTTGGTCTCTCCATTTAAGAGTGTAACGGAAGTTTATGATTTGGTTATTAAGGATCTGAAAGAGGCGGAGCAGTTGCTACAGGAAGATGAGACACTATTCAATTATCCGCGTAGTTTCAGGCTTGACGATGGCTTTGTTACCTGTCGCGAGATACATTTTAATCTGTATGCTGCTCAAGCTTTGTTAGCTCGGGTATATTGGATGAAGGGTGATTTGGATAATGCGTTGATATATGCTCGTAAAGTGATTGATTCTAAGAAATTCCCATTGGAAGATAAGTTGAATTTAAGATCTTTCTTAGCTGGTGTGATATCTGGCAAAGAGACTATTTGGGGAGTGTATTCTACAAAATTATTAGATGGTATCAAGAAGAATTTTTATACTTATGACCCAACGTTCACCTGGCTTCCTGCTGATGATAACGCAGCTCTTTATTCTGTCGCACAAGAGGATGGAAATGATATGCGAGGCAACGAGTGGTTTCGTGTTCTCCTCGGGGATAATGAATCGGATAAAGTGGTAAGGTGTATGAAAATTGTGAATGAGACCAAAATAAATACTCCGGCAGAATTTTCTTCGAAGTGGATAGAGGGAATAAATCTTATTCGCATACCTGAAATGTATTTGATTGCAGCAGAAGCATTACTGGATAAAGATATAGAACTTGCACAAGACTATTTCGATACGTTTATTGAATCCAGGGGTTTGTTTAAATATAAAGATCGTCCGGGTTCGCCGAGAATAACGTTGGAAGATATTATTAAAGAGAGGCGTAAGGAATTTGTGCAGGAAGGACAATACTTTTTTACTTTGAAGCGTGGAAATATGGATATTTATGTAGATGCTTTAAAGACGGAGCTAAAAGGAAGTGACGAATTATATACCTTGTTGATTCCTAATGAAGAATTTGAGTATAGATATACGGAAAAAGATAATTAATAATTAGAACAATGAAGCGTATGAAAAGAAATAGTATATTACCAATACTGGTTTTAACGAGTATAATGGGTATATCCTCTTGTAGTACTGATTATATGGCTTATGATGTCGGTTTGAAGGACGGGATATACTTTATTACGGATTCTGTGAATTATCAGTTCGGGATGAAGGTCGGTGAGGATTTTAATTATGCTATCGCAGTAAGGTTGCTGGGTACTCCTAAGCATTATGACCGAAAATTTGGAGTCGAACTGGTTGAAGAAGAGACGACAGCAGAAGAGGGATTGCATTATAAACTGATAGATACTTTTGTAATTCCTGCTGATATGGTTATTGGCAAAGTGTCTTTTATATTACATCGCTACCTGGACCCTGAAATTACCAAGAGGGCATTTGTGGTAAAAATGCGGTTGGTGGAAAATGAAAATTTTAGACTGGTTATGAATGATGAGTGTAAGCTGGAATTTTCTGATACAGAATTGCCGCGTCCGAGGTGGTGGAGCGAGCGCCATTTTGGACCGTATTCTCAAATGTTGATGATGGATATTTTGAATAATTATTGGGCTTTGGAAGAAACGCATCCTTTGCTGTTTGAGCGAATTGCTGCAGAGTATGGACGGAATTTGGAAAGGGCGTATAGTTTTCCTTATCAACAGGAAATAGCGTTCATCAAATATATTATAACTCCGGCCTATGAATATTATAAAGAACATCCACATCCGAAGGTCGATATTCCTGAGCCAGCAACTTTAGTGTAAAAGTGAATTATGATAATAACTAATTTGGAATATTATGATTAGAAATATATTATTTGTTAGTCTTTGGTCGATGTTGTTATTCTATTCATGTATTGATGACGATTCGACATTGCCAATTAAGGATATATCAGAAATTACCATCAAGGCACAATCTGATACCATTAATATTGATTTTGGTTATGAACTTGTTTTTGAACCGGAGATTGAACAGACAATGAAGAATATGGAGTTGACTTATGAATGGAGTTATCACGGTTATGTTAAGTCGTCTATCGGGGGATTTCTTAAAGATTCTCTGAGGTTTTTGTCAAATGAGAAAGTATTGAGACATGCTTTTAAAAAGTTGGGTGAATATAAATTGCGACTTAAGGTGTCGAATGCACATGGAAGTTCCTATAAATATTATACTTTATTTGTAAAAGCAGCTTTTGACCAAGGGATTTTTGTTTTGAGTGCAAATGACGAAAAGAAGGGGAGAATATCTTTTATGCGTCCGTTAAGTCGGGAAGAGATAGAAGCCGGTAAAGAGGAGACTTTTTACACTTCGGCTTTTAGATCTGTAAATCCAGCATATGAATTAAATGATCCGGTAGATGCAAAAAAAATAGGTCCGGATATTTTTATAGCATCATGGAAGGATAAAATTATTTATCGTATTGATGCACAAACGTTTGATATGTATAATATAACTGATTTTAAATCGGGGTTTGATTGGATGCAACCGATGGCAATATGTAGTAAGGATCGTTCAATCAAAAGTTATTTGGTCTTGTCAACAAGCGGTGGAATTGCTAAGGTTGATTATACTTCAGATATTGCGTATGATGGAAATGTGTTTTGGGAAAATCATCCTCCGATGAATAAATTGTATGAAAAGATAACCGGAGAACCGATACCTCCTTCTACGTCGGTGTCAAAAATGAGATGTTACAACTTCTTTTTAAATTATGAAGAATCAGCTCTCTACTATATCTATGATTTGATGGATTATTATGCATATAGAAATGAATACCCTGACGATGACTTAATAAATGTTGTTATGGACAAAAATACAATGTCTTGTCTGGTGAGTCGTAAAAAAGAAAATCCTAATCAAATAGTAGTGACTCGAGGATATGCAAGCAACAAGGGCGGAATGACCAGTTCATGGGTATATACGTATGAAGCTGATAGAATTACCTTAACACGAGAATCTATAATGCAAAGTAATGATGCATATAATTCTATTTTTTATACGAATAAAAATAAATTATATCGTTGGTACAATTGGAATGCATCTCCTGTATTGCCGGAGACTCCGGTAATTTCATTGGATGAAAATTGTGAGATTACGTGTTTTAGTTTCACACCGGACAGTAAGCGATTGTATTTAGGTATTTATAATTCTAGATTACCCGATTTAAAAGGAAGCGTATATGTTTATGATGCAGATGCTTTGGATCCGGAAACGAATCAATTGAAGTTGATAAAGAAATATGAGGGTATAGCAGATAAGCCTATAAAAGTTTTTTGGAAAAACAATAGAAAATGATGAGAACAAAATATTTATTGATATTTGCTTTATGGTTTTGTATGCCTTTGTTTAGTAAAGGTATATCAAAATGTGATTCGCTAAGAGTTACAGGAGATGTCAGCCATTATGTATTTAAAGATACAGCAGATAATGAGTGCACATTTGCAGCTTTGAAAGGTAAATATGTTTTTCTGGACATTTGGTCGATGAGTTGCGGACCTTGTTTGAGAGAAATGGCATACCTTGAGACTATTGTGGATAAATATAAAGATAAACCGATACACTTCATTTCAATTTGTGTGGAGAATAATATTGCATTATGGAAAAAATTTTTAAAGCAAAAAGGGATGAAAGGTGTACATTGGATAACTCCTCTTTTTTCTCCTTTTTTAAAGGAAAATGGCTTTATGGCTGTGCCTCGTTTTGTGCTTTTAGATAAGAACGGTTGTATTATGTGGAGGAATGCAAAACGCCCTTCTGATGCTGATTTGCAAAAAGAATTAGACTTATTGTTTAAATAGCAATATATAAATTGAACAGATAGGGGGCTTGAAGAATTCTTGATATGTGCAAATTTTGCACATATCAAGGACTATGGTAGGAGAGAGGAGTCTGTTATGTCCATCATTATAACCCCAAATCAGAATGACCTATTGGGGTTAAAGCATTCTTTTTGCAAGTGTATGATGTTGCAAATAATGTAATATCAAAGAATCTCAGATAGGGTTGATTTTTATAAATACAAGAAAGCGTGAGAACTAAGTTGCTTATCTTTTAGAAGGCATTGCCAAATGCCAGTGCAGAAATAAATCTTAATGCGATTTGGGATTAAGTGCAGAGACTGTATATTCAACTTTTTTGAAGACTCATTGATTCCGTCGGCCAACAACGGCAGTGAACAGGGAATTAGAAAATTGAAAATCAAATTGAAAAACTTTGGAACATTCTGATTCGAACTTGGAGTAGACGCTTTCTTGGGACTGCACTCTATCGTAAAAATAGCAAATGCTATGGTATTTGCTGAATAATTCCCGGTGCAATGAAAAGTTGTCAAATTTACACTGATTTCAAAAAAAATGCATGATTTTTATACGAAGTAGTATTTAATTGCTTATCTTTGTTTATAAATTAATAACAATAGTTCGTTAAAAATTTGCTGAGCCTAAGCGGCTCTGGCAGTAAATAGAATCAGTTCTTTGAAAATTTTGTCAATTAATGTTGTGTCCGGTTGAATGCCGAACACGCAAATAAATCGTTCAAGCATATAAGCATTGTGTATTACCGACTTGCATGATGAGATGGAATAAGGTATTCCAATCCTTTTGCAAGCTGCTTTTGCCAGATTGATAGCCGTAAGTGACGCATTAAAGTGGAATGACAGTTTTCTGAAGTCTGTTGACTGGCAGTCTGTGATTCCTGCATACTGCTTGCTGTCCCTGAAGCAGAACTCCAACTGGAATCGTGTCCTGTAATATTCCAAGACATCAATCGCCGATTGGTTTTGGTCTGTCGAGAAGTACAGCTGCCACTTGTCAGTACTGTTTTCCTCAGGGTACCAGACGGCAAGGCTAATCATGCGTCTCATGGCTTTGGACCAGGCTTTCAGCCCATATAGCTTTCCCTTGTCAACTTTATGCTCCGTACATCTGGAGATGTCAAGGCTGGAGAAATCTATTGTACCATCGTATAGCTTTGGCCGTCCTTTCTTTCCAGTATGTTTTGCCGTTGTCGGATAAAAAAGAACCGCATCATTCCTGAAACGACTGATAACATTGTAGCCGTTATCACACATAGGTGTGACGAATGTGCTTTTGGAAAAGAAAGCGTCTGCAACAACAATGTTGGATACACGTTGAATTTGTTCTTTTCTGTTTATCAGATAGCCTGCGTACCAATCGACAAGAGTCTTGTCAATATTGTTCAGGGTTTTGGTGTCGGGACTTTGAACCGAGCCTAAAGTCATGCATTCGTGATTGTCTACATCGATGACTCCGATTCCCATGATTTCAAGACCTCGCTTGTATTCTCCTGCACAACCTGACCAGAAATATCCCAACCAAGGGATTTTCTTTCCGGACTTGGATATATAGGACGGATCTATGGCAATTGCCTTTCTTGTACCATGCAGGTGCTCTTTGACAAGTTGCTCATTAAATGAAAACCAGTCAAATGAGTCTTTCTTGAAATTGTTTCGATAGGTCTGCTCCGAGAATTCTCCATATCGTCCCAATTGAAGAAAGTTTATCCTGTCGGGGATGGCCATAAACAATTTCATTACATCCATGAAGACTTTTTCAAATGGTTTGTGTATATTTGCTACTGATTTGAGAGCCTCTTGGCACTCGGATTGGTATTGCATAAGAAGAGATTTTTTAGCCATAATCAGAAGGGGTTGTATACTTCTAATTTACTAATAATCATCGAATTATGCAATACTTTTCTTGTTTAATCTCAGCAAATTATCACATTGGAAAGCACACATAAATCTTACTGCTTGAAGATTCGTTTTTGACAATATTTCAATGAACTCGTTGGTGTATTGAACCGGAAAAACCGGTTCGAATGTTTAATTTTTAAAATCGGTAAAATTTACCGAAGTATTGACAAAAGACATTATATAGATTAAATTGTTATATGACTCATTTTGTAACTGATTCTGAAGTTGTGTAATCCACAAGCAATAAGAATCACCATATCTTCGAA
>ERZ779870.738-NODE-738-length-30353-cov-2.91594_pt1 | contig 30353 bp, 25 predicted proteins | sample MGYA00511247_ERZ779870 | MGnify/ENA primary metagenome ERZ779870 (study PRJEB29588, sample SAMEA2149068) | human gut metagenome | biome: human gut; feature: human-associated habitat; material: faeces | place: Denmark | collected 2008/2010 ...
ATAAAGGATTTCTTTGCTGTTGCGTTTTTGGAAACCTCAGCGGCATAGGTGCTGACAGCCGGCAGAAAATCTTTGGTGATCATCTCTGCAAGAGTACGAGCCTCGATACCGATGGTTTTTACATAGTTTTCCAGTTTGATCTCATAACGGGAAGTCAGTTCTTCTTTTGTAAATACATGATGTTTGGTGAACAGTTCCACGTTTTTATCTGCTAACAGCTGTGGCAGGCAGTCCGGAGTAGACGGCAGATTATATAATCCGCGTTTTTCCGCTTCAGCAACCCACTCATCGGTATAACCGTTGCCGTTGAAGATAACTTTTTTATGTTTGCGGATGGCACGTTTGATCAGTTCATGTACGGCCTGTTCCATATCTTCCGGTTTGGTTCCTTCCAGTTCGGTATAAAACTGAGCCAGAGCTTCTGCAACAGCAGTGTTCAGTACCACATTCGGGTTTGCAACAGATGCTGCAGAACCAAGCATACGGAATTCAAATTTATTACCTGTGAAGGCGAATGGTGAAGTACGGTTACGGTCCGTGGTATCTTTCACAAAATGTGGAAGTACATGAGCACCGATATCCAGCTGTACTTTTTTCTGTTTTCCGAAGAAAGTATCATTTTCGATGGATTCCAGAACTGCAGTCAGTTCATCACCAAGGAAGATGGATACGATAGCCGGCGGAGCTTCGTTACCGCCCAGACGGTGATCGTTGCCGGCGCTGGTTGCAGATACACGCATCAGATCTGCATATTCATCTACGGCTTTGATGACAGCCATCAGAAATACCAGGAACTGGATATTCTGTGCCGGTGTGCTTCCCGGATTTAACAGGTTTACCCCATCGTTGGTTATCAGAGACCAGTTGTTATGTTTACCGCTTCCGTTGATACCCTCGAATGGTTTTTCATGTAACAGGCATACCAGACCATGTTTGTCAGCCACTTTTTTCATGATTTCCATGGTCAGCTGGTTGTGGTCAACGGCTACGTTTGCGGTATCAAAGATCGGAGCCAGCTCATGCTGTGCAGGAGCAACTTCGTTATGTTTTGTTTTTGCCGGGATACCAAGTTTCCACAACTCTACATCCAGATCATGCATATAAGCAGCAACCTTTGGTTTCAGTGAACCAAAGTAATGATCTTCCATTTCCTGTCCTTTTGGAGCAGGTGCACCAAACAGAGTACGTCCGCAGAATACTAGGTCTTTTCTCTTCTTATACAGGTCTTTGTCTACCAGGAAGTATTCCTGTTCCGGTCCGATGGTTGTGGATATGCTGGTAACGGTTTCATTTCCCAGGAGTTTCAGCATCTTTACTGCTTCTGTGTTCAGTGTTTCCATGGAACGGAGCAGTGGGGTTTTCTTATCCAGTGCCTCACCGCTGTAAGAACAGAAAGCCGTCGGAATATATAAAGTACCATCTTTAATGAAAGCCGGTGATGTAGGATCCCATGCTGTATAACCTCTTGCCTCGAAAGTAGCACGAAGTCCGCCTGACGGGAAACTGGATGCATCCGGTTCACCTTTTATCAGTTCTTTTCCGGAAAAGTCCATGATAACTTCGCCGTCACCAACCGGTGTGATGAAACTGTCATGTTTTTCAGCTGTGAAACCGGTCATCGGCTGGAACCAGTGGGTGTAGTGAGTGGCACCGTTTTCTACAGCCCATTCTTTCATGGCAACGGCTACAGAATTAGCTACGTCCAACTCCAGATGAGTTCCGTTTTCGATTGTTTTGCGAAGTGCTTTGTACATATCCTTCGGCAGTTTGTTACGCATTACCTTATCGTTAAAAACAAGGCTTCCATATAAAGCAGGAATTTCTTCATGTGTCATGATTTGTTCTCCTTTCTGATTGCCATAGTGTTTTCAGAATGTTTAAAGATAAAAAAAGACGCCTTGAACCTGTTTCCAAGTTCAAAGCGCCTTTGCTTTATGTCCTGTAGTATACACGGATATTCTGGATTGTCAATCCCTGATTTGAAAAAAATCAAAAAAATTTTCCGGATTTGCATGGAAATAAACATTACATTGTTGAAGAAAATGGGGTATTATGTCGCAACAGCCGCAGAAGCGTTTCGTGCGTATGTTATTCCGACCCGCTACGTGGAAGGACACTATCTGTCCGGGGATGATATTCACAGCGAAGCAAGCGGGATTAATAAACTGACCGGGGCAGATGCACATGCATGGGTGGAAGTGTATTTTGACGGTGTTGGCTGGCTGCCCCTGCAGCAGATGATCGGCATGCCGGAGCAGGCGAGTAAAAATGCTGCTCTGGAAGATCCGTCCTTTGAGGCAAATCAGGTTGCTTCTGGTTATTCTTTGCCTTGGGATTCTGGAGATCGGAAGAATCCTGGACTATGAGTGGATGCACAGAAAATTTGCCCGGGCAGATCAACAGAAAAAAGTCCGCATCTATACACATCTATATAGAAGAAATGCAGAAATTGCCGGCTTTTCTCGGAATATCTATGAGCCTTGGATGGAAAACCGGTGAAGTAGATCAGAAAATTCATGAAAAATATCAGAGAGTAGAGGCAGGTGCATATCTTCGCGTATGTGAGATTCTGGAAAAATCTATCTATGGACAGCAGAATCTGGAGCCTTATGAGATGCGGACAGTCTCTGCATTTATGAAAAAACTGGAAGTAATCGGAGATAATACACTCAACCGGAGAGGGAGAATAGAACTTCGATATGGTTATGTTGTACGGATAATGGAAAAAATCTGTCGAAAAACAGGGCAAAAAGGAAAAACAAAAAAAAACAGCAGAAAAGAATTGACAAAATAAAAGGAAAGGGACATAATATTAGCATTAAAAAGCACTGACAAAGGCGTCAGAGATCCGAAAGGGTTTCTGACGCCTTTTTGCGTAAGCAACGAGCCAAAGTATGTGGCTGCATGAGGCCTTGGCGACTGTTGCGACAATCTGAGAAATTCGGAAAACGTATTTCTCATAGTTTTTCAAACGAGGAGGAAAATGTGATGGCAGTAAAATATGTGTTTGTGACAGGTGGCGTAGTATCCGGACTTGGAAAGGGAATTACGGCAGCTTCGCTTGGGAGACTTCTGAAAGCCAGAGGCTATAAAGTGACTATGCAGAAGTTTGACCCATATATCAACGTGGATCCGGGTACGATGAATCCTATTCAGCATGGGGAAGTGTTCGTTACGGATGACGGTACCGAGACGGATCTGGATCTGGGACACTATGAACGATTTATTGATGAGAGCCTGGATAAAAATTCCAATGTGACAACTGGAAAAATCTACTGGTCCGTTCTGCAAAAAGAACGTCACGGAGATTATGGCGGAGGAACCGTACAGGTAATCCCGCATATAACTAATGAAATCAAAGATCGTTTTTATAAACCGAAGTCAGAGGATGAAAACCGCATTGCGATCATCGAGGTGGGTGGTACGGTAGGTGATATCGAGAGCCAGCCGTTTTTGGAGGCCATCCGTCAGTTCCAGCATGAGATTGGTCATGAGAATGCGGTTCTGATCCATGTAACCCTGATTCCGTATCTGAAAGCATCCGGAGAGATGAAGACAAAACCAACCCAGCAGAGCGTCAAGGAACTGCAGGGAATGGGACTGTGGCCGGATGTACTGGTATGCCGAAGCGAATATGAGATCTCCGAGGAGATGAAAGCCAAGATCGCACTGTTTTGTAACGTTCCGGTCAATCATGTACTGCAGAACCTCGATGTGGAGTATCTGTATGAAGCACCGCTTGCCATGGAGAAAGAACATCTGGCACAGGTGGTATGTGAATCCCTTCAGCTGCCTTGCCCGGAACCGGATCTGACCGACTGGAAACAGATGGTAGAAGATCTGAGAAATCCGATCCACGAAGTGGAGATCGCAATGGTCGGAAAATACATCCAGCTGCATGATGCCTACCTGAGTGTGGTAGAAGCACTGAAACACGGCGGAATCGCAGCCCGTGCAAACGTAAAGATCCGCTGGGTAGATTCCGAAGAGATCACACCGGAAAATGTAGCTGAAAAATTAAAAGGCGTGGATGGCATCCTGGTACCGGGAGGTTTCGGAACCCGTGGTACGGAAGGAAAGATCGAAGCGATCCGCTATGCAAGAGAAGAAAAGATCCCGTTCCTTGGCATCTGCCTTGGTATGCAGATGGCAATTGTAGAATTTGCCAGAGATGTGATCGGCTATAAAGATGCCAACAGCATCGAGTTGGATCCGGAAACCACACATCCGGTCATTGCGCTGATGCCGGAACAAAACGGTGTGGAAGATCTGGGCGGAACCCTTCGCCTTGGTGCTTACCCGTGTGTCCTGAAAGAAGGAAGCAAGGCAAGAGAATTATACGGAAGCGAAGAAATCAGTGAAAGACATCGTCATCGCTATGAAGTTAATAACGATTATCGACAGGAACTGGAAGAAAACGGAATGGTACTTTCCGGACTGTCACCGGACAAACGCATCGTAGAGATGCTTGAGATTCCCGGTCATCCGTTCTTCGTGGGAACTCAGGGACATCCGGAACTGAAATCCAGACCAAACCGCGCACATCCGCTGTTCCGCGGACTGATCCAGGCGGCAGTAGCGTATCACCAGTGAGAGGAGAAAATGTGATGAAAGAAAATCAAGGTTTATATCGACAGCAATTTGAGCATGATAACTGTGGTATCGGAGCGGTCATCAACAGCAAAGGTATCAAAAGCCACACTACTGTAGAGAATGCTCTGAAAATCGTAGAAAATCTGGAACATCGTGCAGGAAAAGATGCAGAAGGAAAAACCGGAGACGGTGTAGGTATCCTCCTGCAGATCTCCCATAAGTTTTTCAAAAAAGAATGTGAAAAACTGGGAATCGAGATCGGAGAGGAGAGAGAATATGGTATCGCCCAGCTCTTCTTCCCGCAGGATGAACTGAAGTGCAACCAGGCAAAGAAGATGTTTGAGATCATCGTGGAAAAAGAAGGCCTGGAACTGCTTGGTTATCGTGAAGTTCCGGTTTATCCGGAAGTTCTCGGACACAAAGCCAGAGTCTGTATGCCACACATCATGCAGGCATTTATCAAAAAACCTGTCCGTGTGGAAAAAGGTCTGGAATTTGACCGGAAACTGTACATCGCCCGCCGCGTCTTTGAACAGAGTAATGAAAATACGTATGTAGTATCTATGTCCAGCCGTACGATTGTATACAAAGGTATGTTTCTGGTAGGACAGTTGCGCACCTTCTTCGGCGATCTGCAGGATAAAGATTATGAATCAGCCATCGCCATGGTACACTCCCGTTTCAGTACCAACACGAATCCAAGCTGGGAGAGAGCACATCCGAACCGCTTTATTGTACACAACGGTGAGATCAACACTATTCGCGGTAATGCCGACAAGATGCTGGCACGTGAGGAAACAATGGAATCCTCCCATCTGAAAAATCAGCTGCATAAGATCCTGCCGGTTGTAGATACCAGAGGATCTGATTCTGCCATGCTTGACAATACACTGGAATTTCTGGTCATGAGTGGTATGCCGCTTCCACTGGCAGTTATGATCACCATTCCGGAACCATGGACGAACAATAAAACACTGGATCAGGATGAGAGAGATTTCTATCAATATTATGCAACTATGATGGAGCCGTGGGACGGTCCTGCCTCCATTGTATTTTCTGACGGTGATCTGGTCGGTGCGGTTCTTGACCGTAACGGTCTGCGTCCATCCCGTTACTATGTATTAAAGAGCGGGGATGTGATCCTGGCTTCCGAGGTCGGCGTTCTGGAAGTACCGGAAGAAGAAATCGTGTTAAAAGAGCGTCTGCACCCTGGAAAGATGCTGTTAGTCGATACTGTAAAAGGAAAAATCTATCAGGATGAAGAACTGAAAGAAATCTATGCGACCAAACAGCCGTACGGCGAATGGCTCGACAGCAATCTGGTAGAATTGAAAGAACTGAAGATCCCGAACAAACATGTGGAAGAATACGGTAAAGAGCAGAGAAAACAGCTGCAGAAAGCATTCGGCTATACCTATGAAGAATATAAGAATTCTATCCGTACCATGGCATTGAACGGCGGAGAGTCAATTGCAGCCATGGGTGTGGATACACCACTGGCAGTACTTTCTGAAAAACAGAGACCGTTATTTGATTACTTCAAACAGTTATTTGCCCAGGTAACCAACCCGCCGATCGATGCGATACGTGAGGAAATCGTCACCAGCACCACAATCTATGTAGGTAAAAAGGGTAATCTGCTGGAGGAAAAACCGGAAAACTGCCAGGTATTAAAGATCAACAATCCGATCCTGACCAATACGGATATGCTGAAGATCAAACAGATGCACAAACCGGGATTCAAGGTGGCAGTTGTTCCGATTACCTATTATAAGAGTACGAAACTGGAACGCGCGATCGACCGTCTGTTTGTGGAAGTGGATAAAGCATACAAAGACGGTGCCAATATTCTGGTTCTTTCCGACCGAGGTGTGGATGAAAACCATGTGCCGATTCCGTCCCTGTTAGCGGTATCTGCCGTACATCAGCATCTGGTCAATACAAAGAAACAGACATCTCTGGCCCTGATCCTGGAGTCCGGGGAACCGAGAGAAGTCCATCATTTTGCAACACTGTTAGGTTATGGTGCCTGTGCAGTCAACCCATATCTGGCCCAGGACAGTATCCGGGAACTGATCGAAGAAGGACTGCTTGACAAAGATTATTATGCCGCAGTGGATGATTACAATGCAGCAATCCTGCATGGTATCGTAAAGATTGCTTCCAAGATGGGTATTTCCACTATTCAGTCTTACCAGGGTGCGAAGATTTTTGAAGCCATCGGTATCTCTCAGAAAGTTATCGACAAATATTTCTCCGGAACCGTCAGCCGCGTGGGTGGTATCACTATGGAAGATATCGCAAAACAGGTGGATGAGAAACATTCCCAGGCATTTGATCCGCTGGGACTGGCCAGTGATCTGACACTGGACAGCCTTGGAAAACATAAAAGAAGAAGCGGTGGAGAAGAACACCGTTACAATCCACAGACCATTCATATGCTGCAGCAGTCCACCTGGACCGGAAGCTATGATATGTTCAAACAGTATACTGCAATGGTAGACGAAGAACAGAGCGGCTATCTGAGAAGTCTGATGGACTTTAATTATCCGGAAAACGGTGTGCCGATCGACGAAGTAGAAAGCGTGGATGAGATCGTAAAACGATTCAAAACCGGTGCCATGTCCTATGGTTCTATTTCTCAGGAAGCCCATGAGACACTGGCAATTGCCATGAATCATCTCCATGGAAAATCCAATACCGGTGAAGGCGGTGAAAGTGATGACAGACTAGATTCCGCAGGAAGCGATAATGACAGATGTTCTGCAATCAAACAGGTAGCATCCGGTCGTTTTGGTGTTACCAGCCGATATCTGGTAAGTGCAAGAGAGATTCAGATCAAGATGGCGCAGGGTGCAAAACCCGGTGAAGGTGGACATCTTCCGGCGAAAAAAGTATATCCGTGGATCGCAAAGACCAGACATTCCACACCGGGTGTGAGTCTGATCTCCCCGCCACCACATCATGATATTTATTCGATTGAAGACCTGGCACAGCTGATCTACGACCTGAAAAACGCAAATAAATACGCAGGAATCTCCGTAAAACTGGTTTCAGAAGCAGGTGTTGGTACGGTTGCGGCAGGTGTTGCCAAAGCCGGTGCACAGGTTATCCTGATCTCCGGATATGACGGAGGTACAGGAGCCGCTCCGGAAAGTTCTATCCACAACGCAGGTCTTCCATGGGAGATGGGACTTGCAGAGACCCATCAGACTCTGTTACAGAATGGTCTGAGAAACCGTGTCCGGATCGAGACAGACGGTAAACTGATGAGCGGCCGTGATGTGGCTATCGCAGCACTGCTCGGTGCGGAAGAGTTCGGTTTTGCAACCGCTCCGCTAGTAACCATGGGCTGCGTGATGATGAGAGTCTGCAACCTGGATACCTGCCCGGTAGGTGTGGCTACCCAGAATCCGGAACTGAGAAAACGCTTCAAAGGAAAACCGGAATACGTAGAGAACTTCATGCGCTTTATCGCTCAGGAGCTGCGGGAATATATGGCAAAACTGGGTGTTCGAACGATCGATGAGATGGTAGGAAGAAGTGACCTTCTGAAAGTAAAAGAAGACGCAAAAACACCGATGGCAGCAAAGATGGATCTGTCTCAGATCCTGTACAACCCATATGCGGGAGAAAAAGAGTGTGTTACGTTCAGTCCGGAAAAAGTATACGATTTCCAGCTGGAAAAAACGCTGGATGAGAAAGTACTGTTAAAGAAACTGGAGAAATCCGTAGAGAAGGGAACGAAAGCTTCTCTGGATCTGAAAGTCGGCAACACCGACCGTTCCTTCGGTACGATCCTCGGTGCAGAGATCACCCGTCAGCACAAAGACGGACTGCCGGAAGACACTATTACCATCAACTGTACCGGAGCCGGCGGACAGAGCTTCGGGGCATTTATCCCGAAAGGACTGACACTGCGCCTGTGCGGTGATACCAACGATTATTATGGAAAAGGACTTTCCGGTGGAAAACTGGTTGTCTTCCCGCCGAAGAACAGAGGATACAAAGCAGAAGAGAATATCATCGCCGGTAACGTAGCCCTGTATGGAGCCACCAGCGGTAAAGTATTTATCAATGGTGTGGCAGGGGAACGTTTTGCAGTCCGTAACTCCGGAGCCTACGCAGTTGTAGAGGGTGTGGGAGAACATGGATGTGAATATATGACCGGTGGCCGTGTGGTCGTTCTTGGTAAGACAGGAAAGAACTTTGCAGCAGGTATGAGCGGTGGTATCGCTTATGTACTCGATGAGAACAGCCATCTGTATCGGAATCTGAACAAAGATATGATTTCCATTGAAAAAGTGGAAAACAAATACGATATCAAAGAACTGAAAGAACTGATCGAGGAACATGTGGAAGCCACAGGATCCGAGAGAGGTGCGTTGATTCTGGAGCATTTCCAGGAGTATCTGCCCAAATTCAAAAAGATCATCCCGAATGATTTCAAGAAGATGATCGCTCTTTCTGCAAAGCTGGAAGAGAAAGGAATGAGCACAGAGCAGGCACAGATGGAAGCATTCTATGAAAGTTTCCAGACCAAATCGACGGAGGAGTAAGAGAAATGGGAAAAGCGACAGGATTTTTGGAATATGAAAGAAAAAACGCAGCAGTAGAGGAACCTTTGAAACGAATCCGTCATTTTAACGAATTCCGTACTCCGCTGCCTTTAGAAGAACAGCAGAAACAGGGAGCACGCTGTATGGAGTGTGGCGTTCCTTTCTGCCAGAACGGAGCCATGTTAGCCGGCATGGCTTCGGGCTGTCCGTTGCATAATCTGGTACCGGAAACCAATGATCTGGTGTACAGCGGCAACTGGAAACAGGCCTATGAAAGACTTACAAAAACACACAGTTTCCCGGAGTTTACCAGCCGTGTCTGCCCTGCACTCTGCGAGGCGGCATGTACCTGTAATCTGAACGGAAAACCGGTATCCACAAAGGAAAATGAGCGTGCCATCATCGAACATGCTTACGAGATGGGCTGGGTACAGCCACAGACTCCGAAGATCCGTACCGGAAAGAAAGTGGCGGTAGTAGGAAGTGGTCCTTCCGGACTGGCAGCAGCGCAGCAGTTAAACCGCAGAGGACACAGTGTGACCGTTTTCGAACGCCATGACCGGATCGGTGGACTGCTCCGTTATGGTATTCCCAACATGAAGCTGGATAAAAAGATTCTGGATCGCAGAATCGAGCTGATGAAAGCCGAAGGTGTGGAATTTAAGACCGGTGTGGATGTGGGAAAAGATATCACGGCAGAAGAACTGAAAAGACAGTTTGACCGTGTGATCCTGGCATGCGGAGCTTCCAACCCCAGGGATATCAATGTGCCGGGAAGAGAGAGTGGCAATATTTACTTCGCAGTGGAATATCTTTCTTCTGTGACCAAGAGCCTGCTGGATTCAGGATTTGCAGATGGAAAGGCAATCTCTGCAAAAGGAAAACACGTGTTAGTCATCGGTGGTGGTGATACCGGTAACGACTGTGTGGGTAACGCTGTCCGCCAGGGAGCAAAATCCGTCACACAGCTGGAGATGATGCCAAAACCGTCCGTGGAGCGACTGCCATCCAACCCGTGGCCGGAGTGGCCGAAGGTACTGAAAACTGATTACGGTCAGGAAGAAGCTATCGCAGTCTTCGGTCAGGATCCGCGAATCTATAAAACAACGGTAAAAGAATTCCAGAAAGATAAAAACGGAAACGTGAAAAAAGCAGTGATCGTCGGCCTGGAGCCTAAAAAAGATGAAAAGAGCGGACGTATGATGATGGTTCCCGTTGAGGGAAGTGAGAAAGTTATAGATGCGCAGCTGGTATTGATCGCAGCCGGTTTTCTGGGAAGCCAGAAATACGTCACCGATGCCTTCAAAATCGATCTGAACCCGAGAACCAATGTTCTGACAAAACCGGACGAATACGAAACCAGCGTTCCGGGTGTTTTCACCGCCGGTGACATGCACCGCGGTCAGTCACTGGTTGTATGGGCTATTCGGGAAGGAAGAGAGGCAGCGAAAGCCGTGGATCGATCCCTGATGGGATATACAAACCTGTAAAATTTTTAATGAAGTATTGACAAGAGAAAGTCCGATTGCTATAATACGGAACATAAAAGGCAAGGGCGTCTTACCCGGAGGGGAAACTCTGGATAAGGTCGCCCTTTTTGAGTTGTAAAAAACGTAACTGTTCAGCAGACAGTAACGTGAAACTGTCGAACAGCTGCAATAGCATCCTTTGGAATGACAGAACGTAACTGATAATATATGCGTAAGAAAAAGGAGAACAATATGGAGAATTATAGTAAATCGGAGATTCTGCAGATGGTGGAGGAAGAAGATGTAGAATTCATCCGCCTGCAGTTTACAGATATGTTTGGAGTATTAAAAAATGTGGCAATCCCGAGCAGCAGACTGATCAAAGCTATGGAAAACCGTTGTACCATCGATACTGCATCCCTGGATGGATTTACCGGTGGGGAAGAATGTGATCTGTATCTGAAACCGGATCTGAGCACGTTTTCCATTCTGCCATGGAGACCCCAGCAGGGGAAGGTTGCTCGTTTTCTCTGTGATGTGTGCAGAGAAGATGGCACAGAGATTGAGGACAGTCCGAGATCTATTTTAAAAAGAGTAGTAAAAAGGGCACAGGAAAAAGGGTACACACTGAAGGTCAATCCGGAGTGCGAATTCTTCCTGTTTCATACCGATGACAATGGAATGCCAACCACGCTGACGCATGAAAAGGCCGGTTATCTGGATACTTCCCCTATTGATCTGGGAGAAAATACGAGAAGAGATATCATTCTTACATTAGAAGAGATGGGATATGAGATCGATTCCTCCCATCATGAGATTTCTCCGGCACAGCATGAAATTGATTTTACTTATGAAAATGTGATGGCCACTGCAGATAAGATCATGACTTTTAAGATGGCAGTCCGTACAATTGCAAAGCGTTACGGTCTCCATGCAACTTTTATGCCGAAACCACGGGCAGAAGTTAATGGTTCCGGCATGCATCTGAACATGCGGCTGTTGAAAGACGGAAAGAATATATTCAAAGGTGAGGATGGAGCATTAAGTGCAGAAGGTGAAGCATTTCTTGCGGGTATCCTGTATCATATACAGGGTATGACTGCGGTAATGAATCCACTGGTGAATTCTTATAAACGGCTGGTTCCTGGATTCGAGGCACCTTCAGAAGTGACCTGGTCAAGAACACAGAGAAATGCACTGGTCCATGTGAGAAAAGAACATGGTGGAGAAGTGAATCTGGAACTTCGCAGTCCGGACTCCGCGTCCAATCCGTATCTGGTATTTGCCCTGTGTCTGGCAGCAGGTATGGAAGGTATTGAAAAAAGACTGCAGGTTCCGGAAGAACTTACCAAGGATATCCGGAACCTGAATGAAGAAGAGAAAAAACTTCTTGGAATCCAGATGCTGCCGGAAAATCTTGGGGAGGCCATCAAAGCCATGGGACAGGATACTCTTGTATCAAAAGTTCTGGGAGAAACATACCGTAAAGGATATATGAAGGCCAAACGAAAAGAATGGAAAGATTATCTGGAACAAGTGTCCGAATGGGAACTGAACCGGTATCTTTATCGCGTATAGATAAGGGAGGCAGCTGATGAGTGTGGTGGTAATCGTCTTACCAAAGATGGAAGACGCAAAGAAAATCCGTAAGATCCTGATGGGACATGGATTTCCACAGGTATTTGCTTATGCTACCGCTTCCGCTGCTCTTTCGGAGATCAGGGAACATGAGTCGGGAATGGTGATCAGCGGGTATCATCTGAAAGATATGTATTATACGGAACTCGCTGACAGCCTTCCTCCTCACTTCGAACTGGTTCTTCTGGGATCTGCCAGTACTGTCAGTGCGGCAGACACCGGAATCTTATCTCTTACCACACCGTTAAAGGTCTATGATCTGGTCAATACTGCAGAGATGGTACTGCACCAGATGGAACGGATGGCAAAGAAAGCCAGAAAGCCGAAACGGCGCAGTGAACGGGAAGACAATTATATAAAAAATGCGAAAGTACTTTTAATGGAACGTAATCATCTGAGTGAAGAGGAGGCTCATCGCTATATTCAAAAAAGCAGCATGGATAATGGAACCAACATGGTAGAGACAGCACAGATGATCCTGACCTTACTGTTTGAAGAAGGCTGACGGAAATTGCATGAAAAGGAGAATGTGATATGGAATTCATTACAGGATTAAAACAACAGGAAGAAGCAGAATTAGAAGATCTGCTGAAAGCAGAGGAAGGAACAACGATTATTCTGGAAGGGGCAGTGCACAGCATCCGTGATATGGGTGAAATCGCATTTGTGATTTTGAGAAAAAGGGAAGGACTGATCCAGACCGTATGGGAAGAAGGAAAGACAGATATGGAACTTTCTGAGATCAGAGAGGGAGATTACATCCATGTGACCGGTCAGATCAAAGACGAAGAGCGTGCTCCCCATGGGAAAGAAGTACGGCTGTCCACCATCCGTCACCTGTCTCACGTATCCTGTCCATTGCCACTTCCCATTGACAAATGGAAATTAAACACTTCTCTGGAAGCAAAATTAGACCGTCGTTCCCTTTCTTTGAGAAATATCAGAGAACGGGCAAGATTCCGTATTCAGGAAGGAATCGTTCGAGGCTTCCGTGATTTCCTCTATGAGCAGGGATTTACCGAGATCCACACACCAAAGATCGGTGCAAAGAGTGCTGAGGGTGGTGCAAACATGTTCCGGCTTTCTTATTTTCACAGACCGGCGGTTCTGCAGCAGAGTCCTCAGTTATATAAACAGATGATGGTCGGTGTATTTGACCGTGTCTTTGAAACCGGTCCGGTATTCCGTGCAGAAAAACACAACACCAGAAGACATCTGAATGAATACACCAGTCTGGACTTTGAGATGGGATATATCCACAGTTTCCTTGATATCTGTGCGATGGAAACCGGTTTCCTGCAGTATACGATGAACCTGCTGGAAAAAGAGTACAGCAAAGAGTTGAAACTTCTGAACATCACACTGCCGGATGTGGAAAAGATCCCTCATGTCCGCTTTGATGAAGCGAAACGCCTGGTTTCCGAAAAATACAACAGAAAGATCAGAAACCCTTTCGACCTGGAACCGGAAGAAGAGGAACTGATCGGAAAATATTTCAAAGAAGAATACAATGCAGATTTTGTATTTGTGACACACTATCCGAGTAAAAAACGTCCGTTCTATGCGATGGATGATCCGGAGGATACCCGTTATACGTTAAGCTTTGACCTGCTGTATCATGGTCTCGAGATCACCACCGGAGGACAGCGTATCCACGATCTGTCCATGCTGGAAGAGAAGATCCAGGAGAAAGGTATGACAGAAGAAGGCCTGGAACAGTATCTGGATGCGTTCCGCTTCGGTATGCCGCCACACGGTGGACTGGGTATCGGTCTGGAACGACTGACCATGCAGTTACTGGGAGAAGATAATGTAAGAGAAGCCTGCTTATTCCCGAGAGATATGAGCAGACTGGAGCCGTAAGACGGCAGAAAGGAGTCAGGGAATGAGCGAGAGAAAAATAGATGAAGCAACCATGGATAACGTAGAGATCCTTGCAAAACTGGCGCTGACGCCACAGGAGAGACAGAAAGCCATGGATGAGATGGAAAAAATCCTGACCTATGTGGAAAAATTAAATGAACTGGATACGGATCAGGCAGAGCCGCTGGTACATATCTTACCGGAGGTGAATGTCTTCCGGGAAGACCAGGTGACCAACGGGGACGGCAGAAAAGACTCTCTGGCAAATGCCCCGAAGGCAAAAGAAGATCAGTATATCGTACCAAAGACCGTATAGCAGGAGGAAGAAGCAATGGAAGAAATCTTACAGATGTCTGCGCTGGAACTGTCAAAACAGATCCGGCACGGCTCCGTCAGTGTAAAAGAAGCAGTGGAAGCCTGCAAAAAACAGATACAGAAGTCAGAGTCCCAGGTACATGCTTATGTTTCCATGGATGAAAAGATTCTGGCTCATCGGATCAAAGAAGTAGAAGAAGGAATCAAAAGCGGCAGATACACCGGTCCGCTGGCAGGGGGACCGATTGCTGTGAAAGATAATATCTGTACCAGAGGACAGAAAACCACCTGTTCTTCAAAAATGCTGGAAAACTTTGTGCCGACCTATGATGCACAGGCAGTGAAGCAGTTAGAAGATGCCGGAATGGTTATCCTCGGAAAAACCAATATGGATGAATTCGCCATGGGAAGTACGACAGAGACTTCCGCATTCGGCGTTACCAGAAACCCCTGGAATCCGGAACATGTACCGGGTGGCTCTTCCGGCGGTTCCTGCGCGGCTGTGGCAGCGGGAGAAGCGGTAATGGCACTCGGTTCCGATACCGGTGGTTCCATCCGTCAGCCGGCAGCCTACTGTGGTGTGACCGGACTGAAACCGACTTACGGAAGAGTATCCCGTTATGGTCTGATCGCTTATGCATCCTCTCTGGATCAGATCGGACCGATCGGTAAAAATGTAAAAGACTGTGCAGCTCTTTTTGAGATTATCGCAGGACATGACAGCAAAGACAGCACCAGCGCCGATGTACCGGTGGAATCTTATGATAGCCTGGTATCCGGTGGATTAAGCGGCATGCGCATCGGTATTCCAAAAGAATATCTGGCAGAAGGCTGTGACGAAGAAGTGAAAAAAGCTCTGGCAGATACCGTTCATACCTTGAGTAAAAACGGTGCTGTAGTAGAATTCTTCTCCCTGGGAATGGTAGATTATGTAATTCCGGCATATTATATCATCGCCTGTGCGGAAGCAAGCTCCAACCTGGAGCGTTTCGACGGTGTAAAATAGGGCTACCGTACCCCGGGTGCGACAGAACTGCATGAAATGTACAAAAAGAGTCGTGCTGAAGGCTTCGGCGAGGAAGTAAAACGAAGAATTCTTCTGGGATCTTTCGTACTGAGTGCCGGTTACTACGATGCCTATTATATGAAAGCACTGCGCGCCAAAGGCCTGATCAAGAAAGAATTTGACAAAGCATTCCAGAAATACGACTGCATCCTGGCTCCGGCTTCTCCGACCACTGCCCCGAAGATCGGCACCAGTTTAAGTGATCCGCTGCAGATGTACCTGAGTGATATCTACACCGTGGCCGTGAACCTGGCAGGTCTTCCGGCCGTCAGCCTTCCATGCGGTATGGACAGCAGGGGACTGCCGATCGGTATGCAGCTGATCGGTGACTGCTTCCAGGAAAAGAAGATACTCCGGGCAGCAGCCGCTTACGAACAACTGCGGGGAGAATTCCCAAAAGCCTGGGCAAAGGAGGAAAAATAAATGGCAAAACAGTATGAAACCGTGATCGGTCTGGAAGTTCACGTAGAACTTGCCACGGCAACGAAAATCTTTTGCGGATGCTCCACAAAGTTTGGTGCAGCACCGAATACCCATACCTGCCCGGTTTGTACCGGTATGCCAGGATCCCTCCCGGTATTAAATAAAAAAGTAGTGGAATATGCACTTGCACTTGGAATGGCTGCAAACTGTGAGATCAACCGGTACTGCCGGTTTGACCGGAAAAACTATTTCTACCCGGATAATCCGCAAAACTATCAGATTTCCCAGTTATATCTGCCGATCTGTCACGATGGACATCTGGAGATCACAACAGAAAACGGCAAAAAAACCATTCGGATACACGAGATGCATATGGAAGAGGATGCCGGAAAGCTGATCCATGATGAATGGGAAGACTGCTCTCTGGTAGATTATAATCGAAGCGGTGTCCCGCTGATCGAGATCGTATCCGAGCCGGATATGCGTACAGCCCAAGAGGTTATTGCTTATCTGGAAAAGCTGCGTATGATCTGTCAGTATCTTGGTATCTCCGACTGTAAATTACAGGAAGGCTCCATGCGTGCCGACGTCAATCTCTCCGTAAGAGAGGTGGGAAGTGATCGTATGGGAACCCGTACCGAGATGAAGAACCTGAACTCTTTCAAAGCGATCACCCATGCGATCGAGGGTGAGAGAGAACGTCAGATCGAACTGTTGGAAGAAGGAAAAGAAGTCATTCAGGAGACCCGCCGCTGGGACGATAACAAAGAATCCTCCCATGCGATGCGTTCTAAGGAAGATGCAAAAGACTACCGTTATTTTCCGGATCCGGATCTGCAGCCGATGCAGATTCCAACGGAATGGATGGAACAGATCCGAAGCCGTCAGCCGGAATTTCAGGAAGAACGCGCAGCCCGATACGAAGAACAGTACGGTCTTCCGGCATATGATGCCTCCATTCTGACCCAGACCAAACATATGGCAGATATGTTCGAACAGACCGCCGATCTGTGCGGAAACCCGAAAAAGACAGCCAACTGGCTGATGGGAGAGGGGCTGCGGCTGCTGAAAGAAAAAGGAATGGAAGCCGAAGATATGGACTTTACCCCGAAACACCTGGCAGACCTGATCCAGGCGATCGAAGGAGGAAAAATCAATCAGGCAAATGCGAAAAAAGTATTTGCAAAGATCCTGGAAGACGATGTGGAGCCACTGGCATACATGGAAAAAGAAGGACTCCTGATGGTATCTGACAGCGGCGCCATCGAAGGAGCAGTTGATCAGGTACTTGCGGAGAATCCGAAGACCGTGGAAGAATTCCACAGTGGAAAAGAAAAAGTCCTTGGTTTCCTGGTTGGTCAGGTCATGAAAAAGATGCGTGGCAAAGCAGACCCGGGAATGGTCAACGAACTGCTTCGGAAAAAATTATAAAAATGTGAAAAAGCGTAAGGAAAGGAACAACAATCATGCCAAAGTTAAATGAAAATTATCTGCAGTTAAAAGAAAGCTATCTTTTCTCAGAGATTGCACACCGTACCGCTGCTTACAGCGAAAAGCATCCGGACAAACCGGTGATCCGACTGGGAATCGGTGATGTTACCCGTCCGCTGTGCGAATGTGCCATCAAAGCGCTTCATGAGAGCGTAGACGAGATGGGACAGTCTGCTACTTTCAAAGGATACGGTCCGGAACAAGGATATGCAAAAACAAGAGATGCCATCGCAGCTTATTATAAAAGAAACGGCGTGGAAGTGGATGCAGATGCGATCTTTATTTCTGACGGAGCCAAAAGTGATACAGGAAACATCACCGAGCTTTTCGGTCACGACAATGTGATCCTGATTCCGGATCCGGTCTACCCAGTATACGTGGATTCCAATACCATGTGCGGAAATAAAGTAACGTATATCAGCGGTAATGCAGACAACGATTTCCTTCCGATGCCGGACCACAGCCAGCATGTAGATGTTATCTACATCTGCTCTCCGAACAACCCCACCGGAGCATGCTATAACAAAGAACAGCTGAAAGAATGGGTAGACTACGCACTGGAAAACGAAGCCGTAATCCTGTACGATTCCGCATATGAAGCTTTCATTTCCGATCCGGAACTGCCAAGAAGCATCTATACTATTGAAGGAGCCAGAAAATGCGCCATCGAGTTCTGCTCCCTGTCCAAAACCGCCGGTTTCACCGGAACCCGCTGCGGCTACACTGTAGTTCCGAAAGAACTGGTATTTACCTCCTCCGATGGAAGAGAAATGTCCCTGAACGCAATGTGGAACCGCCGTCAGAGCACCAAATACAACGGAACCTCCTACATCGTACAGAACGCGGCAGCAGCCATCTTCTCAGAAGAAGGAATCAAAGAATGCCAGGAAAACCTGAACTACTACAAAAAGAATGCCAAAGTCATTGCAGACGCCCTGACAGAACTTCAGATCCCGTTCTACGGTGGTATCCACTCCCCATACATCTGGTTCGAGTGCCCGAACGGCATGGACTCCTGGACCTGCTTCGACTACTTACTTGAAAACATCCAGGTGGTAGGAACCCCAGGTGCCGGCTTCGGCGAAAACGGCAAAAACTACTTCCGCCTGACCTCCTTCGGAACCTACGAATCCACTGTAGAAGCCATGAACCGCTTCAAAAAACTCTTCGCAAAATAAACCCGAAGAATATAGTGGTGGAAGAGGGAAACAGAAACGGACTTCTGCAATGCAATTATCAGAAACTTCGTTTTTCAGGGAAAATGTTGACGGATGGACGATACTGTTATGTGTGAATCAATCAGTAATTGTAAAGAAAATAAAAAATAGAAGAAAAAACATAATCTAAGCCTTATCACCTGAGATTAAAGTACGAAAGTACAATATTCTAAATTTACAATCACCTTGAAGGAACATACAACCGTAGCATCCAGTCTCAGCCAAAACCCAGCAGAGGAAGACGGAACGGGCAGGGGAAAGCGAAGGGACACTTTGTGGGCGCTTAGAGCAAGCTTTGAGATCCAGCATTTACGCAGACTTTCGCGAGGGGCAGCCGACCCTCGTGAACATAGTCGGAGTTAATGCTTAGCTCAAAGTTGCTCTGCCCACGTCCCTCGCTTCCCCTGCCCGTTCCGTCTTCCTCTGCGTCCGTCTTGTATACAACTTTGCTCTTCATCCGTTTGCACAATACCCATTTACACCATCACGTTACCATGCTATAATTAACCGAAAAACATAAAAATTAAAACCAACATGAAAGGGGAAACAAACATGTCAGGAACAATCTGGGCCTTAGTCCCGCCCATCGTGGCGATCGCCCTGGCCTTATGGACCAAAGAAGTCTATTTGTCACTACTCATCGGAATTCTGTCGGGAGCGCTGCTCTTTACAAAATTCCACATCCTTGCCGCCACCCAGACCATGATAGAAGTCATGAACTGGAAAATCGGCGACAACGTGAATATTCTGCTCTTCCTGGTATTCCTTGGAATCATCGTAGCCCTGATTACAAAATCAGGAGCTTCCCAAGCCTACGGAGACTGGGCATCCAGAAAAATCAAATCCCAGAGAGGAGCACTGTTTTCAACCATGCTTCTCGGTGTGGTTATCTTTGTAGACGACTATTTCAACTGTCTGACTGTAGGAACCGTTATGCGTCCGGTTACAGACAAATACAAAGTAAGCCGTGCAAAACTTGCCTACATCATCGATGCCACAGCAGCTCCGGTCTGTATCATCGCACCGATCTCAAGCTGGGCAGCAGCCGTAGGATCCTCCCTGCCGGATGACTGCGCGATTGACGGATTCTCACTGTTCTTAAAAACCATTCCGTTCAACCTGTATGCGATCCTGACCATCGTATTCATGATCATCCTGATCGGTAAAAACTTCGATTACGGTGCGATGGCAAAATACCATGCAGACCTGGTAGGAAAAAAAGAAGAAACCGCAGACGGAGACGAAGAAATCAAAATCATCGGTAACGGAAAAGTCATCGACCTGATCCTGCCGATCATCGTACTGATTGTTCTTTGTATCAGCGCGATGCTGTATACCGGCGGTATCCTTGACGGAGCAGGAGTAGCCACAGCATTTGCAGACTGCGATTCCTCACTGAGTCTGGTACTGGGATCCTTCTTTACACTAATATTTATTTTCTTTTTCTATCTGCTTCGAAGAATCATCACCTTCAGCCAGTTCTGCGAAAGCTTTGTACAGGGATTCAAAGCCATGACACCGGCAATCATGATCCTGTCGCTGGCATGGACTCTGTCCGGTATCTGCTCCGCGGATTACCTGGCACTTGGAAATTTTGTAGGAAATGTGGTAAGCGGAAACGCTGTCATCGGTGTACTGCTTCCGGCACTGTTCTTCGCAGTAGCGATTGGACTTTCTTTCTCCACAGGAACATCCTGGGGAACCTTCGGTATCATGATCCCGATCGTAACAGCCGTGATCAATACCAACAACGTATCCTTACTGGCACTGAACGTGGCAGCCGTACTGGCTGGTGCTGTATGCGGTGACCATATTTCTCCGATCTCAGATACCACCATTCTGGCATCCGCAGGCGCACAGTGCAACCATATTAATCATGTGTCCACACAGATTCCGTATGCTATGACGGTAGCAGGATGCTGCCTGGCCGGATATCTGGTCGGTGGATTCACCGGAAACGGCTGGCTGGCTCTGATCGTAGGCCTGGTACTGGAACTGATCGTGCTGGCAGTACTGATCAAAAAATGTGGAAAAGTAAATCTGGAGTAAACGACATATGAATAACAACCAAATTATTGATATGCAATGCAACGAGACAACCGGGCGCATAATGCGTCCGGTTGCTTATATAAAAAGTGATTTTACAAGCAAATTCGGAATCCCAAGGCAGAGCGGTCTGGCAGACCTTGAAGCCGAGATCCATTTCTATCCGGAATATCAGAATCCGGAAGCCGTGAGAGGGCTGGAAGAATACTCCCACCTCTGGCTGATCTGGGAATTTTCCCAGGCAATCCGAAAAGAATGGTCCCCGACCGTGCGTCCGCCAAAACTGGGAGGAAACACAAGAGTCGGCGTCTTCGCCACCCGCTCCCCGTTTCGTCCCAATCCGATCGGGCTCTCCAGCGTGCAACTGACAGGCATTACTCTGGGTCCTCAGGAAGGCCCGGTCATTCATATTCAAGGCGCCGATCTTTTAGATGGAACTCCGATCTACGATATCAAGCCCTACATCCCCTATGCCGACAGCCACCCAGAAGCCCGGGGAAGCTTCGCAACGGCGCACAGCGACGACTACCTTCAGGTACAATTTCCGCCGGAACTCCTGAACAAAATTCCGCAATCAAAACAAAAACCCCTGATTCAGATCCTGGCTCTGGATCCCCGCCCCGCCTATCAGCAGGATCCCGAAAGAATCTACGGCTTCCCCTTTGCCGGCCTGGAAATCAAATTCCGCGTAGAAGAAGAAACCCTGTATGTATGCGAGGTCAACAAAGAGGAGAGAAAACAATGGAAGAAATCATAAGAAAATACTTTGCCTGCTGGCTGAACAAAGACGAAAAACCACTGACCGATATATTTGCAGAAGATATCATCTACAGCGAGTGCTACGGTCCCGAGTACCACGGAATCCGGCAGATCCAACAGTGGTTCCACGACTGGAACCAAAAAGGAACCGTACAGAAATGGGATGTCAAACAAATCTACATCAGCCGGAACACAGCAATTATCGAATGGTATTTCCAGTGTAACTACTGCAACACCCCGGGAGCATTTGACGGCGTAACCATCGCACAGTTCGATGAAAACAACAAAATATACAACCTCAAAGAATTCCAGTCCAAATGCGACCACGAATATCCCTACGAACCAGTCTAACAAGATACTGGAACATTTGAAAATCAACACTTTAAAAAGTTGAAAAGCTGACCACGATATACGGTTAAACGATCCGGAGACATATATGAAAAATCAGCCAATACCCAGAAGTGGAAAGGCGGACACGGCGGGACAGACAGCCTTTTGCTGGTGCTTTTAGCAAAGATGAGATCCAGTCCTTAGAAGAACTTGACAGTGAGCGGCTCTCCGCGAACTGGCACATAGTTCTTCTTAGGACTTAGCTCAGATTTGCGTTACCAGCGGTTGTCTGCCCCGCCGTGTCCGCCTTTCCACTTGGTCCGTTTCGTCCACTTGGTCCGTTTTGAACACTCCTCTTGCTTTCCGATAAGAAACCAGTATAATAAAAGAAGCAAAACAAAAAAGGAGATTCCTATGAAAAAACTACAACGCATCCTGGCAATTCTCGGCGTAGTCCTCTTGCTGGCCCTCTATGCCTCCACCATGATCTTTGCCCTCTCCGGAAGTGAAAACTCCATTGGCTGGTTCAAAGCCTCTATTGCAGCAACGATCATCGTCCCGGTATTATTGTATGCCTACATGATGATCTACCGTTATCTGAAAAACCGAAACAAATAAAGTAAAAAATAAAACACAGAAAAGAGGAAAGGGAAACATGATAAAAAATATTGTTTTTGACGTCGGGCAGGTTCTGATGTCTTACACTCCGGAAAACTATCTGAAGAACCTTGGATTTTCAGAAAAAACAGTACAGACTCTGCGTAAGGCGATCTTTGAAAGTACGCTGTGGGAAGCAGGTGACCGCGGGATAATTTCAACGGAAGAAATCTGGGAAGGCTTTCGGAAAAATGTACCGGGATTAAAAAAAGAAGTGCAGACGGTATATGATAATCTTGGTGACGTGGTGGAACTGATGCCATACGCTGAAGATTGGGTAAAAACCCTGAAAGAACAGGGATACCATCTGTATATTCTGTCGAACTATGCGGAGCATACGTATCAGCTGTCCAGCCACAAGATGAAATTTCTGCCCTACATGGACGGAACATTGTTTTCTTATGTTTATAAAATGGCAAAACCGGATCGAGAGATTTATGAAAAACTCTGCACAATGTATCAACTCAATCCCAGGGAAACCGTATTCTTTGATGACCGGGAAGACAACATCGCAGGAGCTGGAGCCTGTGGGATCCACGGCATTCTGTTTCAGAACCATGAACAGGCAAAAAAAGACCTGGAAACGTTGCTGAAAAGAGAAAACGGAAAGTAAAATGAAATAACATAACATGTATTTTATAAAGATACTCCTTCATCTTACATAACAAAAATTTAGATGCCGATCCTTGTAATACTCAGGAAAGTAGTATACAGTAAACCTGTTGACAAAACGACATCTGAAACAAAGATGTCGAATACCGGAAAAATTTAAAAAGCGGGCAGATGGAAAGGCGGGAAACAATATCATGTTAGATTATAAAATCATGTATGTCAGTCACACGGGAAACACCCAGCGACTGGCAGTTTGTATTTATCAGAGTTTACAACAGCTTGGTAACGGAGATATCGAGGAAATCAACTGCAATACGGAACCTGGGAAAAGCCATCTTTTGTATGTGGGATTTTGTGTGGAAAAAGGAGACTGCCCCATCGAAGTGCAGGAATTTCTGAAAAAAGTACATAACAGGCAGATCGCACTGTTTGGAACCTGCGGATTCGGGCAGAGTCAGGAATACTATGACAGAATTGTGGAAAATGTAAAACAGTGGATTCCGAAAGACAACAGCTGTCTGGGGGCTTTTCTCTGCATGGGAAAGATGCCGATGCAGGTACGAAAACGTTATGAAGTCATGGAAGAGAATCCGGAGCAGAGAGAAAAAGCACAGATGCTGATCCGAAACTTTGATAAAGCGTTGCTGCACCCGGACGATGCAGATATACAGAATGCAGTTGCATTTGCCAGGGAAGCATGGGAAAAAGCAGAAAGCTGTACAGATATGTGAGAAAGGGCTGAGAATGTGGTGACAGTAAAAAAAGAACGGGGAGAAAACAATGAATAACTGGAGAGACAAACTATATCGATTTATGCAGGGCAGGTACGGAAGAATAGATGAACTGGGAAGATTTCTGATGTATCTGCTGTTCGGACTTCTGTTCGTATCCTTCTTTGTGAGAAGTTCGATCTTTTCCTTGCTGATTCTGCTCGTATTGATCTATGATTACTATCGTATTCTTTCCAAAGATATCTCTGCGAGATACCAGGAAAATCAGCATTATATTCAGGCACGTGAAAAAGTAAGAACAAAATGGAACAAACTGACCGGAAGTCACGGAGACAGCACCCATCGAATTTACAAATGTCCGACCTGCGGACAAAAAGTCCGTGTACCAAAAGGAAAAGGAAAAATATCGATTCACTGTCCAAATTGCAACTGTAATTTTATCAAACGCACCTGATTAATTTTATGAAGTGGATGAACAGATCATAAACAGACAAACAAAGAAAAGAGGTGAGGGAGGATGTTTGGCTACGTTACAACCAATATGGAAGAAATGAAGATCAAAGACTATCGGATCTATCATGGATTTTACTGTGGAGTCTGCCAGGATCTGAAAGAAGATCACGGACAAACTTCCAGGGTTACTCTGACGTATGATGTGACCTTTCTCGGAATTTTGCTGACCGGCCTGTATGAGACGGAAACAAAGCGGGAAGAACACTTCTGTGCCATGCATCCGTTCAAAAAGCATCTCTGTCTGAGAAACCAGTGGACTGCCTATGCGGCGGATATGAATGTACTGTTGAGTTATTATAATCTGTTAGACGACTGGGAGGACGAGAAAAAACCGGTTCCTCTTATACTTGCATCAGCATTAAAAAAAGACGTAAAGCGTTTAAAGGAAAAATATCCGCGGCAGGCGAGAGCAATCGAAACCTATCTGCAAAAGCTGAAAGCATGTGAGCAGGAAGCAAGTATAGATCTTGACAGGGCAGCAGCAGATACGGGAGAGATGCTGGGTGAAATCTATGTCTGGAAAGAAGATGTCTGGGCAGATACAATGCGAAAGATCGGTTGTGCCATGGGAAGATTCATCTACCGGATGGATGCCTATGAGGATATTGAAAAAGACAGAAAAAAAGGAAACTATAACCCATGGAAGCCGATCGCACAGGAAAAAGACTTTGATGACCGGGCCAGACAGATTCTGATGATGGAAGCGGCTGAAGCTTCCCGCCAATTTGAAAAACTTCCGATCATAGAATATGTGGACATTTTGCGAAATATATTGTATTCTGGTATCTGGACAAAATATGACAGAATAAAGTCCCGGGAAAAAGAGACGAGGAGAAAATAAGGAATGTTGGATCCATACAGCGTCCTTGGTGTATCGCGAGATGCAAGCATGGACGAAATCAAAAAAGCATACCGGAAGCTAAGCAGAAAATATCATCCGGATGCGAATATCAATAATCCCAATAAAGAGCAGGCGGAAGAGATGTTCAAACAGGTACAGCAGGCTTATGATCAGATCGTGAGGGAACGGGAACAGGGAACTTCTCAAAACTCCTGGTACGGTGGTTATCAGTCCGGAGGGTATCAGACACAGGATGATCAGCGTTCCATGGAGATGCGTGCGGCGGCGAACTACATCAATGCCGGTCATTACCGGGAGGCTTTAAATGTCCTGGAAAGGATGCCGGAAAAAAATGGAGAATGGTATTATTATCATGCCATTGCAAGTGCCGGAGCAGGAAATACAGCAAGTGCTATGGAGGATGCCAGAACAGCGATGGAGATGGAACCGGGCAACCTGATGTATCAGAGACTTTATCAGCAGCTGCAGTCTCAGGGACAGTGGTATCAGAATATGAGTACCGGATACGGCTATCAGAAACCGGGAGAAGGTATGGGAAACTGGTGCTGCCAGTGCCTGTGCATGAATATGCTCTGTCCGGGCTGTTGTTGTATGCCCTGTTAGTATTTTGGTAACTATTCAGTAGCCACTGTCCCGCGAGGTACTGAACAGTTACGTATTTTGTAAAAATCTATATGAGGGAGAAAGATGAATGAAGGAACGAGAAAAATTAAAGTCGCGTATGGGATTTATCCTGATATCTGCCGGATGTGCCATCGGAATCGGTAATGTCTGGAAATTTCCTTACATTGCAGGAAAAGGTGGCGGTGGCGCGTTTGTACTGTGTTACCTGATCTTTCTGGTGATACTTGGACTGCCGGTTATGACTATGGAGTTTGCCGTTGGCAGAGCCAGCCAGAAAAGTCCGGTAAAAGCTTATCAGGCACTTGAAAAACAGGGGCAGAAATGGCATATCCACGGCTACATCACTGTGATCGGCTGCTATCTGCTGATGATGTTTTATACAACTGTATCAGGATGGATGCTGCACTATTTTTATCTGACAGCAACCGGTAAGTTTACAGGACTTGATGCAGATCAGGTCGGCGGCGTATTTAATGAGATGTTGTCACAGCCGCTTGTTATGGCTTTCTGGATGATCGTTGTAGTGGCCATTGGTATCTTTGTATGTTCCAGAGGTTTGCAGAATGGTCTGGAAAAAATCACAAAAGTAATGATGATTGCACTGCTTGCCATCATGGTAGTGCTAGCGATTAACAGTATCATGATGGACGGAGCGGCAGAAGGTCTGAAGTTTTATCTGATTCCGGACTTTGAAAGAATGAAAGAACTGGGTATCGGTTATACCATTGTAACAGCGATGAATCAGGCATTCTTTACCCTGAGTCTTGGTATCGGAGCCATGGCAATCTTCGGAAGCTATATCGGAAAGGAAAGATCATTGCTTGGAGAATCTGCAAATATTGCGATTCTGGATACATTTGTGGCAATCGTATCCGGTCTGATCATTTTCCCGGCATGCTTTACCTTCGGAGTAAGTCCAACATCCGGACCGAGCCTGATCTTTATCACCCTGCCGAATATCTTCAACCATATTCCGATGGGAAGACTGTGGGGAAGTTTGTTCTTTATTTTTATGACCTTTGCGGCATTCTCTACAGTACTGGCAGTTTTTGAAAATATTATATCCTGTATGATGGAACTGACCGGATGGAGCAGAAAAAAGAGCAGTCTTGTGAATCTGTTTGGGATTATCCTCTTGTCATTGCCATGTGTTCTGGGATATAATGTATGGAGCTGGGATGGATTTTCCATCTTCGGCGGTGCAGTATTAGACCTGGAAGATTTTCTGGTAAGTAACATTTTACTGCCATTGGGATCCCTGGTATATCTGCTGTTTTGTACCAGCCGTTACGGATGGGGCTGGAAAAACTTCAAAGCAGAAGCCAATACAGGAAAAGGTTTCAAGATGCAGGAGTGGATGCGTGTGTATCTGTCTTACATCCTGCCGCTGATGATCTTATTTATCTTTGGTTATGGCATCTATGACAAATTCTTCGCTTAAAACAAACAGAGGTATCAGCGAATAGATGTGAAGGAAACCCCTTAGTAACGGAACAAAAGGAACGTTACTAAGGGGTTTTTCAGTTGCCAAGCATACGACAAAAAGGTCCGGTGGATCTTTTTTAGTGTCACGAGACAGAAAAAATATCTGACGCAAAGACGAGGAGGTGATGCGGGATGCAGAGTGTGGAGATGATTCCATTCGGACTTCTGGCAGGATTTGTCGATGACAAAGAAGTGAGGATCACGGAGATTTCCACAGAAAGCTTTTGCTTTCGGGTAAGAGAACAGGTGGAAAGACCGCGGCATATACGGATCGGATTCTATGATTTATCTGAAAGCATGTACCGGGAAGTGGAGTTAGAAAGTTATCATTTCATGGAAAAAAGGCAGGAGCAGTGGTATATAAGTTATACCGTCGAGGTGTTCCAGCAAGATTATGTACAGGCAGTACAGAAACTTTTCCGGGAATACACCGGATATATCCGGGCACGGATCGAAGGAACGGACGGAGAGATGGCACAGATCACCTGCAACTATCCTGTGAATCAGGACGAGATCCATGCAAAGAGCATGGAAGAGCAGAAATCCATCTGGTTTTCCGGTGCGCAGATCCGGCCGGTGGTACGGGGCATGGAACTCGCGCTAGCACTCGACCGAAGAACATGGTATAACCTGTATGAGCGAAATACAATAGAAAAATTTACCGAACTGTACTGGAAAGAAAACGGAATCGGAGGCTGGGAACAGCATAAAATCATTCCGGATCGTCTGTATATCGGCAATGCATTCTGCCATCTGCTGTTGCCCGGAGAAGAGCAGCTGTTTGCTCTGATGGAGAAAGCAAATGTGGAAAACGTGGGTATCACCCTGGTATTTCCCTGTATGCGGGAGTTTCAGGTGGAAGAGATGGTAAAACTCCTGAAAAAAGTGGAAAACTGGTGTGAAAAACGGCAGATCAGGGTGGAAATCCTTGTCAATGACTGGGGAATGGCAGCGCTGGTCAGAGAAAACGGGGAATATCTGGAACCCTGTCTCGGTGTACTTTTGAACAAACAGAAAAAAGATCCGCGGATGCACTATAAAAAAGGCAGTACCCGCGGGCTTGGAGAAAATAATCTGCAGGCCGGTTTTTATCGGAGATTCTTAAAAGACACGTACGGGATCAACCGCTATGAGTGGGAAAGCTGTGGCTATCCGCAGGTATTTCCACAGGGAAAGAACAGCCTGCATCTGCCGTATTATCAGACCAATACATCGCAGTATTGTCCACTGTATGCGAGCTGTACCGAGGGTGAGCGGGGAAAACAGCGGCTGCCGGAAAGCTGTCCGGGATACTGTGAACAGTATGCGTATATTTACCCGGAACATCTGCATATGGCAGGACGTTACAATTCCCTGTTCGGACTGGATGAGGAACTTGTAAAGCATCCGGAACAGCTGAAAGCATATCAACAGGCAGGTATCGACCGTCTGGTGATTGGACTGTAGGAGGGCATGCGTATGAAAATTGTGGCAGGATTGGGATGCATCGACGATTATCCGTTATTTTGCGAGGCAGGAGCGGATGAATTCTTCTGCGGGTATGTGCCCTATACATGGACGAAACGTTACGGAACCACGCTGGCATTAAATCGCCGGGAAGTGCTCTGTTATCAGGTGCAGCTGGGCGCTTACAGTGAACTGGAGATTCTGGCTGGCATGCGTGAGGTATATAAACGTCCGATACATCTGACCTTTAATTCCCTGTATTACATCCCGGAGCAGTATCCGATGATCGAAGATATCATCCGAAGCTGTATGGAACTTGACTTTCAGAGTTTTATTCTGGCGGATCCGGCGCTGATCGTGTATCTTCGGAAGCAGAGGGTGGACTGTCAGATCCATCTGAGCGGGGAGACGGGAGAAAATAACAGGAAAATGTTGGAAACCTTTCAGAATCTGGATCTCAAACGTATGATTTTTCACCGAAAGAATACGATAGAAGATATGGCATCCATGATCGCGGCCCGGAAAACAGCAGGAGAAAAAAGGAGCGGGACGGAGTTTGAAGCCTTTGTGTTGAACGAACTGTGCCAGTTTTCCGGAAGCTTCTGCAATTCTCTGCACTGTGACGAACTTGGACATCTTTGTCGTGTGCCGTACTGGCTGTGCCCGCAGAAAGCAGAAGATCCCGGATGGAAGAATCGGCTGGAAGTAATCCGAAAAGAAGAGAGTCTTCCGGAGAGGGATGACTATCTGTGCGGTGCCGGAGGATGTGGACTTTGTGCACTGTACCGGTTGCAGAAAGCCGGAATCACCCATCTGAAACTGGTGGGTCGTGGCAACCACAGCGAGGATATGAAAGCAGATATTCAGAATCTTCACAAATCCCTGACAATACTGAAAACAGCGGGGAGCGAAGCGGAATATTGCAGACAGATGAAACAACAGATTTTCCCCGCAGGATGCAGCAGACAGTGCTATTATAGATGAAAGGCAACGGTTCATTTTTTTCGCATTGAGCGGTCGCTATTTTTAACGGATGTAAAAAAAGCTGCCGCACAGAAGGCGACAGCTTATAAAGGGGAGGATAAGTATTTCATCTCTTCTTTCGTTATTTCGGGCCGGAGGGGGGATCCGGCACAGTTTTTCTTTCGGGCCAATGAAAAGCGTCACGCCTTTGTGTCATCTCTCCACCGGCTATTTATAGTATGACCGGAAAATGAGAAGATATTCAGAAAAAGACACAAAAGTTTCAGAATTTTTCGGATTTTTTCGGATTGAAATTCCTTGTTTCCGGAAGTAAAAAGAATTATAATGATTTGTGTGAAGGTGATTGCACAGGGTGTATAAAAAAATTGTGAATTTACCGGAATTTAACCTGCAATTCATAACTGTTGAACAGGTACAGGGGATAATAAATAATGGGAGCATTTCCCAAAGTGAAAAAAGGGGACGATACATATGCCGACGACATATACACATGACAAGTTTGGAAAAGATGTATACAAAAAATTACCGGAGCATATCAAGGCAGTGATTCGGAAAGGAAAGGGTGTTTATCGGATCGGTCAGCACGGACCGGATATTTTCTTTTACTATAAACCGATTTGTCTGCCACGGCAGCAGACAAACATATTTGAAAAAACCTTAATTTATAAGG
>ERZ779870.789-NODE-789-length-28621-cov-12.401_pt1 | contig 28621 bp, 49 predicted proteins | sample MGYA00511247_ERZ779870 | MGnify/ENA primary metagenome ERZ779870 (study PRJEB29588, sample SAMEA2149068) | human gut metagenome | biome: human gut; feature: human-associated habitat; material: faeces | place: Denmark | collected 2008/2010 ...
TAAAATATATAAAAACTAAAAATACCATTGACAATATTAAAAAAGAGTGCTAATATAAAGTCAACAAATAAAACAGATGAAACAAACACTCATTTGAAGCGAGGAAAGATAACCGGTGAAAATGAAGAAATTATCGTAATGACGAGAAAGTTACGAGAGAAGTAAAATTCATTTGAGGGGCAGGGTTATCGAGGAAGCGAGAAAATGAGAATCACTTAAGAAAGGAAGGTACAGACCGCCAGGACAGTAAATCTTAAAAACAGGACTTATTAATAAGTGAAGAGAGGTAGAAAAGGTGATTGAGCCAACAATGTAAAGATGGATGTGAATCAAAATAAAAGATTTGCATCCATCTTTCTGTTGTATCTTTCTGAAAAAGTTGGTAAAATATAGGTTGCTATTGACAGATTCAGATAATAAGGGAGAGGTACAATGGATATGATAAATGAAATAGGAAGATGGCTGCAGGAAAAGGAAGTTTTGCCGACCGCATTAGAGCGGCTTGGAATGGCAGACAAGCTGGCAGAGATTGTGCTTATTTCGCTTGGAATTACGGTATTACTGGGAATTCTGAGCTGTTTCTTTGGATTGAAGCTGGCAAGATTCTGGTCATTTCTGACAGTTTTTGTGATTGGAACAGGAGCAGCAGCGGCTGTGGCGATGCAGATTACGTCAGATGAAACACTGAGCGGGATTATTGGTCTTGCGGCAGGGATTATTCTGGCAATCGTGTTTGCAATTTTGAAGCGGGCAGGAATGTTTGTGACTGCCTTTGTACTTGGAGCAGCACTAAGTATATACTGGCTCCGGCCGGCGAATCTGATCTGGCTGCTGGTGTGTGTTGGAATTGGTCTGGTATTTGCGTTGTTGACGATTAAGCTTTTTGTTCCGGTTCTGATGCTTCTTACAGGAGTGACCGGTGCTGTATGCATCAGTCAGGCGGGAACTGTTTTGCTGGGTCATGCAGGAGTTGAATTAGAGCGTTGGATGGTCACGCTGGCATTTGCGGTGTTGGCAGTCCTTGGAATTCTGGTACAGTTTCTGATGGAATCCGGAAAGCGTCAAAAGCTGCATCTGAAAAAAGCTGCGGAGATTCGCGAACAGAATTCCACAGAGAATGAAGTGGATAAAGCCAGAGCTCTTCTGGATGAAGAGTTTAAAGAAGAAAAGCAGGCAGAGAAAGAAGTACATACAGCGGCTGTTCCTCATGCAGAAGAGCTGGAAATGGAATTTGAAGATGAATTTGAAGACGATGACGAGGATGAGGAAGACGAAGAAGTGATGAAAGAAGATCTGATCGTGTCAGAAGAGATTGTTACAGAAGATGAGTATTTGGATAAGGATCTGGATGAAGATTTCGATGAAGATCTGGATGAGTTCTGGGATGATGAGGATGATGATGTAGAAATCGTGGAGATCGATCTTTCGGATCAGGATGACGAAGATAAGTAACACAGACGCACTTTTTCCAATGTGGAAAGCATTGGGAAGAGTGTGTTTTTTTGATGGACTTTCTTGTAAGAGGGATGGCAACGCGGTATAATAGAAAAAAGAGACGAAAGCCTGTGCGTAAGTAAAATGCAGAGACAAAAAGGAGGCTTATCTATGAAAATTGATATGCATTGCCATGTGAAAGAGGGATCGATTGACAGTAAGGTGAGTCTGGAGGATTACATCACACTCCTTAAAAAGAAGGGATTTCAGGGAATGGTGATCACAGACCATAACACATACAACGGATATCGATACTGGAAAAACCACATGAAAGGAAAGGTTCACACTGATTTTGTGGTATTAAAAGGGATCGAATATGATACAAGAGATGCAGGGCACATTCTGGTGATCATGCCGGAAGGCGTGAAGATGCGGCTTTTAGAGATGCGGGGAATGCCGGTATCGCTGCTGATCGATCTGGTGCATCGAAACGGAGGTGTGCTTGGACCGGCACATCCGTGCGGAGAAAAGTATATGAGTATCGCTAATACAAAGAAATTTTATCAGTCGCCGGAAATCATGAAACGGTTTGATTTTATTGAAGCTTATAACTGCTGTGAATCTGTAGTATCAAATACAGGGGCGGCAAGGCTGGCGGCAAAATATAAAAAGGTGACGACCGGTGGAAGTGATTCTCACAAGACCGGGTGTGTGGGACGTGCTTATACGATTCTGCCGGAGCCTGTGACGTGTGAGACAGAGCTGATCTCTATGATCCACAAGAAAGTTCCTTTTGAAGTGGGTGGCGTACAGTATGAAAAGACAACAAAGGACAGGATCGGAAAGGTGAATAAAGTTCTGGTGTATTCATTCTGGCTTTATAATAAAGGCGGCGAGCTTATAAAACGAAGAGGGCGGAAGGTTAAAATGGAGGAAGAACATCCGATTGATCCGATTGATCCGATCGAGTTGTACTACACGGGAAAATCATGATGACGATGCTGTTAAAGTCGATACTGATTTTTATCTTTGTCGTGATTTCCATTTCTGACTGGCGGACGCATAAGATTCCGGACAGATGGAATGCAGGGATTCTTCTGGTGGCAGTACTGCTGGCACTGGTGGATCCTTCGGTTTCCTGGCAGGAGAGGATACTAGGGATGTTTGCGGTAAGTGTCCCGATGGCATGCCTTTTGTTTTTTGTTCCGGGAAGCTTTGGCGGCGGTGATATCAAGTTTGTTGCAGCTGTCGGGGTGGCAATCGGAGTGAAGCTGGTCGTTATGGGAAGTGCGGCAGCAATCCTACTGGCAGGGATTTATTGTATCCGGCTTCTGGCAGAAAAAAGAAACGGGCAAAAGACAGCATTCGCCTTCGGCCCGTTTTTATGTATGGGTATGACAGCAGCCATGGTGTTTGGAGACGCATGGGCTGCGTGGTTTTTATCAGGATAGATTAATGTCTGCCAAGGTGCTGTTCCAGTTTTTTCCGGAACAATTCCAGCTGTGCTTTGTAATTTCTGGATTCCAGTTTCGGGAATGCCTTTAAGAGACGGCGTGCCGGTTTTGGAACCTTTTCTCCCAGATTCTGGGCTCTTGTTTTTAATTCTACAATCTGCATCCGGATTTCTTCGGATACTTCCAGTTTGACATCATCCAGTTTTTGTCTGGAACTTTCCTGCATATCCAGTACGTGCATTACATTCTGATAAAGCTCTGCTCCGATCTGATTGGAAATTGCGTGTAATTCGTCGGTGATATGCTTCAGCAGTTCCAGATATTGATTGAACTTCACGATTGCAGAAGTGGTTACAATTATATCAGAAAGCAGAGCAATGCCAAGGATTGCAATCAAAGCAATTCCGGCTGTGTGCGGAATCAGGGATAACACCTGATGGATCAGCGGGTGGACAAAATATACGATGAAAACGCATGCAACGCCCCAGATCAAGGAAAATAAAAGGCAGACATACCCTCCGATATTGAAAGGCAGTTTGGAATAATCCCACCATTTGTTGTGGAACAGCTTGTCCATTGCCCATCCGGTTACGCCCTCTAAAACAGTTACCAGTATGACAGAAGAAATGTACAAAAGTAACAGGTTGGACTGGAAAGCTTCCAGGCATGCGATGACCAGTGTAACGCCAACCCCGTAGATCGGGCAGATCGGTCCGTTTAAAAATCCGCGGTTTACAAAACGATGCTGTTTAAAAGCTGCAAATATGACTTCTGTACACCATCCCAGAAAGCCATATACAAAAAAGTAGAGGATACTATAGTAAATCGACATTAAAAATCATCCTTTCTATCTGAAATATAAACAATATCATGAAGATACAGTGCATGGGCAGGAGCATGCCCGGAATAAGAATGTTCTCCTGCAAAGATCGAAGGAATACAGCAGGCATCCAGTGTGCCCGTTCCGATATCAAGCAGCAGCTGCATGAGTGTTGCGGGCATGAATGGCAGAAAATCACTGCCTTCCAGGAAAAGCTGCATTTCGTCATCGGAATGCTCAATCCGGAGAGAATAGAGTTCTCTCATGATTGCTTTTTTCTTTTTGACAGGAGAAAAGCAACGGACATCATGCCTGCCTTTCAAAAAAGAAAATGCTTCCTGCATTCGCAGGGGATCCGGCAAGTCGGGGAGAAATAAAGTATACTTCTGACGGAAAACATCAGGAGTCGGACCGGTTTTGATACAAAGCTCCCAGATACAGTGTTTGGGGAGTAATTCTGCATGAAAACGTTCGGAAACCTGTCTGGCATCTAAAACGGCGATATCCTGAGGCAGCACCTGATTCAGACTGCTCTTTAGAGCAGAAGGCAACAGGGAAGAAGTGGTCTGAAAGCTGAGAATCTGCCCTCTTGCATGAACACCAGGGTCTGTTTTTGCGGCACAGAATAACTGTATGTCCTCTTTGAGCAGCCTGGCAAGAGCAGTATGGATTCTCCCCAAGACCGTATCAAGATTTTCTTTTTTGGGAGCGGCCTTCCAGCCTGCATACCGGGTGCCGTCATATTCAACTGTAAGCATGAGAGTCTGCATAGAAATCCTCCTGAATATTTGATTCTAGTTCAATATTGTACAGGAAGACGAGACAGAATGCAATGAAATGAAAAGAAGAAGGTTTTATGCCTTCTTCTTTAACATGGACGCAGCCATATTGACGGTGCGGTCGATCTGTGCTTTTTCGGCATCTGATTTTCCTTCTTTCAGAAGATCCAGAATCAGAGTGATTTCTTCCGGCGAGAACTGAATATTATGCTTTCCCGCATTGGTGATCAGTGCGAACAAGATGGGCGCGAGGTCTTTTCCGGATTTTCCGGCAGTTTGTGCAGCGGCCATTTTAATCAGTTCCAGTTTGATTGGATCCATGTTCTGCATTTTTGGATGATTCATCCATTCGTTCATGTGAAGTACCTCCTTTAGAAGTTGTAAAATCCATTTGATTCATTGTATCGGAAAACATGGCATCATATGTCTGAAACATTTCTTTTTGTTCCGGATTCAACATTCCCATCAGCAGATCAGGAGAAAAACCGGTAGGATTGTCTGCCGGCATATTCTGAAAAAGCTCCATCATCTGCAGAAGCTGGTTTACCTGCGCCATCTGCTGTGATTCTTCTTCGGAAAGATAGGGTGAGAGGTCACTTAAAATCCGGGATGGAGAAAGAGAGTCAGAAGGAGGGGAAACCGGAAATCCCCGAAAGAGATGAATGGCATTCTGCAATTCATTCAGGCGGATGAAGATCCCCAGCATCCGTTGGCCGTTTGTTGGAAGATAGGGCAGCAAAAGTTTGATCGTCTGTAATTGTCTGGAAGTAGTCAGTTCATCAAAAGGTGTCAGAAAGTGTTTTGGATTCTTTTCCATAAATCCTCCCGGTATGTAGCGTTGTAAATATATATGTGGAAAAGTACACGAAAATGAATGAAAACCTGAATGACTTTTTTTAGTTGGTATCATACTATAAAGAAAGGAAGAAAAAAGAAAAGAGGATTTTTATGAAACGAAAACTGATCATTGACGGAAATGCGGTATACGAGATTGATGAAAACTGCATGTTGAAAAACAGGTTGGACAAAGAGAAGGAAAAGAAAGACAGAGAAAAGATCCGGTCGGAAAAAGCCGGGCATTAAAAATTCCCCGGCAGATTGCCGGGGAGTTTTGCGTTCAAAGGCAGATTAGCATCCGCATCCGTTATTGCTGCATCCACATCCGTTGTTTCCGAATCCATTGCCGCATCCTCCGCAGAAGATCAGAAGAAGGATGATCCACAGACAGCTGTCATTGCCGCATCCGTTACCGTTGCTCCATCCATTGCCACATCCGCCACAGCACAGAAGCAGGAGAATGATCCAGATACAGGAGTTCCCGCCAAAGTTTGATTCGCATCCACATCCGCAGTTTGTTGCACTTAATTCACTCATTTTAAATCCTCCAATAATGTTGTTTACAGTTCTATAATATGTGGATAGGGGAAATGTGTGAGAAAATTGTTTTAATAAATTTTTTACAGGAGTTGAATTGGTCTTAATACTTATTTTACTTGGCCTGTGCTATTTTTTAGAAAAGGGAAGGAGAAGATGGGTTATGAAGATCATAAAAATGGATAAAAAAATAGAGAAAGAACAGAATAGAGAACTGGAGCAGTTTTGCAGACAGATCAGAGAATATGTACAAAGCGGACGCATCCGTGAGTGTGAACAGTTGATTCCACAGTACATGCAGGTTTTCTGCCGGCAAGCTACAATATGGAGCAGTACAGTTCTTTTGCGAGAAAGTGTACGATAAGACCTGCGTATGGATGGGAAGACTGCGGGAGGAAAGGCACACATCATGGTATAAACACATCCGGCAGAAGAAGTGAATATTCTGATAAAAAAGGAATGTTCATAAATGAAACAGGCAAAGCAGATCATTGGATACTGGTGTGAAGAGATCCAAAGAGAAAGTGCTTTGGGGCAGGGAATCTGCGTCGCGGTTTTAGATACCGGGGAATGAGTTATTATAATGCTAAGTTAGAAAGAACCCAGTAAATACAAGGGTTTCGCTGACTTTTGTCCTACGAAAAAATGAGAAACACTATGATAATTTTGATGATGAGTACCGGTATCAGAGTCAAAATATAGTGGTGAAAAGGAGGTTTGCAATAATATAACTCAAGGTGGTTAGAGTATAAATTTGCTGGTTGATTTTATAATACTGATTTTCTTTCCGCCCGGAAGAAAGAGATATTATGATTAAAGGTTTTATGCTTTAAGTACATGGAGTTTGGTATTATTAAAAGTGATTTGCTGGTATTGGGAGGAGTGGGGTGTATATGATGAAGGAAAGATTAAGAAAATCAATAGTACGAGCTGTGTTTATATTCTTGTGGGGATGGCTAATGCACTATTTTTACATAGAAGAAGGACAGATTGATATATTCAAAATGTGGTTACTAATTGGTTTTCCGTTTGGCATATATAAAATTCATTTATGGTTGATACCTAAAAATTTAGATATTGGTGGTACTGTTGGTGTATGGACTATGAATATAATTATTGGGTGCATCATGGGTGGTTTTGTTGTGATAGGATATATTTTAAGATTACTATATGATGTTTTTACTGTAATGGTAGAGCGGGTTTGGTAACAGAAAAAAGCAAGTATGAGAAGAGTGCTACATACTTGCTTTTTCTGTTTCATCAGGTTCTAACAATTCATCGTAAGTAGTATTCAGACAATCCCGAATACCACGAAGTTGCGAAGCTGTGATGTGTTGAATTCCACGTTCGATTTTAACAAGAGATTCTCTTGTGATATTTATATTCTGTAACTGAAGCATACGGACAAGTTCGGTTTGATGGATACCTTTGGATAATCTGATTTTTCGTATGTTCTTTCCAATAAAGATATCTGTTTGTTTGATTTTTTGTTCCATAATTACCCTCTTATATCTGGACTCATATTAGTCCTTTTTTATCTTTATCATAACGGGTGAAAATGATACAATGGGACTAGAATGAGTCCACTTAGTGGAATAGTAAAAAGATATTATTGAAAGGTGTTGGAATATGAAATTGAATGGACAGGGATGCTATCGAATTAAAAAGTGGGTATTTTGGGTAATGGTTTTATTGTTTATTACCTTAATTACTATGGCAGGGCAGAAAGAAAAGATTAGAGAGAAATGGCTGCACAGCCAAAAGAGAGTAGAGATATCTTTTGAGGGAGAAAAGTCCGAACTGAAAGATATTAGTACATGTTATTTATGCGGTTTAAACAATGAAAGTCTAATGGGGGTATTTCAGGGATCGGATGATATTGGAATTATATCTTTGTTGGATTGGTATATAGTGGAATTGAGATTAGATAGCTATAAGGATTCTAAAGGTTCACAGATTACATATACCAATACAGGAGGTACATTCTATTCGACTGGTGGATCACCAAGCCGGGGAATGGCAAATGCGGAAATAATGCTTCCAGATACTTATAAGTTGGATATGAATTTTTTGGCGGAGCATTTGTGTCAGAAATGTTTAGATAAGATTACAGAGAGCTTGAGATATTCAAAATGGGAATACGAAGAAAAGAAAGTAATACCACTTTGTATAGTCGATTTTCAGACTTTAGAAATATACTCTTTGCAAGATTATCATGCAGGATGTATGGTAAGAGATTATTGGATAAATATGGAACATGAAGAAAATGAAATTAGGGTTGAAGCATTTTATGTGCCAGAACGGATTTAAGGATACTTTCAGTGATATGAAGAAATGAACTATAATTTTCTAAATAAATATCTCCCATTATATGGTTTGGTGTGCTACCCGTCAAGTAGACAAATAAAAAAATATAAAGTTTTTGTGTTGCCCAGTATATGCCGGGCAACATTTTTATGCTACTAATAATTGTTTTTCGTAAAATTCCATCGGTGTTAAGATTCCAAGTCCACGCTGCGGACGATCATTTGTATAATAATTCATATATTCCGTAATTGCCTGAACTAATTCTTCTCTAGTATGAAACTTTTGTTTGTAGTACATTTCTCGTTTTAGGATTCCCCAAAAGCCTTTCATCGGACCATTATCTGTGCAATGAGCTACGAAGAATTTTCCGCAGACCGTATCTGTTTATGCGACATAGGGCTAGACGTATGGAACATCGTATTGCAAGGGCGGTATTTCGGGCGGTGTGGCTGGTGCGGTGGCTGGAAGTGCCGTTGCTGGCAAGAGAGCCGAAAGAAAAAATACGGCTTCTAAAGAAAATCGGGGCAATACCACTTCCAGCATGGGACAGCGTGCAGGCTCAAAGGTGGGTGCTGTCTTAGATACGAAAAATAAAGTGAAAGACAAGGCAAACGCTGTCAAAGAAAATATCAAGGATATGCCGACTCAGACCGCTTATGCGGTGTATTCTGCAAAGGAAAAGGCAAAGTCCAGCGTGTCCGACTTCAAGCGTGTGTTTAGGGTGGAAATCAATCGAGCTACTACTTTTTGATTGCGTCGGTTCGTATTATAGTTTGAACTATCCAGATAGGCGTCCTGTGATTCCCCATACTTTTCTGTAAAATAATAGGACATAAGCGAACGGAGGTTACGTTCGATCTGGAGTAAATATTTAAAAAATAAATCTCGTAAATCAGAGTCAAATTCATATAAGGCAACAATTTCCTCGAATGTTGTTCCTATTTTATATGTTTTGGTAAAAGGAACTCGGAATAAGTGCTTGTACCCACCAATCAAAGGGAAATATCCGATTTGCTTGAGCATGGCTTCTGCATAAGCTCGATCAGATATGATGATTACTTTGTCCTCTAAATGTTGTATTTGCTGCTCAAAGCTGGCAAATGTTTTTTTCGTCATAGTATTCACCTCTATATAGCAAAAGAGGGAGAGACCCGCAGGCTCTCCCCCGGTTACGGGCTTCGCAAGTTTCCGCAACACGATCACTGAACCTAATATAACAAACCAATGTAAAAATGTCAACTGTTTCCGAAGGAATCTTCCACAGGAGATTTACAAAGGATTATAAGGTTCTAGGGTAGTATATGTATTGACTGGGTAAATAATACATCAGAGAAATGAATGAAGGGGACTATAAGTATAAAAAAATAGCGTTCTATTAGGCTGCGGAGCAAGAAAAATTCTTCCATTCTTTATGTGGATAAAGTATAATATTATAAAACAAATCCAAATTGTATGTGGAGGAATATGAAGTGAAAATATATTACAAAGGCTTTTTATGCAATCTTGCCCCCTATCGTGTGATGGGCGAAGATAGACATGCATTATTTCCTATTACCCAGTCGAATGATCCTATATTTTATGAAGAATTTGATGAAGTTCACTATGGATTATGGGCGAAAGTATTAACAGATGAAGAATATCAAGAAATCGTTGATGCTGTTACGAAAAATGAATAGACAACTTTGAATTTGGGAGATATAAAAATGGTATATAATGATTTGAGAAGTAAGCTAAATGAATACAACTGGGATGACGGATTTGAAATTCCAAAACAAATACTTGCTGCCCCCAGTTGTGATTTAGCACTAGCATTAGAGATATTTTATTTAAGTGATGGTTATGCTTTCTTAGACGATTCAACAAAGACAACTGACTTAAAAGAATGGAGGAAATTTATTACCGTTCTCTATGATGATATATTGAACAATAAATTTCCAAAGACAAGCACAGCATTTGAAATTCCATTATCCCAAGTTCAAAAATACAAACTTCAGAAAAAAGGTATTTCAAAAATTTTTTTGACTGACTTATAACTTAGAATTTAAGGTAGAATTGATAATGACAATAGAAGAAGTTTTTAGTGATTTATATGATAAATATGGTGAAGATTTTAACTGGTATATGCTTCCGTTAACACAGGCTGATGGAATGTTTGTTACTGAATTGAAAAATGAAATTGGGGAAGATCACTTCTTATATGACAAAAGAATTTGGGCAGTAGCAAAGTGTGAATCTAATGATGATGTGTTATATGTTACTGACAACGGAAGGAATGCGGACATCTACTATATTTTTCATTTGACTTACTCAAAGTATAATTCTGATGGATTTCCTCGATATGAAGAATTAAAAGATGTATATGCAGTAAAAGCATTTATTGAACAGTCCATAATTTGAAAATAAAATTTAAACTACAACTACCAGTTTATAGAACTATGTTAAATCATAAAATCACATTGAGGTGGCAATTATGCGATATAAAAAAATTGTATTGAGTATTATAGCAAGTGTGCTTGGTTTAGGGCTGTTAAGTGGTTGTGGTGGTTATTCTCATGATTTTAATTCAAGTGAAGAAGCACAAAAATATGTATTAGCAAAATTAAAGGACAAATACAATGAAGAATTTACCATTAAAGAAGTGAAGAAGTACAAAGAAGAAAAAATTGGATTGAATTGGATTAGCGTAGAAGTTTCTAGTAAAGAAAATTCTTCTCAAACTTCTACTGTATATGCACGAAATACTGGTCTTTTTAAGGATGGTTATCATGTTTATTACTATTCTGATGAAATAGAAGAACTTGCAACTCCTTTATTTCAAGATAAGCCTTTCATAAGAAATTATCAACTTGAAGTACAAGGGCATACAACAACGACAGAATGGAATGGTAAGGAAAGTGTAGAAGAATATCTGAAAAAAAGAGAATATGAAATAGAAACAAGCATATATCTTAATGATGGAAAAACAGACGAGGAATATGCAGAAGAAATTTCCCATATCATGCAGGAAATTGTAGAAAGTAATTTGGTTTTAAATATTTCAGTATATACAAATGATGATAACATTATTTTCTATTCTCTACCAGAACAGCACAGTCAACCAGATGTAGAAGTGATTTTAGAAAAAATGGAAGATGTGAGAAGTTTACAAGAAACAAAAGAAGATTACAAAGAGTGGAAAAAACAAAATCAAAATAATGCAAAAGATTAAGAGTGGAAATATTTAAAAAAAATGGTGATTATTTGTATTTAAGAGAAGAAGGAGGATTTTGGTATGCAGAGAAATAAATCAAATGAAATAGCAAGAGATATAATTAGAACAGCCAAGGAAACATTTAATGAAAAGATAAATAATATAACTCTTTTTAATCTTACAGATGAGCCATATAAAATGTTTAGTATAAAATGTACGATATATAATTATTTTGTGCTTGTATTCAATTATGATAGAGGGCATTTTGGATGTAATATAGTGTGTGGAGATGATGCTATTGCGTTACCAAATGATAGAGAGTGGGATAATGATTGTGATTTTGCTGCATTTTGGAAAAATGTAGATGAGCAGATAAGATTACGAATACCAGATAAATATTTGCAGGCATATGGTTGGTTATAAATTTAATTATGTCTCCACATATAATGGTCTCATAAATGTTGTAGGACTAATGTACAATCCAATATTCCTAGCGTTGCTAAACATTAAATCTGAAAAAGCGTATAAATTATGTAGACAAAATTTGAATAAATGGATAGGCAGTCTGGTTGTTGATCAGGCTGCTTTTTGCATAAAAATTTTTATGATGTCATGTGTAAAAAAAATATATACAAGAAATATCTGATAATATATAATTCTATTATAAATTATCGACAAAGAAAAGGAGTGCTATTTTGATGAAATATATACGGATTTACACAGAATCAAAGTCAATGAACAGTTATTATTATGAGGAACAGACCGGAGAAATGTTCATTCTTGAGCAAAGCAAAGGTGGGAACGGGCTTTCTGTTGGAATCATTGCTGGAATTTCACTTGTGATATATGCGTTTGTAAGGAAAATAGAAAAGCCAATTTCTTTTGATGCAAATCTGTTGTATTGGATTTCTGTGGGGATCGGAGTTGCATTAGGCGTACTTATCGCTGGATATATGCTAAAACGTGCAAAAAGAAAAATTGAAAAAAATGTAAGAATCTATCCCTGTGGACTAAAAGAAAAGCAGGCAATGGCAAAACAGAATCACAGATATTTTTTTACATACATTTTTCTGATTCTTGTCATGGTTGGGATATGTGCAGCCTCTCATTTCCTAATGATATGGGTTGTTCCATCCGTTTTGGTATATGCTTTTTTAAATTCATTGATGTGCTTGTTGACAATTTTACTGACAATCGCTTTTATAGGAAATCATCCCATAAAGGGATGGAAAATTGCAAGTAGAATACTGAGAGGAGAAAGGTAATGGCATATTTAATTCCAACTTTATATGTAATTGTATCTTATACATTTTTTCTTTTACCCGGTTTATTTAATCATGTAATGGAATTGAAGATTCTTTCAATTCTTTTACCGTTTATTATGGGAGTTGTTAATTTGATTACTGTATTAACCGTAGGAAGAAAGTGGACAAGAAAAACACTGTTAAACTGTACGTTGATTATTAAATATGGCTTGATTCCGTTTTATTTGATTGGAGGAAGCATTACGATCGGCGTAACGGTTGCGGCATTATTTCCATTACCGTTAATGGCATTGCTTGGACTTGTAACGATTGTCTTTTTGATTTTTGGTTATGGAATTTTGTTGGGAGCATCTCCCTATGCACTTGCATATATCATAAAGTCGTGTAAAGAAGGAAAACACTCGAAAATAGTGGCAATTTTGTCCGGTATCTGTCAGTTCCTTTTTTCGTTTGATGTGATATCCATGATGATACTGACAATAAAGGAAAAGCATTTGGTCAAAACAACAATCTGTGTTTTTGGGGGAATGTGCCTCATAATTCTTTTGATTCTGTTAGACGTGTTTGCGTCATTTGTATAAATTGCAGGAAAGATGATTTTTAATAACAAGTGAAAAATATTTTGGAGGAATGATTATGATCACAATGAATGAAAAAGATAAAAATGAAATGTTAGACTCTATTTTAAATGAAAAGGAAGAGTATCTATGCAAACTTTGGGGAGTTTTAATGGCTGATTCCAAAACTTATGCAGCAATCGGAGGACTCTCTGCGATAGTAGGAGGTGGAGCTGCCGCATTAGGAGCATTAAGTAATGCTTACTGTTATATAGGTGTTACAGAGCAACATTTGAATTTTGTTGTTGTTGACTCTGTAAACGTTCGTAATATTAAAAACAGAATATCTATTCCAATGGAATGTATCACAAAAGCAGAAGTGAAGGGTGGACTCTTGCCGGGAAGAAAAGTTGTAACGGTATATTTCGAAAAAAATAAATTTAAAATTTCCCTTATGAATAATGCAATCGGTTCTGATATTCAGGGACAAAAAGAGAATGTAGAGCGATTTTGTCAGATGATTCAAAAGGCTTGTAAAAACTAAAAATCAGCCGTTGGTCATAAAGAAGGTGATTCATGATGTGTGATAAATTGAAAAAGGAAGAATTTTTCAGGGTATTATCCCTTTGATCTTGTTCATTGATTTATAATTGAAACTCGTTATTGAATAATAGGAAGTGGTAGTGCTAGGAGAGCAGAATGCTAAAATTATGTTATAAAAATAATGATAGAAGAACAGATGAATATTATTTTGATTTACAATCTCAGAAAGTATATAAAATCTGTCTTTCGACATATTATGCAAAACAAAATACAAGAGGTATTCCATTTGTTTTCATCTCAGGTGGGATATTAGCAATACTTTTAGAGCAGGTATCTCAACGTATATTATTACCTAAAAATGGTAGGATGCTGCTGTTGTTCCTGGTAATTGGAATATTAGTTCTGATTGATAAAAAAGTGAAAAAATCATTCATAGAAAAGTATCAATACATAGAGGAACAAACAATAGGAATTCCTATGGAAAAAGAGGAGGTATTAAAGCTATACACGCTGGGGAAATGGAACAGAAGGGCATTAGGCTTTATTGTCTTTATAGGTCTGTTTATTTTTCTTATTGGGATGTTTCTTGCAATACAGACAACGCATCTTACCGGAATATTTCTGGTTCTATTAGGTGGAATAATAGGGGTTATCTTTTTTCATTACGGAGAATTTATGGAAGTGGCAAAAGTAAAAAAATGTTTACGGACAAGTAGTGTTTGAAATGAGTTTTCAGACAGAGAGGGAGATGTTATTTTTGGAACGAAATAGATATATTCAGGTATGCAGGGAAAATGAGTACGCTGTTTTATATTATGACAATAAAGAAGAAAAAATAATACGATATAAAACAGGGAAAAAATTTTCATTTTCCTTAAAATATCAATTATGTATTTTGGTTACATTGGTTTATTATTTTTTGAAAATGACATAGCAAAAAAGATAAAAAATGAGGGAGTAGAAGTGCCGTATATCCTATCTGATGAATTGCTGCAGAAAGGGCAAAAGGATTTAAAAACGCAAAAAATGATCATATATCTGTGGACTTTGATTTCCGTGGTAATATTGTGGATGTTTTACCTGACGAATTTGGTTATGGTTTTGGTACTATTTTTAGTCAGCATGATTGCTTTATCCGCTATGGCTGCGGCAACAAGACCAATTTTACGGGCAAAATTATATCAAGCATATACTAGAAAGAATGGAGATTAGATATGAACCCAATTAAAGTATTGGAATGGAAAGGAATGTATCCCATTAATAAAATACTACTTGTAATGATATGGCTGTTCGGATGCTTTTTATGTGTGGCAGGAATCATTATATTTATTTCTGACAATGATGTGAAGAATTTATTGGTTGGAATACTTTTTGGAATAGGGGTTGTCGTATTCTTTTCTCCAATTAAAAAATATGTGCTTACAACATATCACTGTGTTCCAGGTTTAAATTCCAAGTTACAAAAAGTGGAGCTTGAAAAGTTACTTGAAGGAGAAGTATTTGAAAAGATATCGAAGAAAGACAGTAATATTACGAATTGTGATATTAAATTAAGTGAACATTGGATTTGTGCAAAAGGGAAACTGATTGCTAAAAATCTTCTTATTATTGGGTATCCAAGAGTAACGTCTAACTTAACAGGAAGAGCAACGACGCCTATGGTATTTATTTATATGACCGGAGATATTGTTAAGGTAGATTTAAAGACGGATTTATCTGTAGAAAAAATATCTTTACTAAGGAAATATTTCTGGCATAATTTGGGGATTGTATCAACTGAGGTTTTAGGAAAATCTGAAGAAGAGGTAACAGATATTTTTTCAAAACAATTTCAAGTATTGAAAGAAGAGATGAACTTAGATGATCGTGAACTTCTCATAGAAATGATAAAGGAACCAGAAAAATATAGAAAAATATATATGGAAATATTACCGTACCATATAAAAAAATGGTGCAAAAAACAAAATATAGAGGAGAGAAAACAGTAAAGAATTCAATCACATAGAGGTGGTTCATATGCGATATAAAAAACTTATATTAGGTATGATAACAAGTGTGTTCTGCTTAGGACTTCTCAACGGCTGTAACCGTTATTCCTGTGATTTTCATTCCAGTGAAGAGGCACAGAAATATGTGTTAGCGAAATTAAAAGATAAATATAAAGAAGAATTTGTTATTACAAAAGTAAAGACCTACAAAGAAGAAAAAATCGGTTTGAATTGGGTGATTGCAGAAGTGGTCAGTAAAGAAAATTCATCTAAAACAGCTACCATATATGCACGAAATACGGGATATTTTAAAGATGATTATCACGCCCATTATTTTTCAGAAGAGTTAAAATCACTTGCAGATCCTTTATTTCAGGATAAGGATTTTGTAAAAGATTATCAATTTGAAATACAAGGTCATACAACTACCACAAAATGGAATGGTAAGGAAAGTATAGAAGAATACTTGGAAAAAAGAGAGTATGAAATAGAAGTATATCTATATCTTAATGATAGAAAAACGGATGAAGAATACGCAAAAGAGATTTCTGATATCATGCAAGAAATTGTAAAAAGTGATTTGAATTTTGATATTTCCGTATATGTAAATGATGAGGATCTTATTTTCTATTCGTTGCCTGACCAACACATAAAACCAGATATAGAAGTTATTTTGGAAGAAATGGATGATGTCAAAAGTCAGCAAGAAACACTAAAAAATTACAAAGAATGGAAAAAACAAAATCAGCATAATGAAACAAATCCTGAATGAAAGAGGAGGGGTATGGTGAAACGAAAAGTAGGAGCGATATTAGTTATTGTAGGAATGCAGTTGCTTATATTTGGAGTAATATGTTCACAATGGGTTTATATACGTATAGGATTAGGGAATCAATACATATTAGGGAGATCATTATTATCGACACTAGGAATCCTGTTTATGATACTCGGAAATGCCTTTTACAGAGTGTTGTATAGACCACATGAGGAGCATGCCTCAACCAAAGAAAAGTATGGAAAACCAAAGAACGTGCTATTACGAATAGAGTGGAAAAAGTGGTATCCATTAAAGAAATTTATTGCTTTTCTGTTGTGGAATATCTGTTTGTTTACAGTATTGATAAGTACGATATTTTATTGTTCTGAGCAAGAAACAGATTCTAAGACATTGTTTGGCTACATCATTTTTATAATCACTACAATTGCTACATTTTCACCTATGAGAAAGTATGTAAGTCCCAAATATCGTTGCCTTCCTCACATCGGAGATGTGCTTAGCAAAACAGAACTGAATAAAATGCTGGGGGATGAGGATTTTCAGGGAATAGAGAAATTTAAAGAAATGTCCATCTATCCATACGTAAAAGAAAGTAGAAATTGGTTCTGGATTGGTGGACTGCTGTTGCACAAAAAGATGGTGGTGGCAATAGATTTTGGATTGAGGACATCCCCTAATCATATGCATTCACAAATTAAATTGATGTACGTGGATGGAGAAGTAGGAGAAATTATTTTGTCTGACCTATATTATGAAAGAAGCACGGAACTATATGGGTATTTATGGAAAAAAGCAGGAATTTTAGGAGGCAACGTTGCGGGAATTCCGTGGTATAGAAAAAATACTGAAATAGCTAGGGAATATCTAAATAACAGTAAGTTTGGCAAAAAGGATTTTTATGAAAAAATGGAACATGTAGACGAAATCCGGATGCTGCTGATGGAGAAATTTGGCGATGAAGAGGATAAAATAAAATATCAAATCGGTGAAGAAAAAGCATCCAAGGCTATAAGACAGGGGAGGAATAGAAAGAGTATCAGAAAGTAAAACAAATTTGTAAGGGATAGAGTTTATTTTGGAAGAAATGTACAGCATCAAAATTTACAAGAGACAATGAAACATACTGGAGAATGGAAAAAAACAAAATCAGCATAATGAAGCAAATCCTGAACGAAAAAGGGAGTGGTAATAAGATGGGCATTTTGGACAGATTGAAAAGAGGAAAACGGACATCAAAGGAAGAGTGTAGTGGAGTTGTAAGCAATGCAAAGAAAAATAGTATGACAGCGGTTGAGTATGCAAAAAGCTTTCAAAAGAATTTTGATTTTTCTGAGAGAAGTATAGGGGATCTGGAAGAAATTCTGGATTATTATGCAAAGGATCTATTAGAAAGCAGACCAACAGAAAATCAAGTGTGGAGTATGTCCCTTATTTTTGGCTCTTATCTGGGGGAAGTGATGTTAAAAAACGGTCTTTCTAAAAGAGGGTATCATTGGGGAATGCAGAATACGGGCAATATTCCCCTGTTGATGGCTGATGATGAAAAATATGTTACCCCTATTGATAAGATTTACAAAAGGCTGGTAAATGGACCAGAAGATAATGTGGTTTCATTTTATCAGATGATGATGGAAGAAGGATAATTGTTGTGAAAATAAATATAGTTAAGATGACAGAATGGAAAAACTTATATCCCATTAAAAAGATAATATTATTATCCGTATGGCTATTTACAGTTTTAATATTGTATGCAAGTTTCGTGGCACTTATCAAAGACCATGATTTCAGAACAATATTCATTATTATCTTAGACAGCGTAGGACTTGTTAAGTCATTCATACCGATTAAAAAATATATTTTGACAAGCTATCATTGTATGCCGGTTTTTAATCAAATTTTCACGAAAGAAGAACTGGAAGAATTGCTTGAAAATGAAGTGTTTCACAAAATGACAGGAAGTAAAGAAAATCCTTTAAACAGACCGGAATTGTTGGAGAGTGAAAATTGGTTTTGTATTCATGGGAAATTTATTTCAAAGAACATGACAATGATAGGAAGAGCGTGGGTAGCTGCAAGCCTCAATAACAGAGATATCACGCCTGTGAAAATATTTTATATGACAGGAGAATTTCTCGAAGTCAAGACAGGACATTCGTGGAATATTTCTACTATACAATCCTTTAATTATCTATTATGGAATGAGTATAAGATAATACCTGTTAAAGTATTTTCAAAAGATTATGAACGGATTACCACAATTTTAAAGAGTACATATAGCAAAATTAAAGAGGAAAAGAACTTGTGCGAAAAAGAAATGATACGATATTTACTTGAGTCTGGTGCAGAGGTGAAAGCGTTATTTTGGAATGAAATACCGGGATTTAAGCCACTGAATAAATACGAAGATGAAGGAAAAAAGTAATGAAAAATACGAAGAAAAATTTCAACAGAAATATACTGATCTGCGTCTACGGTTTTTTCTTCATATGCGTATTATGCGGTTTTATCGTGTGGGCAGCCTATAGGGAAAGAGATTTTTCCCCGAAGGGATGGATGAACTGTGATCCAGCGAAAAGATATCTTTATATTGAAGATTTTGAAGAAAAATACGATGTAGTCGGGATGCAACGAAGTGATATAGAGGATTTGTTAGGCTCGCCTACCTGGAGAGAAACAGAGCCAGATACCGAAGAAATTATATACTACGAGTACCGCATTCAAGACCATATCCTAGCAGGATGGAAGGTATATCAAATAAGATTCCAGGATGATCTTGTTGCAGATACAAGCATTATAGTAGAAGATTGGTAGGAATATGACATGATACATTATATAAACTTTTTCTTTAACAATATAGAATATGATGAGAGTTATAATTGACCGCCAAAGGAGATAGAACCGATTCCTGTCTGGTAGTTGGAGAAAAAATGCAGGAAAATGGGAAGCTACATCGTTGCGAAAGTAAAATCAGTTATTGATATTGTGCATTTGATACGGCAGGTGTTAGCGTAAGCACATCTTTCCAAAAGGTGGGAATAGAAGAAATGAAACATATCATTGAATTTAATAGAGATGAACTAAGGATTGATAAAAAAATAATGAAATTTGGCTATGATATTAGAGATATTAAGGTGGTGGATAATCAAGTTATTGTTTTATTATCCATACCATTTCATACGAATGAAATAGATAATATATATGCGGTATCCTTAGATTGTAAAATCAATTGGAGAGTAGAAAGTCTAAATATCATAAGTCCAGATGGAGATAATCTTCCATATGAAAATCTGTTTTTTCATAATGGAGAATTAACAGCAACCGATTTTTATGGAAGAAGATATTTTATAAATCTTACAAATGGAAGGATAGAAAAGACGGATATCGTAAAGTAAAACATGGAGGGATTTATGTTAGAAGAACGGTCATATTTATGCGGAAATAAAAATGAAAGAATTGTTCAGGCGTTGAGAAAAGCTGGTTGGTACGATGGGCGTAAAACAGAAATTTCTTCAGTTTTAACTTATTATAAAAAATGGAATATTGAATTGAACGAATATGTAATCCATTTTTTTGAAGAATATTATGGAATAGCCGGAAGGTGGTATATAGAGGTTGAAAACTTAGCCTGGGGTCCGGACTTTGAATTTCTATTATTCCCCTATCCTGAGAACCAGAAAATGGAGATTGTAGATTTTATGTACGATGATTCAGAATACCGGATGGAATCAGAGGAATATAGAGCTGTAAAAGAGTATGCAAAGGAAAATATAATTTTAGTTGGCGAGATTGGCTATTATTATCCTGCGCGTGTCTGGATCGGAAACAGTGGCACATTCTATTGTACACATGATTATGAAGAGGATTGTTTAAAATTTGATTCGGTGATCGCACTGATTTCCTATGAATTATCCGCACATGAGTTTTCTTCAGTAGCAATGCGGAGGTAGTAAATGAGAGAGACAAAACGGACATCAAAGGATATTTTGAAGGATATGCTGTCAGGTGATATGTAGAAAATATGGAGTGCAAGCTGCGAAATTGTATCATTAAGTCAAAACCATGAAAAAATTATGGAACTTGTTCCGCATACAGATGAGATGTATCGTGCAGTAAAGAAACTTGAGCCAGGCGGTTTCATCATTCCACACCAAAGAGTCTTAGAGAAGGTCTTTCAAATCTTGCATTTACATAAAGAAGGAAAAGAATGTCCCTGCAGATTATTAGGAGGAGAATCCAATCCAAAGGACTTGATAGAAGAGGGATATTTTGAACTTGTTAATATGGTATATTGCGATAATAAGGATTACATAGATTCTTAAATAGTCAATTTGAATTTGAAGATATACAGTAGAGAGTGTGATGACATGACGGATATTAGTGGTATTTTTTCGATAAGTAGTAGTACAAACCCTCAATGGATTTCATTATGTGGACATTTGGAAGCTGTTATTGGAAATTATTTACTTTCACAAGCAGGAAATCCAGAAGCATATTGGTATGCTATATACTACGACTCATCAGTAGACGGGTATAATGAATGTGTAGAAATCACAGATAAAAATTTAATTGGTTATGTATATTGTGATGATAGAGTAGCCTTTGTTTTGAACAGCTTCCTTGAAAGATTTATAAACGATACTGTAGATTATGATATTCATTATGTTGGTGTAGATTCTTTAGATGAAGAATGTATTGAATGCAGCAGATACTCTGATTATTGTGAGCATATTTTACCTGCTTTATGGATAGATGATGATTTCTTAAACAATGAAAAACTTGAGTTTGATTATGAAAAATTTGAGTTGATAGATACTGGCGTTAAGTATCTTAATCCGAAGCATTTTTCCGTAAAAAGCTTTGTAAAGTATTGTAGATTCAGTAAAGAGTGAGATTTCTATAAAATAAAAGATAGACTCTTAGTTGTTAGCATCAAACTCCAGTTTATAGACATGATTAGTGATATATATGTGAATTTGCACACGAGGTTTATATGAAAAGTATAGAAGAATTAGAAAAATATTTGGAAGACGAGTGTTATTCTTTTGTAGAAATTAACATCGGAAAACATCATGCACACGAAGGGATTGTTATTGAAAAAAATGGTGATGCATATGAGTTTGGATATTCTGAACGAGGAAATAAAAGAATACTAATGTCCTTCTCAAGTGAACAGGAGTTAGTAGAATATGCACTTGAGAAACTTAAGGCTGATAAGTGGAATAAAGCACATTTGGTTGCGTGGGTTTGGTCTGAAGCGGAAATCCAACAGGCAGAGGCGGAACTGAAAAATTATAATATAAGCTTTGAGAGGAACGATGTGCCTAATTATTTACAAGGAAAAAATGCATACCGCATCTTTGTTTTTGGTAAAGATTATTTAAAGCTTGAAGAATTCACCAAAAGGTATTATAGAAGTAGAATTTGAAGTTGACGAAGAGGGACATCATTTATGAATTTTGATTTATATGAATTTTTAAAATACCATAATGGAAGTAAATTTTATCCAGTTAAAGTAGAAGAGATAGATGAATTGGAAAAAAAGCTAAACTTAATTGTTCCAAAAGAATTAAAGGATTTATTATTAGGGATTGGATATGGATTTATCAAGGGATCGGAGAATAATGTAAATCGTATTATGGATACTGATTCAATAAGAGATTTTAGATTAAGAAAAGGAGATTTTGAATTTTATCCTGATATTGAGATATATGATGAATATGAAGATGGTAAATTAATATTTTTTGAAGGTAGTGAATCAGCATTAATATCAATAGAATTAACAGATGATAATAAAAGCAATATTTTTTATTATGATGTTAAGATTGCAGATTCATTAGAAGAGTTTTTAATAAAAATACAGGAAGATGATAATTATTATTTAGAAAGAATCGTTTAAATCATAAAATCACATTGAGGTGGCGGATATGCGATATAAAAAAATTGTATTGAGTATTATAGCAAGTGTGCTTTGTTTAGGGCTATTGAATGGCTGTGGGCATGAAAATGAGATTTCAATAAAAATTGAAACCTATTTACAAGAAGAATATGGTGAAGAATTTGAAGTATTGTCTTGGAATCAACCAAAACTTTTACCATCAGACAATGGTGCAATCTATGCAACTTGTATTTCAAAAAATGACCCAAAGCATCCATTTGAGGGTAGCTATTTTAATCCCGAAGAACCAAACTCAGAAATAGAAATTATTTATGATGGTTATGGGCAACGCCTTTTGGCAAAACAAATGGAGTCTATGATAGAAGAAGCCATTTCGCAGGCAGCTGAGAACTATTATATTCAAGGTGATATTATTATACCTGAAGAATGGCAAGACATCCCAGTGGAGGAAATTTCACAATGGAAAAATTATGTTGATCTATGTAATCAAAGTAATTCAGATTATAAAACTTTAGGTTCAGCTTGGGTCTATATTGATGCTTCTACAATGAAAGGAAAAACTGATGAAGAAGAATATCAAATGTATGAAGAAGTCTATCGTGATAAATTAGGTGGTCAGGCATTGCTTTATGTTTATTATTTAGACCATAAGAGTTTTGAAAAAGCAGAAAAAATATTAGAAATTTTCACATCTGGTGATGAGGGTAGTAATTTTGAAGATATTATCGAAGGTCAGCCATACTTTGGAACAATCATGCGATATGGTTCAGATAAATTTGATGATAACTTAGAGATATTCAAGGCCGCAAAGCAGGGAAAAGAACAAGAAAAATATCAGTAAGTAAAGCAAGTTTTAATTGATGTGGGTATAAAGGAGTGGTTTAAAATGATTAAAAGAATATGGACATTTAAAAGAATTATATTAGCAATAATTATATTTATGTGTACTATAATTGTTGCAATCTCATTGCAAAAAAGTATTATGGGAACAGATAAATTACAAAGAGATTTTGGAGTCGCACTTCTTTTCATTGTTGTGCTTGTTTGTTTACTTTACTTTTTATATAAACTATTAATACCAAAAAGTTTTAGGTGTATGACAGTAGTAAAAAAATATTTATCTTTTAGAGAATTGAAAGATCGAATTAATAATGAATCGTTTTCAAAAGTCGTTATTGACGAGAAGAAATCTGGAAAGATTGAAATATATTATTCCTCTAAATGGATTTATGCTGATGAGGTTTATATACCAAGAAAATTAGTTTTGGATTTGATAGCAGAACGCAAATCTTTATATTCATCATTTGAAAAATTATCAATAGCAACAAAAAATGGAGAAAATATTGTATTTGCCATAATTGATATTGAAGAAGCAGAAAAAATCATAAAATCTTTGCAAGGAATTTTCGAAGAGTTTACATTGGATTTTAATAATATGAGAAAAATTCAAAATAGAATTTTAAGAAAAGAAATAAAGCAAGAATTTTATAAACGGGTTATAAATAAAGAAGACTTTTTGAAAGAAAGCGGTTTGTAGAGCGTGTTAAAGTAGGAGTTTCATAGTTTGTAACAATGCTTTATAGATAAATCGGAATTTTGTGGAGAGGAACAAGTTTGAGGTAAGAGGTAATATTCTATGAAAATATGGTACAAAGGAGTTTTATGCAATACCGGCACATATCGTTATATGGGAGAAGATAAACCTGCGTTATATTATATTTATAGTCCAGACCAAGAAACAATGCTTAAAGCAGGATTTGTGGAAGATCATCCCTGCTTATGAGTCAAAGTATTAGCCGATGAGGAATATAATGAAATTATTACTATTTTGAATCAAATGATGGACTGATTGGATAACTTTCAGTTTGTAAAATTGAAAAATATGAATTTGAAGGGATGTGTTTCAAGTGACAAAGGAAGAACGACAAAAATATAAGGAACTAACAAAAGTGTTGCCTAAAATATTAAAAGATAAAATTAAAAAATATAAGTTTAAGAAAAAAGACTTTATGATTTGGTATAAGAAAAAAGAATTATTTTTCGATTTGCTTATTGATGTGAAAGTAAAGTCAGATGATAAGTGTTATTGTACTGCCGTAGAAACAATCAAACCATTGTGGTTAGATGATTTGTTATGGGATTTATTGAAAATGGAAACCAACAAAGAAACACCTTTAAGTTTGAGAACTATTGGTGCATTTACAGTTAGCGGAGCTGAATTGTTTAAAAATGAAACAGAATTAAAAGAATGGACAATCAGTGAATTAGAAGAAATCATAGATAATTATTTAGAACATTTTTATAAAACTGTTCAATCATCTTCAATCTGTGATTTTTACAATAATTTAGAAAATTCTATATACCATGTCGAATTAAGAAAAGCATTATCATTTATTTATGATCATAAATATCAAGATGCATTAGATTATTTATTAGATAAAGGCGATGGTGTTTTTAAAAATGGTGATATATCTATAAATAGTGCTATGAGAGAATACTGTAAAAACCAACTTTCTCATTGATAACTAGAGATATCTATACTCCTGTAACAGATGGATGGAGTTCACTTGATTGTGTGATGCAGGAATCAACTGAGAAAATAGACTTCTTAAAATATATGACAAAACAGGTCTTTCCGGAAGAGGAAGATTATTTTTTAAAGCAAATGGGGAAAGAACTGCATTGTAGTCAAGGATTTGCAATGCGGATAATTCTACAATGACATTAGATTATGAAATCTTGAAGGAGTGCAGAATTTTATGTGGGAAATTTATTTACAGCAGATAAGAGAAGAGAAAGAACTATATGATGAGGAAATAAATTCCGGTGCATCCAAGAAAGAAATTTATGAATTGGTAACAACTGCAAAAGAGAAATGGAACATGGAGATTCCGCAACAATATCTGGATGTTCTTTCAAGGATAAACGGAATAGAATTTAATGGATTTATTTTATATGGTGTGGACCAGTATTTATTAGAGCATGAAATGAAACAGCCTGTTTATGGGTTATTGGAATTTAATCACATATGGCATGAAAATGAAAAGCAAAAAGAATATTTATTTTTGGGCGAAAGCAATATTAGCTGGTATGTCTACCAATATAAAAATCAATGTTATATGGAATTGGATCAGCCATCTGGAAGAGAAATCCATCGATTCCGTAATTTTTACGAAATGTGTGATAAGGTTTTGAGTGAGGCGATTATGGGATAAGGAAGGGAGTGCTTGATTATGCAACTAAAAAAATTAGAATGGCAACGATTATATCCAGTAAAAAAACTTTTATTTCTTGGGGCGTGGTTATTTTGTGTTTTTATATTTGCAGCGGCGATTATTTTGCTTGTTCGTGATGGAAATTGTGAAAACTTATGGCTCGGGATGCTATGTGGAATAGCTGCCTTTGTGATGAGTTGCCCAATGATAAAATATATAAGAATTTCATATCATTGTATGCCATACTTTGATCGGATTTTTACAAAATGTGAACTGGAAGAGCTTGTGAAAAATGAAAAATTTTATCCTATTGAAAATACAATGGATAAAAAAGTGTTAGGATTACTAAAATCAGGAACACATTGGCTTTATGCAGGAGACAGGCTTATATCAAAAGATCTGGCTATATTCGGATGGGCAGAAGGGAGCTCAAGCCTGAACGGAAAAGCAGTAACACCTGTGTTTTTTATTTATATGACAGGAGAGGTAATAAAGATAGATTTAGGTTCCAAAATACATATAAATGAAATTGAAAATTATAATCAGTATCTTTGGAAAAAGTTTCAAATAATACCAAGAATTATAGTAGGAGAGCAAAGGGAACATATTGTCAATGCTTTTGCACGCCAGTTTCAAGAGCTGAAAGAAAATCTGGGATTAAATGAAAAAGAGCTGGTGGAAACTATCCTGCAGAATCCAGAAAAATATCGGAATATGTATATGGAACGATTGCCTGATCACATAAAGAAGTGGTGTGAGACAAATCAGACATGGAGTTGGTTCTCTAGCAAATAAATCATTTAAAGGGAAGATAAAATATGAATATAAAAGAAGCAATAAAAATTATAAAGGACGAGAAATTACAAGGTTATAATATGAATGAAGAAAGGTATAATAGAGAAAATGAAGTTGTGTTAAGGTGTGAGAATGATAAGTGGATTGTTTATGCAACAGATGAAAGAGCTAGTAAGGTTACAAATTCACAAGATATTTATTTTGATGAGGAAGAAGCATTAGATAATTTTATTGATAGATTAAGAGCTCTTAATAGATTAAGGGGCTATAAAGTTAAGACTGTTACCAGTATTTAAAATTTAGGGAACTGATAGTATCACTGAGCAGGGAAGCCATAAAAGGTATTCCTACTTTTCTTATAGCGAAAAGAAACAGTCAGATAAAAGCTGATTGTTCTTGTCTAATAAGGATAGAAAACACAGTTGGAGTATGGTAGAATAAGGATAACAAATTTGAACTTGGAGGTTACTTATGAACTATGATATGAATTTGATTAAATACCACAAAAATGTTTTTTTCAGAATTGCATCAGTTATTCTAATCGTCTGTTTTACACTATTTGGGTTTACCGCTTGCGCTGGTACTACTGACAGAAAAGATAATAAGGATGATAATGCATTGCTACAAGGAACATGGGAAATAGACACTGGATCTGGTGCTGGTTATAAATTCGTTGAAGATAAGTTTATGTGGTTAAAATCCATCGAGGATGTTAACGATAACTACTGGTACGGAGATGTTGAGTACTATAACGGTGCTGAAGCAATGGAAATGGCAGGACTAACCGATGGTGAACTTCAAAGCAGCCTGCCAGGACTTAAACCCGAAAACATTTTTGTAACAAAATTAGATCCCGAAAAAATCATTACCGATGGTGCGGATAAAACTGCTACCAATATGAACGACCAAACCTTATGGACCCGCTTATGGCTTATTGAGGAAAATGAGGACAATGTTGTTGCGGTAGTGATTGATTTAGAAACATTTAGTATGGAGAACTACACTAAAGTTGAGTAAAAAACAGAAATTAGAAGTTAATGAGATGATTTTTTTGAAATTTAATTGATAATTCTCAGTTTATTGGAAGAGAAAAATGGTATGACAAAAGTTGAAATACTCAAAAATATAATAATTGGAGAACCAGAAAATGGGTTTATTCGGACTGTTTGGAAGAAAAAAAGAAGTTGAACTAGATAAAGTAAAAGATGATAATAAAGAAAAGTTCTTAAGAGAACCTGGTGATAATAATACAGAAGGAATCTTACAGTTTGAAAATTTAAATTTTAAACTTGCAGTAATTCAAGTTTTGATGTATGACTTGAATTTATTAAAGCCTTGTTTTGATATTTATGATTTTGCTGATGAGCATAAAGAACTAGAGATAAATACAGATAGCTATACCGTAATTGAACCGGCACTTAATTTTTTTAGAGAATTGTCTATCCCAAGGGAATTTGCACAATATGTAGAAAAAATCGACATGGATGGTGGGAGTGAAGTGTATATGAATATAATTCCACAATGGGATGGAGAAGATGAATGCTTTGATTTAAACAATATAACTTTCTCAGAAATAAGACAATTTCCAAATCTTAAGGAAGCAACAATAATGAGCAGTAATTTTGATAAAGTAAAAGAAATTTTTGATGCTGAAAATATTGATGTAGAATTGCTTTAAATTAGTTTTTCTATCCAACTTTCGGTTTGCAGAACTCAATAAGTAAATAAGAACACTACCCGTTAAAAAAGTCTCCCGATCTGTAAAAGACCGAGGAGACTTCTTTTATAATTGAAATTCTTTGGTATGTGTAGTTTGGATTGGAGGATTCCATCCAAGTATCATATCCACGTTACGACATACAGTATGTAGTTCTTTCTGGTAATCCCGGTAATAGTCGTATTGTTTCTGGAGAGTATCTTTTTGAGTTAGAAGTTTTTCCTTCTGTTCTCTCAGTTGCTTCATCGTGGGAAGGGGCTGCGTTCCGTTTTTCTCTTTTAGTGATGTTACAGCCTTTTCATAAAATGTAAGTTCGGCAGAATGTTCCTGACGGAATTTCTGCTTATTTTTGCTTTTACGAAATTGTGCATAGACAGATTTATTTGCAAGATACTGTCCGGTGTAGTGGAGTTGTTGATTGAGGTTCTTTAATTCCGATTCCACAGTTTTTAATTGAATATTCCGGATGGTTTTACATCAGCTGTCCGGTGATATGGAAATCACTTTTT
>ERZ779870.790-NODE-790-length-28510-cov-57.4534_pt1 | contig 28510 bp, 18 predicted proteins | sample MGYA00511247_ERZ779870 | MGnify/ENA primary metagenome ERZ779870 (study PRJEB29588, sample SAMEA2149068) | human gut metagenome | biome: human gut; feature: human-associated habitat; material: faeces | place: Denmark | collected 2008/2010 ...
GACTATGGCAATGCGAAAACCATCGAAGGTTCTACTCACATATTAATATCCGATCGATTCGAAGGAATTAGTGGCAACAATGTGGAAAAAGACAAAGAAGCAGTTACTAATTGCGAATGGACAGAACTTGTCAGCCAAGATGAGCTTCCTAAAGCAACCAAAGATACTAAAGACTATTCTTGTCCTTTAATATCTTACTTGGGTAAAGAAATCAGCATTGCTTTCCGCCTCAACCCTCTTGATAATAGCAGCACAATGCCTGTAATACATATTAAAGGCTTACAGCTTAATCTGGAGTTCAACAATGGAAAATCAACCACAATTAATGCAAAGAACTTCGAATTCTCGGCTTTAAATGTAACCTACAATTTAGATGATCTTTCAAAAAACAACACTCATCTTACCAAATTGAAGGAAGCATTAGGAAATAAAAACCTCACACTTGAAGAGATGAAAAGCGCAGAATATGCAGATAAAATAGCATATGCTACTGTAGACGGTAATATTCCTTATTTCTGGAGAATTAGCCAGCCAAGCGATTTCGTAACCAGTGGCGGAGCAGCAGGGTATACAAAAGGAGATACTTGGCTTATCTCCAATTCCATCCTCCTTAACGGTTCCTGCGATCCTGACGCTGGTGTAGCTATCAAGAATATCTCGCAATCGTTGGAGATATACTCACATACCTATGAAGAGGCCGGTACATATACCGCTACTTTCGTAGCCAACAATGCAAACTACGTCCATCAAGGTGGTCAAGTAGTACGTGAACTGACTATAAACGTTGTAGAATAAAAGCATATCCCCCAATTTTTCTAACCTTCAATCATAGAAAACGTTTATAAAAATCAGACTTTAATCAATTTAACATCAGAAAGAGAGGGACCGCGAGGTTCCTCTCTTTTACTTTTTCTGTATCTTTGCACAAAAATAAAAATAATGCCAAAGACTCTTCCTATTCATTTTGCCCCATTACAAGGTTACACCGAAGTGTTTTACCGTAATGCTCATGCTGCCTGCTTCGGAGGTATAGATACTTATTATACCCCATTTGTACGACTCGAAAAAGGCGGATTCCGCCATAGAGATGTCCGCGGAATCGAACCCGGGAATAATCAGGTAGCCCATCTGATTCCCCAACTGATAGCCCCTTCTTTTGAGAAAGCAGAAAAAATCTTATCCCTATTCATTGAAAAGGGATATAAGGAAGTCGACATCAATATAGGATGTCCTTTTCCCATGCTGGCTAAACGCCACAATGGTTCCGGCATTCTTCCTTATCCCGAAGAAGTTCAGGCGTTACTTAGCCTGATTACAGAATATCCGCAAATAAGTTTCTCCATCAAAATGAGGTTGGGCTGGGAAGATCCGGAAGAATGTCTGAAACTGGCTCCGATTATCAATGAGCTACCCTTGCGACAAGTGGTTATGCACCCCCGCTTGGGAAAACAGCAATACAAAGGAGAAGTTGACCTTAAAGCGTTTGAGGCTTTTCAGAATGCCTGCAAGCATCCGCTCATCTATAATGGAGATATCAATAGTGTAGAAGATATTCACCGCATTCAGGAACAGTTTCCCGGACTAGCCGGAATGATGATAGGACGGGGATTACTTGCCAACCCGGCATTAGCTTTGGAGTATAGACAAAACCGTGCACTCGAGTTCGATGAAATGAGAGAAAAATTGCAATCTATGCACAAATGCGTATACAATCAATATGCAGAACAGTTGGAAGGAGGAGACGAACAACTTCTGAACAAAATGAAAACTTTCTGGGAATATTTAATGCCGCAAGCAGACAGAAAATTACTGAAAGCAATTCATAAAAGCACAAGTCTCAACAAATATAATCAGGCAATCCTTGCCTTTTTTAATCAACGATGAACTGATAACCAGTAATTTTACGTAATTTTGCGCCCGTTTACAAACATGCACATTATGAAAAAATACATTCTAATCTTTCTTTGTCTGATAACCGTATCAGGCAGTTTCGCACAAATGCAGGATTTCAAGTTCAAATTCTATGGACAGATTCGTACTGACTTCTATTATAATAGTCGTGCTAACGAAGAAACCGTAGACGGATTGTTTTATATGTATCCAAAAGACAAAGTGCGTGATCCGGAGGGGAACGATTTGAACTCAACACCCAACAGTAACTTCTATACTTTATATTCGCGCCTTGGAGTAGACGTTGCCGGTCCAAAACTGGGAACAGCCAAGACATCTGCCAAAGTAGAAGTCGACTTCCGCGGCACAGGCACTTCTTATTCGGTCATTCGCCTTCGTCATGCTTATTTGAATCTGGATTGGGGAAAATCAGCTTTATTACTCGGACAGAACTGGCATCCCTTATTCGGAGATGTGTCTCCGCAGATTCTTAATCTCTCCGTAGGAGCACCGTTTCAGCCCTTCAGCCGTGCGCCACAAATTCGTTATCGCTATACAAACAAGAATTTCCAACTTACCGGAGCCGCAGTGTGGCAATCACAATATACTTCACAAGGACCGGAAGGGAAAACACATAAGTATCTGAAGCAAAGCTGTATTCCCGAATTTTATGTCGGAGCTGATTATAAGAATGGCGGTTTGCTGGCCGGCGTAGGCATTGAGTTGTTATCATTGAAACCACGTACGGAGTCTATAGTAAATACAGATAAATACAAGGTAGACGAACGCATCACAACTCTTTCATATGAAGCTCATGTGAAATACACCAACAAAGACTGGTTCATCGCTGCGAAGAGTGTATTAGGATCCAATCTGACACAAGCTTCCGGTTTGGGTGGATTCGGGATCAAGTCTGTCAACGAACAAACGGGAGAACAAGAATATACTCCGATACGTTTCTCCAGCTCTTGGTTCAACGTTGTCTACGGACAGAAATGGAAGCCGGGAATCTTCGTAGGCTATGCCAAGAATCTGGGAACAAGTGATGCACTATATGCTCCCAAAGGAAATGATGCAAAACTTTATGGAACAGGAACAGACCTTAACCAATTAGTTACGGCAGGAGCAGAACTGACCTACAATGTCCCCCACTGGAAATTCGGGTTGGAATATACATTAAGCTCTGCATGGTATGGTTCGCTCAATACGTCCAATGGGAAAATTCAAGATACCCATGCCGTATGTAACAACCGTATTGTTGCCGTTGCCATGTTTATGTTCTAACCTCTCTATACAATTATTTTAATTATATCTCTGTCACCTGTCACCGATTGCTGCTTAACGGTTTGATTATTAACAATTAACACCGTGACAGCAATAGGTGACAGCAGTGTGACAACAATAATGCTGTCACCAGAAACAGATAAACTACATTTCACAACGCGGAGGTATTCACTCTGGAAGCTCCAGGCAATCCTATTTATTTCATGAATGCATTACCTTTGTTTCTCGTGGGGAAACTTTTAGTTTCAAGGCTTGAAACCAAAGGTTTCGTACCGGGAAACTAAAGTTTCAGCATTGGGAAACTGTAGTTTCAGCACCGAGAAACAATAGTTTCAACGGCATGGAAACTATGGTTTCTCCAAGAGAAACTAGTGTTCCCCTATCAGGAAAAGCAAATGATCTCCTATTGTCTGACTTTTATCTCCTTAACTCCACTTCAAAGCTAGCACCATCTTTACAACTGAACTGCAAAACTGTTTGCTTCTTATCAGAAGAAATCACCTTGCAAAACGGAGTTTCTTCTACATTCCATTGCCCTTTTATCGTTACAGTCACAGGTATTTCACTACTGGCATTTTCAATCCATGGTCGTGAATAGATACTACGTTCGATGCGTTTCCCATCTTTATCAAACGCTTCATCGCTTGGACCGCGATACAAAGCCAAATCCGGTTGTGCCACCGTCAACTTAATCTTATCAGCAGATCCTTTATAAATCATAACCAGACAGGAAGTATCCACACGTTGTAATAAACCACCCGGCAATGTCGTTTCAGGAGTTTCAAACAACACATAAGAAATGATCTGTTCGGAGACGGACTCCACAATATGTGCATTCCGATCTTGCTGTAATACCTTATAAGTGGGCTTCTTTGCAAATTTCTTCATCAGAGCTTCATTCGTCTGCGGCAGAACAGCGTATTCATAACTTCCGTTTTTCGGTGCCTTTCCATGATCTACAACCAAAGAAACCCAATCACCCTTTGTTTCCTTTCCTGTATTTTGCATTCGCGAGTATTGAGGAAAGTTCTTCTCAAACCGGATGGGAGTTGGAACATAATAACCCGTTCCCAAATGGTCCACCCATACTTTCTTATCTCCTTGATAATTTTTCCAATAATCATGCCCTGCTTTATCAGTAACTGCCAATTGGAAGATAGTCGTTTCTGTCGGGAACTCCGTATTTGTATTTTCAATATCCGAACCAAGACAGACAATCATTCCATCGATGAAATGGTAAGATTTACGTGCCCGATGTGATCCGTTGTACTTATCATGCTCATGTAACTTCATTCCGAAATTACCATTCATCTTCTGTTGAGACAAACCACCGGCAAAAGCCTCGTCGGAGTAAAGCATCTCTTCCATTCCAGAGTAACTATCCACATTGAGCACCTTAGCCTGCAATTGCTCCAATGGCAAATGAATAGATGTCACTCCCGGAATACGGTTCCAGTCAAAACCTTCCTGCTGCCAGCCGCTAGTGGCGGGAGTTACTGTCTGTCCCGGTGCAGCAGTCAATATTTGCAAACTGCCGTGTGCCAGGTAGCGACCGTATAGATTTGCTCCCAGATAATGTTCTGCCGCCCATAGATAACGGGAATGTCCACGTGCCACAGCCGACCAATTGCTACGACGTTGAACAGAGACGCAACCATATCCCATCGCTATATTTCCCTGCGGGTCCGGTTCCAGACGGAAACCTTTCTCTATAAGAAGTTTTGCCACCTTACGTTCTTCAGCATTTGAAACCTTAGGCATATATTCGGGAGAGTCATTTGCAATACTTGGGTCTGAAATCAGACGGAGGTAAGAAGAAACCATTTCACTATCATATTCCTCCTTTCCATCGGGAGAACCAGCTAGAGCCATCATAGCAAAATGCATAGGAACCAGTTTACCTTTTCCATCCGGATGACGACCGGACATGGAAAGAGGGAAGTTCAGCTTATTGCAATAGAAACGCATGGTCAACAGTACATTTTTCACTGTTTCATGAGCTAACTCGGAAACAGCAAATTCCGTCCGGCTGAAAAGATAAATCATATTGGTTGCTCCATCGAGTCCGCCCACAGCATAAGCCGGATAGTTATTTCGATGATGGAAAGCACCTCCGTCTACTTTAAACGAACCGGATAATCCCAATGCAGGACGGCAACCAAAATCAATCCAACGGGAGAAAGACCGGAGATATTGTAGTTTTTCCGGTGTATCTTCCATCATTAAAATGCTGGCAATGCGTCCGGTGGTCTGTGTATTGAAAGAGTCCATATCAATTCCATTGACTTCCGGTTTAGGGTATACTTCGTTAGTAATCGCATACCAGCGTAATGTCCGTTCGGCTTCCTGAAGTTTCCCGGTTTCCCTAAGCACATCTTTCATCAGAAAATATGCCAGGTACAGACCGCGAACACTATAGCCATAATGATGGATGTTTCCCCAACAACTACCATAAGCTACTCCCTGATCGGTTATATGATCGTACATTGCTAAGAACTTCTTCTTCATTTCTTCCCGAATCACCGGATTTGCCGCATTATTATATGCAACGGCAATTCTTTTCATCAGGTCGAAATAAGCACGCATTTCCACTCCCATTTTAGTCAGCATATCTTTATCCCAGTTTGGTATGATCCGTTCATAAGCTTCTGAAGCACGTACCATGTAAATAGGTACTCCCGATACTTGGCCGTTCTTGTAAGTTATCTGATAGAAATCATATTTCTTGCGGATGGTTTCTACTTCTTTATCAGTCGTTTTTCCTTTCGTGTAGATCATATCACGAAAACGCTTTTCCAACAGTTGCATTTCTGCTCTTTGCTTATCGTCTACAGGAGTCAATTCAATATCCGGTTTCAAAAGCGAGTGTTGATAGACAACCAGCCAATGGTTGGTGGTCCCGGCATTGACAAAAGGAACTTGCAGATCGGCCGTCTGTTGACGTGCATCAACTTTAGTAGCCGTAATCAAATGATCGATGAAAAGGCTTCCTTTTGAATTTGGAGCAATAATCCGGAGTTCATTCATGCCTTCTTCCGGTGTGCCTTGCATATCACGTTCATAGCAAACCCATGCGGCACGCCAACCACTGAAATTAATACCAAAAGGGAAAGATGTGCATCGTTTGCCGTCTTTCAGAAACTGAAACTCAATGGTCGCATCTTGGGGAACTTCATTATAAACCCACACAATAAAAGCCGAAAGATATAAATCCTTGCCGGTCGGATCTTTCTTCTCAAACTTCAGGTCTTTCTTGAGTTCCAATATACCACCCGGTTCAAATGTCCATTCCAACGAATGTTTTCCATCTTTATAATGCAGATCAGATACCGACAGGCGGGAATGGGTAGCGGTGATACAATCCGGTATTTGCGGTTCTTCAAAAGAAAACATCCGTTCATCTGTTACAACTTGCGCATGAAGGAATGCTGAACACAAAAGAGAAAACAGAGTTGTCACTCCAAATTTAGTAAAAGGTTGTTTCATCATGGAAATATAGTCTTATTAGGTTTTCAGTATATAAGTCAAAGTATAGTCGCTCTAAAATCTGTAAAGAGTACGTGATTCTGCAAAAGACGTAAACCGAAGTGTCCGTCACCTTCACTACCCGCAAGGGTATAGCGAAACAACTCTTCATCATTCACAGAATAAGTTGTGATTCCCTTTTCCACTCGAATCCGAATCTCATACCATTGATTGGGGACGAGTAAATGAGAGGCATCGGTATATTCTTTCAATAAAGGTTTCACCTTGTCATCTGCCACTCCATAATATTCTCCTTTGTATCGACGGAAACGGGTCGTTGAGTTATCATTTCCTCCGTATCCAACGTAGAAAAGGTTTAATGTGTTATAGTTTTTAAAGATGCCGTCACGCCACTGACTACGGGCAAAAAGATCATCAGGGTATTTAGGATCATTGGCAGCCCAGAAGCAGTTCAGATCACTCAAGCGGTCATACTTTCCACCTTGCATCACCATACAAATACGATAACTTATTTCATAATCGCCCGTCAATCGTTGCCGATACCACATAGTCAGTCCGTCCGGAACTATCAATTCTAATGTAATCTGCACGTTCTATTATTTGCAAAGCATGGGATGCATCTTCTATTTTCCATTGCTGCACAAAAGAAGCTTTGTGCTGTGCCAAAAGCACCACACTATTTAAGAGAAAAAAAGTAATCAAACTGTAGCCTATAAAAAATCGCTTCGTCATTACGGTATTAGTTTAAAGATTATTCTTCCGAATACAAAGAAACCCCTCTTTTCGAAAAAAGAGGGGTTCAAATTGTACAAAATAACTCAAATAACGTATTGACTGATAATTTGCATTACCAATATCTTATAGTTTTTTCATCAACAAAATTCTCATACCATTTCTGGTTTGAAGCACCCTTACTATCTACCCATTTAGTAAAATCAGGATATGCTTCTCTAAATGGTACACGTTCATAAGCATGACGTGTGCCAACCGGAAGTTTAACTCCCCAAGTGGAACCTTTGGTATTTGAATAATAAACATTTGCATCCAGTGTAGTGTCACCCGCAACCAATGCTTCATATTCTGCTTTGTAAGCAGAAGTCGGTGCATAACCCCTCATGTGTATTTCTTTACCACCGTTCACCTTAATAAAGAAATTCTGTCTATTAGTATCTAAAATCAACTCTCTAAATGCTGCAAGCTGAGCATCTCTTTCAGCTCCAGTTAATCCTTCTTTACCAATCAGTCTAACTTCAGCACGCAACATAGGTAGTCCTTCTCTTACTTTTCCTTGTGTTACCTGAAACATATCCTGATTATTATCCATCAAAGAAGTTAAACCATCCAGTGTAATAACAGTTCCTTCCGCTTGTGCTTTATCCACTGTCAATATTGCGAAACGCGGTTCTTTGCGAGTATCATTACTCCAATTCCAATTTTTATTTTCAACTTTCACTATATTTTTTGTAGAAAGTTCCTCTTTAGCTAAGTCTGTCATTGTTCCCTGACCACCTTTTAGTACAAGGCTTGCAGTAATCCGATCAACATACTCGCTTTTCAAACCATCCAGTACAACACCTAACACAGTCGGGTATATACCACCTACAGCACGAACATCCAAAGTCAACAACAATTCTTCTTTACCTCCTACAGTCTCCATCATCTGTTGACTATGACATTCAGTCACCTTCAAGTCATACTCGAATACAACATCGTTGAAATCTTCATCATACCATGAATCCAGTTGAATAGGCCAACCATCTTCGAACATCACCACACCTGTGTTATGATAGAAAAGATAGCCTTGGTCCGTTTCATTTGTCGGCTGCACTGCATCTTCAGGAAGCGCAAGAGTTACCGATGCCAGACGGTTTGTTTCAAAATTGAAACCAGTACTCTGATCTACACCACGACTAACAGGAGACAAAGCAAATTCTTTTGTAGCTTCTGTTCCCGAAACTGTATTGTATTTCATATACACTTTCTCGCAAGCAGCAGGAACATTCAACGTAAGAGTACGGGAATCTTTCACTAATACATCTCCCACAAGCAGACTCGCTTCAGAAGCACTTTTATCGGAATATACATTCACAAGTGTAGAAGCATTTACCGGGTCAACAGTTCCCGAACCATCGTTACCTTTTTCCAACTCATTATCAGAGCAGGAAGTAGTAACCAACATTGTCCCCATAAGGACGTACATCAAACTTTTAATTTTCATCTTAATCTAATTTTTAAATTTATTGTTTGTTTCAGTTTCCCATGAAAGCTCTACCTTATCACACCCAATATCCGAGCTCTATATGTTAACTTATCAAAAATATATTTAACGATTAATAGTGTTTTTGACGTTCTCATTCGTAATTTCAATCCTTTCCATCGAAAATAATCACAAGAGTCAAAATATGGTTCAAAAGGCCTGTTCATGAACAATGGATAATATATACAAGTTATTTCGTATATTTGCATTAGACAGAACATTCAATACAACAAATATAGAACTTTTATTCCGAATATACAAGTTCTATATATAAATATATCAAGGGAAATGGATCAAGTACTGTATGGTATAGATTACATAGAATATTATTTCTATTGGATATATTACAAGTTTATTGGCTATCCTTTAATCATAAGAATATGCTCAATTGCTGTAATGTTTTGTATTATTGCGTACTTGTTTCTCCTATTCCATATTATATATGGTATATTCAAAAGGCGGAAAGAGAAGCGAAGATACAACAAAGCTTTCGACAAATATTACGAGGAAATGAAATCTATCTCGCTAGATTCCAACACATTGAGTGAAGAGGAAATCGCAGACAGATTACAGTATGATACGAAAAAACGTCCCAAGCCTAATGAGTTACGTATTATCACTCAACTGTTAACAGAAATCAAGAGTGTGCATGAAGATGAGATCAATGAACTAAACTATCAAACGATTCAAACCGTATTCCAAATCACACGTTTCCTTGAACGCGAACTTCAATTCGGTTCCAAAAGATCAAAGATACAAGCTCTGAAACTTATTCAGTCCATCAATGGCTATGCCTCTGAAGCGGTATTGGTGCGTTTCCTCTATCATCGTGAACTAGAATTAAGAAACTCGGCACGCTATACTTATATGTGGTTAAGCCAGGGTGACCCGTTCCGCTTCTTCGACGAAGACATCGGCATGAAGTTAAGGCAATGGGACATGATGGAGTTGCATGCTATTCTGGAACACCGTAAGAAGGTGGGATATAATACACCCAGCTTTATTAAATGGGTGAATACTTCGGCCGAAGAGAATGTTAAGATATTCTTTATCAACGAAATCCGGTTATATAATGAAACCGATAGTGCCCCAATTCTCGCGAAGCAACTCAATGCCCGTTCTGTGGAAATACGGGGTGAAGCGATCAGAACTTTAGGAAAACTAAAATATAAAGAGATTGAGCCCAAACTGATTGAAATGTATCATGTGCAACCGGAAGAAGTCAAACGACAAATCATTTCGGCTGTTGCAGACCTGAAAACAGATAAGGCATTAGGATTTCTTTACAATGCTTATGATGAAGCAGACAACTGGGGAACAAAACGTATCATCCTGAAGTCCCTCTATGAATACAGTGCAATGGGAAGAAAAACATTCGATCAATTGGAGAGAAAAGCAGATTCCCACACAGCTATATTGTTTGCCCATACCAGGCATCCGTTAATCAACCAGTTAATTTAGAGAATATGAGAGATATAATATTTACATTCTTCAATTATTTCGTATTCTTTTATACGAGCATGCTGGCGATATTCTTCATCACATTCGCCTTCCTCTCTTTCATTTCTCTAAAACGGAGAAAGGATTACTATGTGGAAAGCTATATGCGGAAAACAATCAAGGAATCCCCCTATACACCGGGCATTTCGGTAATTGCTCCTGCCTTCAATGAAGAAAAGACAATCATTGATAATGTGAACTCCATGCTTGCATTGGAATATCCGCTTTTCGAGGTGGTTATTGTAAATGATGGAAGTACGGACAGTACATTGGAAAAGATGACCGAATATTATGAACTGGTAGAAGTGCCCTATGCTTATATCGAGCGAATCAAAACCAGACCGTTCCGAAGACTCCTCAAATCCTCCAACCCGAAATACAGCCGACTCATCGTTGTAGACAAAGAAAATGGAGGAACCAAAGCGGATGCATCCAATGCGGGTATCAACGTTGCTTCTCATCCTTATTTTATCTGCACGGATGTGGATTGCATTTTGGAAAAGTATGCTCTTTATCGTTGTATCTCGCCCATTATATCTTCAGAAAAACAAGTAATTGCAGTCAGCGGAACGATGTTGATGGCTAACGGATGCGTCGTGAAAGACGGACAAATCATAGACGTTAGAACTCCCCGTACACCGATTCCACTTTTCCAGAATCTGGAATATATGCGCTCTTATCTGATTGGTAAGATGGGATGGTCCGCTATCAATGGTATGCCGAATGTTTCCGGTGGATTCGGTCTTTTCGATCGTTCGGTAGCGATTGCAGCCGGAGGATACGATGCTCCCTCTTTTGCCGAAGACATGGACCTCATCACCCGCATGGTAGGATATATGTGCGACTTCTCCCGTCCTTATAAGATCGTACAGATTCCTGATACTTGTTGTTGGACGGAAGGACCTCCCAACCTGGCAATGCTTTACCGGCAACGTACCCGTTGGGCACGGGGATTGTTCCAGACACTTAATATCCATCGTAAGATGATTTTCAAAAAGACGTATAAACAGATGGGACTGTTAACTCTGCCTTATATGTTCGTTTTTGAGTTTCTAGCGCCGATCATCGAGCTCGTCGGTTTGATAGTATTTATCTATCTGGCCTTTACAGGAGCAGTCAACTGGAACACGGCATGGATGATTTACCTGACGATCTATACGTTCTGCCAGTTCCTTTCCATCGTTGTTATTACCTACGACTACTATGTCGGGATGCTATATAAAAGAGGATATGAATACCTGTGGATTATCATTGCGTCCATATTAGAGCCTATCTTCTATCATCCCATCATCACTTTCTGTTCATTGAGAGGATACCTCAGTTATCTGACCAATAGAGACTTCAAGTGGAAGAACATGGAACGTAAGGGATTCAAGCAGAAAGAAGAAAGTGCGGACAATACTGATACAACGCCAATGAAGCCCGAACCTGCTACGATTTAAACAAGAAAGAAAGATTAAAGACAAGATAGAATGAACAGAGAATTTCTCCATAAGATCACCATATTAGGTTGTCTGTTTTTACTGATAACCTCTTCCTCCGGGACCGACAACGGATTCCAGACACCGGAGCAATATGCCCAGATTGTACAGGAGCATTTTGCGAACGAGGAATGGGAAGCAGGGAAAGAGCTGTTGGAGGAGGGCCTTCAGAAATACCCGAATGTTTCTGACCTTGAATGGCTCATGGGAAAATACTGGTTCCACGAAAAGAACTATGACCAGTCGCGTTATCATCTTGTCAAAGCGATAGATGACAATTACAACAACGTCAATGCCAAACATCTGCTGGTAGACGTAGAAGATATCACCGAGAATTATTCCAGTGCCATTTGTTACGTTAATGAGTTGCTGGAAGTAAATCCGTATTGGAGAGGCTTATGGCGAAGGAAGATTGAACTATACCGCAAGCAGAACAACGATGTGGAAGCGGATCGCCTGTTGAAACGAATCAATCAGATTTACCCGAACGATACCATTCTAAGGAAGGATTATATCTACAGCATGGAGGTAGGCTACCAGCAAATGAAAAAAGGCGGTAACCGAAAAGAGGCTATCGAAAAGCTGACGGAGCTCATCAAAGTATCTCCTCAAAACGAAGAATATTATCTGGACATCATTAACCTGCATTTACAGGAAGGAAACCGGGAAGCTGCTCTAGGCTGGTCATCCAACGGTTTGGCTGCCATACCGGGAAGCGGTGCGCTTATCGTCAAAAGGGCGAGTATCCTTAGTGAATTGGCACGTTATCCGGAAGCTCTGGTGTTTATACGCGAGCAAATGCGAAGAAACAACAGCCCTGCCATACGGCGTATGTATAACGACCTGTTAATGGAGGCTGCCCGAGCAGAGAAGCAGCGGGATCCTTATGTATTATATGGCATGGCCTACGAAGGAGGTAATAAGAACAAGGAAGCATTAGACTACCTGCTGAACACTTCCGTCACTCGAGGATATACCGATGATGCACTCTTCTATATCAGAGAAGCTAAAAAACAATATGGCAACAATGATAAAGGAATTCTTTATAAAGAATATATGCTTTATCGCCAGATGAATGAGGATGATCTTGCCTATTCAACGCTGAAAAAGATGTATGAGATGTATCCTGATGATTATGATATTACGCTTGCCATGAGCGCACAACACATGAAGAAAGCTGAAAAACTGATGGAACTCGGTCTGTACGCAGAAGCATTGCCGCACGTATTGTTCGTTTCTCAAAAACATGTAGACGACAATGAAGTGAACGGTGCCGCATGGGAAAAAGCCTTGAGTTGCTATATCAATATGAAACGTTACAATGAAGCACTTGCCACATTGGACACCATCACTCTTCACTTCCCTGATTACGAAAACTGCACGTTGAAAAGGGCATTTATTCTCGATAAAATGGATAAAACCGAAGAGGCTTTGCAACTATACTTGTCTGCCATCGAGCAGAGCGACGAGGATATGCGTATCTTCTACGTCATCGGATACGAGGAACTGGCAGTGCCCTACATCAAAAAGTGCATGGAAGCCGGAGCTACGAAGAAAGCATACGAAGAAGCCATCAAACTGGTTAGCCTGAATCCATCGAGCGATCTCGGATTACGGTATGCCATCAACTCGTCCGGTTTACTCGGAAAATACGATGAATTCGAGAAATATACGGCTCAAGGGATCAATTATTATCCTGAAGAACCGTTCTATCAGGCAAAGAGGGCTACTGTCCTTGAGCGTGACAAGAGATACGAAGCTTCTTTGGAATTCCTGAAACCGATACTCAATAAATACCCGAGTAACAAAGAGATTATAGGCGCATTCTCACAAAGCAGTGAATATCGTGCCCTGCAACTGACAAAGGCGAAAGAACCGGAAAAGGCTCTCGCTGTTCTTGATACAGCTTTGCTTTACGACAGTCAGAACAAATCATTGAAGTACACCAAGGGAGTGGTATATGAAGCCAACCGTCAAGCGGATTCAGCCTATTATTACCAAAAGTACTACGAGCCATCCATCATGGAATATCGCTCTTTCCAACGACACTTATCGGGCCTTAGAAGCATGATGCTCAAGAATGAGATTGCTTTGACCTACCTGCGTGCACGCTACGGAGAAGAAGACATCATTACCTCCGTTGCCACCGCTGAATACACCCGAAAAGGCCAGAAGAACAGCTATACAGGACGTCTCAACTATGCAGGACGAAGCGGCTCGGCAAGCGACAGCATGGAGGCTGAAGAACAGACACCGGGAGGAGTCGGCATTCAGGTACAAGGTGAGTGGACGCATCACTTCTCACCGAAGTGGAGCCTCACGGCCAATGCAGCCTTTGCGACCAAATACTTCCCGGACATAACGGCTGATGTCGCTTTACGGCATTATCTCAAGAATGATTGGGAAATAGGCGCACATGTGGGTTATAGACGGGTAGCCGCCTACACAAAGCGTTATGAATGGAACGATGAATTCTTTGCAGGCGGCACCGGAGACAATGGCTATCTGTTTACGGGTTGGAATGAGTCAAAGACTAACCTACTCACTGTAGGCGGAGAATTAGCCAAGACCATTGAAGTGGTTCGTCTCAACACGAAGATCGATATGCACTTCTTCAACTCTAACTTCTATTACAATGCGCAGATTGGCGCCAAATACTTCCCGGCGAGCGATACAAAGACAAATATCAACGCCATGGCAAGCATCGGATCGGCACCGGAAACGGCCGTACTGGACTATGCGCTGCCCGGCTCTTTCTCTCACACCAATACCATGGTGGGATTGGGAGGTCAGTATATGGTCAGTCCCAACATTACCATAGGCTTGATGGGCACTTGGAACACCTATTATAACCAAACCAATACGGTGCGAGGGACAAGTCCGTCCAACCAGATAGAATCCATATCGACACGCTATAAAAACTTATATAACATCTATGCACAAGTTTATATTTCATTCTGATACGCTTGGCCCTGTATTGGCAGGAATGATATGTATTTGCTGCCTTTTATCCGGCTGCCGTATGCAGGCACGCACGGAGATGTTCCCATCTAAAGAAGGGTATCTCGTCACCATTGGTGAGGATCCGACCGACAGAGACACCCGGTGGGCGAAATACCTGTACGAACATCTCAAGAAGCGTGCAAACGACGATGAAATAGTAGCTTTTGGCGTTTCCGAAATGGACATGTGGCGCATCATCATACAGATAGACCCAACATTGCAGAGAGGATTCAAAGTAGCCTGCAAAGGCTCTGATATCAGACTGACCGCAAGTGACGACAAACAAATGTTATGGCTGCAATACCAACTGATAAAGAAGATCAGCAAAGAAGACCCGCGTATAGACGGTTCGGATCTTCCTCCCGCCCTTATCAATCTCAACGATACTTGCGGAGCTTTTGCATTTGACTATCAAAGTATTTATTCTCCATACGGCCTGAACGCCGATCATACAGGCGTTATCGGCCTGAACAACTTTGATGACAGCTGGGGAATATGGGGACACAACCTGCGAAAAGTCTTGGGAAAAGATGCAGAGAAAGTATATGCCACCATTCACGGGAAGACAGATGACTCACAACTGTGTTTCTCTTCCGAGGATATGTATCGCCAGATAGAAAGTTACATCGTAGATAACTTCGGTGAAAAGGGGAATTTCCGTTTTGTAATCGCACCGGATGATACTCCGTACGCCTGTACGTGTGCCACCTGCACCGCATTGGGAAATACAGAGAAGAACGCAACTCCCGCCGTTACGGAACTGATCCTCCGCCTGTCGCAGCGTTTTCCCAAACACACGTTCTTTACGACTTCCTACCTGACCACGCAACAAGTCACAGACAAGCAACTTCTGCCTAACGTCGGGGTAATTGTCAGCGCTATCGACTACCCGCTCCGCCGGACAGACGGCAAGGACGAGCAAGACAAGAAATTTGCGGAACAACTCGACAACTGGAAGAAAGTAACGAACAACATCTATATATGGGACTATATCAACAACTTCGACGACTACCTCACTCCTTTCCCCATATTAAAGATAGCCCAGCAAAGACTCCAACTTTTCAAACAACACGGAGCCAGCGGCATATTCTTCAACGGAAGCGGTTACAGCTATTCTTCTTTCGATGAAATGAGGACTTTTGTATTATCAGCCCTTCTTATCAACCCGGAACTTCCGGTTGATGAATTAATTAAAAGCTATTTTAATCAGGAATACCCGGTATCCAAAAAATGGCTGTACGATTACTACACAGAGCTAGAAAACAACGCCCAATCCGGAAAGCGGCTCGGACTTTACGCCGGTATCAGAGAATCGGAAAAAGGATTCCTCTATCCGGAGAAGTTTATCAAATTCTATGATGAAATGGGAGATTTTGTATCCGAAGCAAAAGGGAAAGAGCGCAAAAAGCTGCACGAGCTCCAGACCGCCTTGTCTTTCACGCGCATGGAATTAGCACGTGACCACAGTTTCGACGCTTACGGATATGCCAAGCGGAATGGAAAGGATATTCAACCGCTTCCCCAAGCTCGTAAATGGGTCACCCAGCTCAAAGAGCATCAAGCATTTGCCGGAATGGGATATTATAATGAGTCAGCTTATGAGATTGACTATTATATAAAGGAATGGGAACAATATATACTTGCTTCCGACATAAAGAAAAGTTTGTTTCTGGGAATGCATCCTTCCGCAACCCCTAAACTAAATAAAAATGATTCAAAGAAACTGACCGATGGCACTCACGGTTTACCCAGAGACTATCATTGCGGTTGGGTTATCATTCCGGGAGAAGAATGTACCATCAACCTGCCGGTTAAAGGACTCAATGCATCAGGAACATTCTATATCAGTTTTTTGAATCTTCCCCGCCATCGCATCTATGCTCCACAGCAAGTTCAACTGTTGAAAGACGGAGTAGCCTATAAAACAATAGACCTGAAACCGGAAGACTCCCCAGAAAAAGGAGAAATGATGAAAGCCACCGTTCCGGCAGACTTGAACGGAACAGAACAATTAAGCATAAAAATCAGTTGTTTAAAGAAGCCGGGAACGCAAATGGGTATCGATGAAATTGCATTCATCCCTTAAATGCTGAAAAAGTGATATAACAAAAATAAATGGCAACAATGAATAAATCTATATTCTATATTTTACTACTGACGGCACTTCCGCTCTACTTTACAGGGTGCAGAAAGGAAGTACGTCCCACCAGCATGACGATAAAAGATTCCGTCAGGCACTATTACCCTATCAAGCAAGGTCAGCAACTCGATATCATGTTTACCATCACCAACACGGGAGACGCTCCGTTAATCATTTCAGAAATGCAACCTTCCTGTGGCTGTATCATTCTGGATAAAAGTTCGCATATCATCATTCCCGAAGACGGTATCAGGCAATTCAAAGCAACCTACAACAGCATCAAGAATGTAGGCGAAGTGGTTCACCGCATCCGGATTTTCGGCAATATGCTCCCCGACGGGAGAGCCGAACTTAAATTTGATGTTAACGTAGTCCCCGATGCAGACTATACACGTGATTATGAAGAACTCTATCAAGAGTTCAACACCAAAAATGGTATTGTCAGAGAGATGGTGGATGGAAAAGAATCTGAACTGGGATATTATGTCGGAGAACCGTAATCGATATCATGTATCAAGTATCAAATATTAAGTATTAACATCAAATGACTGGCTAATACTCAACACTTGATACTTAATACTTATTTCTCCTTTCTAAGGATGTATTTCTTTGAATGCGGCATTTTCTTCTTTCACATTCTGAATAGTCTGCTTTAACTCTCCAATCGGCAAGTCATATCCATACCAACCTGTATAGCAATCTACCACATACCATTTCCCGTCCGACTGCAACTCGAACTCGACACGCAAATCAACCTCGGATTCTTCATAGCCTGCCTCAAAGATTTTATGCTTCGGTTCATTCAACGTAAACTTGGAAACATAAATACCTCCCTCTTCCTGGGTGATACGTTCTTCCTTCATGGTTTCGCTATCCAGCAACGGCCACTTTTCCCGAGTGAAAGGGAATGTTTTCTCGGTTTCTCCGTCATCTGCCAACAAAGTGATCGGAGTCTTTAATGGGAACTTGATACGAGTATACTGGAAGGCTGCACTGGAAGTAAATTTATCCAGAAAGGATTTGAAATCTTCACCGTCTTGTGTAGTCAGTTCACTATCGGCTTTTGCCTTGGAACTATTACCGCAGGAGATAAACGAAACACCTGCGAGCAGCATCATAGCCAGCAAGCAGCATACAAACTTTTTAGCTCTCATAACACTATATAAATTAATAGTTTAATTGACGGCGCAAAGATAGTAACAAGTTTGGTTTTGCAATACTTTTATACATTAAAATTGGTTCAAATCAAGGCACAAAAGAAACTTCGTTATTACGTTCTAAATAAAAGATTTTAAAGAAATATCCGATTCCATTCGTCTACGGTCAAATAATGTACGTTTTCATCCTACTAATGTACCATTTACTCATACCTAAATACTTATTTCTCCTCACCTTTGTAACAACATACAAACAAAGAATACACTTTAACATTATAATACTATGAAAACAATTTACACCGTATTTTTACTTCTCTTGTTACTCAGTTGTACTTCATCCAGTGAAAAACTAGCATGGGAAATAGCAAACAATTCTCAAACAAATAAAAAGGAACTTACTCGCTTTTTAGAACATTATAAAACAAATAAGGACAAAGATAAATATAAAGCTGCTTGCTTTCTGATAGAAAATATGCCTAACAAATATTCCATCAATGGCAAAGAACAGAAAATATATGATATTGATATAGTAAAAGCTGACTCTCTCATAAAATCACTAGAGCATTCATTCTTTTTAAAAGAAAAGAGTCCTTATTTGAAAAATTATACATTCGAACAGTTCTGCGAATACATCTTACCATACAGAGTCGCTGATGAATCATTACAATATTATTGGAAATGGGACTGTAGTAGAAAATTTGAGAAACAATGTACCAACGATATTATTCAAACAGCACAGAATATAAATGCTCAAATTAAAATAGAGCTATCTCCCGAATTTTACAAAGATACATTAAAATCATATTCATCAATAATAAAGACAGGATATGGTAAATGTGATGATAGAACAGCATTAGTTACTATGGCCTTACGGTCAGTAGGAATTCCTGCCGCATTTGAATTTGTACCTTATTGGGGAAGCAATAACAATGGACATTCTTTTGTTTCAATTATATTACCAGACAATAAAATATATCCATTACAAAACACAGACAAACAAGCAAACGGAGATTATTACCTATCACGTAAAACTCCTAAAATATATCGTAAGATGTATTCAATACAAGATTTAGCCAAACACATCGACAATATTCCCGAATTATTTCGTCACAATGACCTACTGGATGTTACAAAATTGCACAACATCGGCTCTTGTGATGTTACAGTCTCGACTAATATAAATAAAGAAAAAGAAAATTTTTTATCTGTATTTTCCCCAAAAAGATGGGTACCTGTTGCTTTTTCCTCTTCTCAAACATTCCATCACATTGGGACTGGAAATATATACAATGTTGATCGTAATAAGGAAGCTATTGATTTAGGTGATGGCATAGTTTATCTCCCAACTCACTGGGTAAATGAAGAGGCCATTCCAATAGGCAGCCCAATAATAGTATCGGAGGATTCAGTAAGGGAAATAAAACCAGACACTAAACATCTTGAAAGAGTAGTATGTAAACGCAAATTCCCTTTGAATATGCGAATTGTTGATTTCTCAAAATTGATGATTATGGGAGTTTTTGAAGGGGCAAATAAAGCAGACTTTTCTGATGCAACGGAACTTTATAAAATAACAAAAACTCCGGAAAGCAAAATGCAAAAGATAGAAATATCTGCAGAGAAAGCCTATCGTTACATACGTTATAGAAAACCAAAAGGGACCTTTAGTATCGCAGAATTTTGTTTATATCAATCTGATGAAAAGCTTCTACCATTCCACCCTATAGCTTGTGATGCTATATACGAAGACAGTACTATGCTTAATATTTTCGATGGACAACCACTTACCTATTATCAAGTGAGTGGTGGCATAGACTTATGGGTTGGTGTGGATTTATATAAACCTGTGAAGATTTCAAAAATTGGATTTGCTCCACGTAATGACGATAATGCAATAGTTTCAACAGACACTTATGAACTGTTTTATTGGCAGGATCAATGGATAAGTTTAGGCCGGAAACGACCAATAGGTGATAGTGTCGTTTATGATAACGTACCTCAAAAAGCTCTGTTATGGTTGCGCAATTTGACTAAAGGCCGTGAAGAACGTCCATTCACTTATGAAAATGGGAAACAGATATGGTGGTAAAATTATTTCTAACTATTAAATAATAAAATTATGAAAAAAATTACTTTGTTTTTGTCCTTACTTTTAATAGGAAGTGTGGGCTTTTCACAAATTATTCCGGGCGTAAACATCGGTAAACGCAAGGAATATATGATGAGAACGTATAAAATCAATAGTCAAAAGGCAGATGAATACGAACAAATTCTATTCTCCTTACAGAAAGAGAATGACCAGCTAAAGAATCGGAAAATTAGCTCTACTCAATTTAAAGCGGAACAAAAAAAGCTTTATAAAAAATATGGTACAATAATCAGCCAAGCATTTTCTGGAGGAAAACATAAAAAATGGAGCTCTTGTACCCAAGAAATGGAACGTTACCAAATACTAAGTGAAAACAAATTTATTCCATATGAAAAAATGCGTGCTTTGTATAAGGCCGAATCGGAATGGGTCAAAGAACGAGATAAAATGCATAAAGATACTGGAGAAGCATGGGAAAAATATGAAAATAGTGATACTATGGTATCCGAGCTAAATATTAAAATAAAACAAATATTAGGAACTGAAAATGGGACTTGGTATATCGAATATAAGAGACTGTTCTTCAGAGCACTTGACAATATGGACAAATATGGAGTTACATACAAAGATGCCTTTACCATAGCAAAAATAGAAGATACGTATAAACAAAAACGTGCAAACATACTCAATAGCAATAAAAAAAATGCCGAAAGGGAAGTGGAACTGATGGCTATTGATGATGAGATGGCAAAAAAAATAGCAAAGACTGTTCCGTCTGTTTCTGTAAAGTGGAAAAAAGTAAATAATGCAGCATTAGATCATACTTTGAAATCAAGATATGGGCTAAATCAGGAGCAAATAAACAAATTCAAGACAGCTTATAATAAGTATGCAATTGAAGAATATAAGATTCTCAATCAGAAAAAACTGTCTGATAGCGATAAATACGACCAACTCTCCCAATTAGGTGAAACCTTCTGTAAGACAGTAAATCCTTTATTCAAGGTTGATAATTATAAAAAATGGTATGGTTGGTGGAAATACGATTTTGAAAGAAAAATGAAAAGAAAAGGATTAAAATGATTATTTTATGAAAAAATCAACTTATATTTATACTGTTTTATGTGTAATTGCAATTGTCATTAGTATAGTAAATTGCAAAGATGAAGATTTGCTAGAATCAGGTTTACAGACTGACATGAAAGATTTTAGTTTGCAAGAAGCTAAAAACTTTTTTCAAACTCAAGCTCATGCTAATTTAACATTAAGTCGTTCATTGGATAACAAAAGGAATAAAACAGTTTCCCCCGGTGATTTCGTACCTAACTGGGATGCAGCAGTCAGTTCTACCAACAACGGACTCGCTTGCTATGATATTCCTATAACTCCGACTTATCACTTTAAAGCAATTTATGTAGATGAAAGAAATGGCAAGCCTTCTGCAGGAAAAGTCAATGTATATCAGAAACTAGTGATAGTAAAAGATGTAAAGAGCAATAGAATGGATCAATACATCTTAACTTTGATACCCTCCAAATTATATGATAGTAGAAATGGTGCACAAACTTGTAACAACTTTATAAATTGTGCAGACAAGGGTGGTTTTACAGGAGTAGCATTATATTCCTGTGTATATTCACAAGTTACAGCTCGTATAAGTACTTTTAAGAACGGAGTAAAAACGAGAGGGGTATTTCTATTAAATGCTTCAGGGAAAACTAATTTATCAGATAAGTATGAGCAGGCTCGCGCATTAGCATCTACTGTATATATTCAAAAGAAAAAGATGGTCTTAACGCGTGGAGAAGATGACTATAACTACGATTATGATTATGGTAATGAAGATGATTACACTTATATTGGTGAGACACTTGAAGAAGTCATAATTACTCCAGAATCAAATAATAATGAAACAAGTGGCGGAAACGATGAATGGGAAATCATAGCACCTCCCGATAGTGGAACAATAGACCCCGAACCGACAGAACCGGAATCGACGAGTACGGAAGATGATACTGTGACAGAAAATAATAATGGTGACCAGAATTCTGATGAAAAATCTATTCCTTTATCTACAGCTGAAAAAAAAGCAGTAAATAGCCTTTTAATCCAACTAGAAAAGCTTAAGAATATTGATCGAACGAAATACACAATTGAAAAACAAAACTATTGTCGTTCAACTGCACGTACAAGCAAGGATGGAGTTCTTCAACTATGTCAATTATTTTTTAGCTCAGATAATTTAACAGAAATAGATAGAATAGCCACAATATGGCATGAGATGTACCATATTGACCATAAGCATTATGGAAAACTTGAAATGACTATTCTCGAAAAAACAATTGTCCTAAATCCTCCACCATATATTGAAAAGATATTGAATGAAAGATTAGATATAATGTATGGCAAATATATAATGACTCCCGAAACAAGAGAAGCTGATTTTAAGCAAGAATTAATCATTGATCGCTATGGAACAATAGAATATTATAAAAATGAATTAGAGACGCATAAAGCAGAACGCGAAAACTTTCCAGAGGTATCACATTATTATGAGAATGAAAGAACTTGGTTAGAATGGACTTATGAACAACTTCTAATAATTGCTACAGAACAATCATCAAATAAATAAAATTATGAATACAATTAAATCTTTTTTTATAAGTATATTATTGTGTATGTCAATTCCTAGCAAGGGACAAACACAGGATTTAGAAATTACTTTTGCTTATAATAGACAAGACAATGCTTTGATTCTAAAACTTTTCAATAATACGGATAAAGAAATAATAGTATTGAATCAAAGCCTATTGAATGAATCATCTGGAAGCTGCATTATTTTAACTGAAAAACATGATAATGGACAGAGTGATCTAATCATCTCGTTATATGACTATGAAGATGGACAGTGGATCCGTTCTAAAACAATAAACCCTAACGAAAGACTAGAACTTTTTTATTCATTTGAAGCTATCCCTGCAAATAATGTTACAAGAGCTAGATTATTCCTCTCCACATATTTTAGAGATAGGAAGACAGGAAAATTAGTTAGCAAAAGATATAAAAATGATTTACCCATAAAACAAATTAAATGATAACAAGTAAACATTTATTTATAGGTATTGTACTTTTGGGCATTTCTATTTTTTGTACCGCCCAAGAAGTAAAAATTGAATTTTCTTATGATAAACCGAATAATTCTTTAACCCTTATACTTACTAATAATACAGACAAAGAAATTTTAGTTATGAATCAAGGGCGGTTAAGTGAATTTAGTGGAAGCTATATTGTTTTAACAGAATCTTCTAATGGGAAAAGCGCGGATTTGACGATTTGTCTATTTACTCTTGAAAGCGGGAAATGGATATTACACAAGAGTTTATCTCCAAAAGGAAGAATAGAACTCTCCTATCCTTTGGATTCTATCCCAGCCAATAATGTAGTAAGGGCACATTTGTTTCTTTCAACATATTCTAATGATGAAAAAACAGGAAAACTAACTTCTAAAAGATATGAGAAGAATTTATATATAGATTAAGAAGTTTTATTATTATACGGTACAGTTCTGTAAAAATTAGTGCCGATCGATTATGAAAATTATTATTTTCCAGCATTCTTTGTGTAAAACAAAACCAAGAGTGCTGGAAAATTTAGATTACACATTGCTCATCTTTAGGATAAATCATATATAAATATATTTCCACTTAAATTAAATGTACCTTATAAACAGTATGAAAAGCTATTCTATTGAAAACATCAGAATACAAGATATATTACTTATATCAATTTGCATATTACTGTTCTTAAATAGAGCTGTACCTATTGACTACTCATCAATTTGGCGAGTGACTGTATTATGCCTTATATATACGTGTATACGCATTATGCCAAAACGACAGTGCTATTGCCTATTATACATAGTCTGTATTTGGGGAATTACCGAAGTAATCATTTCAACACTTCAAAAAGTGAATTATTTAGAGAGCAATCATCATGATTTCGGAATCACAGGAACGTTTGGAAATCCAGGACCATTAGGCGGATTATTAGCAGTATGCTGGATAGTATCTATTTTTTTCATTTATGAAAACATACAAAACAAGCATCGTATATTAACATTATCATTTTGCATGATAGCCTGTTTTATTTTATATGGTTTACTATTATCTGGTTCACGCGCCGGGTGGACAGCTGCATTGGTAGGAAGCATGATATTCCTATGGCAATGGTTAAAAAGAAAACATACAATCAAAGTCAAACCAACTCTTTTGAAATCAGGTTTTCTGCTTATCATCACCGTTTTTATCATATCAATCTACTTTATAAGAAGAGATTCGGCAGATGGCCGATTGCTAATATGGTATAACACAATAAAGATGATAGAAGATTATCCTCTATTCGGTATTGGGACCGGAGGATGGCAAGCTAATTACATGCTTTACCAAGCTGAATATTTCTTACAAGTTACAAATTCTCCATACACATTATTAGCTGACAACATTTTTTATACATACAACGAATTTTTATATATAACAGCAGAACAGGGAATAGTTGGATTAGTTGTTGTTTCATGGTTGTTTTATGCATTATTTAGTTATAAAGAAAAGAATAATACTGACCATTGTCTGAAATCCGCCTTAACCACTTTCCTAGTCTTCTCTTTTTTTTCTTATCCTGGCCAGGTTTTTCCATTAGAAATATTATTCATCAGCATAATAGGAATGATGAAAAGCAAAACCATAAAAGTGTTTACAATATCTATTTTAGCAAAATACATCGTTAGAAGTATAGCCTCCATCTCTATTATATGTATATCAATCTGGTCCTATCATATTTACCATAAAACTTTTACCACAATTATCAGGATAGTGGATAAAAATAAAATATCCGAAGAAGCCCATTCTCAACTATCCACATTATACCCATTATTTTGTTATAATCCACAGTTAATGTACATCTACTCAAAAAGTAGTTTGGAAGATTATCCTTTAAATACAAAACCACAAATATTACAAACAGCTGCCCGAATTGCTCCTAATAGTGAACTATATATCAAGATGGGAGATTTTTGGAAACAAAAAAGAGATTACGCTCAAGCTGAAGCATGCTATCAAACGGCTGCTGCCATGATTCCACATCATATCACTCCTTCGTACAAATTATTCCAGCTTTATATAGACAAAGGAAATATAAATGCAGCCATCGACATGGGAAATTATCTTTTAAAACAACCGATAAAGAAAAAAGGAACAAAAGCTTTACGAATGGAAGCTGAAATTTTAGAGTTTCTTCATAAAGAAAAGAATATAAAGAAAACACAATAAGTATCTACCACAGTACAAGTCAGCTATCACACATCTGCCATCTGTAACCCATTAGATTACTGAAGAAAGTCTATAAGCAGACTTTGGCTTCCTTGATAGAGACCGCAATATCTAATATTGGGGACTAAATTTTTTTCCTTGAAATTGTCTTTTTGCACAAATCTTTTCTTTTAATATCCCGCATACATTTTATAGAGTTTATCAAAATAATCTCTTGAAATATTACTATTCTTTCCGGCCATATTTTTGTAGTAATATAACATTCCTTGGTAATAAGCCTTATAGTCAAACAGTCCTTGATTATTAAATGGATAGTTCTGTATCGTTCCATCCCCCTGAATGAATCTATATGACGTACGCATCGGATTAGCTTGGAGGGCTATAAAATATTTACCGAAAATATCATAATAAGAATACTTACTGGATTGATTTTGTTTTCGCGGTTGCTTATTTACCCCAAATGAATAAATCGTTCGTACTGCGCTTTCTCCTTGCATCGCAGCGATCCATTTTGTTCGAGCGATAGCTTCTGTTACAATACTATCAGTTTCCGCGTCCGGACTGTTTGAAATTTCTATATGACTAGTCGTACCATCCTTTTCTATAACAAACGAGCCATTCAGAACCATTTTTTTATCAACTATAACATCACACATAATATTTTTCAAGAAATTACCCTCTTCATTGTATTTTGCCTTTATTTCTGGATTAAAAACGATCATATCCGGATCAGTTGGTTTGCTTCTTGTATTACAAAAAACATCATCACGATACACTATTAATGGCAAAAGCATTCCATCATTATCGGTTTTTATAATAATCTTATCACATATAGTAACATCAATTGGAGTTGTTCTATCAGCAATGGCCGGTTCCCATTTAGGAGATTTTTTTAATAAATCCTCTATCGCACATTTTACAATATCATTCTTACACTGTAATATAGATATATTATTTACCTTTCCTTTTTTAGTTATTGTATACTGAAAAAGTAATGTATCTGAATAACATTTCAGTGTTGATGGTATTTGAATATTGTTGTGTATCCATTGAACAAACTTGTCCCTGCTATTAAAAGGACTCGTAGGAATATTCGATAAACGCGGTGGAATATGCATAGTTACTTGTTGTATTTGTTCCCGTTTATCTTCAGGAATATATTGATGAAAATCAATTAGCATATATTTATATATATCTTTAGGTTGACTTCCATTATATCGACATCGAGGAGCTTTACTTATGACATCCATAATTTCTTTCTCAAAAGCAGGATTTAATGTATTCAGTATGCTTGTTATGAAAACTTTTCCATCCCAAGATGCACTAATACAAACTTGTTCAATGCCAGCTATTCCATATTTGTACGCTTCTTGAGGAAATTGAATATTACTTAAAATCCATGATGGCATCTCGTCAAGAGTCATTAAAGATTCTTTGGTACTTCCTGCATTTATCTGAGCAGAAGTATATACATTAAAAAATACAGCAATGAAAAGGCTAATAATTTTATTCATAATATTGTTCTTTCTATAAGATGTTTTGTTTATTGCACAATGTAAAGATAGTGATAAAATAAAAAAACGTATACATAGAAAAATACACTAACGTGGTAAAATTATACATATTTCATCGACCAAAGCCTTTTTTTCGAAGCTACTTTTTCCTCAAATATTCATAACCGAAGCGACAGTACAGACACTTTCGCTTATCACAGTACTCTTTTTGCAACTGTATCAATGCCTGACTATCCGCCGCACTGACAACCGGAAGCCCGGCATCGCTCCACGAGCGGATAATATGATTACTCTCCGCCTTCAATTCTTCCAGAAAACGTCCGGCACGTTCACACATTCGTTCATCTGCCTTATGCAGACCGTATGTATAAAGAAAAGGAACCACTGTATTAATGATAATCAAATCCTTGGAACGCTCTCCCATCGTCTTCTCCTTTTGTGAAGACGGTCGCCCGAATAAATAATGATTTTCCCAATAGGGAGACGTACGGGCATCCAGTAAGTTTCTCACATCCACCAGAGTTTCCGCTTCCAACAAACGTGAAAACAACTTATCCCCTTTCTGATAGAGATAAGCTAATTGCGCCAAGCGAATATGCGGAAAGTTTTCCGGACGAAGCCGTAGAAAACGCCATAACGTAGCGTCCATCCCCTGCCTGATTTCAAACTTCCGCTGCAAATAACGGAACTCCTTACAAAGACGGAGACTATACTCGTCTTCCTGTTCCTTTTTCAGAAACGTTTCTTCCAACAATCCCGCCAAACCATAGAAAAAAGCCTCTATCTGAAACAAATCATTCCGGTGCTTATCCATCGCACGAAACGGCAACAGTCCCGCCCACGTTTCAAAAGCATCTCCGTTCAAGCCAAAACCGAAATTACGGGCAAGGGTGATAAAGAATGCATCTTCCCAATTACTGTTACAATGTTTGAGACGCTGTGTGATTAATTGCGCTTTCTGCTCCAAACGTTCCGTTTGCAAAGCGGTCAGCCAAGAATGAATGGTAAGTTTGGGAAGAGAGGCAAGGATGGGATGGCAAGCCGGATACTGATCGGCTACACAAAGTTCGTGGTAATGTAATTGCACATTGTCCGGACAGGTAAGTAATAGTTGCGGTATCTGTTCACCGTTGGTACGGGTTATTTCCGTATCTGCTTCACTCACTACATGGAGAATCACAGAGTCGTATGCTTTGTCAGAATGATGTCCGTGGCGAAACCAGTCGGAAGAATGTGTATGTATTTCTATATTCCCTACCCATAAGGCACCATCAATCTTTAGTTTCGCGTTAAAAAAGTCGGGACCGGCGTTGGGATTTTGCAGACCGGAGTCAATCACTTCTACCGGTAAGCCGTTGGTGGTTTGCAGTACTTTCAGGGGAAAT
>ERZ779870.806-NODE-806-length-27885-cov-11.6229_pt1 | contig 27885 bp, 27 predicted proteins | sample MGYA00511247_ERZ779870 | MGnify/ENA primary metagenome ERZ779870 (study PRJEB29588, sample SAMEA2149068) | human gut metagenome | biome: human gut; feature: human-associated habitat; material: faeces | place: Denmark | collected 2008/2010 ...
CGGGCGGATTCGGGACTTTCACCCGTTAGAAACGTGCGCCGCCAGGCGCACCACGGAAAAAGGCGCTGTAACGCGCCTTTTCAAATAATCCGCCAGACCTATTATATCTCCTTTTTTCCAAATGACAAGTCCAACGTCCTATACTTTTTTCTTTATTTCACTGCATGGAAGCAGGCGGCAGTATGTCCTGCGCCGCATGGGAGAAGAAGCGGCTCCTGCTCTGTACACCTTTTTTCTCTGTAAGGGCACCTGGGTGCGAATCGGCAGCCATGTTTTGGAATACTCTCATCCTGTGGCTTACTCTCTGTATGCCGCCTTGGTTCATCTGGATGCGAAACAGGTACAGAGGATAAAAGAAGCTGTGTGTAGGGATGAACTGGGGAAGAAAACAGATCCGCCGTTTTCCCCTGTTCTACAATCTTTCCCCTGTACATCACTGCCAGCTCATCGCAGAAATGCTCTACTACCCCCAGATTATGGGAAATAAACAGATAAGTCAGACCATACTGTTCCTTTAAATCCAGCATCAGATTTAAAATCTGGGACTGAATGGACATGTCAAGGGCAGCTGTAGGCTCATCACAGACAATAAAGCTGGGTTCTACCGCCAATGCCCGGGCAATTCCAATTCTCTGCTTCTGCCCACCGGAAAATTCATGGGGATACCGCATCATCTGCCGTTTATCCAGACCGCATTTTTCCATTATCTCAATACATCGTTCCCTCACCTGGCTTCCGAAACAAAGTCTGTGCTTTATAATGCCTGCACTGATAATCTGCTCCACATTTTTTTTAGGATTCAGGCTGGAGGAAGGATCCTGAAAAATGATCTGCATTTTCTGCCTGAGGGCTGTCATGGAACCAGAGTCCAGATATTCCCCCTTGTCTGCGTCAAATATCTGCTTTCCTTCAAATATTACCCTGCCTCCTGACGGCTTTATCAGGTTCAGCATGGTCTTTCCTGCTGTGGATTTTCCGGATCCGGATTCACCTGCCAGCCCCATAATGCTTCCCTTCCTGATTTCCAGGGAAACATCATCCAGCGCAGCATTTATTCTTTTCTTTCTGGAAAACAGCCCCTGCCTCTCTTCATAATACTTTTTCAGATGTTCTGCTTTCAGTATAATCTCACTCACTGCTGCCCTCCTTGCAAAGCTTCCAGCATGCTGCCCTGTGTTCTCCTCCAAATGACAGTGACGGCGGAATCTTCTCTCTGCACGTCTCCAACACATAGGGACACCTGTCACTGTAGGGACATCCCTTAAACACACCGTAATTCTGCTTCACGGTTCCTGGAATCGCCGAATATCTCCCATTAAAATTAGAGGGACGGGACGATAAAAGCCCCTGGGAGTAAGGATGAAATGGCTCATCGAACAGGCTGGCTGTCCTGCACTCCTCCACTCCCATGCCACGGTACATCACAAGCACTCGGTCTGCAATCTCTGCCACCACTCCCAGATCATGGGTGATTAAAATTACTGCGCTCCCCATTTCCCCTGCAATCTTCTTCAGGACAGAAAGGATCTCAGCCTGGGTTGTCACGTCCAGCGCTGTCGTAGGTTCATCTGCAATAATAATATCCGGCTTTCCAATCACCGCCATGGCGATTACCACTCTCTGGCGAAGACCTCCGCTCAGCTCAAAGGGATATTTCTTCATCAGAATCTCCGGCTCCGGAAGCTGTACCTGGCGAAGCGTTTCAAGGATTCTCTCCCTGTGCTTTTCGCGTTCTCCTGGCGAATGAAGCTTCAGCACCTCTGACAGCTGCTCCTCCACAGTCATAGCCGGATTCAGCGCTGTCATAGGCTCCTGAAATACCATGGTAATCCTGCTTCCCCGGATCCGGCACATCTCTTTTTCCTTCAGTTTTAAGAGATCAGTTCCCTGAAATAAAATTTCTCCGGAAATGCTTCCTCTTTTTCCTACCTGGGCCAGCTGGATGACAGATCTGGCTGTCACGCTCTTTCCGCTTCCTGACTCTCCTATAATTCCCAGTATTTCTCCCCGTCTCAGCCCGAAATTCACATCGTAAACGGCTGTCAGGGGGCCTGATATATCATCAAACACTACGTTCAGATGGTTTACCTTCAGTATCTCCTCCATGGTCTCTTCCCCTTTACTGCTGATTTCTGGTGTCCAGGGCATCTCTCAGTCCATCGCCGAGAAAGTTAATGGCCAGTACCATCAAAACTACTGCTGCTCCTGCCGGAATCCACATCCACCACTGATTTTTCAGCACTGCCATATTCTGAGCTGCCACCAGCATATTGCCCCAGCTGGGAGCCGGAGGACGCACTCCGAGTCCCAGAAAGCTCAGTGTGGATTCCATTAAAATCCCATTGGCGACTGCCAGAGTAGACGCTACTAAAATAGAAGAAAATACATTGGGGAGTACCTCCTTCACAATAATCTGCACAGGAGAAAGTCCAAGAGCCTTTGCCGCCATAATATACTCATTGTCACGGATGGTAAGCACCTCCGTCCTGACAATTCTGGCAATTCCCAGCCACATCAGCATTCCTATAATCAGAATCAGATTCCAGATACTTCCGCCAATCACAGCGGCCAGAGCCACTGCTATGACAAAAAACGGAAAGCACATAATAATATCTACCATCCGCATAATCACCTTGTCTGTCACCCCGCCAAAATAGCCGGCCGCCGCTCCCAGGGTAACGCCAATTGCCATCTGAAGGAGCATGGAAGCCACGCCTACCGCAATGGAAACCCTTCCTCCATAGAGCAGCCTGGCAAAAATATCACGTCCCAGATCGTCTGTCCCCAGAAGATGAGCAGCAGACGGCCCCGACCGGAGATTTCTTAAATCCGTCTGGCTTACTGTGTAATCTGTAAAAAGAGGGGCAAACAGAGACAAAAATACAAAAGATACTACAATAATCAGTCCGGCTGTTGCCAGCCTGTTCCTGAAAAAACGCCGGCGGGCAATCTGTCCCGCCGTCAAAATCTTTTCTTCTTCCCTTTTTTTCATGTCTTTTCCTGTCTGTGTTTCTCATCGTTTCTGCTGCCTGCGTATTACACGCCGACAGAATTTCTCACTCTTGGATCCAGTATCATACAGAGTACGTCTGCCAGAAGATTGCACCCGATTACAATCACTGCCAGCAGAAGGGCAATTCCCATAATCAGCGGATAATCCCTGACTAAAATTGCCTGATAATTCAGCTGACCAATTCCAGGCCACACAAAAATCGTCTCCACAATCAGCGCTCCGCTTAACAGGTCTGGAAGGCGGTTGCAGAGCACCGTGATAATAGACACTCTGGCATTTCTCATTCCATGTCTTAAAATCGCCTGCTTTTTCGTGAGCCCCTTGGCCTGAGCTGTTTTCATGTAATCCTCCGATACAGTGGACAGAATGGAGGATCGGGTATACCGAAGCAGGGTGGCTGTCTGGGTAAGAGCCGAGGCAGTCACCGGCAGAATCATGTGACGCCCGATGTCCAGCGCCCTGTCTATGCCCTGGTAATTTTTCCCCATGGTTTCAATCCCTGAAAAGGGAAGGACTGCTAAATCGTATCCAAATACCTTAATCAGCAGAAGTCCAAAGAAAAATACCGGGATGGAAACGCCGATAAACGATAAGACAGTCAGTGCCCGATCCCACAGGGAATTGGGATACATGGCTGAAAATACTCCGATTCCAATGGAAATCACTGTACTTAACACAAAGGAGGACATGGCTAAAAGCAGAGTATTTCCAAACCTGTCTGCTATCAATGCAGCCACAGGAGCCCTGTGCTGGATAGAGTATCCCAGATCTAACTGGAGCGTCCTTAAAAGCCACTTCCCGTACTGGACGGGAAGCGGGTCATAGTAGCCGATTTCCTGAAGTTTTGTCTCCAGAAAGGTCGGATCTGTATCATGCTGAATCATATTTAAAAACGGGTTTCCCGGCTGGAGACGGATGATACAGAAAATCACCGCCGTAACGCCCAGAAGCATAATCAGGGCAGCTGCCAGCCTTCTTGAGATAAACCGTGCCATTTCGGTAATTCTACCTCCTTACTGGGCAAAATCCCATTCCCAAATATCACAGAAAATATTAAATGTATATGGATCAAAGTTCTCCAGCTTCGGGTTGCACATGATCTCGCGATCCTGGGCATAAAGGAAAATCATCGGTACATCTTCATTGATCTGCTTTGCCACATTCAGGTAGTACTCTTTTCGCTCTTCCTGATTAGTAGTCTTCATACCCTTTTCGATGTTTTCATCTACCAGATCATTTTTATAAGCGCCAAAGTTAAAGCTTCCCACTCCCGGCTCATCAAAAGCGGAATCGGAATGCCACCAGCCATATGGATTCGGATCTTCAAAGAAATAGCAGTTTAAAGCGTACATCTCAAAATTATGATTATAAATACAGTCCTCAGCGATTACGCTGTCCTCCTCAATGGAAACCTCCACATCGATTCCCACCTCAGCCAGACACTCTTTTGCATAGAGCACTGCATTTTCTCTTGTTTTAGAGTCATTGGAGCAGCGGATGGTAAACTGAAGCTTCTCTCCATCTCCATTCTCTCTCACTCCGTCTCCGTCTGCATCTGTCCAGCCGGACGCCTCCAGAAGCTCTTTGGCTTTTTCCGGATTATAAGCGTAATTGTTTAACTCTCCTTCTGCCGGACTTGCCCAGGAACCTGGCAGGAACGGGGAATCCAGAAGCTTTCCTCTTCCCTCTACGATGGTATCCAGAATCAGAGCACGGTCAATGGCGTACAGCATAGCCTGTCTTAAATTCTTATCCTGGAATTCCGGGCGGCGCAGGTTAAAGGAAATGTACTGGTACATATGATCCGGAATGGAATATTTGGCAAAGCCCTGTGCTTCCAGCTCCTCTATCTCGCTGCTTCTCATTTCCTTTACATCCACAATATCAATATTTCCGCTGACCAGCTCTGCTGAGATGGCGTCCTGGTTTACTACCTTTAAAATAAAGTTGTCAATCTTGGGAGCCCCCTCAAAGAAATCCTCATAAGCTTCCAGGGAAACATACTGTCCCGGCTCAAACTTTGTCACCTTGTATGGGCCGCAGCCTACCGGCTGGTTTAATAGTTCTGTCTGCTTCTCCCACTCCTCCTGTGGAATCTCACTCCAGACATGTTTTGGAATAATTCCATAAGTTCCAAAATCAGCCATAAATGGTGCGTAAGGCTCTGTCAGCTCTAATCTCAGCACATTTTCTTCTGGAACGCTTACACCGCTGATGGAATCTGCCTGTCCATCCTTATACTCTGCTGCTCCCTTAACATAAGCAACTTTCTCAAAATCCTCTACGCTCTTAGCAGCCGATTCGATTGTAAAAATCAGATCATCCATGGTGAAATCTTCACCATCCTGCCATTTCACACCCTGGCGGATTTTAAAATCAATGGTTTTCTGATCCTCAGAAACAGTGTAGCTCTCTGCCAGATACGGCTTTAAGCTTCCTTCTGAATCAAACGTAAAAAGAGACGCATAGATTAATTTTTCAAGAGCTATATCGCTTCCCATATAGGAAAGAATCGGGAAAAAGGTTCCTACAGGAGCTGTTGGTGTACCATACACAACTGTATCCTTTTTCTCCCCTTCTGTCTCCTGTCCCCCTGTGGTTTCTGCCTGTGACGCTCCCTTTGAAGTCTCTGCTGGTGTGTCTGTCTTCTGTCCAATGCTGCAGCCTGTCATCATGCAGGCAGCCAGCCCTGCGGCCAGAATACGTGCAAATTTCTTTTTCATTTCTCTTTTCCTTTCGTTGATTTTATTTATTTTGTTTTGTTTTTTATGTTTTTTTGTTTTATTTGTTTTATTTATACATATCTTTATAAGCTGCCCGGATTTCCACAAAGTTCTAGTCATTGCCTGACTGCTTATACAGTTCCTCCGGATACTTCTTTTCCTTGGCGTAGCTCATATACACCTTTCCGAATTCTATTTCAAATCCCAGCTCATCCGGCGTTTCCAGACGCTCAGACAGCGCCTGCTTCTCTTTATCTGACATAGCAGGATTCACGGTTTTTAAGACGCCTTCTGCCACATCTCTAAACAGGTGAATCGGCATACCTGCTCCGATTTCTCCATCCTCTGCGCTTGTATTGGTTCTGGCTCCCAGACACAGCATAGACACATTCAGATCATTTTTCATGTACGGTCTGGCTACCAGATCGGCACAGATTCCCTGATTTCCAATCATGCCAATATTCTTTGCCATACCGTGATGCCATGTGTAGCCCTGTACCAGGCGCATCATCTGCCAGCCATTGCATAACAGCATAACCACATCTGCATCCTCCATCTCCTCCAGAGGACCTGTCATGACACCGCAAATTCTCTGATCCACGAAGCAGAGATCCTGCTGCACCTGTCTGGCAATGGCCGCGTCTTCATACAATCTCAAAGTAGAAAACTGTTTCCCTGACCACACATAATTGGAAACCTTTTTCATGCCCAGCATTTCCGGGCCGCCCTGACATCCGAAAGTGTCAGCCTTTCCCTTCATAATCTTTCCTTCCATTGCTCTGGCAGTCAGCGCACAGAAGCATCCGCCTGCTTTTGGCTCAGGCACATCCAGATCCTCATACTCCTCTTTCAGGAAAATAAATTTGATTCCAACTACCTGCCTGGAAAGTCCCAGAGCCTTACTGAAACGTTTTATCAGCTGCTTTTCCATTTCCAACCTTTCCTCTGATTTGCTAAAATTTTTATGGATACTGCCGAATTATTGTTGGCATACACGGGCATCATATCAGGTATTCATTTTATATTCAATATTTTTTCGTTATTTTTCCGACAATATGTTTATTTTCTATATTTTAGTTTGTATATAGATTTTATCTATAGTGATTTTCACGAGATGCAGCTTCTCATGACATAAAAAATACAGCCTGGAAAACACCTTTTCTGATGTTCTTCCAGACTGCATATCTCTCATTTCCTTATTTTTCTTTTTTACTGATTACCTCATACACATCGGTTCTCCGGTTCTCCAGAGATGGGAGCTGAGTTCGTATCTGATTCAGATAGTCCAGATCAATCTGGGCGTAGGTGATGCACTCTGTATCCCTGGCCCTGGCTATAATCGTTCCCCAGGGGTCTACTACCATGCTGTTTCCATAGGCCGCGTAAGCCGGTTTTGTGCCAATCTGACCTGCCGCCACAATATAGCAGCCATTCTCTATCGCTCTGGCCCGCAGAAGCGGCTCCCAGTGATCCTTTCCCGTAGGCATGGTAAAGCTGGCCGGTACGAACATTACCTGGGCCCCCTGAAGAGCCATCAGGCGGTATAACTCCGGGAAGCGGATATCGTAGCAGATTGACATACCGAAGGTTCCAAGCTCTGTGGAGACGGTTGTAATCTCATTTCCCCCTTCCACACGGTCGGATTCCCTAAACGGTGTCCCATCTGCCAGCGTAATGTCAAACATGTGAAGCTTTCTGTACTGGGCGGCTATCTCTCCGTCCGGATTAATGAGCAGGCTTAAATTCCTGGACTTTTTCTGCCCCGGCACCTGCTCGGTGATGCTGCCTCCATGGATCCACACCCTGTGCTCCTTCGCTTTCCGGCAGAGAAGTTCCGAGGTGTAGCCTGGCAGTTCTTCCTTTCCTCCGCCCTCTCCCACGTTTCTTCCTATCAGGTTCATTACCTCAGGAAAGCAGATAAGCCTGGAGCCATGAGCTGCCGCCTCATCAATGAAGCGGCAGGCCTTTTTCATATTTTCCCCCTTGTCATTCTGGGTATCCATCTGAATCAAGGCAATTTCGTAGTTTCTCAGCGTCGTTTTGTTTCCTGTATCTGTTTGAATCATAGGGTATCCTCCTTGTAGCTATAAACCTCTCTTTTGCAGCTGCAGCTGCTTTTTCTTTAGTACAAACAAAGTAACTCCCGCATATTCCGGCAGCTGAGGCGCGTTCATAATTTCTTCTATCTTCTTTCCGACCATAGCGGACGTACATTTATTGACCTTATCTAATTTTCTAAGCCAGAGTCTGCTCTGCTCATAGGCATCCCTTCTGTTTTTCACCAGACAAGTGGCTGTATCTGCAGTGCGGCGTCCTGTTTTGTCCAGCTTTCCGTTTAATTTTAAAGTCTCATTGAGATCCTTTTCCAGCTTCTTGTCTTTCGATACCGTATAAATCGTGCCATCGCTCAGGTAAGCGATCTGCTGCATCTGAGAAAAATCCAGCGGATTTACCGCCATTTCTGTCTCATCGTTTTTACTGGCATCGCAGCACAGCACCTTTTTTCTGTGATCAGAGCTTTTTCCGCCATCGCACACTCCCAGCATATTAGAATACGATAAAGCCTTGGATTTATCTCTGCTTAAGGGATACCAGTGCTCAATCTGGGTATGAAAGCCATCTGGTTCAAGGCGTCTCATGCAGTAGGCGCACAAGCCCTTCTGCTCTTTTATCAAAGAATTGCGGATAATATCTTTAGGAAGCTGATCAAAACACGCCCGAATTGCCGCTGTGTCCTCCTCTTTGGCACATTTCCATTCTGTGCTGTGCTGAATCTTAATCCGTTCTGTTCTCTGCTCCGGCGGTTCTTCTCCTTTTTGTATAAACAGCATTATTCCTGCTCCTCAATCCAGCTGTTAAATTCCAGCTCATCTGCCAGCTTCTTTACCTCTGTATGCCCTTCTCCCAGTTCTCTTCTCATCTTGTCTGCAATTATTTCAGCGGTCTTAAAGTCATTTTTATTCATTGCCTGCTCAAATTCCCTAATCCAGGATTCCACCAGCTCTGGCTTTTCACAGCTGCCCTGCCGATATCGCAACACATCCTCTACCGAGTAGGCGTAGGCATCTGGCAGATAATCTACGCTGTGATCATCTAAAATATGAATCAAATTCTCATGTTTGCAGGATGAGATTATAATTGGAGAATGAGTTGCTATAATAAACTGGACTTTGGGAAACGTCTCCTCCAGCGCCTGAATTACATTCCACTGCCATTTTGGATGAAGATGCATATCCAATTCGTCAATTAAAACAATACCCGAAACCTGATCTAACGCTTCTGAATCATCTGGGTTTAACAGCGCGGCCCGATACGCAATATCCATGACCATCCAAAGAATCGACTGGTATCCGGCGCTCAAAAATGAAATCGGCATCACCGTTTCCTTCTCCTCATATACCATATCATTCACCTGGCGGGAATAATAAATCTGAGGACGCTCAGAAAGACCGCTCATCTTCTGCATTGCGAGGGAAGTCAGATATTTAAACGCCTCGTATTCCGCTACTTTTTTTTCACTGCGAAAGGCCTCCATTTCCATCTTCAGGCACCACTCTCTGATTCCTTTTACATCCAGGGAATAATCCAGACATCCGATATAGCCGCAGCGGCGGTCGTTCAGCTTTTCTTTCAGAACAGTTCCAAAATCCCCGCGTTTTTGCTGCCATACCCGCGCCTCGCTCTGATAACTTAATACAGGAAGTCTCTTTGATATGTCATTAGTTAAATTTTGTGCATAATCGCAGATACTTCGGTCGCTGATAGTCGTTTTGGAATTTGGATGCTCATCCTTTCTCCTCCGGATCCATTCATATTCCTCTTCTCCCACCTCCAAAACGCAGCCAATTTCTGTTGGAATCTGATACTCAATTGCCGAAGAAGCCGATCCCATTTTGACAAGCTGAAACCGAACCTGGTCAGATGATATATTCTTAGCAGAAACGCCTGTAACTCCAGACAGATAGCCTCCTAGTCCCACAGCAACCGCATCCAGCACAGATGTCTTTCCCGCTCCATTATCTCCGATCAGCAGGTTGACCCCTTTCTGCAGCTCTAACTCCATCTCTGCAATGGCTTTAAAATTTTTAATAGAAACCTTCTTCAAATACATCTGCAGTCCTCCTGCGCCTTGTCAGCTTTTCATTTCACTCATTATCTGCTGTTATTATACATGTTTTCCCATACCCGCACAACTATAACCTTCTGGAAACCTTTTTCTCCAGAAAAGCGATTCCCTGATAGAGAAGCGCCGCCATCAGGCAGAGAATCACAATGCTCATGATAACCAGATCCATTTTAAATACCTGGCTTCCGTAGATGATCAGATAGCCCAGCCCCTTGTCGGCGGCCAGAAATTCTCCGATCATGACTCCTACCAGGCAGAGTCCTGCGTTTACCTTCATGTTGCTGACAATCAAAGGGATGGAACCAGGCAGAAGCGCCTTTCTCAGCACATCCCTCCTTGTTCCCCCCAGGGAATAAATCAGCTTCTCCTGATCCGGATCCATGGAAAGAAAGCCCTGATAGAGCGTCAGAACCGACCCGAAGACAGCTACCGACACAGCGGCTGTCACAATGGTTCTCATATTGCTTCCCAGCCAGACAATTAAAAGCGGAGCCAAAGCAGACTTTGGAAGACTGTTCAGCATAACCAGATAGGGCTCCAGCAAATCGGACGCAGTCCGGCTTTCCCACAGGGCCAGCGCCCCGCCAAGCCCAAGAGCCGTCACCAGGAAGAAGCTCACCACCGTCTCTAAAAGCGTCGCTCCCAGATGTGGAAACACACTGCCATCACTGGCCATGGCAAAAAAACACCTCAGCGCCCTGGAAGGGGAGCTGAAAATAAAATCGTCCAGAAGTCCTGTATCTGCACTCGCTTCCCACACTGCCAGAAAAGCGAAAAAGAGAAGGATGCGTCCTGCTGCAATCCTTCTCCTGTAGCGTCTCTGCTCTGCGACAAAAGTCCGCTGGGCCAGCGTTTCACGGTTATTCATGGGGCACCTCCCTGTTTTCAAGAATTTTCCACACCTGGTTAAAATATCCTGAAAATTCCGGCGCGCTTCTTCTCTCCAGAGGGCTGAGAGACGGCTCTGCAAACGTGATGGGAAGAACGGTCTTGATTCTCCCCGGTCTCCTGGTGAGAATCAGAATCCTGTCTGCCGCGCTCACCGCTTCTGCCAGATCATGCGTAACTAACACTGCCGTCTTTCTGTTTTCCCTGATAATCGAACTGATATCGTCGCATACTGCCAGCCTGGTCTGATAGTCGAGAGCTGAAAAGGGTTCGTCAAGCAGCAAAATATCAGGATCCAGCGCCAGCGTCCTTATGAGCGCCGCTCTCTGGCGCATTCCTCCTGACAGCTCCGACGGCTTTTTATTTTTAAATGGAAGCAGACCGTATGTTTTCAACAGTCTCTCTACTTCTTCTCTGTGTTTTCTGTCCATCTGCCCACGTATTTCCAGTCCCAGACAGGCATTGAAAAAAATATCCCTCCACTCAAACAGGTGATCTCTCTGAAGCATATAGCCGATTCTTGGACTGCCTCCCTTCACCGGCTCTCCATCTATGAGCACGCTTCCCTCCTCCGGGATGAGAAGTCCACACAAAATGGAAAGAAGCGTCGATTTTCCACAGCCTGACGGGCCTACGACAGCCAGAAATTCCCCCTCCCCTACCTGAAAGGACAGATCAGAAAGGGCCTTTGTCTCCCCATCCATGGAATGATAAGAATAAGAAAGCCCCTGAACCTCCAGCTTGGAGTTCATAGCATTGTCCCCTTTCATTTCCTGTTACTTCAGTATATGGGACTTTCCATGCCTCTGTGCGGGTTCTTTCCTCCCTTTTCATCCGTTCCTCCCCTGCGGCCTTCCTCTAACGGGACAGCGCGTTGGGATAGATTTTCTCCATCCGCGCATCATCAAACCGTTCGTCTATGATGCTCTCCACAGCATTTTTCGGCGGCTTTCCCTCCGCTCTTCTGTCGTACCGGATCAGAGCCATGGAAGAGACAGCTATATTCACCGCCATGAACACAGCCAGAGTCCAGGTCAGTATATATCCCCACAGTACCGGGATTTTTTCAATCCATCCGGAAAACAGGGGATACAGATTTTTAATCCAGATCACAGCTGCAATTCCCCAGAAAAAACAGTAGAGAAGGTTAATCCTTCCTCCCAGGTTAAATGGAATTTTGCTGTAATCCCAGAACACCTTACCAAATACCAGCTCCGTAAATACGCTGCAGATGTATTCGTAGGCTCCTCCCAGCACAGTTCCAATGATGAACAGATGGCGATCCGGCTTTTCTCTGTCTTTATAAAGAAGCGCCGTAGCCGCCGCTATGGCAAGCCCCCACACGATGCTGAACGGTCCCCATACAAGGCTGCTGCGGCTCATCCACACGCCGGCTGTCAGGCGGCAGAAAATAGTTTCCACAATATCGCCTAAAAAGGCTCCGATTAAAAAAAGCCAGAAGAGCTTATAAAAGCCGCATCCGCCGGCAAATACCTTCTGCCTTGCAATCTGCTCGGAAACCTCCAGGATCAAAGGATAGGCCTTTTCCATACGCCGGGCCACTCTCGCCTCAATCCTGCTTCCCAGGCGGGCAGTCGCTGACGCCAGACGGCTGTTCAGCCGCTGAAGCTTTTCTGCATCCTTCTGCTTTACATGGCGTTTCACATGCCAGACTGTGGCCGCAGAGGCCGCCGTATCCAGGAGAAGCACAGCGGCCGCTCCAAGCGTTAAAAGAGTCGAGACAAACGATGGAAGCAGACGGTACAGCCCTGCCAGAAGCGGATCTCCCCATCGCACGGAGACAGTTCCCAAAATGCCCCAGAGCAGAGCATACTGAGCGCAGATATATCCGTCAAAGTTCCACCGCTTCTCAGAGTAGTCCCACCACTTTTTCTGGTTCAGCCGTTCCAGAATCTTTCCTGCAAACCACTCTACCGCAGTGCCTAATACCATACATCCCAGAAACAGGAACAGAAAGCTTGCCCGAAGTTCCTGAAGGACTGTGGTCATTAGCACTGCCGCCACGCCGTAAACGGTGCAGAACGGCCCTGTGGTAAAGCCTCTGTTTACAAACCGCTTCTGCCGTATCGTTCCCGCCGCCGTCTCCAGCGCCCACCCGAAAAATGAGTAGAGCAGAAACAGCCACAGAAGCTCTATGCCTGTGTATTTCATCGCAGCACCTCCTGAGTATGTGATTGTATCATTCTAGCACAGATTTCAGGTACTGCCAAAATATTTTATGCTATTTTCCCTATTGCCTTCTAAGCGCTTTCACTCGATCCATAAATTCCTTAGCTCGTTTAAAGCTGACTGGATTCTTCCAATTGTTGTCTTCCTTAAACCAGCTTCCGATAATCGCTCCGTCAGCTGCAGCTAAAAGCTTGTGGACATTATTGCTGTTCAAGCCGCTTCCAATTAAAATCGGAAGGCTAACAGACTCCTTGCACTTTAAGATATTTTCTACTGTAGGCGGTGTTCCTGTGTCAAAGCCAGTCACAATCACTGCATCTCCATCCTGCGCCTCCACATCCATAGCCTGCTCCTCTACGCTTCTGTCATGGATAATAAAATGGCTGCCATGCTTTACATTTACATCGCACAAAGCCAGGATATGATCTGCTCCCAGATTTTTCCTCATTCTGGCCACCTTGGCTCCCATAGCATCAATAAAGCCCGACTGAGAAATAAAGGAATTGCACCATTCGAAGACACGAATCCAGTCTGCTCCAGCCGCGGCAGCGCAGGCCATGGCACAGTCTGCCCCATTCATATGGCATTCTGCCCCAACTGGAATTGAAACCTGCTTTCTCACCTCGTAGACGCCTACTGCTAAAGCTGCTGCCGTCTCATATCCCATATCTTCAGGCCGCAGGTAAGGGATATCCCACATATTTTCCACCTGCACGCCATCCACTCCTGCTGCCTCCAGTTTCTTCGCCTCTTCCACAGCGTTCTCTAAAATTTTGTCCATTCCCATAGAAACCGGATCGTAACCAGGAGATCCCGGCAGAGGCCGCAGATGTACCATTCCTATAATGGGTTTTTCAGTTGCAAATACATTTTTCAGTTCTCGTTTCATCTCATTTCTCCATTAATTCCTGAGGAGTTGTAGTAAAATAATTATAGCTTCTCTCTACGTCAAGTTTAATCAGTTCATTCATCTTCTGCTGAATCTGAATATATTTTTTCAGCTCCTCATCTGTAAAATCAAACAGTTCTTGGGAGTTATGTTCATATGACAGACGGTCGAAATTTTCATGGTGATCATAGATAACCAGCCCTTCTTCTGTAAGATACAGCTTATATTCTCTGTTATTCTGCTTATTTCTCTCCTGCCGGACCCAGTTTTTTCCCACTAGTTTTTTGACCATCTGAGAGCAGGCGCTTTTTGTCTTTTTTAGAATCTTGGATGCCTCTGTCACAGTAATGCCGGTATGCTGTCCAATGCACTGAATCAAATGCGCCTCCGACTGATACAGCACTACGTTGCCGTAGTCGTGCGGCAAGCCGTCATACTCCCGCATCAGCTCATACGTTTCCTTTAACTCTTTCATTATATCGCAATAGATTAAATATCTGTTTTTGTCCATTCTGCATTCCGCCCTTTATTCTTATTCTACCTCCGCCCGGACGAAATGCTTCCCATCCATGCCAAAGGCGGCAGAGCTGTTTTTTCACCCCCGCCGCCTTTATTATAATACATCCTCCATAAAAGGGATAGAGCTTTGAGCTCCTTTCTTCTGCACACATAGGCTGGCGGCTCGGTTTGCATACCTTACTGCTTCTGGAAATTCTTTTCCCAAAGACAGCCGGGCAGCCAGACTTCCTATAAAGGTGTCTCCTGCAGCGGTCGTGTCTACTGCCTGGATTTCAATCCCCGGTTCATGAATGATCTGTCCCTGATAGTCATAAACTACTCCCTGACTTCCCATAGAGACAATCGGTGTTTTTATTCCCATCTCTTTCAGCCGCTTTACCGCCTTTGCAGCGTCCTCAGGAGAGAGTACCGCAATCCCTGTCAGCATCTCCGTCTCTACCTCATTGGGCTTTAAAATATCAATTCTCTCCGCTATCTCAGGCGTAAGTTTGGAATAATCATTAGCTGATGGATCAACTATAAGAAGGCATCCCGATTGTTTTGCCATTTTGGTCACCTGATCCAGTACTTCTTTCGAATACTCTAACGTAGTCAGCACAATCTGGCTCTCTTGAAATAGAGATTCATACTGTATAAAATCCTCCGGACGGTTTCTTCCATTTACTCCCAGAGAACAGAGACAGCGGTTTCCTCCATTTTCCTCTACCCAGACAAACGCAGTTCCCGTTTTGGCTGAAGAATCTGTAATCAGACGGCTCGTATCTATCCTATCTCTATGAAAACTCTCCTTTAAGGCACGGCCATAATCGTCATCGGCTATCCTGCCTAAAAGAACTACCTCTGCCCCTGCCCGGGCGGCAGCCACTGCCTGATTTCCCCCCTTGCCGCCTGGATTGGCTTGATAATCGTCGTCTGTATAAACCGTCTCCCCCTCTCTCGGAGCCTGTCTGCATCGAACCGACAAATCCATAATCAGAGAACCCAGAACCAGTATTTTTTCTGTCTGTTCCATCTTCCCCTCCTTACTTTCATCTGGTTAATCCAGATAACTTAAAAACTGAGTAATGCGTTCATTATTCATAGAAGTCAGCTCTTCATAACTTCCTTTAGCTAAAATAGTTCCCTTTTCCACAAAAACTACCTGCTCGCTGACTTCTCTGGCAAAAGACATATTGTGGGTAACTACCAGAATGGTGTAGTCCTCCTGAGACAAATCACGGATCAGGCTTAGAATTCCAGCTCCCAGCTCCGGATCCAACGCGCTGGTCGGCTCGTCAAACAGCAGAATCTCCGGCTTCATGGCAAGAGCTCTGGCAATAGCCACCCTCTGCTGCTGTCCTCCAGAAAGCTGACTTGGAAGACTGTTCCATTTATCCTCAAGTCCTACCTTCTTCAGAAGCGCCATAGCCTCCTCCCGCGCTTCCTTTTTATCGCGCTTCAACACTGTAACAGGGCCTTCTGTAATATTTTCCAGAGCGTTCATATGAGGGAACAAATTGAATCCCTGGAATACCATACCTGTCCGCTTGGTAAACGCCGCCTTTTCTTTCCGAGAAAGCTTTCCCGGAAAGCGAAGCGTGTTCCCATCCAGGCTGATCTCCCCTGAATCCGGCGTCTCTAACAGATTCATGCACCGTAGCAGCGTCGATTTGCCAGAACCGGAGGAACCGATAATTGCCGTTGTCTTCTTTGATTCAATTTCCAGATTAATATCCTTCAGTACGTGGTTATCCCCAAAATACTTATTTAAATGTCTGATTTCCAGCATAAGCTCCTCCTACCCCTGGCTGTCTGTAATTTCCTTAATTTTCTTTTTCTCATGCGGCGTCAGCATCAGCCTGTCCTCCACCTTCTTCTGAAGATAATTGAGTACAGTACAGAAAATCAGGTAAATAAAGCCTACCTCTATGTACATCAGCAGCGGCTCATAGTTGCGGGCTGTAATACGCTGTGTCGTGAGAAACATCTCTGGAATTGTAATATTCGCTGCCAGAGACGTATCCTTTACCAAGGCAATGAAACTGTTAAACAAAGGCGGGACTGAAATCTTTACTGCTTGGGGCAGGATAATGCGGACCAGCTGCTGAGGATAACTCATCCCCAGAGACATAGCCGCCTCCCACTGTCCTTTTGGTATGGAGAGAATCGCGGCCCTGAAAATTTCAGAACTGTAAGCGCCAATACTTAAAGAAAATACCAGAATACCTGCCGGCATAGGCTCAATCACAATTCCCACCTTGGGAAGGCCAAAAAATACCAGAAACAACTGCACCAGCAGAGGTGTTCCCCTGATAATCCACACATACAGCTCACACAGCTTGTTTAACACTGGTACTCTGGAAACACGGATCACTGCCACCGCCACTGCCAGAAGAGTTCCGAGGACAAATGCAATCAATGTCAGCGGTATTGTGTAGGAAATTCCTGCCTTCAGGATAGGCCAAAAAGATTCTGTCAATATTTCAATCGCACGTGCATCCATTCCATTTATCCTCCTTTTGTTCTGTCCTTATTTTTCAGTCAGTTCTTCCAAAGTCATCTCCCTGGAAAAATCCTTTCCAAGATATTTCTCAGAAAGCTCTGTCAGCGTTCCCTCCTCGGAAAGCTCTGCAATCGCCTTGTTCACAGCCTCCACAAGATCCTCATTTCCCTTTGGAATCGGAATAGCTACTGTATCCGGAGTCTCCTGAACTGCCACAATCTTAATCGGAGTATCTGGCTTCTGAGCCAGGTAATCATTAAAAGCAATGGTGTTATTGATTACGCAGTCCGTTCTTCCTGCCAGCAGAAGCTCAATATCCTTGCTGAAGGTATCGGAAGCTGTGATTTCCATGCCGTACTGCTCTGCAATTCCTGCATAGTTGCTGGATACATTTAAGGAAGTTTTCTTTCCCTCTGCGCTCTCCCAGTCTGTGATCTCCTCATTATCCTCCAGCGTAATCAGGGCGATATAGCTGTACAGATACGGATCGCTGAAATCGTATTTTTCCTGTCTCTCAGGAGTTACGCCTACCTGATTCAACACCAGATCTACAGTTCCTGTGTCAAGAGAGGTCAAAAGTCCCTCCCAGGTAATCTCAGAATACTCTGTCTCTACCCCCATCTTATCGCCAATCATTTTAGCTACTTCTACATCATAACCGCAGAGCGTGTCGCTCTCGTCATGGTAGGTAAAAGGTTTATACGTGCCCTCAGTGCCTACCTTCAGAACACCTGCATCCAGGATACTCTGATATCTTCCGGATCCCTCCGCCGCTTTTTCTTCTTCAGCCGTCTCTTTCTCTGCTGTCGTCTCTTCTCCCCCAGCGCTTTCAGCTGCCTGAGCTGTCTCCTTTGTCTCCTCTGCTTTTTCCTGGGAACCGCATCCAGCCAGCGCTGCAGCCACCATCAGCACTGCAGCCAGAACTAAACCTTTCTTTTTCATGTCCCTTATTCCTCCTTTATCTTTATATTAAAATATGATTTGGGATCTTCCTCTTTCTCTAAAACAGCGTACTCATCCGTTCCAGAGCTTCCTGTATCACACATCGTGGAGCTGCAATATTCATGCGTACAAATCCCTCTCCATCTGCCACAAACTGCTCTCCGCCTTCAATCACAAGTCCGTTTTTCAAAAATCTGTTTACCATCTCTTTATGTGCCAGACCGCAATTTCTCATATCAATCCAAGCCAGATATGTTCCTTCAGGCACTGTAAAGGAAACGCCTGTCATATGAGACTTTATATACTGCTCCATCATCTGAAACGTTCCGTCCAGGTACTGGTTTAAAGCGTCTGCCCATCCTTCCGCTCTGGTATAGGCTGCCACTGTCGCTGCCACTGAAATAGGATTAGGCATGTAATGGTATCGTTTCTCCCACTCCTCCCTGATTTCTCTGTCTGGAATTATAATATTGGCCAAATGATTTCCTGCCAGATTAAACGTCTTGCTGGGGGAGGTACATACAATCAGACGTTTCTCTTCTGGGAATAATCCTGCCAGGGAAAGATGTGTTCTTCCTGCCCTGAGCAGATCCCCATGAATCTCATCACTGATCACTGACACGTGGTGTTTCCGGCAAATCTCCATCACAGCTGTCAGTTCCTCCCTAGTCCATACTCTTCCGGAGGGATTATGAGGACTGCAGAAAATTAATACCTTATTCTCTGGATCTGACGCTTTTTTCTCCAGATCCTCTAAATCGATTTCATACCGTCCATTTTTTAAAAGAAGCGGCGAAAATACTGTTCTCATGCCCTGGGTTCTGATAGAATTGTAAAATGGTGTATACGACGGAGTATGAAGAATCACCCCGTCTCCTGGCTGAGCCATCAGGCTAAGGGCATGAAGCACTGCCGGAACCACTCCTGAATCCAGCACGATCTCCTCCTGCTTTACCTTCCAGCCATGGCGCTTCTCCATCCAGCCGCCTACTGCCTCATAATAGGAGGAATCATAGATATTCGTATAGCCAAAAATCCCTTCCTCCACTCTTTTTTGCATAGCCTCTATAATTTCCGGAGCTGTCTGAAAATCCATATCTGCTATCCATAATGGAATTTTGTCCTTCGGAGCGTTGGGAGCAAACTTTGACGCCCCATCATATTTTTCACTGTTTGTGTGAAACCGGTTCACCTTTCTATCAAATTCATAAATTAACGCTTCTGTCTTCATGGAATGCTGCCTTTCATCTGTATCCTATCAGTTAAAATTAGGTTCCATCCTGCATGAAACCAGCAAGCAAGTCTCAAATAATATTAATTAACCTGCTTAACCTTTCACTTGATTAACTATAGCACATTATCCAATTATTGTCAATATAACGATAATATTTTGTGCCATTTGTATAATCTATAACTATGTTTAATTATAGAATTATGCTTATAATGATTTTCTCATCACTATCAATATATGAATCTCAAACCTCTGTTTTTTTCCATTGCCAACCCCGCCCTTTTCCGCTATAATCATGTCGTATTATGTCAAATCCATGTAAATTATGTCAAAACGGAGGAATTGCAGTGTTTTCATTTATTTATCTGTTCTGTCCGCCAGCTCTGGCTCTCCTGATTTATGAACGGATGGAGTTCCGGCGGGCGGCCTTTGTAGGGGAGCACAAGCGCAGAGAGGGAAGCCTGGAATGGCTGGTCAACCTGCTCTTAAAATACCTGGCCTTCACGGCTGTGGTAAACGGGGCGGCTCTGGCCATAGCGTCCTTCTTCATGCCCATCAGCTCCATGGCTTCAGGAGGACATTTCGCAGACAATATCTTTTCTGTGCGCTATCTCCTGACTGCCTGCGGTACGGCTGTCGTCCTGTCAGTAACAGCCAAAATTGTTTCCTTTAACTTAAGCATTTCAGTAGAGCAGAAAAAGAGGGTGGATGAACATGAGAGCTAAAGCCAGGAACATCAGTCTGTATCTCCTGTTTTTTGTCACCCTGCTGGCCTATTTTTCCGCCTGGTGGGCAGTCCGAACCTACGGAAGCATCAGCATGGAGGAAATTGTATTCCATTTGAACGTGCCTCTGGACGGCGTGAGTACGGAGTACATCGTCAGCTACCTGGGCACGGCCCTGGCTCCTTCTCTGGCCGTCTTTTTTACCGCCATGTTCCTCTACCGCCGGTGCTGTCTCTTTCTCAGAGCCAGGAAGGCCTACACCTGTGTGGACGTCCGTCTGGGAAAGAAACGCTGGTATGTGGAGCTGACGGACCGGGCTTTTTCCAGGGCCATGGCCCTGCTGCTGGCCTTCGGCCTGGTATTTATGGCTGTAGGCACGGACAATCTGTTAAACATCGGAGAGTATCTCTACAATCAGTTCCACAAGAGCTCCTTTATTGAGGAGCAGTACCAGAAGCCGGACGCTTCCATTCTCACCTTCCCGGAGCAGAAGAGAAACCTGGTGTATATTTATCTGGAATCGATGGAAAAGACCTTTGAGGATAAAGAAAACGGCGGAAATCTGGAGGAAAATGTGATTCCTGAGCTGACGGCTCTGGCCGATGAAAACGTCACCTTCCAGCTGGGTCCTGATGGAAAACAGGGAATTCTTCCTCTGACCTCCTCCTGGACTATCGCGGCTATGGTGGCCCAGACCTCAGGACTGCCCTTAAAAATTCCGGTAGAGAAAAACTCCATGAGCAAGTATGGTTCCTTCCTGCCTGGCGCCGTCACCCTGGGAGAGGTACTGGAGGACGAGGGCTACAAAAACATGCTGATGGTCGGATCCTATGCCAGCTTTGCAGGACGGGATCAGTATTTTAAGGATCACGGCAATTATAAAATCTGGGATTTTGGAACGGCGAAACGGGAAAAGAAGGTTCCCAAGGATTACGATATCGGCTGGTGGGGCATTGAGGACGAAAAGCTCTTTGAGTACGCCAAGGAGGAGCTGACAAAGCTCTCTCAGGGAAGCGAACCCTTTAATTTCACAGTTCTCACTGTGGATACCCACAACCCAGATGGGTATGTATGCCGTCTCTGCGGCGATGAATTTGAAAATCAGTACAGCAATGTGCTTCGCTGCGGCAGCCGCCAGGCAGTGGAATTCGTCAGCTGGATCAAGGAACAGCCCTGGTATGAAAATACCACGGTTGTCATTGCAGGCGACCACGCCACTATGATGAAAAATTACGCGCCTGACGACGATTCCTACGAGCGGGGCGTCTACTACTGCTTTTTAAATCCGGCAGCCGTTCCCGCAGACAGAACCCATTCTGCCTGCACTATGGATCTCTTCCCTACCACCCTGGCCGCTATGGGCGTGGAGATTAAGGGAGACCGCCTGGGGCTGGGAACCAACCTGTTCTCAGACCGGGATACGATTCTCGACGAATTCGGTAAAGAGGAGGTTATCTCACAGCTGAATATGAAATCTGACTTCTATGACAACGAGCTTCTCTACGGAGAACCCGCCGAAGAGACCGACTAGGGTTCCTTACTGAGCCTGTGTTATGCTGAAGTTATCTTAACATTTTCTTAGCAGTCAAATAATTCACCTTTTTGTCGTTTTTTGTAGCTGTATTTCATAATAGGCTCATAAACTGAAAGGGGGAATCTTTTATGATGACATTGCAGCTTGACATGTACCAAGCCTGCGCTCTGGGAGCCGTCGTATACGCCTTAGGACGTCTGATGGTGAAAAAAATCTCTTTTTTAAACCGTTACTGTATTCCAGCCCCTGTAGCCGGCGGAATTATTTTCGCTCTGCTTCATCTGGGGCTGTACAGCGCGGGAATCCTGGAATTCACCTTTGACACAACGGTTCAGACCATCCTTATGACTGTATTCTTCTGCAGCGTAGGATTTACCGCCTGCTTCCGGCTTTTGAAAAAAGGAGGCATTCAGGTGTTTATTTTCCTGATTCTGTCTGTCCTCATGTGCGTAATCCAGGACGGTGTGGGAAGCGCTTTAGCGGCGGCCTTTGGTCTGGATCCGCTCCTCGGTCTCTGCATGGGTTCGATTCCGTTAGTCGGCGGACACGGAACCTCCGGTTCCTTCGGCCCTCTCCTTGAGGAAACCTACGGCGTTTCCGGAGCTTTAACTGTCGCTCTGGCAGCCGCTACATACGGACTGGTTTCCGGAAGTATGATGGGAGGCCCCATTGCCCGGCGGAGAGTGGAAAAGCTGGGATTAAAATCCACTGCGGCACAGGAAGGCAACGCATCGGATGACAAAGGCGGAATCATTGACGGCCAGAAATTTACCAACGCAGCTGTATTCCTGGCTATAGCGATTGGAGCTGGAACCTTGATCATGGCTGGTTTCTCCAAGCTCAATATCACCATGCCAGGCTATATCGGAGCCATGCTGTTTGCAGCCCTTTTAAGAAATATCTGGGACGCAAAGGGCGCCGAGCTTCCGATGGAAGAAATCGATACGTTGGGCGGACTTTCCCTGAACATCTACCTGGCCATGGCCATGATGAACTTAAAGCTCTGGCAGCTGGCAGCCCTGGCTCTTCCAATGATTGTCATCCTGTTAGTCCAGACTGTCATTATGTTCTTATATGCAAACTTCGTAATCTTTAACGTGATGGGACGGGACTACGAGGCAGCAGCTATGACAAGCGCCTTCTGCGGTTTCGGAATGGGCGCAACCCCTAACGCCATGGCTAACATGAAGGCTCTGGCTGAACGCTACGGAGCAGCTCCAAGAGCATTCTTCATCGTACCGTTAGTTGGAAGTCTCTTTATCGACTTCTTCAACTCCATGGTTTTGACTACATTTATGAATCTTTTATAAAAGCCTGACTATCGGCAGTCAAAAAGGAAGAAAAGCGCAGGTTTCAGAGGCACCCAGACGAAAGCCGTCCTGTTCTTTCCTTCCTTTTTTCATGTAAAATGTCATCATTTGTGTCCGTTTGCGCCAACAGCTCTCTTTCTATTTCTCCTGCTGTTTTTCTTGACATTCTTCCTGTCTTCCTTCAGAATAACATTATCTTTTAAAGCATCCAGCTATTATTTCACACTATCAGAAACGAGGTCTGTTATGAGTAAGTCAAATACTGCCTGGGAATGCCTGATCTGCGGCGCTCCCCTCATCTATCTGGATCATCAGGAAACCATGAAATGCGCCGTCTGCGGAGACTCTTTCCCCTCCCATGCCCGCTGTGAAAACGGCCACTACATCTGCGATTCCTGCCATGCAAAGGACGCTCTGGATCTGATCTGCCAGTTCTGTCTCCGCACAGAACTTAAAAATCCTGTCTCTATTATGAAACAGCTGATCGACTTTCCCCAGATCCACATGCACGGGCCGGAACATCACGTTCTGGTGGGCGCGGCTCTTTTAGCCGCCTATAAAAACTGCGGCGGAGAACTGGATTTATCCTCTGCCCTGGAGCAGATGAAGGAACGGGGTTCCCAGGTTCCCGGCGGTATCTGCGGACAGTGGGGAACCTGCGGCGCAGGCGTCAGCACAGGCATCTTTATGAGCATCGCCACAGGGGCCACCCCCTTAACAGGCGCTTCCTGGGGACTGGCCAACCAGATGACAGCTAAGAGCCTCTCATCCATTGGACAGATTGGAGGCCCCCGCTGCTGCAAGCGCGACTCCTACACCGCGATTCTCTCGGCCATTGACTTTGCAGACGAACAGCTTCACGTAAAGATGGAGCGGCCTGATTCTATCCGCTGCCACATGTCTGAGAGAAACGCTCAGTGCATTAAAAAAGCATGTCCCTACCACTCTGCTGTGTAGGGACATGCTTAAACGCGCGCTTTTCTTTGTGCGCAAACTCTCCTGTCCTAATAAAATCCATTCATGAACACGGCGATTCCGATTCCCAGCACCGCGCCGGCAAACACCTGAAGCGGCGTATGCCCCACGTATTCCTTCAGCCGCTCCTGCAACACCACGGTATCCAGCTTCAGGGGATTCTCAAACAGAAGATGGTTCAGAACCTTCGCCTGTTTGCCTGTCTCCTGGCGGACTCCGATAGCGTCGTACATCACGACCATGGCAAAGAGGAAGCTGATGGCAAACTCAAAGCTTCCGAATCCATAGCAGAATGCGGAGGCTGTGGTCAAAGCGCAGACAGTGGAGGAATGGGAGCTGGGCATTCCTCCGGAACCGGTCAGACGCTCCGGATTAAAAGACTTGTTCAGGGCAATATCAATGATGGTCTTTAATACCTGCGCCACCACCCAGCCGATGACGCCGCTCATCAATACCTGATTTCCCGTTATTTCCCGATAGATAGTCATTCTTTTCTCCTGTATCTCACCTGTCCATTCCTAATATCCAATCAGCCAGTCGTAAAGCTCCTGATATTTAAGCGCGGAGCTGTCCCAGGAGAAATCGGCTGCCATCGCCCGGTCAATAATCTTGTTCCACTCCCGTTTTCTGTTATAGAATACATGCTTTGCGTAGCGGATGGTATCTAGCATTTCGTGGGCATTATAATTGGCAAAGGAAAAACCGGTTCCCGTACCCTCGTACTCGTTGTAAGGCCATACCGTATCCTTCAGGCCGCCTGTCTCTCTGACAATCGGCACTGTGCCGTAGCGCAGAGCCATCAGCTGGCTTAAACCGCAAGGCTCAAAGAGGGAAGGCATCAAAAAGGCGTCGCAGGCTGCATAAACCTTATGGGACATTTCCTCAGAGTAGTAGATATTGGCGGAGACGCGTCCATTGTACTTCCAGTCGTAATGGCGGAACATGTTTTCATACTTCTCGTCTCCTGTTCCCAGAACCACCAGCTGCACGTCGTCTGTGCAAATCTCGTCCATCACACACTGGATCAGGTCAAAGCCCTTCTGATCCGTCAGGCGGGACACGATTCCGATCATAAATTTCTTATCGTCCTGCTCCAGTCCCAGCTGCTGCTGGAGAGCTCTTTTATTCTTTATTTTTTCCTTGCGGAAGGTTCTGGCGCTGTAGTTCTGGACAATCAGCGGATCCGTCTCAGGGTTGAAATCACTGTAGTCGATTCCATTGACAATGCCTCTTAGGCTGCCTGCCCTTGCCCGCATCAGGCCGTCCAGTCCCTCTCCATAAAACGGTGTCTTAATCTCCTCAGCATAGGTGCTGCTCACCGTAGTGATAGCGTCGGCGTAGACAAGGCCGCCTTTTAGCATATTGCCGTCCTTATACGCTTCCAGCTTATCAGGGGTAAAATAGTAGTCCGGAAGTCCGGAAAGCCTCTGGATGGTCTTCACATCCCACACGCCCTGGAATTTCAGGTTGTGGATAGTCATCACAGATTTCATGTTCCGGAAGAATTCTCCCTCGTGGAATTTATCCTTTAAGAATACGGGAATCAGGCCGGTCTGCCAGTCGTGGCAGTGAACCACATCCGGCTGAAAGCCGATGACAGGAAGGCTGGAAAGAGCCGCCCGCGAGAAGAAGGCAAACTTCTCCAGGTCGCAGTACCAGTCTCCATAGGGCTTGGAACCGCAGAAATAGCTCTCATTGTCAATGAAGTAAAAGGTGATTCCCTCATAGACGTACTCAAGAATTCCCACATAACGGCTCTGTCCCAGATAATCCATGTAGAAATGATTCAGATATTTCATGTCGTTTCGGAAGGATTCCTTGATGCAGAGGTACTTGGGGATCATAACCCTCACGTCAAAATACTCCTTATCAAAGCATTTTGGCAGGGAGCCTACTACGTCCGCCAGACCGCCCGTCTTAATAAAAGGAACCGCTTCTGAAGCTATAAAAAGAATTTTTTTCATTCTGCTACCTCCCGTGCATCACATTGCCGGACAAATCGTCAAACAAGTCCCCCTTTGTCCAGATTATAAGCTTATTATACAATAAATTTATGCATTTAGAAAGGTAGTATTATAATTTTTAGGAAATCCGTTTGTAGTCCAGACGAATTTTATCAGCAATCAGGGCAATAAACTCGGAATTGGTTGGTTTGCCCTTTCCGGTGCTTACGGTATAGCCAAATAAATCGTTAATCGTATCCATCTCGCCTCTGTTCCAGGCCACCTCGATCGCGTGGCGGATAGCTCTCTCCACACGGCTTGGAGTCGTATCGTGCTTTTTCGCAATGGTGGGATAGAGAATCTTCGTCACGGAGGTCAGCATCTCCTGATCTCCTACTGAAATGATAATAGCGTCCCTCAAATACTGATATCCCTTGATGTGGGCCGGAATTCCGATTTCGTGAAGCATCTGCGTCACGTCGTTCTCCAGGTTCTGTTCCATGTATTCCGCTTTATTCACATAGGGCTTCACCCGTCTGCTTCCCGACAGCATGGTGGTTTTATTTTTGTAGCCGGTCAGGCGGCGGAGCTTATCCAGGATAATCTCCCTTGTGAACGGCTTCATGATGTAGTAGCTGGCTCCCAGCTTAAAGGCCTCCGCCGTCAGGTTTTCGCTTCCGGCGGCTGTAACCATAATAAAAGAGGTGCTGTCCTTCATTTCCGCGTTGCTCTTAATCTTCTCCATCACGGAAATTCCGTCCATTCCCGGCATGACAATATCCATTAAAACGACATCTGGCCTGGTTTTCATAATCATGTTGTATGCTTCGTTTCCATTATCTGCCTTTCCTACGACATGGTAATCCTTTTCTCCCTCCAGTATTTCGCCAAGCAGCTCCAAAGTCTGCCTGTTATCATCTGCAATCGCGATATTTAATTCTGCCATGCTTCATACTCCTCCTGATTTATTTCTCTATAGATTATAATCTGGTAAAAACTGCCATTCAATGAGATTATAACGCAATTTTCGACACGGGGCGCGAGGCTGCGTCTGTCTGGTTCTTCTATTTTATCCCCATTTTCCTGGCTTTCTGCCCAACGCGGAGTTTTGAAAACAGACAAAAAACGGCGTTTTTTTGTCGAAAAGTTTTTTACTGAACTGCCTTTTGAGACGGAATCTGACGCCCTTCATGGTCAATGGAGAACTGTTCCTTACAGATCAGCTGAGAAATAGGAACCAGCTCGTATCCCTTTTCCTGAAGCCCTGTAATCACTGCTTCCAAAGCCTGGGGCGTATATTTCGCTCCGTTGTGCATGAGAATAATGGAGCCGTTTCCCAGATGCCTGTGATTTACCACCTTATCCACAATCGAGTCAGCTCCGTAGTCCTTCCAGTCCAGACTGTCAATATCCCATTGAATCGGATAGTAGCCCATCCGATCGGCCACGGCTACTACTTTATCATCATAATCTCCGTAAGGCGGGCGAAATAACGCCATATCCTGTCCTGTCAGCTCCTTCACGCGGTCGTGAACCGTTTGAATTTCCGATCGGATCTCCGCCTCTCCCAGCTGGCTCATATTTTTGTGATTCTCGCTGTGATTGCCCAGATCGTGGCCCTGGCTGGCTATGTACTTTACATCCTCCGGGTACTTCTCCACCCAGCCGCCTGTCATAAAAAAAGTGACCTTTACATTGTGCTTCGCCAAAATTTCCATCAGCTGTCTGGTGTCCTCATTCCCCCATGCCGCGTCAAAGGAGAGGGCCACCTGGGGCTTCTCTGTCTGTACGCAGTAAATCGGAAGCTTCCTGTCCTTAACCTGGTAGTCCCTGCCTTCCGCCGCCTGGGAGGAGGCAAACACGCTCTCTGAAGCAGCCGGGGCCAGAGACGCTCGTTCGTAGAGCTTCGCCATGCATCCAATCGAAAGGAGAGCTAAAAATACCCAGAAAAGGGCGTTTTCCTGCAGACAGACATGCCTTCGTTTTAATTTAAAAAATTTCATGCTTTTCCTCAAACCAAAGCTGTTACTGCCAGTTTACGCGGCAGGAAGCGGCGGTAGAACAACGGAGGAGGCAGAGGAAAATATCAGAGCTGTTCTTCCTTTTCCTCTAAATCTTTCACATCGGCCTGGTATAGCCGATAAATCAGCTCTGCGTCTGCATCAGGCCCCTGATTTTCAATCAAGCGGTAAAGCCTCTCAATATCTTCCGGCTTCTCCTCCAGGGCCTCTGCCGATTCCTCCAGAGTTTTTCCATTCTCCACCTTGCGCCTGAGAATTTCAATGAAGGCCAGACAATGGCCCTCCGCTTTGCCTTCTATTTTTCCTTCTGCTTTGCCCCTCTGCCTTCCCTCCTCTATCTCCTCTGCAAACAGTTCTCTTAATGCATTGCACAT